>Ga0157369_10001566_pt1 | contig 28003 bp, 26 predicted proteins | sample C25metaG_FD_113461 | JGI IMG/M metagenome (GOLD analysis project Ga0157369, IMG submission 113461) | Corn rhizosphere microbial communities from Kellogg Biological Station, Michigan, USA - C2-5 metaG | ecosystem: Host-associated > Plants > Roots > Rhizosphere > Soil | place: USA: Michigan... | reverse complement strand
GACCGCGAGCGTGCCCCGTACCGTGGAAACTCTGACCGCCCGGCCCGCCCGGCGCAGACCGGCGATCGTCCCGCGTACCGCGGGGGAGCCGACCGACGTTCCGACCGGGATGGCGGCGGCAAGCTGTGGACCCGCGCCGGTGCGCCGGCGCGCGGTGACCGCGACGCCCGCTTCGATGAGCCGGAGATGACCGAGGAGCAGCGGATGCAGCGCGAGCTGCGGCCGGTGCGATCTCGTCACGATGACCCTGACCTCCCCGACGATGTCTCGGCCGCCGACCTCGACCGCGTCGCCCGCAATGAGCTGAAGACCCTCACCAAGGACAACGCGGAATGGGTCGCCAAGCACCTGGCCATGGCGGCGCGGCTCATCGAGTCTGACCCTGAGCAGGCGCACAAGCATGTCATCTCAGCCGCCCGCCGCGCCGGCCGCATCGCCGTCGTGCGCGAGAGCCTCGCCATCACCGCGTATGCCGTGGGTGATTTCGCCTTGGCGCTCCGGGAGCTCCGTACCTACCGCCGCATCTCGGGGTCCAATGACCAGCTGGCGCTGATGGTGGACAGCGAGCGCGGCGTGGGCCGGCCCGACCGGGCCCTCGAGCTCGGTCGTTCCGTTGACCGCAGCACGCTGCCCGTTCCCGTGCAGGTCTCCCTCGCCATCGCCATGTCCGGCGCACGGCTGGACCTCGGCCAGCCGGAAGCCGCGCTCAGCGAGCTCGAGATCCCGCAGCTCGACCCCGACACCGCCTACTCGTACAGTCCCGAGCTCTTCTCCGCCTACGCCGAAGTGCTGCAGGAGCTCGGCAGGCAGGACGACGCCGACCGCTGGTTCGAGCGAGCCGCTCGCGCCGAGGCCGCCTTGGGCGGCGGCGACGACGACGAGACCGTCGAGATCCTCGAGATCGAGGAAGACCAGGCGCTCGGCGAACCAGACGCAGACGAGAACGCAGTCGCGGACGAGAACGCAGACGAGAAGGCAGACCAGAACGAGAACGAGAACGAAGACGAGGACGAGGATGCTCGGCAGGAAGACTAGTCCGTCGACGCCGCTGTCCGGCGTTGACGTCGTGCTCGCCGACCTCGACGGCGTCGTATACAAGGGCCCTGCGGCCATCCCGTTCGCCGTCGAGAGCCTGAACCGCGCCGCCGAACAGGCCCGGGTCGGTTACATCACAAACAACGCCTCCCGCACAGACCAGTCCGTCGCCGATCACCTCACCGAGCTCGGCCTGTCCGTCACCGCAGCGGATGTCGTCACCTCCCCGCAAGCAGCCGTGCGGCTTCTCGCCGAGCAGGTTCCCGCAGCCTCCCGCGTGCTCGTCGTCGGCGGAGAGGGTCTCGTCGACGAGGTGCAGAAGGCCGGGTTCGAAGTCACGCGCTCCGCCGACGACAGCCCCGCCGCGGTCATCCAGGGTTTCTCGCCCGACATCGCCTGGGTGCACCTGGCCGAGGCATCTTTCGCTCTGGCTGGCGACGACCCCGACACGGCCCTGCCGTGGATCGCCACCAACACCGACTGGACCATCCCCGTCGCCCGCGGCATCGCCCCCGGCAACGGCACCCTGGTCTCGGCCGTGCACAGCGCCGTCGGGCGGTTGCCCATCGTCGCCGGCAAACCCGAGACGCCGATCTTCACCGAGGCTGTCCACCGGTTCGCGGCGCAGCATCCGCTGTTCATCGGCGACCGCCTCGACACCGACATCCTGGGGTCGAACCGAGCCGGCATCCCGGCTGCGCTCGTGCTCACCGGCATCGACACGGCCAAGACCCTCCTCGCAGCCAAAGCCGACTCCCGCCCGCGCTACATCCTCGAAGACCTCCGCCAGCTGCACGAGCCCTACCCCGACGCTGAGGTCTCGCGCGATGGAACCGCCGCGAGCGTCGCCGGCGCGACCGTGCGCATCCGTGGCAACGCCGTGGAGGTGACCCGGGAGGGCGACGGGGGGATCAACCTGCTGCGAGCGGCGTGCGCCGCGATCTGGAACTCGGGTCGGGCGATCTACGGTCTTGACGTTCCCGAACGGCTCTGGCGGGTAACCTAAGAGGGTGAACGGGCGCATCGATGTCGAGCAGGGCGAGGCGAACGACGCCCTGGTCTCACAACTCACGCTCATCGAATCGCAGCCCCTCGAAGACCGCGCCGCGTCGTACGCACACCTACACGACCAGTTGCAGGCGCGCCTCGAGGGCAACGACCTAGCCCGGCCCACGGCATGACGAGGGTCCGCCGATGAGCGAGCGCCTTGACGCCGCCCTGGCCGAACGCGGGCTTGTGCGCTCTCGCACCGCCGCCGCCAAGCTCATCACCGAGGGGCGTGTGAGCGTCGACGGCGAGCCCATCGTCAAGCCGTCGCACAAAGTGGAGGACGACCAGACCCTCACCGTGTCAGGCACCGACCACTACGTGAGCCGCGCCGCGCACAAGCTGATCGCGGCACTCGACGCCTTCCAGGTTCCCGTGGAGGGCCGCCTCGCCCTTGACGCCGGCGCGTCGACCGGCGGCTTCAGCCAGGTGCTCCTTGAGCGCGGCGTCGACCGGGTCATCGCGGTCGACGTCGGCCACGGGCAGCTGGCCCCGTCGCTCGCGCTGGAGCCCCGGCTCACCCTCGTCGAGGGCTTCAACCTGCGCTACGCGAGCCAAGCCACCCTCGCCGAAGCCTCCACCATCCGGCAGCGACCAGACCTCGTCGTGGCCGACCTCTCGTTCATCTCCCTGCCGATGGTGCTGCCGGCGCTCTTCGACGTGGCGGCGGTCGGCGCCGATTTCGTTCTGCTGATCAAGCCGCAGTTCGAGGTGGGCCGGGGCGGCGTTCGCGAAGGCATCGTGCACCAGCAAGACCTGCGCGCCGACGCGATCGCCGGGGTGCTCTGGGCCGGCTGGGACCTCGGCCTCGGCACCCGGGGCCTCATCGCCTCACCCATCGCCGGCAGCTCCGGCAACCGTGAATACCTCTGCCATCTGCGCGCCTCGGAGGGGCCCGACGACGGCAATCCGACAGAATGGCTGGACCGGATAACCGCAGTGGTGGGAGCGTGACGAGATGAGCGAGAATCACCGGCATATCCTCGTCGTCGCGCACACCGGACGAAAAGATTCCCTCGAAGCCGCCCTCACCGTCTGCCAGCAGCTGATCGACGCCGCCGCTGTGCCCGTGCTCGACCGGGCCGGCCGCGAGGACCTCGTGCTGGCCTCGCCCGCCCTCGTCGAGCAGCTGGAGATCCTCGGCGACACCGTGCAACCGGCCGACCTTGAACTCGTCATCGTGCTCGGAGGCGACGGCACCATCCTGCGCGCGGCCGAGCTCGTGCGCGGGGAGTCGGCGCCGCTTCTCGGCGTCAACCTCGGCCACGTCGGATTCCTGGCCGAGAGCGAACGCGACGACCTCGGCGAAGCCGTGCGCCGCGCCCTCGAACGCGACTACCTGGTCGAGGAGCGCATGACGATCTCTGTGCGCGTCAAGGTCGACAGCGAGGTCGTCTACGAGACCTGGGCGCTCAACGAGGTGACCGTCGAGAAGGCGAGCCGCGAACGGATGCTCGAGGTCGTCATCGAGGTCGACCGGCGGCCGCTGTCCTCCTTCGGCTGCGACGGTGTCGTGATGTCGACCCCCACGGGCTCCACCGCGTACTCCTTCTCGGGCGGCGGGCCGATCGTATGGCCCGCGGTGGACGCCATGCTGCTCGTGCCGTTGTCCGCTCACGCCCTGTTCGCGCGCCCCCTCGTCGTGGGACCGGACTCCTCCCTCGCCGTGGAAGTGCTGGCGCGCACCGACGGTTCCGCCGTGCTCTGGGCCGACGGGCGGCGCGCCTGGGACATGCCGGCCGGCGCGCGCGTTGTGGTGCGCCGCTCACCCATCCCCGTCAGGCTCGCCCGATTGCACAGCAGCCCCTTCACCGACCGGCTCGTGAACAAGTTCAACCTTCCCGTCACCGGCTGGAGGGGCCCCGTCGATCGTGACTGAGGCACCCGCATGATCGAAGAACTCTCCATCCGCGACCTGGGCGTGATCGCCGACGCCACCGTTCCACTCGGACCCGGCTTCACCGCGGTGACGGGCGAGACCGGCGCCGGCAAGACCATGGTCGTCACCGCGCTCGGTCTGCTGCTCGGGCAGCGCGCCGACCCGGGCGCGGTGCGTGCCGGGCAGGAGCAGACCTGGGTCGAGGGCCGCTGGGTCGTCGAGCCGGGCGGGGCGGTCGCCGAGCGCGTCCGCGACGCCGGGGGAGACCTTGACGGCGATGAACTCATCCTCGGCCGCTCCGTTTCCGCCGGCGGCCGCAGTCGCGCCATCGTCGGCGGTCGGGGCGCCCCGGCGACGGTGCTCTCCGACCTCGCCGACGATCTCGTGGTCGTGCACGGCCAGTCCGACCAGGTGCGGCTGCGCTCTGCGGTCGCCCAACGTGACGCCCTCGACCGCTTCGGCGGGCCTGCCCTCGCCGAGGCCCTCGAGCAGTACCGGCACGCCTACCACCGCTGGAACGCGAACCGCGAGGAACTCGACACGCTGGTGCGCGAGCGCGACCTCCGCGCCCAGGAGGCCGATGAGCTCCGCGCGGCGATCGCCGCCATCGAGACCGTGGCGCCGCAGCCCGGGGAAGACGCGGAGCTGGCCGAACGCGCCGAGCGCCTCGGCAACCTCGAGGCACTCCGAATCGCGGCCGCCGGCAGCCGGGAGTACCTCTCGGCCGAGGACACCACCGATGACCGCCCCGACGCGGTTGCGCTCCTCGAGGCGGCCAGGCGCCAGCTCGAACGGGCCTCCGCGCACGACCCGGCGCTGCCGCCGCTCGTCGACGCGATCGCCAACGCCGGATTCGCCGTGGCCGACGTGGCCGCGCAGCTCTCCAGCTACCTCGCCGGCCTCGACGCCGACGGGGCCCGCGAACTCGAGCTGGTGCAGGAACGGCGTGCGGAACTGGCTGCCCTCGCACGCGCGTATCCCGGGGGTCTCGACGAGGCCATCCGTTTTCTCGACACCGGCAGCGCCCGCCTCATGGAGCTCGACAACGACACGGAGCGCATCGACGAGCTCACGGCCGAAGCGGATGCCGACCACGCGCTGGTCGAGGAGCTCGCGTCGACGCTCACCCGGCTGCGCCGGTCGGCCGCCGAGGCCCTCGGCGGTGCCGTCACCGCCGAGCTCGCCGCCCTCGCCATGCCTGACGCCACCCTCATCGTCGAGGTGGAGACCGGTGAGGAGTACACCGCCAGCGGCCGCGACGCCGTGCGCATCCTGCTGCAACCCCACGCTGGCACCGCCCCTCGGCCCTTGGCCCGCGGCGCCTCGGGAGGCGAGCTCTCCCGCGTGATGCTCGCCATCGAGGTCGTCATCAACAAGGCCGACCCGGTGCCCACCTTCGTCTTCGACGAAGTGGATGCCGGTGTCGGCGGTGCCGCCGCGATCGAGATCGGCAGGCGGCTGGCCCGGCTCGCCCAGACCGCCCAGGTGATCGTGGTCACCCACCTCGCCCAGGTCGCGGCGTTCGCCACCAATCACCTGAGCGTGGTCAAGGGCAGCGACGGCGCCATCACGGCCAGCAGCGTGCGTCAGCTGCAGGGCGACGACCGGGCCGCCGAGATGGCCCGCCTGCTGTCGGGCCTGCCCGATTCGGCCACCGGGCTGGAGCACGCCCGCGAGCTGATGGCCCTCGCCCGCCACGACGCACCGTCGGCGCCGGCCGCCGAACTACCCGGAGCGGGCAGGTGATAGACTCGAAGCCCGTGGTGAACTTAAACAACGCGGATGACTCGAACGGCACGACCAAGCACATTTTTGTGACAGGTGGTGTCGTTTCTTCTTTGGGCAAGGGCCTGACGGCGGCAAGCCTCGGCAACCTCCTGACCGCCCGGGGCCTCCGCGTCGTGATGCAGAAACTCGACCCGTACCTCAACGTGGACCCGGGAACGATGAACCCGTTCCAACACGGCGAGGTGTTCGTCACCGACGACGGCGCCGAGACCGACCTCGACATCGGCCACTACGAGCGATTCCTCGACATCAACCTCAACCAGGCCGCCAACGTCACCACCGGCCAGATCTACTCGCAGGTCATCGCCAAGGAGCGTCGCGGCGAGTATCTGGGTGACACCGTGCAGGTCATTCCGCACATCACCGACGAGATCAAGCGCCGCATGCGGCTGCAGGCCACCGACGAGCCGAAGCCGGACGTCATCATCACCGAGGTGGGCGGCACCGTCGGTGACATCGAGTCTCAGCCGTTCATCGAGGCCGCGCGCCAGGTGCGCCATGAGCTCGGCCGAGGGAACGTCTTCTTCGTGCACGTCTCGCTCGTGCCCTTCATGAACGCCTCCGGCGAGCAGAAGACCAAGCCGACGCAGCACTCCGTCGCCGCGCTGCGCTCGCTCGGCATCCAGCCCGACGCCCTCGTGCTCCGCAGCGACCGGCCCGTCTCCGAGTCGAACAAGCGCAAGATCGCGCTCATGTGCGACGTCGACGAAGAGGCCGTCGTCAACTGTGTCGACCTGCCGAGCATCTACGACATCCCGAGCACCCTGCACGAGCAGGGCCTCGACGCCTACATCGTCAACGCGCTCGGCCTGACCGCCGACGCTGTGGACTGGTCCAGCTGGCAGAAGGTGCTCGACGCCGTGCACCAGCCCAAGCACGAGGTCAACATCGGCCTGGTCGGCAAGTACATCGACCTGCCCGACGCCTACCTCTCGGTGACCGAGGCGCTTCGCGCCGGCGGGTTCGCGCACGAGGCCAAGGTCAAGCTGCACTGGGTCGCCTCCGACGGGTGCGAGACCGAGGAGGGCGCGGCCCGGCTGCTGTCCGACCTCGACGGCATCTGCATCCCCGGCGGCTTCGGCGTGCGTGGCATTGAAGGCAAGCTCGGCGCGCTGCGGTTCGCCCGCGAGAACGGCATCCCGGTGCTCGGACTCTGCCTGGGCCTGCAGTGCATGGTCATCGAGTACGCCCGGAACAAGGCGGGCCTGCCCGGCGCCTCCTCCACCGAGTTCGACCCGGAGACCGAGTTCCCCGTCATCGCCACCATGGAGGAGCAGGTGGAGATCATCGCCGGGGGAGACCTCGGCGGAACGATGCGCCTCGGGCTGTACACGGCGAACCTGGCCCCCGGGTCACTCGTGGCCGAACTCTACGGCAGCGACACGGCATCCGAGCGTCACCGGCACCGCTACGAGGTGAACAACGCCTACCGGGAGCAGATCGCCGATGCCGGCCTGTGGTTCTCGGGCACCTCGTTCGACCGGCAGCTCGTGGAATACGTGGAGCTGCCCCGCGAAGAGCACCCGTTCTACGTCGGCACGCAGGCGCACCCCGAGCTCAGCTCCCGCCCCAACCGGGCCAACCCGCTGTTCCGCGGCCTCATCGGTGCGGCACTGGACCGTCAGCGGGCCAGCCGCCTGTTCGAGGTCAAGGAAGAGGCGAACGCGTGACGGAGCCCTTGCACGACGAACCGGCGTCTGCGCACGTCACGGCGAGTGAGCTCGTCTACACCGGCAAGGTGTGGGACGTGCGCCGCGACACGTTCGAACTCAACGGATCCAGCGTGGTGCGCGAGTACGTCGACCACACCGGTGCCGTGGCGATCCTGGCTCTCGACGACGAAGACCGCGTGCTGCTGATCAAGCAGTACCGGCACCCGGTGCGCTCGCGCGAATGGGAGATCCCCGCGGGCCTGCTTGACGAGCGCGGTGAAGCGCCCGATGCCGCCGCGCGCCGGGAGCTCGCTGAGGAAGCCGACTATGAGGCCGCCACCTGGCACACGCTCGCCGAGTTCTACACGTCGCCCGGGGGAAGTGACGAGGCCATTCGCATCTACCTCGCCCGCGGGGTCTCCCGCCTGCACGAGAGCTTCGACCGCACCGACGAGGAGGCCGACATCGAGGTGCGCTGGGTGTCCCTCGACGAGTGCGTCGACGCGGTGCTGGGCCGCCGGGTGCAGAACCCGTCGCTCGTGACCGGCGTGCTCGCCGCGCACACCGCCCGGGCCCGCGGTTGGGACACCCTCGCCCCGGCCGATGCGCCGTGGCCGCAGCGACCGGCAATGCCCGAAGGCCAGGGCCGCTCCTCGTCGTCGTGACCGGCCGAGCCGCGGCCCGCCGGCCGTGACAAACCAGCCGGTGACCCTCCAGGCGGCCGTCGACTCATACCTGCGGCATGTCTCCATCGAGCGCGGCCTCTCCGCCAACACGGTGACCGCCTACCGCCGCGACCTGGCGCTCTACAGCGGGTGGCTGGGGGAGCAGGGCATCGACGACCCCCGGGCGATCACCGCGGCGACGGTCTCCGAGTTCGTGCGGCACCTGGCGACCCGCACGGAGGCGCCGCTCACGGCATCCTCTGTGGCGCGCATGCTCTCGACGGTGCGCGGCTGGCACCGCTTTCTTTTGGAGGAGGGCGTGGTCGAGGCCGACGTGGCGCACGACAGCAAGCCGCCGAAGCTCGCCGCCCGGTTGCCCAAGGCGATCTCGGTCGAGAGTGTGAACGCCCTGCTGGCCGCGACCGACGGGGACTCCGTGCAGCAGCTGCGCGACAAGGCGCTGCTCGAGCTGCTCTACGCCACCGGCGCCCGGGTCTCGGAGGCCGTCGACCTGAACGTCGACGACGTGCTCGAGGAGGACATGCTGCGGCTGCGAGGCAAGGGCGGCAAACAACGGATGGTGCCGGTCGGCAGCTACGCCCGTGCGGCTCTCGACGCCTACCTCGTGCGAGCCCGCCCCGTGCTCTCCGTGCGCGGCAAGGCGACGCCTGCGCTGTTCCTCGGTATCCGCGGGGCGCGGGTCAGCCGCCAGAACGCCTGGCTCATCATCCGTGCTGCAGCCGCGCGGGCGGGGCTCGACGTGGAGGTCTCGCCGCACACGCTCCGGCACTCGTTCGCCACCCACCTGCTCGAGGGCGGCGCGGACGTGCGCGTGGTGCAGGAGCTGCTCGGGCACTCCTCGGTGGCGACCACGCAGATCTACACCCTGGTCACGGCCGACACCCTGCGCGACATGTACACCACGGCGCACCCGCGCGCCCGCTGAGGCGGGTGAATGACCACCCCGACCTGAGTTCGGCCTGCGAAAGAGCCCGAAAACCTATCGCATCGGCGTCTCACGGCGGTGCGTGCCACGCGGATGACGCGCGCATCGCTAGAATCAAGCGAGTGACTGGGGCAGGACGGATCGAGGACATCCAGGTGGAGCGTAAGCACGAGGGCCGCAAGCCGCTCCCTGCGACGGCGAAAGACGGCAACGGTCCCACCGGTCGTCCCCGGCAGGAGTTCCCGGAGCCGGCACCCCTGAAGAGCCACGGTCCCGCACGCATCATCTCGCTCTGCAACCAGAAGGGCGGCGTCGGCAAGACCACGACCACCATCAACCTGGGGTCGGCGCTCGCCGGCTACGGCCGCAAGGTGCTCGCGATCGACTTCGACCCCCAGGGCGCACTGTCGGCCGGCCTCGGGGTGCCCACCCACGACGTCGTCACCATCTACGACCTGCTCACCACGAGCAAGATGGACCCGTTCGACGCCGTGCAGAAGACCCGCATCGACGGTCTCGACGTGATCCCGGCCAACATCGACCTCTCGGCTGCGGAGGTGCACCTCGTCAACGAGGTGGCTCGCGAGCAGATCCTCGCCCGGGTGCTCCGCAAGCTCTCCGACGCCTACGACGTGATCCTCATCGACTGCCAGCCGTCGCTCGGCATCCTCACGGTCAACGCGTTGACCGCGAGCCACGGCGTGCTGATCCCGCTCGAGTGCGAGTTCTTCGCGCTGCGCGGTGTCGCGCTTCTCATTGAGACGATCGACAAGGTGCGCGACCGGCTGAACCCGGCCATCGAGCTCGACGGCATCCTCGCCACCATGTACGACTCCCGCACGCTGCACTCTCGGGAGGTGCTGGAGCGGGTGGTCGACGCCTTCGACGACCGCGTTCTCGAAACCGTCATCGGCCGCACCGTGAAGTTCCCCGACGCCAGCGTGGCCGGCCTGCCCATCACCGAGTTCGCTCCCGAGCATGCCGCCGCCAAGGCCTACCGCCAGATGGCGCGCGAGCTGGTGGCCCGTGGCGCCGTCGCCTAGGCGAAGCCTCCACGCGGTCCCGCCTTCGGCTCCTTCCCCAACGGATGCCGAGACTCCGGCTCCGCGCTTCTCCGTGGCTCTCAGCAACTTCGAGGGCCCCTTCGACCTGCTGCTCTCCCTGATCGGCAAGCACGAGCTCGACATCACCGAGATCGCGCTCAGCCGGGTCACCGACGACTTCATCGCCTACCTGCGCGGCCTCGAATCGCCGGAGGAGCTCGACGAGGCCACGGAGTTCCTCGTCGTGGCCGCGACCCTGCTCGACCTGAAGGTCGCCGGCCTCCTGCCGCAGGGGGAACTCGTCGACGCGGAGGACGTCGCCCTCCTCGAAGCCCGCGACCTGCTCTTCGCTCGCCTGCTGCAGTACCGGGCGTTCAAGACGGCGTCCGCGTGGTTTCAGGAGCGGATGGACACCGAACTCGGCCGGAACGTGCGCTCGGTGCGGCTCGAGGAGAAGTACCGGCAGCAGACCCCGGAGCTGGTGTGGACGCTCAGCCCCGCGGACTTCGCCGCCCTCGCCGCCCTCGCCCTGGCACCCCGTGAGCTGCCGACTGTGGGACTGGACCACCTGCACGCACCGCTGGTCAGCATCCGTGAACAGGCGGCGCTCGTCGTCGCCGTGCTGCGGGCCGGGGAGCCGGTGTCGTTCCGGCAGCTGATCGCCGGCGTCGCCGAGAAGGGCGTCATCATCGCCCGGTTCCTCGCCGTGCTGGAGCTGTACCGCCGCGGGTCGATCTCGTTCGACCAGCTCGAGCCGCTCGGTGAGCTCACCCTGCACTGGAGCGCCGAGACCTGGTCCGACGAGAACCTCGCCAACCTCGGAGCCGACTATGACAACTGAAACAACGGATGCCGCCCTCCTCGACCGGCAGCTCGAGGCGATCCTCATGGTCGCCGACGAGCCGCAGAGCGTGGTGCACCTCGCCACCGCGGTCGACCGACCGCTCGCCGACGTCGAAGCAGCGGTGCGACGCCTCGTCGCCGACTTCGACGGCCTCGGCGCGCCGGCGCCCGACGGCACCGGCGCCACTCACATCGTCCCGTCCATCCGCCGTGGCTTCGAACTGCGCGAGGTGGGCGGCGGCTGGCGCATCTACGTGCGCAGCGACCACGACGCCCTGGTCGCCGACCTGGTCATGACGCAGAACCCCAGCCGGCTCTCCCAGGCGGCCCTCGAAACCCTCGCCGTGATCGCCTACAAGCAGCCGATCAGCCGCGGCGCCGTCGCCTCCATCCGCGCCGTCAACGTCGACTCGGTGATCCGCACGCTGCTCGGCCGCGGACTCATCACCGAGGCGTTCACCGACAGCGAGACCGGCGCCATCAACTACGCCACCACCGACCTGCTGCTCACCCAGCTCGGCATCAACTCGCTCGACGAGCTGCCGCACATCTCGCCGTTGCTCCCCGACGGCGCCGACGGATTCGAGGACCTCCGATGACCCCAGCCGACTTCGGTGCACGAGACGACGCAACGGATGCCGCCGCCGACGGTGTGCGCCTGCAGAAGGTGATGGCGTCGGCCGGCGTCGCCTCCCGACGGGTGTCCGAGGAGATGATCGCCTCCGGCCGGGTGCGCGTGAACGGGGTCGTCGTGCGAGAGCTGGGGCGGCGCATCCACCCGGAAACCGACGAGATCGCCGTCGACAACGTGGCCGTGCAGCTGGACACCACGCGTCGCTATCTCATGCTCAACAAGCCCGTCGGGGTGGTCTCGTCGATGCAGGACGAGAACGGCCGGCCCGACCTCCGCCAGTTCACCGACCGGTTCGAGGAGCGCCTGTTCAACGTGGGGCGGCTCGACGCCCAGACCTCGGGGCTCCTGATCCTCACCAACGACGGCGATCTCGCGCACGTGCTGGCGCATCCGAAGTTCGGGGTCTCGAAGACCTACATCGCCAAGGTCGAGGGTCGCATGACGGCGCAGACCGTGGCGAAGCTGCAGGCGGGCATCGAACTCGAAGACGGACCGATCAGGGCCGACAAGGCGCGCATCATCGCGGGGGAGTCGAGCGCAGGCTCCTCGCTCGTCGAGATCACTCTGCATTCGGGTCGCAACCGCATCGTGCGACGGATGCTCGACGCCGTCGGTCACCCGGTGATCGACCTGGTGCGGCGCCAGTTCGGCCCGCTGCACCTGGGCACCCTCAAGGTGGGAGCCGTGCGGGAGCTGAGTAAAGTAGAACTCGGCCAGCTGCTCACGGTTTCCCGTGCGGAACGCGGCGAACGGCCGGGGCGCCCCGCGAAGTAAACGCACTCAGCATTCGAAGTCAGGAGTCGGCTGTGACCGAACGTGTCGAGAGTCGACTCACGGGACCGGTGCGCGTCGTCGGTGCCGGGCTCCTCGGCACCAGCATCGGTCTCGGGCTCCGGCAGCGCGGCATTGACGTGATCCTCGCCGACGCCTCGCCCACCAACCTCAGCATCGCCATCGACTACGGTGCCGGCCGGGCGGCCGACCCCGCCGACGAGCCGCAGCTTATTGTGGTGGCCGTTCCGCCTGACGTGACCGCCCAGGTCGTCGCCGGGGAACTCGCAGCGTTCCCGGGGGCGATCGTGACGGACGTCGCGAGCGTCAAGCTTGCTCCGCTGGAGGCGCTCCGCGAAGCCGGTGCCGATCTCTCCCGCTACATCGGGTCGCATCCGCTCGCCGGCCGTGAGCGCGGCGGCCCCCTCGCCGGCCGCGCCGACCTGTTCATCGGCCGGCCGTGGGTCGTCGCCGGGCACGACGCCATCAGCTACCGGCGCGCGAACGCGATCGACGACCTCATTCTCGACCTCGGCGCGATCCTGGTTGAGATGACCCCGGAGGAGCATGACCAGGCCGTCGCGCTCGTCTCGCACGTGCCGCAGGTGGTCTCCACGCTCATGGCGCAACGGCTGGGCGGCGGTGCGGCGGCGGCCCTCAACCTCGCCGGCGGCGGCCTGCGCGACGTCACGCGCATCGCCGCAAGCGACCCTGAACTGTGGGTGCAGATCCTGGGCGCGAACGCCGAGCCGGTGCGCGGCATCCTTGAAGCGTTTCGCGACGACCTCGACCGGTTCATCGAGGCGCTGGACGACCCGGCCGCACCCGGTGCCCGCCGAAAGCTCGCCGAAGAGATGGCGAGAGGCAACGCCGGGGTGGCACAGCTGCCGGGCAAACACGGCCAGGACCGCCGGTTCACCTCCATTGTCGTCATGGTCAATGACACCCCGGGCCAGATCGCGCGGCTGCTCAATGAGATCGCCGAGGTGGGCGTGAACCTCGAAGACCTGCGCCTGGAGCACTCGCCGGGCGCCCCCATCGGACTCGCGGAGATCGCGGTCCTTCCCGAGGCGGCCGCCCGCCTCACCGACGAGCTGGCCGCACGCGGCTGGCGGATTGCTGGTTGATTCATGACCTCTCGTTCCCTTCCCCTGGTTGTCGCGATCGACGGACCCGCCGGCAGCGGCAAGTCCAGCGTGAGCAAGGCCGTCGCCCGCGCGCTCGACTTCGCCTTCCTCGACACCGGAGCCGCCTACCGCTCGCTCGCCTGGTTCATTCTGGAACGCGGCGACGACACGTCCGACGCTGCCGCTGTCATCCGCGCGCTCGACGACTTCGACTACGCGATCGGCACCCACCCCGACGGACACTTCGTGCGCGTGGGCGACACCGACATCAGCGAGGCGATCCGTGAGCCGCGGGTCACCGCTGAGGTGAGCGCGGTCGCGCGCATCCCCGAGGTGCGTGAGCACCTGACCGGGCTGTTCCGTGCCATCGCCCGCGACGTCGAGCAGGAGGGCGTCGTCATCGAAGGCCGCGACATCACCACCGTGGTGGCACCGGATGCTCCGGTGCGGATCCTGCTCACCGCCTCCGAAGAGGCTAGAATGGCCAGGCGCTCGGCGCAGATCACCACGCTGTCTGCCCAGACCGTGGGCGAGGCGATGCGCAAGCGAGACCGAGCCGACTCGCAGGTCGTCGACTTCATGACGGCCGCCGATGGAGTGACCACCGTCGACTCCACCCACCTAGACTTCGAACAGACCGTAGATGCGGTCATCGACGTCATCAACACCGCGAGGACCTCGCAATGACCAACGACTCCGACTCCCAGCAGTTCGACTCCCAGCAGTTCGACGCGCACGAGTTCAACCCCGACGAGCTGGAGTTCGCGCCGGAAGGCGACGAGCTGCAAGCACGTCTCGCCACTGTCGACGACGACCTCGCCCACCAGCGTGCCACCGCGCTGCGCACCGGGCTGCAGGAATACGAGCTCAGCGAAGACGACCTCGACGTGCTCGATGCGGCGACGGAGAACCCCGACACCATCACCTACTTGCCGGCGCTGCCGGTCATCGCGATCGTCGGGCGGCCGAACGTCGGCAAGTCGGCACTCGTCAACCGCATCCTCGGCCGCCGCGAGGCCGTCGTCGAGGACACTCCCGGCGTCACGCGCGACCGCGTGACCTACAAGGGCGAGTGGAACGACCGGCGGTTCAGCCTCGTCGACACCGGCGGCTGGGAACCCGACGCACGCGGCATCGACGCATCCGTCGCCGCCCAGGCCGAGGTCGCCATCGACCTGTCGGACGTTGTGCTGTTCGTCGTCGACTCCAACGTCGGCCCGACCTCCACCGACGAAGCGGTCGTGAGGCTGCTCCGCAAGAGCGGCAAGCCGGTCTTCCTCGTCGCGAACAAGGTCGACGACATCCGCCAGGAGCCGGAAGCGGCGAGCCTGTGGTCGCTCGGGCTCGGCCAGCCGTGGCCGGTCTCCGCCCTGCACGGCCGTGGTGTGGCTGACCTGCTTGATGCGATCCTCGCCGAGCTGCCCGAGATATCCGCTGTCGCCAAGCAGGAGGTCGGCGGACCGCGTCGCGTGGCCCTCCTCGGCCGGCCGAACGTCGGCAAGTCGAGCCTTCTGAACAAGGTGGTGGGGGAGGAGCGCGTGGTCGTTAACGAGCTCGCCGGCACCACCCGTGACCCGGTGGACGAGCAGGTGGAGCTGGGCGGCAAGGTGTGGCGTTTCGTCGACACCGCCGGCATCCGTCGTCGTGTGCACCTGGCGCAGGGCGCCGACTTCTACGCGTCGCTGCGCACGAGTGCCGCGCTGGAGAAGGCCGAGGTCGCGGTCGTGCTGATCGACGTGACCGAGGTGATCAGCGAGCAGGATGTGCGCATCATTGACCTGGTGCTCGAGTCGGGCCGAGCGCTCGTGCTCGCGTTCAACAAGTGGGACATGATCGACGACGACCGCAGGCGCTACCTCGAGCGGGAGATCGAGCAGGACCTCGCGCACGTGTCGTGGGCGCCGCGCGTGAACATCTCGGCGCGCACCGGGCGGCACATGGAGAAGCTGGTGCCGGCACTGGAGCTCGCGCTCGAGTCGTGGGACACCCGGATCCCCACAGGCAAGTTCAACGCGTTCCTGGCGGAGCTGGCGGCGGAACACCCGCACCCGGTGCGCGGTGGCAAGCAGCCTCGCATTCTCTTCGGCACGCAGGCGTCGAGCCGCCCGCCGACTTTCGCGGTGTTCACCACCGGGTTCCTCGACCCCGGCTACCGGCGCTACATCATGCGCCGGCTGCGCGAGATCTACGGTTTCGAGGGCACGCCCATCAACATCAGCATGCTGGTGCGCGAGAAGCGCAAGCGCTAAGCGGATGCGCGAAAGCGGCTGTCGGAGTGAGTCCGGCAGCCGCTTTCGCGTCGCGTTGAGGTCGGTTCAGCGAGCCGCGACAGTCTTCTCGGCGCGCTCATCGCTGGCCGCCGGTGCCGCCGCATCCGTCGCTGGTTCGTCGACCGGCACGACCAGGTCGATCGTCGGGTCGACGAGGTGTTCGTCATAGTCGATGTCAGTCGGGGAACTGTCGGCGACGACGGCCTCCGGTGTCGCCACCTTCGTGCGTGCGATGACCTGTGAGGCAAGTGCCAGTAGCACACCGAGCACGCCCACTGCGATCAGCAGGCCGCCCACCGTGCTTCCGGACTGCGCGGCGAAGAGCTTGCCGTAGTCGCCCGTCTGCGAGGTGTAGAGGGCCGCCTGGTTGGTGTTCGACATCGTCATCAGCAGGTAACCGATGACGGCGGCGGCAACGGATGCGACCCACAGCGCGATGAGCGGGAGGTTGACCTTTGCACGTGGGCGTGAAGAAGTGCGCGACATGATGTCCTTTGCTGTTGCGGGGCGGCCGGAGTCGGCCGTGCCCATCACCGTAAGGGCGCAAGCTATGCGTGTTCTATGTGGGAGCCGTGGATCGGCCCACTTCTTTCCTCCACAGCTCGGCTCCATATAAGTTATCCACATGTGCTGATCACGAGTGCTTTTACGGGGACCGAATGTCGGTGGCTGCTGCTTCTATGGACCTATGCACAGCAGCGACGCAGCACTCGACGAGATCGACGACATCATCAATCTCGAAGCCGGTTTCGGTGTTCTGAGTGCCCAGCGGGCGATCGCCATCGATCACGCCCGCGAGGTCAGCGAGTCGGTGAGCGACCAATCCACGGCCGAGAAGCGCAAGCTCGCGCGCCGCGTCTTCGTCACCGAAGTCGCCTGCGCGCTGCACATGGCCGAGCGCACCGTGCTGAACCTCGTCGAAGAATCCCGTCTCCTTGTCCACACGTTGCCGGCGACCCTCGCCTCGCTGGGGGAGGGGCGCATCAGCTACCGGCACGCCCGCATTCTGGTTGACCAGTGCGCCGGCTTGAGCGCCGAGAACCGTGCAGAGCTCGAGGCGCAAATGCTGCCCGTTGCCGAGGGCACGACGCCGGGGCAGTTCGAGCGCAGAGTTCGCAAGGCTCGCGAGGTGCTCGACGAGGAGTCGATCAAGGAACGCCACGAACGCAGCCAGGCGGATCGCGCTGTCTTCTTCGAGCCCGCGCAGGACGGCATGTGCTGGGTGACGCTGTATCTCGCGGCGGCGGAGGGTGCGGCAATGTACAACCGGGTCGTCACGCAGGCGATGAGCCTCCAGACGGCCGAGGAGCCGCGCACGCTGCCCCAGCTGCAGGCCGATGTGTTCCGCGACCTGATCCTGGACGCTGGTCCGGGCGCTGGTCCCGCCGGGGCATCCGCAATGGGTTCTCGGGGTATCAAGCCCGACATCTGCCTCACGGTCCCTGTGCTCTCTCTCCTCGGCCGAAGTGATGAGCCGGCCACCCTCGAGGGTTACGGGCCGATCGACATCGACACCGCCAAGCAGCTGGTTGGCAAGGCGAAGAGCTTCGTGCGGATCCTCACCCACCCCGAGACCGGTGCGATCCTCTCGGTCGGGCACAAGCGCTATAAGGCCCCGGCCGATCTCCAGACGGTGCTCCGGCTGCGGGATGTCACCTGTCGCTTCCCCGGTTGCAACCGGCTCGCCATCCATTGCGATCTCGACCACACCGACGACTGGCAGTTCGGTGGGCTGACGAAGTACGACAATCTCGAGCATCTGTGTCCCAAGCATCATGCGATGAAGCACGAGGGCGGCTGGAAGGTCGTGCAATCAACGGATGGTGACGGCACCCTCACCTGGACCTCGCCCGCGGGTCGTACCTACACGACCGAGCCGGAGACGAGGATCGGCCCGGCACCGGTGGGCTCGGGGCCGCCGTCGCTGCCGGAACCGCCAGCCCCAGCCCCAACTCTCGCACGTGACGCAACTCCTCCGGGTGACGTTTCACCCGCTGGGGATCCGCCGCCTCAGGTCGGTCCAGATCCAAGCGATGACCCGCCGCCCTTCTGACCCTCCTGTTGCACCCCTGGTGTGCGCAGCCCCTCCGGAGACACGGTAAGCTATTTGAGTTGTCTCCTGTTGAGCTCGTTCACGAGGTTGCAGGGGCCACGGGCTGTAGCGCAGCTTGGTAGCGCACTTGACTGGGGGTCAAGGGGTCGCAGGTTCAAATCCTGTCAGCCCGACCAAGAAGTCCCGGAAACTCAAGGGTTTCCGGGACTCTTTAGGTTAAGAGATTTGATTGAGTCGTCACTACGTCATCACTTTCAGCCCTTTTCAGCCGCTGACCCGGCCCAGTCGTCCGGGTCGCTTAGGCGGGTTTCGGTCGCTCGCGAACGTCTGGGGAGGTCGTGCGCACCTACTGGGTATGAGCATTCACGAAGAACACCCAACCTCTCCTCCCGCCGACGAGTGGGGGCTCGAGCCTCTGATGGACGTCCACGAGCTGGCGGCTTACCTCGGCATCTCGATCTCCACCGTCTACGACTGGCGTGTGCATGGCAAAGGGCCTACGGCCTACCGGTTCGGCAAACACATCAAGTTCGCCCTCTCCGACGTGCGGGCCTGGATCGCTCAGCAGCGCGACTCCTCGTCCAGCCCGCCCAGGCGCACCGATCGGCGGTGAGCGGAGATGGCCCGGCAACGGTTAAGCATCGGCACCTTCGGCGACATCAGCACCCGTATGTCGCCGAGCGGCCGGTACCTGGCCGGACCCGCTACCGGGACTGGGACGGTCCCGCGCGTCTGGTGCAGGCCAGTGGCACCACCGCGAAGGCCGCAGAACGGGCGCTGAAGGCCAAGCTCGCCGACCGGGATCTGTTCGAACCCGCCGACACGACACCGACGCCGGAACGTCTGTTCAGGGATCTTGTGACTTACTGGCTGGAGGACATCGACCTCGAGGGGCGGATCTCGAGGACCACCCGGAACCTCTACGAGCGCAACATGCGGGCCCTCGTCTCACCGGCCTTCGGCCACCTCGCACTGCTCGAGATCGGTGTGGCCCGTTGCGACAGATTCATCAAGCAACTATCGAAGATCTCCTACAGACGCGCCAAGCAGGCTCGGGTCGTGCTGCGCCTGGCGCTGGAGTTGGCGGTGCGGCATGAGGTTCTCCCGCGTAACCCGATGGACCACGTCTCCCGCCTGCACCGCGAGCCACACGTTCCCGATGCGCTCATGGCCCCCGAGGCGAACACGATCCGCGCGGCGCTCGCCCAATGGGAGAGTGCCGCCGCCCACGTCTCCGGGCCGAAGCCCGACGGCCAGCTCGGTGCGATCGTCGAGGTGATGCTTGGCACCTCAGCACGGATCGGCGAGGTGCTGGCCGTCCCCCGTCGGGACGTCGACGTCACGAGCCCTGTGCCCTCCATCCGCCTGGCCGGTACGATCATCAGCCGCAAAGGTGAGCAAACGTTCCGGCAGGATCACTCCAAGACGGCCAGGTCCACCCGCGTCGTTGCCGTCCCCACCTTCACCGCCGACGCGGTCCGCCAGCGGCTCGCCAAGGTGGGGAGTCTGGGCCTGGATGCCCTCCTATTCCAGTCGCGGGACGGCACGCCGCTGACGACGGCGAACGTGCGCCGGCAATTGCGACAGGTGCTCGAGGGAGCGGGCGTCAAGGGAGTGACCCCGCACATGTTCCGGCGCACGGTTGCCACTGTGGTGAACACCAACGCCAGTATTGAGCTCGCTTCAGAGCTGCTCGGCCATACGGACACGAAGATCACGGTGCAGCACTACATCCAGCGCAGCGAACTGGTGAACCCGGCCACCGCTGCGCTCCTTGACCGAGCGTTCGCGAAGGATGAAGAGTGAACGCGGTGCTGCCAAAATGGCAGCACCGTCTGATCTGGGCTTTTTCCGCTTCCCAGTGGATCAGCGACCTGGCCGCAGCTGCTTTCCTCACCGGCTGTTCGCGCCGGATGACCTATCGCGGTGCCGCCACTGTGGCGGCACCGCCCATCCTGGGCTTCGCCGCCAGCATTGCGACTCTGTTTCGGGTCGCGGCCATGCTAATGGACCTAGAGTTGACGAGCATCGGCTACGGATTACGGTGGTGCCACGGTGGCACCGCCGTCTAACCTGGAGTTTTACCGGAAGACCCCAGAATCAGGTCCTCGATGTAACGTGTGGGCCTGCTCAAACTGCGCTCCATTGTGCGCCGAGGATCGAGGGTCCGCAACCGCTCCATCCCCAGGCGGGACCCGCAATGGGGGGACGCCCGCGCTACAAGAAGGTAGATATTCTTCAATCCATCCGTTCAATCCTCTTGCTGGAATTTAAGGAGGCGTGGACATGCAAATATTGTGCTTATCGCCGCCCGGGGCGAGGAGCAAGCCATAGCGAGTGATGGGGCAGAGACATGATGGCGCCGAGCATCGAGGTCGTCGCGGACAAGACAGAAAGATTGTTCGTCTGGCTCCCATGGGCGGGAAGTGCGTCCGCCGGGTACGACAAGCTAAGGGACCTGCTCCAAGTTGAGCGGCTCGTGGTTGACTACGATCGAGAGGCGCGCGCTTTTCGCGTGGCGCGGAGCCATCTGGTCACATTGGCGATCAATATGGCCGATGAATACAGCCACGTCACCGTCGCCCAGGAGTTCAAGCAGCAGGCGAAGTGCACGACGTCGTGCGAGAACGCCAATCCGAATTCGCTCGATCAGTGCTCTTGCGTGTGTGAGGGAACGCAGCATGCTGGCGGAGGTTGGCTATTGGAAAGAGGTGGGCCGCGAACTCCTCGTAGGCCCGAGCAGCATAGTTCGCATTGTCCGAACTCTCGATCGTGGATCCGCACGCGCCTGGCGTCGCGGTCTGCCGAATTAGGAACGCGCGAACATATGTCCGCAGTGCGAACATATGTTGCAGGCGGCCGAAGGTACCGTTGAGCCATACGCTCTGAAAGCAGGGACGCTCCTTCATTTGGTCAGCGCGGCGCGTGATGGGTCACTCGAAAGATGTGCGCGGGGTTTCCTTGGCTGTGGTTCGTGCGAGTAGTGAGACGACTCCGCTGTGATCTGATTCGACGACTAGCTCGTCCTCGGCTACCCGGGGAGTTCGCGAAACGACTGTCTCAAAAAGGTGATGAGGAACGCGCGCCTGATCCACGAGAGTTGCACGAGGGATATGTGCCTCTTCGAGCAACTCCACAGAGCGGGGCAGCATTGAGGGCTGCTCAATTGCCGTGACAAGACCGGGCTCCAGCCGACGCCAACCGCGTTGAGACAGAGTCACCATTGCATTGCGATACGTCACATCACTGATGCACCCGAGGAAACGCGCGCGATACAGAAGGGCCTGAATACTCACACCCCACTGTTCTTTCAACGCCCCTAGGACATCCCATGCACGCGCGCCCATCGCGGTCGGCAATACACCTCGAACTTCAGCCGCCGGAGTGAGGAATTCTGCGGCGAAACGGTTTGCTTGGTCTTCAATCAACCTGCTTCCAGGCTCAGCGTCTTGGTGCATGACAAGATGGCCCAGTTCGTGCGCTGCATCAAAGCGTTGTCTGTAGTAGTCGTCCTTCGCAGGGTTCAGCACGACCACCGGGCGGCCGAGTGAGTCGAACGAATACGCATCGACTGACGATGTCTGCTGATGGCTGAACACGACTAGCACTCCGTGCTGTTCGAGAAGACGAACGAGATGCTTCATCGGTCCGGCCGGATGGCCCCAAAGCCGTCGGAGCTCGCGCGCTGCTTCCTCAGGCTCGTTAGCATCATCCTCGGGCGTGACTGGTACCGCCGGGACATCGACGATAGGTAGCTCGACGTGCTTTTCGATGGCCGACGCTATGTCCACAGCCACTAGGCCGTACGCGAACGCTTGGTCGCGCGCTTTCTGACTTGTCGAGCGAAGCGACCGAAAATGGGGCACGATCCCGTCAGGCACAAGAGTTGTCCCGCGGGGCGCGAAGAACTGGGGGGTGACCCCCAGCCCCAAGGCCAATTCCGCGATGTTAGTGACTGTTGGCCTCTTTGCCCCGCTCTCCCAGGCAGCGACCGCCGTTCCGCTCTTCCGGACACGAGCTGCCAATTCGCTCTTGCGCAGGCCCGCGAGATGCCTTGCAAGTGTCAGGCGTTCGCCTGCGAAAAGCGATGGGTAGGTCGGGTCGTCGACTGTCTGGTTCACTGGGCCTTCCGGTCCGCTGCTGGCTGGCGCAGTCGCACGGGTACGTCGGGAGCAACGGGGGATGGAGCAACAGTCCGGTTTGGCAACGGCTGCTCGGTCGTCTCCGGCTTATGCGCCGTCAGCAGACTGTCGTGCCAATTCCATGGCGCGCCATCGTCTTCGTTGTACCGCGAATGCCCAATTACCAATTCGCGATCGCCTGAATCGCGGTCGAGTGCATGGACGAGAACAAACGTTGGCAGGCCAACTTTGGGCAGTGCGTCCTGTGCAGCAAGTTCCGCGAGTTGGGCCGGCGTGAGGATGTTATCGAACAGGGTGGGAATTGCCGGCGAAGACAGTTGCTGGCGCGCGACCGCCTTCTTGGTCTTACTTTCTTGGGCCCAGTCGATGTGGTTGACGTCACCAGGTTGCACTGAATGCGTGATGAATCGCATGCCTCGGTAGGACCAACCATTGCTGCCGTTCAGGTTCGAGCGGATCACAGTACCCGGCTTGACGCGCGGCATCGTTGTTCTTGCTCTCTCGCTCAGACCCTCGAAGAGAACATCGAGCCCTGCCGACTCCTGTCCATCAGGCACAGCGAAATCACCACACGAGAACACTCGGTCGAGTCGGTCAGCGATGAGGTCGTACCGTCCTACTCCTGCGGACAGGGCGGTATAGCCAGTTCCCCGCGCGAAATCTGCAAGCGCCTGCTCGCATGCGGACTCAAAAGCCCACCGAATAGCAGCGGACACCTGATCATTTTCAAGAAGGGCGAAAACCTCGTCACGTATCATCACAGGGAGAAACTACCCTAGTTTCCAGTAATTTGCGCAACAAACTGAACCGCGTGTCGCCGGATTGGTTCTTACTCGAGCATTGAGGTCTTGCAAAGTCGCTGATGTGCGAATGCGAAACGATCCTCACATGAAATATTTGTCCGCTTGCGGCAGAGACGTTGTCCGTCCCTTGGCGGCGGCTTCCCACTAGAGCATCCGAAGCGCTGTAGTCTCGTCCGATGTACGGCAATTTTGAGGTGTGGGGATAAACATGCACGCGAGCGCCGCCACGACCGACGGTGCTTTTCCGCCGAGCGTGTGGGTCGCCATTCTGGTGGCCGTCATCGCCCTAGTCGGCGTCCTCGTCGGTCAGGCGATCAGTCTGTACAACGCCCGCGCTCGGCGGCGGGACGAGCAGACTAAGTCAGTACGCAAAGAAGTCCAAGGCTTGATGATGGTGTTCTTCGACTTTGCAGAGTTCGCCAGGAGCACTCCGGCACCCCGCAGCATGACGGAGAGGGCCGACCCTTACGACGAGGAGTGGGACAGAGTTGCGGGCCCCTTGGCAGCGGCCGCAGCGAACATGGCCGGCAGGGGAAAGCATCGGGATAGAACGCTGGAGCTGATGGGCGGTCTCGGACTACAAGCGACCGCATGGCGCGAAGGCGAAAGCTTGGGTGCCTGGCCGCGTATCGGCTACGTCCAGATGGCTTGGGCCGGCTTCGAGATTGTCGCGTCTTGGCTGCGAGGGGAGCGCATGCCGCGGCACGCCCGCCGCGTCGCCCGGGCCGCACGAAAAATGCGCGCCGCGCTTGACGCGGAATACAGGGCACGCGAGCTCAGCGAGGACAAGGAGCACAAGACCGGCCTGCTTCGCCACGCGTGGCGTAAGGCGCGCTGGTGGGCGCGCGCCCGTTGGAGAAAGTGGGTCGCGAAACCACTTAGAGCGTCCTGGGACTTTCTTTTCGCCGCGTAATCGAGCGCAAATGCTCCTATTGTTCGACGTTGAGGAGACTCGCCAGAGGCCGAACCCTTCATCGGAAGTTCAGCAGGGTTGAGGCGCATTTGGCTGTCGACACCTACGATCATCCTCACTCTCAGCGAACGAAAGCCCTTTTCCGCCTGGCCTGCGGGGCCGGCCCTCTTCTGGGGGATGCTCGCGATCAGTAACGACTTCGCATCTCTCATATCCTGAGCAAGTCCGCGGATTCACTCGAGGACGAGACCATTGGGGTGGAAGTGGCTAGGAAAGCATCGACTGAGGCGCGGACAAGCATTTACCGGCTGACTGGAATTAGCGCATTTGATGAGGCGCTGCAGGAAAAATACCGGAAGATGCCTACTCTTGAGTTCACGAACGTGACCGTCGGGGATCGCCCGGCGTTACTCATTACAGGCTTGACGCCAGAGAAGAGCGTTGGTTGGGCTCCAGTTCTCGAGGGGCTGTCGAACGTGGAGATCAATCTCACCAATACAACGGCTGCCGCAGTGCTTGTAATCGCTGCGAGTAGTTCCGCAAATCTTCCGGCAACCATCAAGCGGGCGCATCAGGTTCGTTTCACTGACGTCGAAAACGGGCTAGCCAACCCCGCCGAGTCCGACGGCACTGATGGAGAAGTGCCTAGCGAAGACGTGTGGGCGCTTACCTACGGTATGGGTTTCCAGCTTCTCGATCAGGGCAAGATTGACAACGGGTTCGGCCAGCGCGTCGCTATTCGGAGTGCAGATCCGAAAGACCTCAACTCGATAACGCGAGTCACGCTCGACGAGCGTTCGAAAGTAGAACGATCGTCGATCCCAGCGGGAGCCCACCTACGGGGCTTCGGAATCGGTGATCTAGGGGAGCTTGTCACTCGTCTTGTGGCGTCGGCTCGTGTCGAAGGGCTAAGCACCGGCTCTAGACCAATCAAAATACGAGGCGCGGATGCGCTCAGCGTCCCACTATCTAAATCACCTGAACTGCTCATCGCCGATCTTGACGCGATAGGCGACTTGCTGGACAAACCGCCCGCTAGCGAGGAACTCGGCTTGCTTGAGCAGCTTGTACTCGTGAAGGACAAGTCATTGGGCGCAGACCTAGACCGGCTCCTCCTCGAAGCAGTTCGCGTCGAAGACAGCCCGCTTTTGGCGCTTTCTTGGCCGCACGAACGAATTGACGAGAACGGAACGCCAGTCGCTTTCAAGATCACTGGTGTCGGCCGCTCCGGAGTAAGAGATAATCTCCCAGTCCTTAACGATCTAATCGTTCCCATCAGGTCCTTCGAAGAAGACGAGCAGCGCGAACAACTAGACCGCTTGGGTGTCATCCTTTTCAAGGATGCCGCGGGCGATGAACCGCTTAGCCCTAGGATTCCTGTCCGAAAATGGCTTTCATTCCAGACCGATCTTGAGGGGAGGCGATTCTGCCTTCACGACGGTCGGTGGTATGCGATGGACAAGCCTTACGCGGATCAGGTTCGAGAGAGGACAACGTCCATATTCGACCAGGGCCCCGGCGTTCAGAACTTGCCGGACTGGCCTGCGGGCGCCTCAGAAGCGGACTATAACGAGTTGGTTGCGAGGGAACTCAACGGACTCTGCCTCGATCGGAATCTAATAAGGAGCAGCTTTCACAAATTCGGCATCGAGCCATGCGACGTTTTGCTTTCGGACGGTACGTACGTCCATGTCAAGAGCATTGAGTCGTCAGCGCCGGCCAGCCATCTCCTGGCGCAAGCCCTCGTTTCGGTGGAAGTACTGACGTTCGACCGGCTGGCTCAAGATGATTTCAGGGCAAAAGTGAAAGCGGGTGGCTGGGACCCCTTCGGGTTCCCGCGAAAGCCGAAACGCGTGGTCTTGCTTATTGCTCGGAAAGACAAGGCGATCGGGCCGGACTCACTCTTCACTTTCACGCAGGTAAATCTGGCACGTCAGGTTTCCTACCTGGGAGCACAAGGAGTCGACGTGTTCGTCGCGCCAGTCGCGCGTTTGAGCTGAGCGGTGCCAGGTCAAGTCCCGGGTAGTGGTGTAGCCGTCGGTGTCCTTCGAGGCGTTGAAGTTAGGCGCTGAGTTCGAGGGGCGGGTCGGTGTTCACCTCGTTTCCGGTGACGGGGACGAGCGTGAGCCGGCAGCGGGCGAGGACGTCGAGGCCGAGATAGCGGCGGCCTTCGGCCCATTCGTCGGTTTGCTCGGCGAGGACGGCGCCGACGAGGCGGACGATGGCTTCCGGGTTGGGGAAGATGCCGACGCTATCGGTGCGGCGCCGGATCTCTTTGTTGAGGCGTTCCTGCGGGTTGTTCGACCAGATCTGCTGCCACACGTCCTTGGGGAACGCGGTGAACGCGAGGAGGTCCTCGCGGGCGTCGGCAAGATGGTCGGCCACGGCCGGGAGCTTCTCGGCGGTGTACTCGATGAGCCGGTCGAACTGGGCGTTCACGGCGGCGGCGTCGGGTTGGTCGTAGACGGAGTGCAGCATCGCCTTCACGGCCGGCCACATGGCCTTCGGGCAGACGGACATGAGGTTTGCCGCGTAGTGGGTGCGGCAGCGCTGCCAAGCGGCGCCGGGCAGGTTCGCGGCGATCGCGTCGCGCAGGCCGGCGTGAGCGTCGGAAGTGACCAGACGCACCCCGGTGAGGCCGCGGGCCACGAGATCCGCGAAGAAGCTGTTCCAGGCCGCCCCGGTCTCGCTGGTAGCGACTCGCATGCCGAGCACTTCGCGGTGCCCGTCACCGTTGACGCCGGTCGCGACGAGCACGACAGCGTTGATCACCCGGCCGCCCTCGCGGACTTTCATGGTCAGGGCGTCGGCGGCCACGAACGGGAACGGGCCGGCATCGCCGAGGGGCCGGTGGCGGAACTGGTCGACGTGCTCGTCGAGATCGGCTGCCATGCGGGACACCTGCGACTTCGACAGGGAGTTGATGCCGAGGGTCTTCACCAGCTTGTCCATCCGCCTCGTGGAGACCCCGGCGAGGTAGCAGTCGGCGACGACGGTGATCATCGCCGCTTCGGCTCGTTTGCGGCGTTCCAGCAGCCACTCCGGGAAATACGTCCCGGAGCGCAGCTTCGGGATCGCGACGTCGACGGTGCCGACGCGGGTGTCGAGGTCCCGGTGCCGGTATCCGTTGCGCTGCGCGACGCGGTCCGGTGTGGGCTTGCCCCACTCGGCTCCGACAACGGCGTCCGCGTCCGCGGACAGCAGCGCGTTGATCATGGTTTGCAGCATGCTGCGCATCAGATCCGGGGACGCGTCGGTGAGGGCTTCGACAAGAAGGCCGGAAGGGTCGACAATATGAGGTGCGGTCATCGTGATGACTCCAATTCGAGGATTCGGTAGAAGGTTGACTCGAAGGATCACACGGTGACCGCGCTTTCGTCAGAAGACGAGGCCGGCCACCGAGCTACACCACTCTATGGGGCACTACTCGGTGCCAATCTGATCGAGGCGTCATTGTCGCTCGCAAGTTGGAGGAGGAGGCGAGGTTCTGTCCCTCAAGACCTGTTCGGTGAAATTTCCGTTGCACGGGAGATCGATCCGGTCCCCTCCACGCCGACGTGGACGACGTGGCCCGCCGCATCCAGGATGGCCAGGATTTGCTGGTGGCCGAATGGCGCGGCAGTGAACTGCCGGTCAGCGACAGGCTGACGGGACTGCTGAGGGTTTGGTTGACTCCTGACTTGTGAGGATTTCGGTCCTCGCGGAAGGATTATTTCCGTGCCTAAAGCTTTTCCTCTGGAGTTCCGCCGCGATGTCGTCGCTGTCGCCCGCAAGGGTGAAGCCCCGATCGCTCGTGTCGCCAAAGACTTCGGTGTCTCCGAGTCGTGTTTGCAACGCTGGCTAAAGCTGGCGGACATCGAGGACGGCAACCCCCCAGGGCTCACCCAAGCCGACGCCGCCGAGTTGCGGGAGGCGAAAAAACGCATTCGGCTGCTTGAGCAGGAGAACGAGATCCTGCGCAGCGCGGCCGCGTATCTTTCGCAGGCGTCGCTCCCAAAATGATGTTCCCGCTGGTCCTCGAACTGGCCGCCGACCGGATCCCGGTCGCGGTGACCTGCCGGGTGCGGGGCTTCTCGAAACAGGCATTCTTCGCCTGGCGGAGAAACCCGGTCTCGCAACGGGACTGGGACGACGCGCACCTGATCAACGCCGCGATCGATATTCACGGCGACGAGCCGGGGTTCGGGTACCGGTTCATCGCCGACGAGATCGAAGCCGAGGCCGGTATTGCCGCATCCGAGCGACGTGTGTGGCGGTTGTGCTCCCAGCTGACGGCGCTCACTGAAATTCCCCAGTTCTGCTCACTGAAATTCCCCACCCCGGGTCGCTTCCGCACATAGAAGCGGGCCTCCCTCGATGCTGATGGTCTTCGACCACGCACCAGCACGAGAG
>Ga0157369_10001564_pt1 | contig 28018 bp, 20 predicted proteins | sample C25metaG_FD_113461 | JGI IMG/M metagenome (GOLD analysis project Ga0157369, IMG submission 113461) | Corn rhizosphere microbial communities from Kellogg Biological Station, Michigan, USA - C2-5 metaG | ecosystem: Host-associated > Plants > Roots > Rhizosphere > Soil | place: USA: Michigan... | reverse complement strand
GTCATCGACGAACAGGATCTCGTAGCTTTCGTGCCCGGCAGCGCGCATGGCGCCGTCCAACGCGGAGGAGAGAGGCGCCACGTTGGCAGCCTCATTCCAAGTTGGAACGACGATCGACACCTCGACTGCGGGTGCCGCCGCCGGGGCTCTACGCCCCGCCATGACTGGAGTGGCCATTCGGCGCAGCGTATAACGAATCCGCGCTAAGCGCCAGTCGGGGAAGCCCTTAGGCGGTTACCAAAGCCACGTCACCCATTCCCTTTTGTGTTGGCATGTAACCGCCGGGGCGGGTGAGTGTCCTTAGATTCCAAGGCTGTCCTGTTTCATATCGAGAGATCCCGCGCGGAGGCATGCCACAGGCTGCGCCCGGCGGTATATACTTCGGCGGTTCTGCGGAGGAGTCGATGAGCGACCAAGACAACTCTCCTTCAGGAGTTTCACGTAGAGATTTCCTGAAAATCTCGGGCATAGCCGCCTCGGTTCCGATCATGATCGGGCCGAAGGTGATCGAAGTGCACGGCGAGCAGGTGCCGGTGCACGGTCCCGACCCCGTCCCCATCCGTCTGACGGTGAACGGCAAGACGTTGACCGCGAATGTGGAGCCGCGCATGACGCTGCTCGACACGCTGCGCGAAGTGCTCGACATCACCGGGCCCAAGCGCGTGTGCGATCGCGGAGAATGCGGCGCGTGCACCGTGCAGATCGACGGCCGCGTGGTCTACTCCTGCACCACGCTGGCGATTGAGGCGCAGGGCAAGCAGATCGTGACTGCGGAAGGCCTCGGCAACGGCGACCAGCCGCATCCTGTGCAGGCGGCATTCGTCAACAACGATGCCCAGCAATGCGGCTTCTGCACGCCGGGCTTCACGGTGGCGGCGTCGACGTTTCTCGCCAAGCATCCGAAGGCGACCGACGACCAGATCGCCGACGGCCTCGCCGGCAACTTCTGCCGCTGCGGAACCTATCGCGGCATCCACGGCGTCGTCGGCCAGGTGGCTGGACGCATGCCGCACGGCAACGCGGAAACCGGAGGGACGGTCGCCAAGACCATGGCGTCCGTCACACCCGCCGCTAGGCCTGCGGCGGCTCCGAAGAAGGGAGGCGCGTAATGGCTGACAAATACACGTGGCCCTCACCGGATCAACGCGAATACATCGGCAAGCGCTTTGCGCGCGTCGACGGAATCATCAAGTCCACCGGTCACGCCAAGTACACCTACGACTACAACCCGAAGGGGCTGCTCTACGGCGCCTTTGTGCGTTGTCCTTACGCGCATGCGCGGGTGAAGTCGATCGACACCTCCGCCGCGGAAGCGATGAAGGGCGTGAAGGCGATCGAGATCGTGCAGGGGCCGGGCAAGGAGATTCACTGGGCGGGCGACGAAATCGTGGCGCTCGCAGCAGTCGACGAGCCCACCATGCGCGACGCCGTTCGCGCCGTCAAAGTCGAATATGAAGTGCTTCCGCACCTCGTGATCGACGAGAAGGAGCCGCCGCGGGACATTCCGCCCGACACCACGCCACTCAGCATGGACGACATCGGCGGCATGTTCAGCAATCAGGTGCCGCAACCGGAGATCATCAAGGCGATCAAGGATCGTGGCATCTCGTTCGATCCCGCCACCGCGCCGCTCGATCGCGCGCCGGCTCCGGTCGCCCAGGCGATCAAGAGCGCTGAGCGCAAGGAAGCTCCGACGAACAAGACTCCGGTCTGGTTCAAGCCCGCGGCCGTCGATACTACCGGCGAGCCCGACGCTGCGTTCAAAGCAAGCGACGTCGTGGTCAGCGAGGGCGTGTATGGCCTTCCGGTGATCACGCACTGCTGCCTGGAGTCGCACGGGTCGGTTTCTGAGTGGCCCGATGACCAGCACCTTGTGGTGCACGCGTCCACGCAATTCATCTCCGGCATCCCCGGCCAGATGGCGGATGCGGTCGGGATTCCGGCAGCCAACATCCAGGCGCTGATGCCGCACATCGGCGGTGGATTCGGCAGCAAGTTCGGTCCGGATCGCTGGGGCGTCTACAGCGCCAAGCTGTCGAAGAAGGCCGGCGGCGCGCCGGTGAAGATGATGTTGAACCGCGCCGAGGAACTGATGGTCGCGGGCGCTCGGCCTTCGGCGTATGCGCGCGTCAAGGTTGCCGCCAAGAAAGACGGCACGTTGACGGCGTGGGATTCCTTCGGCTGGGGCACCGGCGGACCCGGCGGCGGAGGCTCGCCACCGCTTCCGTACCTGTTCCAGGGTTCCAGCAGCGGCATTCCCAACCGCCGCATGCAGTGGACGGCGGTGGTGAACAATATTGGCCCGTCCCGCGCGTGGCGCGCTCCGAACCACCCGCAGGCGGCCCTTATCACGATGTCGGCGCTCGACGACCTGGCGGCGAAGCTCAACATGAACCCGCTGGAGTTCTTCACCAAGAACGCCGACCTTACCGGCCCGCGCGCGCAGATCTACAAGGACGAGTTCCTGATCGCCGACGAGCTGATGGGCTGGTCCAAGCGGTGGAAGCCGCGCGGCAGCGACTCGGGTCCCATCAAGCGCGGTCTCGGGCTGTCGATGCACACGTGGGGCGGACGCGGACACCAGTCCGAGTGCGATCTCACGATTCAGCCCGACGGCTCGGTCACCATCAAGATGGGGACGCAGGACCTCGGCACGGGCACCCGCACCGCGATCATGCTGGTGGCGGCGGACACGCTCGGTATCAAGCCCCAGGACGTGGAGCTGCTTTACGGCGACACGAAGTATCCGATGTCGGGCGGATCGGGCGGCAGCACGACGATCGGCGGCGTCTCGTCGACGACGCGACGCGCGGCTGTCGATGCGCGCGACATGCTGTTCGCCAAGGTCGCTCCGGCGCTGGGCGCTCAACCGGACCAGCTTGAAGCGGTGAAAGGCCAGATCCGGGTGAAGGGCAGCCCGTCGAAGGCGATAGCGTGGAAGCAGGCCTGCGCGAAGATCGGCGCGGTGCCGATCAACGCCCACGGCAAGAACCTAGGTGGCCGCGACGAGCTGATGAACAGCGGCGTCGGCGGAGTGCAGATGGCCGACGTTTCAGTCGACACCGAAACCGGCGTGGTCAAGGTCAACAAGATGGTCGCGGTGCAGGACTGCGGACTCGTGGTCAGCCTCGAGCAGGCCGAGTCGCAGATGTACGGCGCACTCATCATGGGCATCAGCTACTCGCTGTATGAAGAGAAGGTGATGGACCCGACCACCGGCCGGATGCTGAATCCGAACATGGAGTTCTACCGGCTGGCGGGCATCGGCGACATCGGCGAGCTGGTGGTGCACATGATGGTGAACAAGTACGACGACCGCGGCGTGATCGGCCTGGGCGAGCCTCCGGTGGTTTCGCCGGGCGCGGCCATCAGCAACGCCGTGGCCAACGCCATCGGCGTGCGCGTGCCGTACCTGCCGCTCACGCCTAACCGCGTGATCGCGGCGCTCGAAAAGCACACCACCGAGGCAAAGACGGCCTCGGCGGGGACCCCGGAAAGCTCGAAGGGAGGCCAGGCATGAACCGCTTCGAATATGCCAGCGCCAAATCGACGCAGCAGGCAGTCGGCATGCTCTCCAGCCAATGGGGGGAAACTGAGATCCTTGCCGGCGGCACCGACTTGCTCAGCCTGATGAAGGATGACGTCGTCGCACCCAAGCGCGTTATCAACATCAAGGAGATTCCCGATCTGGCCGGTATCAGCTACGGTCCGCGCGGTCTGCGCATCGGCGCGCTCACGCGTCTGGTGGACATCGTCGAGAACCCCGCCGTACGCCAGCATTATCCGAAGCTGGCGGACGACGTGAGCGATGCCGCCAGCCCGCAGATCCGCAACATGGCCACCATCGGCGGAAACCTTTGCCAGCGGCCGCGTTGCTGGTACTTCCGCAACGGCCTGGGCCTGCTGGCGCAGCAGGACGGCAAGTCGCTGGTAACCGAAGGCGACAACCGCTACCACGCCATCCTCGGCAATGACGGGCCGGCGTACTTCGTCAGCCCTTCGACGATTGCGCCGATGCTGGTGGCGCTGAACGCCAAGGTCCGCATCGCCGGGCCGAGCGGCTCGCGCGAGGTTGACCTGGAGAAGTTCTACCGCATCCCGGCATCGGAGTCTGAGCGCGAACACGACCTGAAGCCGAACGAGATCGTCACCGACGTGCTCGTGCCGCTACCGAGAGCCGACACGAAGGTCGGGAACTACGAAGTCCGCCAGAAAGCGGCCTTCGACTGGCCCTTCGCGACGGCAGTTGCAGTGATCTGGATGAAGGGCTCGACCATCGAGAACGCGCGCATCGTCATGGGCGCGGTCGCGCCGGTGCCGTGGGTTTCGCAGGAAGCGGCGCAGGCGATGATCGGCAAGCCTCTCAACGAGCAGACGGCGAGCGCCGCAGCGGCAGCGTCTGTTTCCAAGGCACGGGCGTTGAGCCAGAACGGATTCAAGATCAAGCTGGCCGGCGTTGCCGTCAAGCGCGCGATCCTGGCAGCGGCCGGCGAACGCGTACCCGATATCCACGAGCAAAAGGGAGGTGCCGCATGAGACCTGAGAGAGAACGTTTCGACACCAATCATCCGGACCTCTGCACTTCGCTGCGGTGGAAGGGCATGTTCATCGACGCGGAGCCGGACCCCAGCGTCCCGCCGTGCAACGACGGCCTCTACTGGTGCATGCACACCCAGACCTGCATTGGTCCCGACGGCATGCTGGCCGAGCCCGGCAACTGCAACAAGAAGGGCCGGGCGTGCCACGGCACGGGCAAGTGCGAATAACGCTACTGCCGAACTGAAGGACTGCCGAACTGCCGAATTGAGCCCTCACCGGCCTGATTCGGCAGTTCGTGTTTCTGCATCGGAAATCTCCACCTGTCCATCCAAAAGTAGTCAGCCAAGCGCTACAATATTCATGAGGGAGTCAGCCATGATGAAGCGATTCGTGTCGATCGCGTCCGCGATCGTGTTTCTTACATCTCTCGCGGTAGCCGAGAACAAGATTTCCGGTGACTACATGGAGACGCGCAGCGCCGACGTCTACACCGGCCAGTGCTTCGCCAATGGCGAGGTCGGGCTGGTGGGCGACCAGGCCATCCTGGCCTGGCACGTGCGCAGCGGAAGCTGGAACGGTGTGAAGCTCGACGGCCTGAACGTGGTCGCCGCTGTGAAGGCGAACGCCACGCTGGGCGATCCGTATGCCAATCCCTATCCGGCGAAAGCGGTGCTCATCATCGACGAACAGGCCAAGCCGGCCGAGCGCGCCGCGTTGGCCGACTTCGCGCGCCACATGGGCGGCAAGCTTCTGAACAACGTGGTGAAGACCGAGTACGCGCCCATTGACATGCAGGTGATGGGAGCGCACCACGGCAGCGCGATGCTTCGCGCGGGCAGCTTTGCCACCATCCAGACGCGGGGCATCGGCGACGACGACCACCTCTGCGGGAATGAGTCCACGTTCTATCCCCCGCTGACGAACGTGATTCACGCCATGCCGGCTGTCGCCCTCACCGACAAGTACAGCGGTTCGGGACTCGGCAACACGTGGACGCTGCACGACAAGCGCAGCGCCTTCGTGGGAACGTTCTAAAGGTGGGAGCACCGGCCTTGAGGCCGGTGAAAGGGTGGACAGGAACTTCGGGCTTTAGCCCCGGTGCGCTGCAACCCAGGGCTAAAGCCCACATTGTTTTCAAAGTTCTCCGCCGGGCTGAAGCCCGGCGCTCCCACCCGTTAATCCAAAGCCTCTGTTTCCTCCGTTCCTCTGTGTTAGGTTTTTAGGTGCTCGTCGGAGAGATGTCGATGCGTAGGTTGGCTCTGTTTTTTGTCCTGTTGATCGCGACTGTGGCGCTGGCTGCGCCCAAGCTGGAAACCGTTGGTGCGTGCACGGATGCGTCCGTTCCCGATGGCATCAAGAAGGCGCTGGCTTCCCAAGGCTACAAAGTCACGCTCGACAACGGCGACACGCTGACGATGTGGCCGGCCGCGGAGATCAAGCAGGCTGCCAAGGGACGCGACGACGTCATTTACCAGCTCACGCCGTCCCAATTCGTGGGCGTCATCCACTTCGACAAGACCACCAAGGACTATCGCGGCAACGTCATCCAGGCGGGCACTTACAACCTGCGGTACGAAATCCAGCCGAGCGACGGCGATCACCTCGGCACCGCGCCCACCGTGGACTTCCTGCTCCTGGTTCCCACAGCGGCGGACACGGATCCCGCGGCGAATTACAACTTCGACCAGATGGTTGGGCTGAGCCGGCAGGTGACCGGCAAGAAGCATCCCGCTCCGTTCAACCTCGTTCCACCCGACGCGAAGCAGTATCCCTCGGTTTCGGTCGACAACGAGGCGCACACGGTTCTGTCGTTCAAGGTGAAGTCGTCGTCCGGCGACATGCCGTTTGCGCTGGTCGTGAACGGCACCACGACCGAGTAACCAAGCGCGCATGACTCCTCACGCGATGGAACGTGAGCAGTCTTTTTAATACCTACCAAATTCCATAACGGAAAATTCATCTTCCGTACACGAAACTCTTTGCGAATCCACAGGCTCTGTAGATACGATTCGTATTCATTCCCAAGTCAGCGCGTTCATCTGCACTCATACATCCGGCATTCATGGCAGCTATAAGTCTGCCCATTTCAACGGAGGCGCACATGAGGAAGTTTTCCTCGATCGCGATTGCCCTGTGTCTGGTTCTGCTGCTGTCCGGCGCGAGCTGGGCGCAAACCGCGAACCAAGGTTCGATTGAAGGCACCATTACCGATCCGTCCGGCGCGGTCATTCCGGGAGCAACGCTGAACGCGACGAATGTTGCGACCGGCGTCTCGCAGTCGACGCAGAGCAACGCCGACGGCTACTACCGCTTCGTCGCGCTTCCCGTGGGAAGCTACGACCTGACGGTTACCAAGAGCGGATTTGCCGCGCAGACGCGCAAGAGCATCGATGTCTCGGTCGGCGCCAAGATCGCGCTCGACCTGAAGATGGGCGTTTCCGCAGAGACCCAGACCGTCAACGTGACCGAGGAGACGCCGCTGGTTGAGACCACGCGCACCACCGTCAGCACGACGGTGGATTCGACGTCCGTCGCACAACTCCCGGTGAACGGCCGCAATTTTCTCGACTTCGTGCTGCTGACACCGGGCGTGTCGCGCGACGTCCGCGGCGGCGACCTGAGCTTTGCCGGACAGCGCGGGACGCTGAACTCGCTGACGGTGGACGGCGCCGACGACAACAACACGTTCTTCGGCCAAACCACCGGGCGCACCGGATCGGGCCGCGCGCCCTACCAGTTCAGCCAGGACGCCGTGCAGGAGTTCCAGGTGAACACCAACGGCTACTCAGCTGAACTCGGACACGCCGGCGGCGCCATCATCAACGTGGTGACCAAGTCCGGCACCAATAATCTCCACGGCACGGGATTCGAGTTCTACCGCGACCGCGGACTCGCTGCGAACGATCCTATCGTCAAGCTGAACCACGCGTTCAATCCGGCGCTGTCCCTCCGCAAGCCCGGTTATCACTTCCACCAGTTCGGCGGGAACATCGGCGGTCCGATCGTGAAGAACAAAGCGTTCTTCTTCTTCGATTACGACGGACAGCGCAACACGCAGGGCAACATCGTCACGCTGACGTTACCTACCGGCTTCACGCCCACGACGGCATTCCAGACCGCCGCGCTGAATTACCTGAGCGGGCGCACGGCTTCTTACACCAAGGGCCTCAACCAGAACACCTACATGCTGAAGGGCGACTGGAGCTTCATGTCGAACCAGCAGCTTTCCGCGCGCTGGAACCGGCAAAACTTCACCGGCGTGAACTTCGAGAACGGCGGTCCGACGCAGGCCCTCGAGCACACCGGCTCGTCGCTCGTGAACAGCGACACGGTCACCGGGCAGCTCACCTCGACCCTTACGCCCTCGATCGTGAACGTGGTTCGCATCAACTGGCTGCGCGATAACGAGCCCGGTCAGGCCAACAGCAACCTGCCCGAGGCCACGGTCCGGCAGAATGGCCTGACGGTCCTTCAGGTCGGACGAAATTCCTTCAGCCCGCGCTTTACCAACATCAACCGGATGGAGTCGAGCGACACCCTCACCTGGGTGCATCGCACCCACACCTTCAAAACGGGATACGACTACATCCACGACAACATTGCCAACTTCTTCCCCGGAAATTTCTCGGGCATCTACTCGTTCAACAGCCTGGAAAACTTCGGCCGCAGCCTGGCGGGCGCGGCCCCGGATCCGGCCTCGCCGAGCGGCGATTCATTCCAACAGGCGTTCGCAGGTCCCGGGACGATCGGGCCCACCACGCATCCGAACATCACCGAGTTTTCCGTGTTCTTCCAGGATGACTGGCGCGCGCGGAACAACCTGACACTGAATCTTGGATTGCGCTACGACGTTCAGATGACGGCAAAACCGCCGGGACTGAATCCCGCGGCGGCGGCAGCCGGCATCTTGACGAACGTGCTGGAGACGGACAAGAACAACATCGCACCGCGTCTCGGCTTCGCGTGGCAGCCGTGGTCGAACGGCCGCACCGTGGTCCGCGGCGGCTACGGCATGTTCTACGGTCGTACGCCCAGCATTTTCATCGGCACGGCGCATAACCAGAACGGAATCTCGATCATCCAGAAGACCTTCACAGGCACCGATATTCCGGCGTATCCGAATACGAAATGCGGCGCGCCCGTCGACAGCCCATCCTGCACGGCGCCGCCTCTTCCTGCCATCGCTGCGGTCACGATCCTCTTCATGCAGCCGAAGTTCGTGGAGCCGGTGGTCCAGCAGGCCAACCTGAACGTGGAACACCAGTTCGCCAATGACTGGTCGGTTACGCTCGGCTACCAGTACGTGAAGGGCAATCACCTGCAGCGCACGCGCGACGTCAACCTCGGCACGCCCGTCCCGACCGCTTACACGATCGCGGGCGGTGGGGGCGGCACGTACCTCCGCTACGCCGGTGCGGCCGGGACTCCCACGCGTCCGATCGCTGGTTTCTTGCAGATGTTCCAGTTCGAAAGCTCGGCGAATTCGCTCTATCACGGCGGCTTTTTCCAGGTGAAGAAGCGCATGTCGCGCAACTTCCAGGGACAGGTCTCTTACACCTACAGCCACGTGATTGACGACCGCCCGGATGCGACGGCCGTCGTGCCCGGAACGGATAACGCCAAGATGCTCTTCGATCCGAAGTGCGCGCTCTGCGATCGCGCCAACGGTGACAACGACCAGCGGCATCGGTTCGTCGTCAGCGGCGTCTGGAACCTCAACTACGCGAACAGCCTCGCCAAGCCGGCGCAGTTCGTCCTGGGTGGATGGGAGATCAGCACGATCTTCACCGCCCAGAGCGGACAGCCATACACCGGCAAGGTGGGCAGCGACCTCAACAACGACGGCAACTCGTCGACCGATCGTATTCCGCAGGAATCGCGCAATTCGTTCACCGCGCCGTCCACGTGGAGCCTCGATCCGCGTTTCACCAAGACGTTCAACTTCAACGAGCGTGCTCGCCTGCAACTGATCGTGGAAGCGTTCAACATCACCAACCACTTCAACGTGACCGGCGTCCGCACGACGCAATACTCGGCCAATCTCGCCACCAACGTGCTCACTCCGGTGAATACCGGTGTCGCGGCCTTCGGAATGCCTTCCTCCGGTGGCCTCACGCCGAACAGCTTGAACGGAGCTCGCATCTTCCAGCTGGGGCTGAAGGTTTCATTCTGATTGTGTAGCGCCGGGCGTCCTCGCCCGGCGTCGAGAGGCTTGGGCCGGACGTTCGCGTCCGGCCTTTCTTATTTGCAACCCGCACCCGCTACAATGGCTCCTTCTGTCGATGGCCTCGTGCTCAAATTGCGGTAGCGGGCTCGCCGCGGGCGCGCAGTTCTGCTCGCGTTGTGGCCGTTCTGCGTCGTCTTCATCGTCGGAGATGGAAACATCGCCGTTCGTGGGCGCGACGTCTCCGCGGACGCCATCGCCCGCGCCTCCGCCATCGTCGTCCTCGGTAGAGCGCTTTGCGCCGGGAACCGTGCTGGCGGATCGATACCGGATCGTTGCCGCGTTGGGAAAGGGCGGCATGGGCGAGGTCTACCGCGCGGACGACCTCAAGCTCGGGCACTCGGTAGCGCTTAAGTTCCTCCCGCACGCGTTTGCGGAAGATCCGCGTTTGCTCGAGCGCTTTCACGCGGAAGTGCGGAACTCGCGGCAGGTATCGCATCCGAACGTTTGTCGCGTCTACGACATAGGCGAGTTCCAGGGCCTCACCTTCCTCACCATGGAGTACATCGATGGCGAGGACCTGGCCTCGTTGTTGCGGCGCATCGGGCGGCTCCCGCCGGACAAGGCGGTTGAGATCTCGCACCAGCTTTGCGCCGGGCTCGCCGCCGCGCATGACTGCGGTCTGCTGCATCGCGACCTGAAGCCTGCCAACATCATGCTCGACGGCCGCGGACGCGCGCGCATTACCGACTTCGGTCTCGCAGTCACTGCCGATGACGTCGGCGGACGCCAGCAATTTGCCGGCACGCCCGCCTACATGGCTCCCGAGCAGCGCAGCGGCGCGCCGGCCAGCGTCAAGACCGATATCTACTCGCTCGGCCTGGTGCTGTTCGAGATCTTCACCGGCAAGCGCGCCTTCGAAGAAAATAATTTGTCCATTTGGCAGGAAGCGGCTGGCGCGCCGCCGAGCGACCGTCCGGCTTCGCACGCATCGTCACCGTCACGCGCCGGCTCGCGGACGCCGGTCACGACCGACGTCGACCCCGCGGTACAACGCGCCATCCTTCGTTGTCTCGATAAAGACCCGGCGAAGCGGCCAGCCACCGCGCTGCAGGTCGCAGCCGCGCTCCCCGGCGGCGATCCGCTGGCAGCTGCGCTTGCCGCAGGCGAAACACCTTCGCCGGAGATGGTGGCGGCAGCCGGCGAAGAGGTCGGCATTTCGGTCCGCAACGCCGTGTTGCTGCTGGTCGCGTTCGTCGTGTTTGCCGCTGCCAGTATTCCGCTCTCACGACGTTCGACGCTGATTGGGCTGGCGCCGATGGGGAAGTCGCCCGACTCGCTCAGTGACCGCGCGCGCGACATCGCCCAGAAGTTCGGATATTCGGCGGCAGACGATTCCACGTGGTGGTTCACCACATCGACAGACTATGTTCGCTATCGCTCCAAACGAGAGCCAAGCACGCAGTGGTATCGCGACTTGCCGACGGCGTGGCGGACACCCTACCGCTTCCACTATCGCCAGAGCCCGCGGCCGATGTCGCTTGCGAATCCGATCGGCACCGTGACCCCGGAACAGCCTCCGCTCACCGTGCCCGGTATGGCGTACGTCGCCACCGATACCAGCGGCCACCTGGTTGCGTTTCGCGCTGTTCCACCAGCAGTGGATGAGGAGTCCGTCGCGGGAAAGTTCGATTGGGACGCGCTCTTTGCGGAGACGAACCTCGATCGCAAGACATTCCAGGAGGTCACGCCAAAATACACTCCGTCGTCGTCCTTCGATGAGCGCAAGGCGTGGGAGGGCAGCGCCGGCAACGTTTCTCTGCATCTGGAAGCGGCAGCCTATCGCGGCAGGCTGGTGTACTTCGACATGACCGCGCCGTGGACGCCGCCCCACGGAGGCTCGGGCGAACAGACGACCAGCATTATCGCGGCGATCCTCAGCGTGATGCTGTTGGTGGTGATGCCCATCGGCGGACTGGTGATGGCGCGCCGCAACCTCAGGCTCGGACGCGGTGACCTCAATGGCGCCACGCGGCTCGCTGTCTACGTTACGGTGCTATGCGCGGTGCAGCGCCTTGTCTATACGCATCTCGCCTCCGCAACCGACACCATCAACGTGTTCGTGTACGGCGTCGGATTTGCCATGTTCTTTGGCGGCATGACATGGGTCGTGTACATGGCGCTGGAACCGCTGGTTCGCCGCCAATCGCCGGAATTGCTGATCTCGTGGACTCGCCTGCTGGCAGGGCGGTTCACGGACCCGCTTGTCGGACGAGACGTCCTGATCGGCGCGTCGTCGGCGGCATTCCTTACATTCATCAACCGGCTTTTCGGCGCGCTGCCGTTCTGGTTCGATATTCCAACTGCGATGCCGCAAGGCCTGCCCAGCGCCCTGACGCGGCCGCTCGGTTTTGCCAGCCAGTTGCTGAATGGAATGTGGGGCGGCGTGATTATTGCCATCGCGTTGCTCCTGCTGGCTTCCGTGTCCCGCGTTTGGCTGCGGACCCGCTGGCCCGGGCTGATCGTTGCCGCGTTCTTCGTGAACGACATCGATTCCTCGCTCGCCGGCAAGGCTCTGGCGATCGAAATCGTGGGATCGATCATCGCCAGTGTGATCGTGATATGGCTCCTGGCGCGCGTTGGCCCACTGGCGTTTACTGTGTGGCTGCTCGTGGTCGGCGTGCTCCAAGCCTATGCGCCGACCGACGTTCGCTTCGGCACGTGGTACGTGGGCTACGGCCTCTTTGCCCTTGCTCTTGTGGCAGCGCTCGCCGCATTCAGCTTCCACTCGGCGCTGGCGGGACGCCCACTGGGCTCACGATTCGAAGAAGTGTAATTTCTCCCGTCGGAATGGATAACGATGGCTAAGTCAGGAATTCGTTGGGGACGAATCGTCGTTGCCGGCCTGCTCGCCGAGGTCGCGCTGATTCTCGCCATCGTTCCCGCGGGCATGAAACTGGGTGACACGTTTCTGCACTACACCGCCGGGCCGGGATCCTTCCTGTTTTGCTTTCTCGCAGCGCTTTGGGTCGGAAGCAAACTCGAATCGCGCTTCGTGCTGCACGGAATCTTAGTGGGCGTGGTTGCCGCGCTGATCTACATTGCGCTCACGAAGGCGCAACCCGAGCCCATCGCCTACATCGTCGCTCACGTGCTGAAGCTGGCAGGCGGCGCTGCCGGTGGCCTCGTGGCACAACGACGGAAGACACCTGACGCGTCACAATCCTCGGGCGACTGACTCTTCTTACCAGTTGCGGCTTGGCGGTTTCGGAAAATTGATGCTGCGGGGCTTTTGCAGCCTGGGTGTGGCCCGCGGTTTTGACATCATCACTTTTCGCGGCTTGGGATAAGTAGGACGCTTCGGCGGCTTGGGCAGAGACACCTTCGGGGCGGCTGCGCCGAGTAGCGCCTCCGACATGATCTCGGGCGCGTGACCGTTCCCATTGTCCCCACCCTGTACGACCAGTTCGTGCTGGCTCGCTTCCGCTGACTCATGAGCGTTTGCCTTTGCTTCCTTGGCAAGCGCCCGGTCGGCAAGATCCAGGTAGCGGGAGAAGTCGGAGCCTAGGGCTAACGGGCTGCGGCTTTCGCGCAGTCGTGCTGTCCATTCAGGCGCAATCCATAGCTTGGGCGCCTTCTCCGCGTTGGTCGTGCGGCGTTTCCGGGGCATCTGGATTTCTTGGGATACAAGTCATTTTATCCCGAAACGCCCGAGCCTTCCGGCAAACAAAAATCGGACGACCTGAGACGCCGGTCGCCCGAAGCTTGGTGCAGTTTTCCGGAACCTACACGCCCGAGTATTGCGCGCGTTTCAGGTAGTGTCCCGATCCTGGCTTGCCGTTGAACTCTTCTTTCTCCATCAGCACGCGGCCGCGCGACATCACGATGTCCGGCATGCCCTTGACCTGGATGCCCTCGAACATCGAGTAATCGACGCGCATGTGGTGCGTCTTGGCGCTGATGGTGTGTTCGCGGTTGGGGTCGAAGATCACCAGGTCCGCATCGCTGCCCACTGCCACCGTCCCCTTGCGCGGGTAGAGGCCGAAGAGCTTGGCCGGCGTGGTCGACACAATCTCCACGAACCGGTTCACGCTAAAGCGCCCCTGCCCGACTCCGCCCGAGTACACCAGCGACATGCGGTGCTCGATGCCTGGACCGCCGTTCGGGATCTTGGTGAAGTCGCCTTTACCCAGCTCCTTCTGCTCCTTGAAGCAGAACGGGCAGTGATCGGTCGATACGACGGAGAGATTGTCGGCCTTCAGACCCTGCCACAGCTTCTCCTGGTGCCACTTCTCGCGCAGCGGAGGCGTGAAGACGTACTTCGCGCCTTCGAAGCCGGGCGCGTCCATGTTTTCGAGCGACAAGTACAGATACTGCGGACACGTCTCCGCGTAGGCGGGCAGCCCGCGATCCCGCGCCTCGCGCACCTTCTCCAGCGCGTCGTTGCAGCTGAGGTGAACAATGTAGATGGGCGATCCCGCCATCTCCGCCAGCGCGATCGCGCGCGCCGTGGCTTCGGCTTCGGCCGTGGTCGGGCGCGTCAGCGCGTGATACTTGGGCGCGGTCTTGCCCTCGGCCAGCGCCTGCTTCACGATCACATCGATGGCGCTGCCGTTCTCGGCGTGCATGCACACCATGCCGCCGTGTTTCGCCGTCTGCTGCAGCGCCTTGAAGATGCTGCCGTCGTCGAGCATCAGCACGCCGGGGTAGGCCATGAACAGCTTGAATGTGGTCACGCCGTCTTTGATCATCGCGCCCATCTCCGTGAGCTGCGAGTCGGGCAGGTCGGTGACGATGCAGTGGAAGGCATAGTCGGTGATGGCCTTGTCGCGCGCCTTCTTCATCCACGTGTCGAGCGCGCCGCGCAGCGTCTCGCCCTTGCCCTGGATGGCGAAGTCGATCAGCGTGGTGGTGCCGCCCCAGGCCGCGGCGCGGGTGCCGGTCTCGAAGTCGTCGGAACTGGTGGTGCCGCCGAACGGCATGTCGAGATGCGTATGCACGTCGATGCCTCCGGGGAAGACGTACTTGCCTTGCGCGTCGATGATCTTCTTGGCGCGGTCGCGCGGCAGCTTGTCGCCGATGGCGACAATTCTCTCGCCTTCAATCCCGACGTCGGCCTTGAATGTGTCAGTCGCCGTGACCACGGTTCCGTTGATGATGATTGCATCGAAAGCCATGTGAGCCTCCGCCCGGAAGTGCTTGCAGAATGATTGCTTGCCGCTGCATTCTACGCCCTCGGCCATGCGCCCGAATCCGCCTTTGTGCTAGAATCCCGGCCTCGCACCTGTTTTTTGCTCGCCCCGTGCGCGGATTTCCACCGCGGCGGGGTTTCGGCTTTCGCTCGGAAGGAGCGCCATCATGCAATTTGCTATCACCATCAAGCCCGACCTCACCGTGGAGCGAATCGTCGGCCTCATTCGCCAGGCCGAGGGCGCGGGCTTTGAATACGCGTGGATGTTCGACTCGCACGTGATCTGGAAGGAACCGTTTCCGCTGATGACCCTGGCCGGCGCCAATACCCGCCGCATCCACCTGGGGACATGCGTCACCAATCCTGTCGTGCGCGATGTCACGGTTTGTTCCAGTCTCTTTGCCACGCTGCAACTCATCACCGGTGGTCGCATGGACATTGGCATCGGACGCGGCGACAGTTCCCGGCGTGTGCTCGGCAAGAAGCCCACCACGCTGGCGAACCTCGAACAGTTCGTGAAAGAGTTTCGCGCGCTCACCAGCGGCGGCGAAATCGATTACGACGGCAAGCCCGCCACGCTGCCTTGGACCGAGCATCCATCCCCGCCCGTCTGGGTGGCGGGATATGGTCCGAAGGCGCTGGCCATGGCTGGCAAGATCGGTGACGGCGTGATCCTGCAATTCGCCGACCCCGACCTCATCGAGTGGTGCCTCGGCTTCGTGAAGGAAGGCGCGAAAGAGGCGGGCCGCGACTTCAAGAAGATCAAGGTCATGGCCGCCGCGCCGGTTTGGGTGTCCGACGACATGAAGGTCGCGCGCGACCGCGTGCGCTGGTTCCCGGCTCTCGTCTCCAACCACGTCATGGACCTGATTTCGAAGTACAAGCCCGAGGAACTTCCTCCGTCACTGACCTCGTTTGTGAAGGACCGCGGCCAGTACGACTACCTCCACCATTGCGAAGTGGGCAGCAGCAACGCCAACTTCGTTACCGACGAAGTCATCGACCGCTTCTGTGTGCTGGGACCGCGCGACAAGCAGATTGCCAAGCTCGAGCGGCTCGCCAAGGCGGGTGTCACGCAATTCAACATCTACCTGATGTGCGGTGACGAAGAGCAGACGCTCGATGCGTATGAGCGCGAGGTGATGCCTCACTTCCAGGGCCAGGCGGCGAAGGCAAGATAACGGATCGTGTGGCGCGGGCGCCCTCGCCCGCGTCTTGCTGTCGGCAAATGACAACGGCCCGCCTCGCGGCGGGCCGATTGTTTTCCGGAACGCTACTGGTTGATGGTCGCGCTCCACGCGCCTGTCCCGGCTGGACACCCAGGGAGCACCGACTGTCCATTCACCAGCTTGTTGCCCTCGATCTTGCCGTTGAGCATACAGGAATCCATCATGATGGTCGCAGTGTCGCCTTGTCCGATCATGATCGCGAACTTCTTCCCGCTCGAGTCCTTGAACTCGGTGATGCCCATCTGGCCCGCTTCCGTTTTTGTCCACGTATCGCTCTTGCCCGACGGAAGCTTCACGTCCCAGCGCTTGCCGATGAGCTGTGCGACGTGCGCATTCGCGTCGTTCATCTGCTGCTGGAGCTTCGCGACCTGGCGTTGCGCCCCAGCCGGGTTGAGTTGGACGTCCAGGGTGTTTTCGTAACGGTTCGGCGGTGCGCTGACCACGAGCTTGCACTTGCCGTCGTCCACGTCGTCGACCGAGATCGTCATCTGGACCTGTTTCGACGAATTGATCTTCACGTCCTTGATGTGGCAGATGCCTTCGGCCGTGATCTGGTCGCTCGACCGGAAATCCTGTCCCAGCATCGTGAGCTGCGTCGTTTGCCCGGTGATCACGTAGCGCGGGATGAAGCTGCGGATTTCCGGCGAGCTCTTGTCCTTGCGCTGCACGTCGACGTCGGGAGTGTCCGCCGCCGGCTGCGGAATTTCCGCCTGCTCGCGCGCTTGCGCCGCGGCCTGCTGGTCACGCATGAATTTCTGCACATCGTCGGTGGTCTTGACTTGCGAAATCTGTTTGGCTGCCTGCTGCGCCTGTTTCGCCGCGTCCGCTGCCTGCTTGCCCTGGTTCATCAACGAACTGATCTTCGAACAGCCGGTGAGACACAACACGAGTCCGACCGCAATGGTCCACTTCATAGCCCTTTTCCCCTCCTGGAAAACCGGATGCATTTTACTTTTGCTTAAAAGGAATGCAAGTGCGAAGCGATCTGGAGAAACTCGTCCCGCAGCTCCGGAGAATACGGGAATCGCTTGACATCCGTGACGGCAGCCTGGAAGGCGGCCGGATAATCGCCGCGCGTTTCCAGGATCCGCAACCGCAGCAGATGCAGTTCCGGCTCGTCGATCCACCGAAGGCCGTCATTGGCGGCAGTGATGGCGGCGTCGAGATCGCCCGCATGCGCCAGCGCCCGCGGCAGATTGAATGCCGCGCTCGAAGCCGACGGATCGTAGCCGATCGACTTCCGGTACGCGACGGCCGCCTCCGTATAGCGCTTCTCCGATTCGAGCCCCGCGCCTGCATCCGACCAGTACGTCGCCAGCACCGGCTTCGCCGCGATCCATACGACGAGGACGGCGAGCGCGGCTGCTATCGCGAATCGTAAACCGCCGAACCCCTCGCGTGCGTGAACCTGCGCCTCTGTCGAATCCGACGTTGCCATTCCCACACAAGCCCAGACCAGCGCCCACGTCTCCGCCCGTTGCACAGGCGACTCCGCCAGCGAGGCGGCGAAGATCGCGCCAACCACACCAAACGCCGCGGCCGACCATGTATCGCCTTCGCGCGCGCCGCGCAGGAGGCGGATGAACGCCATGCCAAAGACCGCCAGCAAGCCCAGCAATCCCGGCCATCCGGTCTCAGCGAGTGCCTGGACGAAGTCATTGTTCGCGGTGCGCTCGTAGCCGATGAATTTCGCCCAATCGCCGTTACTCTTCGCGCGGACGAAGTCGGAGAGCTTTGTCGGATAGAGATAAGCAAATGTTCCGGGGCCATCGCCCAGCGGACGGTGTGCGGCATCTCCCAGCGAAACTTGCCAGGTGAACATGCGCCCACGCATCGCCGTGCTTGCCTCTCGTGGATTGCGCCAGGCGAGCGTCGTGGCGACGATCGCGGCAATCGCGACGACGACCACCATCAACCTCAGACGTGCGCGCCCGCGACCGCAGAGAAGCGCCATGAGGCATCCACACGTCGCCGCTACCATGCCGGTTCGCGATCCGGCGCCGGCAAGCGCGGCGAGGTCGAGCGCCACGCCGCCCCATGCCAGCCAGCGCGTCCATGTGGCGGATCGGCGCGCCACGGTCAACAGCGCGGGCAGCGTGATCGCGATGTAAATCGCGAGGAAATCCGGATTGCCCATCGTCCCGTAGAGTTGCATCCGCCCGGACGCGCCGGACGAGCGCCCGATGAGCGTGAAGACGTCGAAGTGCAATCCCCACTGCGCGATCGCGATCATCGCTTCCAGAACGCCCGACCACGCAACGGCCGCCAACAAGCTCGGGCGCGAATCGCGCGGCAGCGACGCCACGACCCACGCAAGCAACGGCCCGGCGCACACCATCAGTACGCTTTGGGCTCCGAGGTCGCGCCGCGGTGACGCAGCCCACGCGAGCAAAACGCTCGCCGGTACGGCAGCCATGGCCGCCGCCAGTGCCCAGTCGATTCTGCGCAAACGCCCGAACGCCGCGGCTATCAGGAAGACGCCAAACGACGCTGCGATCAGCAGCGCGCGCTTGGGAATCGAGAAGGGCGACTCCGCGGCCGGCAGCATGCAGATCGCCATCAACACCGGCAGGCAGACCAGGAAGACATGGATAGCTCGACTCGAGTTGTCTTTCGCCGCCGCCGCCGGACTGGAACTCATGGCGGCGCTCATGGACGCGGCCTCGGAGGCGGAGGGAGCGGCGGCGGCACGCCCGTCATCATTCGTGACTTGAGGACGTCGAGCCATCCCTGCATCTCGCCGGCCCAGGGAAAAATGCGCTCGCCTTCGTTGGCCCGCCGCAGGGCCTCGGACAAAAGTCCAGCATGATAGAGGATCCGGATCCTCATCTCGTACACGCGGGGATCGCAATCCGACTGGATCTCATCATCGAGGGTCCGAACCGCGGAGAGCAGGTCGCCCGTCCGCCACAAAGCGCGGCTGAGATGATATTGCGCATCGAGATTTTCGGGATCGAGATCGATCGCGTGCCGGTTGACGCCCACCGCTTCGGCGAACCGGCCGGCAAACTCGACGCGCAGCCCTTGCTCCGTCCAGTAGCGCGACAGCACGATTCTGCCGGCGGTCCACGAGAACACAGCAATGAGCCCGACCGCCGCCAGCCACCGCACCCCGGCAAATCGCGAATCACCATCTCTGCGCGAAACCAGGAACGTCAGCGGCGCAGCCATCCACAGCCAGATCAGCAGACGCGTCTCGGGACGCTGAAAGCAGCTCTCCACCATCGCCACCGTGAGCATCGCGAGCACGCCGCCAAGCGCGGTGATGGAGATGGTCCGCTGTTCGGCATCGTCGGACCGCGCTCCGGCGATTGCGACCCGCGTCCACCAGGCGAGCAGCGCGATGAGCGCTGCCAGGCCGAGCCATCCGGCTTCGAGCCGCGCCTGGAGGAAATCATTCTGGACGTCCGCGTTGCCGCCGGCATAACGGATGTCTTGCATGTCGTGCTGCCGCAGCCACACGCCCTCCTGGTACCAATAAATGAAGCGAAACGTCCCCGGCCCGCTGCCGAGCAGCGGTCCGCCGGGCCAGTCGGCAAGAGAAACGCGCCATGCGAATGTGCGCGACGCCGTCGCCATCGCCAGGTCGAGGCGGTTGCGCCGGTTTGCGACTCGAGCCGCGACGAACGCCGCGCCGGCCAGGCACACGATCGCCAGCACAGCGATGATCGTGCGCGCGCGTAGCTGTGTCCATCGCGAGACCACCACCACCAACCCGCCGGCAAGCGCGCCCACCAGGCTGGCGCGGCACGCGGTGCCGGCAATCGCCGCCAATTCCACAACCGCGAGGAAGAACCAGAACCCGCGCGACCTGCGGCTGCGCTCCCGATCGCCGATCAGCGTAAGGACAGCCGGGAACGACGCGGCAATCACCAGCGCGGCGACATCGGGGCTTCCAACCGTTCCCATCGGGCGCAACTGCGGCGTGCGGCTGAGGTATGCAACCACGGTGCGAGCGCGATAAAAGATCTCGTAGGGATCGAAGCTCGCGCGCCACTGCGCCAGCACGACGATCGCTTCCAACGCTCCCGTCGCCGCGATCGCCTCGATCAGGAGCATCCTGCGCCGGATCGCGACGACCGCCGCGCACGCCAGCAGAGGTGCGGCAATCATCGAAACGGTGGCATTGCGCCCCATGTCGCCGCGGTATGACACCGCCCATGACACGAGCGTCGTCACGCAGTAGAGCCCAACCAGCATCGCCCACGTGCGCGGCATGCGCCGCAGCCGGCCGGCGGCGAGCGCGATGCCGAACAACACGCCGCCCAGCAACATCACGATCGCGTCTTTGAGCGGCTGGAACGGCGGATAAAGCGCCAGTGAGAACGCGAACACCACCAGCGGCGGAGCGGCGAAGGTCGCCACTTCCACGGCGCGCATCGCCCGCGACACTGGCTCGGCCGCAGGCGCCGCAGCCGGCACTCCGCTCGGAGAGGTGGACATTCCCGTGTAGCGTAGCAGGAAGGCGGGCTTACGCGTCCATGTCGAGTTCGCCGGACGGAACATCGCGCGTAAGCGTCGACATCATGAAGTAGACGCCGAACGACACTCCAAAGCCCACGAACCACGCGTAATCGTAGAGCGGCCGCAGCGCCGGCACGATCAATCCGATCCATGCTGCCGCGCAGCCGAGCAGCGTCGCCACCACGCCGCTCCAGTTCCACTCGCCGTAGATCCCGTTGCGAAGATACAGATCATTGACCGCGAGCTCGCGTTTGCGCACCACCCAGTAGTCCACGATCATCACACCGGCAATCGATCCGAGCCCGCCGGAGTAGCCGAGCAGCCAGTGGAAGATGTAGCCGGAAGGGTCCGCAAGCAGCTTCCACGGCTGCATCAGGATGCCGATGATTCCCGTCAGGAGCCCGCCTCGCCGGAACGTGATCAGCTTCGGGAAGGCGTTGGCGAAATCGTTGGCCGGCGACACCACATTCGCCGCGATGTTCACCGATAAAGTGGCCACAACCACAGTGAACATGGATATGGCAACGACCCACGGCTGCGTGAACTTGCCGACTAGCTCGACCGGATCCCAGATGGCCGCGCCGAAGATGATCGCGCTGGCGCTGGTGATGATCACGCCCATGGCGGCGAACACGGTCATCGTCGTGGGCAGGGCCACAACCTGCCCAATCGCCTGCTCGCGCTGCCCGCGTCCGAAGCGGGTGAAGTCCGGCATGTTCAGTGACAGCGTGGCCCAGAAGCCGATCATCGCCGTCACCGACGGAACGAACACCGGCCAGAACTCGTGGAAGGTCGCGAACTTGCCCTTTTGCGCCAGGATGGGCCCGAGTCCATGCGCGCTCTTGATCGCCCACCACACCAGGAGAGAGGTCATCACCAGCACGAACGGCGCCGCCCAATTCTCAACGTGCCGCAGGAGGTCCATGCCGCGGTACACGACCAGAATGTTCAATCCCCAGAAGAGCAGGAAGGCGATCCACTCCGGCGTGGAGTGTCCGCCGAAGCTGCCCGGAATCGCGGTGGGCCATGCAGGCCAAATCGAGCGAAAGAGCACGAAGAGCGCCTGTCCGCCGATCCATGCCTGGATGCCGAACCATCCGCAGGCGACCACGGCGCGCATCAGCGCCGGCAGGTTCGAGCCGATCGTGCCGTACGACGCGCGCGCGAGCACTGGGAAGGGAATGCCGTACTTCGTCCCCGGATGCGAATTCAGCAGGATGGGGACGAGCACGATGCTGTTTCCCAGCAAGATGGTGAAGAGCGCCTGTTGCCAGCTCATCCCGGCGCCAATCAAGCCCGAGGCGAGCATGTAGGTGGGAATGCAATGCGCCATCGAAATCCACAGCGCCGCGTAGTTGTACGTGCCCCACGTCCGGCGCTCAGGCGGAACCGGCGCCAGGTCGGCGTTATAGAGGGAACTGGATTCGATACCGCGTGTCGCGGCGGAAGAAGCCGCCTCAGGCTGCATTCGTCACCCCACGTGCGAACAGGCGACATTCTGCCACGGAATACGGCGACTCGCGCGGGATTTCAACGCGGGACTCAGGCGATTCCGGCGCTTTTACCAGCCCATGCGTTTCCGAAGTTCGGTAATGTGCCCGACGTGATGGCGGCTGTGCCACGAGTAGAGCGAGAGCATGCCGTCGAGCCGCATCACGCCGCGTTCCGGGTGGTTCAGCGTGCGCGCGAACTGCTCCTTGCCCGCCTGCTCGAGCAGCGCCATCCAGCGATGGTGAACGCCGTCGACGATCGACAGCGACGCGCCGATATCGAAGTTGCTGTCGGGCAGCTTCGACCACGCGTTCTCATCGTAGGGCTTGATGGTCGGCTGTTGCTCGGTGAGCGCGAACTTCCACCGGCAGAACGCGTTCATGTGGCTGTCGGCGAGATGATGGACGACCTGCCGCACCGTCCAGCCGCCGGGGCGATACGGAGTGTCGAGTTGGTCTGAGCTGAGCCCGCCCACCGCTTTGCGCAGCGCTCCCGGCAACGCGCGGATGTCGGAGAGGTAGCTCTCAATCGTCGTCTCGGTGATCAACTCGGGTTTCTGCCACGGCCCAACGGGATAACGCAGGTCCTGCTGCGGTGCGGTGCTCATTGTGTCCTCCGACCTTACTGCGACTGACGCGAACTCTTTCCCCAAGTTACAGAAAAGCGTCGACGGTACGCGGGCGGTTAATAAATGTTGCTCTCCCGCTTCTTCCCCGTGAAGTCGACATATACCGCCTTGATCTCGGTGAAGAAGTCGATTGCCACCGTGCCTTGCTCGCGCACGCCAACGCCCGTCCCCTTCATTCCGCCGAACGGGATGTGCGCCTCGCCGCCGGTGGTGGGTGAGTTCACGTGCGTCATGCCGGTCTCGACGCGCTCGGCGAAGTCGAAAAAGCGCGAGACGTCCTGCGTGTAGATCGAAGAGCTCAGCCCATACGCGCAGTCATTCGCCACGCGCAGCGCCTCTTCGTAATCCTTCACCCGGATCACGGAAAGCACCGGCCCGAAGATCTCTTCCTGGGCGAGGCGCATCGTCGTTTTCACGTGGTCGAAGATCGTCGGCTGCACGAACATTCCCTTGTCGTACTCGCCGCCGGTCAGCTTGTTGCCGCCGAGCACCAGCTTGGCGCCCTCGTCTTTGCCGATCTTCAGGTATTCGAGAACGGTGTTGAACTGTGCCTGGTCAACGCTGGGGCCCATCTGGACACCGGGCTTCGATCCATCGCCGACCACCAGCTTCTCGGCCGCGGCCTTCACGCGCTTCACGAACTCATCGGCAATCGAATCGATGACGACAGCGCGGCTGGTCGCCGTGCAGCGCTGCCCGGTCGAGCCGAACGCGCCCTGAACCGTGCTGGCGACGGCCAGATCGAGGTCGGCATCCTCCATGACAACGATGGGGTTCTTGCCGCCCATCTCGCATTGAACCTTCTTCAGCCCCGCCGCGCCTTCCGCGTAAAGCTTCGAGCCGATCTCGGTCGATCCCGTAAAGCTGATGGCCTTGATGTCTCGATGCTTGATCAGTTCGTCGCCAACCTCGCCGCCGCTTCCGACCACCATGTTGAGCACGCCGGCGGGTACGCCTGCCTGCTCGAAGATCTTCACCAACGCCATGCCGGTGAATGACGTGATCGTGGCGGGCTTAAAGACGACAGTGTTGCCGGTGATCAGCGCGGGCGCGATCTTCCACACCGGAATGCAGATTGGAAAGTTCCACGGCGTGATCACCGCCACCACGCCCAGCGGCTGTTTGAGCGTGTATGCGAGGTTCTTCGGTAGCTCCGAGGGCAGCGTCTCGCCGATGATGCGGCGTCCTTCGCCGGCCATGAACTCGAGCACGTTGATCGAGCGCAGGATCTCACCCTTCGACTCGTTGATCGTCTTGCCTTCTTCACGCGTGAGGATCGCCGCGAGTTCGTCGATCTGCTCGGTCATCAATTGCCAAGCCTTGAACAGGATCTTGCCGCGGACCGGTGGCGGCGTGTTGCGCCATGCCGGCAGCGCATTGCGCGCCGCTTCGATGGCCACACGCGCCTGGTCCCGCGTGCTCATTGTGACCGTTCCGACCACGTCGTCGTGATTCGCCGGATTACGGCGTTCAACCGTGCGCTTGCCGTCCGGAGCCACCCACGCGCCGGCAATGTAGTTCTTCGCGGTTTGAACCGCGGTTGCAGTAACAGTAGCCATATGATTGCTCCAAATCAGAAATCGAACCGCGGATTCGCGCGGATCTTCGCGGCTTCCTGATCCGCGTTCATCCGCGAAAATCCGCGGTTGAGAAAATTAGTTCCTGCTGGCCGCCATCGCCGGCTTGGAAATCGCCGCGAACGCCGCATCCAGCTTCTTGATGCCTTCGTCGACGTCGGCCTTGGTGATGTTCATCGGCGGCGACATGCGGATCACGTTGCCGTACAGCCCGCCTTTGCCGATGAGCACGCCCTGGCGCCGCGCCTCTTCCATCAGCGCGTTGGTTTCCTGCGGCGCCGGCTCTTTGCTCTTGCGGTCTTTCACTAACTCGAGCGCCTGCATCATGCCCATGCCGCGGACGTCGCCGATGAGCTCGTACTTCTCCTTCAATCCCTCGAGCCCCTGGCGGAAGTAGCCGCCGACGGTGTGGGCGTTGTCCATCAGCTTGTCTTCTTCGATGACCTCGATGACCGCGCGCGCGCCGGCGCAGGTCACCGGATTGCCTCCGAACGTCGAGATCTGCGCGCCCTTGAATGCTTCGGAAATCTCCGGCGAGCTGACCGTGATGCCAATCGGCAGGCCGTTGCCCAGGCTCTTGGCCGACGTGATGATGTCCGGCACGACCTCCCAGTGCTCGATGCCGAACCATTTCTTGCCGGTGCGGCCCCACGCCGTCTGCACTTCGTCGTCGATGTACACACCGCCGTACTGCTTCACGATGTTGAACACGATCTTGAAGTACTCCTTGGGCGGCGTGATGAACCCGCCCACACCCTGGATCGGTTCGGCGATGAATCCGGCGATCGCACCCGACGTGCACGTCTGGATGACGTTCTCCACGTCCTTGGCGCATTCGACGCCGCACTTGTCCGGCGTCGCGCCGAACGGGCAGCGATAGCAATACGGATTCAGCGCGTGCACCACGCCAAACGCGCCGGGCAGCGACTTGCGCCACGTGTTGTGGCCGGTCAGCGACTGTGCCAGTTGCGAGCGGCCGCTGTAGCCATGCCGCAGCGCAATGATCTCGAATCGTCCCGTCGAGATGCGCGCCGACTGGATCGCCGTCTCGTTGGCTTCCGTGCCGCTGTTGGTGAAGTACGTCTTGGTGAGCTTGTCGCCCGGCGTGAGCGACGCGATCTTTTCCGCCAGCCGCACGATCTGCTCGTTAGGGAAGAGCGTCGACGCGTGCTGCAGCTTGTCGACCTGCTCGTGGATCGCCTTCGTCACCCGCGGATTGCAGTGTCCGACCGAGATGGTGACGATCCCGCCGAAGAAGTCGAGATACTCCTTGCCGTCCACGTCCCAGACGCGCTGCATCTTGGCATGGTCGGTGACCAGCGGATCGGCAAAGTAGGTGGTGACGCTTGAGGGCAGATACTGCTTATATTTTTTAATGATCTCTTCTTTTGTCATAGCTCTTATCCGGATCTCTCTTCCCGTGAAATTCTTTCGGAGGGGCACGGCTTCAGCCGTGCCGAAAATCTTGAAGGAAACCGTCATTCCGAGCGGGCTTTAGCCCGCGAGGAATCTGCATTTGTGTTGCATTGCTTCCGCAAGAACCCGCGTTCATCCGCGTAATCCGCGGTAAGCCTCTTCTAATCCGCCGCGCTCGCGCTCTTACGCGTTTGTGCCGCGATCGGCCCGTACGAATCCGGCCTGCGGTCGCGAAAGAACTGCCACGTGTTCCGCACTTGCAGGATCATGTCGAGATCGAGGTCGTGCACCAGCAGCTCATCTTTATCCCGGCTCGCCTGTGCCACGATCTTGCCGCGCGGATTACAGAAGTAGCTCTTGCCGTAGAACTCGCCGATGTCCCACGGCTGCTCGTGTCCCACGCGATTGATCGCGCCCACGTAGTATCCGTTCGCCACCGCGTGCGCCGGCTGTTCCAGCTCCCAAAGATATTCGCTCAATCCGGCGACTGTGGCCGACGGGTTGAAGACGATCTCCGCGCCGTTCAGCCCGAGAATGCGTGCGCCCTCTGGGAAGTGCCGGTCGTAGCAGATGTACACGCCCACGCGCGCGTACTTGGTCTCAAAGACCGGATACCCGGTGTCGCCGGGCGTGAAGTAGAACTTCTCCCAGAATCCCGGATGGCAGTGTGGGATGTGGTGCTTGCGATACTTGCCTAGGTACTTCCCGTCCGCGTCGATGACAGCGGCGGTATTGAAGTAAAAGCCGGTCATCTCCTCTTCATAGACCGGCGCCACGATCACCATCTTGTGCTTGGCGGCGAGCTTCTGCATCAGCTTGATGGTGGGGCCGTCGGGCACGCGCTCGGTCAGTTCGTACCACTTGGCATGCTGTTCAGCGCAGAAATAAGGACCGTAGAACAGCTCCTGCAGGCAGAGGACCTGGACTTTCTTCTTGGCCGCCTGCTCGATCATCTTCAGGTGCTTGTCGATCATGGCCTTCTTGATCGCGGCCATCGACTTGTCCGGTCCGAGGGGATTGCTAGCCTGGATGAGGCCACAGCGCACCATGCGCGGCATATAAGAACCTCCTGTATGGGCTCCGCTGGAATCGCGCGAAAGCGGGGCGAACCGACACTCCGGCAATGGGCATTGCCGGATGGCTGGAACCCGGTCAGTATACGTCGCGGATAGCGGCTTACGCAGCGATTTTCAGCGGTTTTCGGCGCAAAACCGCCCGGGAATGCAAACAAGCGCAAATCTCAACCGCTGATCAACACGGATCCCCACAGATCCAAAGGACCTGAGGAAGATCCGCGTTCATCCGCGTAAATCCGCGGCTAGAAATTGTCTTCTCCGGCCTCTGCGTCTTTGCGGTGAATCCTACGGCTTCTTCTCGCAGCACTCTTTCTCGAACTCGGCGAAGTCCTTGTCGAACTTGCTGAGGAGCTGCTTCTTCGTCGCCTCATCCTCGAAGCCGTAGAGAATCCCGTTGCGCGACAACTTCTTCAACTGCGCATAAGTGAGTTTGTAGTCCTGGGTCGCGCGCAGGTATTCATGCGTGATGTCGCCGCGCGAAACGCCCTCGTCGTCGGTCGAGAGCGCCACGGGCACGCCGAACTTCAGGTAAATCGGGAATGGATGCCGCGCGCCGCTCACGCCGAGGATCACGTCATTGCTGGTCAGGTTGATCTCCACCATGACGTTCCGCTTGCGCATCGTCTCCAGCAGCTCGAGCGGATCGTCTTCCTGCATGACATCCACGCCATGTCCGATGCGCTCCGCCCCGCCCTTCTCGATGGCGTCGCGAATGTGGTCGTGCAGACGCCGCGGAGGCACCAGCCCCGGCGCCAGCTCGCCCGCGTGCATCGTGATCCGCACCTTCGGATACTGCTTCTTCATGAAGCTGAACATCCGCATGTGCAGGTCGTAGTCACGAATCGGGACAAACCAATCTTCCGGCTGCACCGGATTCACCGACACCACCCGCGGATCGGCCGCCGCCAGCTCGAACCCGATCTGCACCTGCGCGAACACCATTTCGCGCGCGCCCGCGCGAGACACCTGGTACACGTACCGCACCACTGTCTGGCATCCGGGATCGGGCCCGCGCGCTCCGCCGCCTTCGCGCTCGCGACGTTCGTGCTCTTCTTTCGATTCCGGCGGCTGGTCGCAGCGCAGCTGCTTGCGCATGTCAGCCTCGTACTTGTCGAGGTTCTGCCGTGCCGTCGCGATCACGCTGGCCGCTCCCGCCGCGTCCACTTGCTGCCGCATCTTCTCGAAGTCGTCGTCCCAGGTCAGCTTCCTGCCGATCTGGCCCGCTCCGCCGGCGTCGGGACTC
>Ga0157369_10001563_pt1 | contig 28031 bp, 16 predicted proteins | sample C25metaG_FD_113461 | JGI IMG/M metagenome (GOLD analysis project Ga0157369, IMG submission 113461) | Corn rhizosphere microbial communities from Kellogg Biological Station, Michigan, USA - C2-5 metaG | ecosystem: Host-associated > Plants > Roots > Rhizosphere > Soil | place: USA: Michigan... | reverse complement strand
CGCTACGTTTTGTGGTTCCAGCATTAAGGTGCGCGCAAACTTTTCGCGCATCACGTTCCTGGCCTGCAAAAGGTTACGCACGTTTAATTGCAGCAGCTTCACACTGAACGGCTTGGTGATATAGGCATCCGCACCGGTTTCAAGGCCGGCAATATGGTGTATATAAGCGGCCCGGGCAGTAAGCAGAATGATAGGGATATGACTGGTTCGGCTATCGGTTTTTATCTTTCTACATAATTCAAAACCGTCCATTTCCGGCATCATCACGTCACTGATAATCAGATCTGGCAGCGTCTCGGCGGCTATTTGCCAACCGTCGGCACCGTTACTGCTTTCTAAGATGTTATATTGTTGCTCCAGCGAGCTTCTGATAAATGCCCGCACCTCGTCGTTATCTTCAACAATGAGCAAGGTGGCCCCTTTTTCTGCCGAAGTTGTGGCAGTATCCGGTCTGTTAAGCATTTCATTAATCTGCGATTCCAGCCGGTAATATACTGGGTCTTCCCCGCTCTGATGGTCGCCTATTAGTTCCTGCCCCGAAAAATGAGCTTTGCCCAATTGCAAAACAATAGTGAATACGGTTCTGCCGTTCTGCCCCTTTTTAGCCGGCTCACTCTCGAAAGATAAATTGCCGTGATGCAGCGTCGCGATACTTTTTGAGAGCGCAAGTCCAATGCCGGAGCCGTGCACACCATCCGCATTAGTAGCCTGGTAAAAATTGGTAAAGATCTTTGATTGGCTCTCCAGCGGAATACCCAGGCCATTATCCTCAATAGCGATGGCTACCTCGTTGCCGGTTAAGCTGATCCTTACGGTAATGCAGCCATGATCAGCCGTAAACTTAAAGGCGTTGGACAGCAGGTTGAAAACTACCTTTTCCAGTTGCTCTTTATCAAAATACACATTAACATCATCCTGTTGCGCATCAAATGTGTAAGTAATGTTACGGCTCAGCGCCATATTCTGGTAAGCCAGAAATATCTCATACACAAAGCTGATGATGTTACTGTTGCTTACCTGCAGCTTAAGATTACCACTTTCCGCCTTTCTGAAATCCAGCAGTTCCGTGATCAAACGCATCAGCCGGTCGGCATTGTTTTTTACCGAAATGATCTGTGTGTTTAAAGCACTGTCTTCTTTATGGTCGCTAATTATTTTTTCGAGCGGGCCGGTAATAAGTGTAAGCGGTGTGCGTATTTCATGGGAGATATTGGTAAAAAAGTTCAGTTTCATCTGATGCACTTCTTTTTCCTTATCCAGCAGAGCGCGCATGATGAGCAGGCGGTTAAAGCCGTAAATAATGCATCCGCCAAACAACGCATATAGCACATAGGCCCACCAGGTGCGCCACAACGGGGGCAACACGGTGATTTGTAGACTGGCAGCCTTACTGCTCCAAACCCCATCATTATTTGTTCCCCTCACCAGCAAGGTATAATTCCCGGGCGAAAGGTTTGTATAGCTGGCAGAAGGTACATCCACATGGTTCCAGTTTTTCTCAAAGCCAGCCAGCATATAAGCATATTTATTTTTACCCGGATTAATATAGTTGAGCGCGGCAAAGTCAACAGCAAACACATTTTGATCGTACCGAAGCGTGATATGGTCGGTTGCGCACATATCCTTTTTGAGCAGCGAGTTTTCTCCTGGAACCACAGACTTGTTAAACAGTCGTAAGCCGGTAAAAACTATCGGCGGTGCAACAGCATTTTGGGTTACCCTTGCTGGGTCAAAACTTACCAAGCCCGTATAACTGCCAAAAAATAGCCGCCCCTCGCTATCGCGCAAAAATGAATTGTAATTAAATTCATTACCCGGCAAACCATCCCTGGTATTGTAATTTTTAAACGATTTAAAATTATAGTTTACCAAGCCGTTATCGGTGCTTAGCCACAGCGTTCCTGCCTTATCGGTAAGAATACCGAGCACATTGTCGCTTGGCAGGCCGTCCTGACTGGTAAAGGTAGTTATACGGTTTGTTTTTGTATTTAAACATTGTAGGCCGCCATGGTATTTACCAAACCAGATATTACCGTTAACATCTTCTCCAACGCAGTTGATGTTCCCGTTAGTTATCGTTGAAAAATCTCTTGCCCCCGCAAACAGGCAAAACAGTCCACCAAACGTACCGACCCAAACATTACCCCGTCTATCTTCATAAATGCAGCATATAGCAGGAGCATCCGGCTTAAGCGGCCAGAAACGGAATGATTTGTTTTTCGGATCAAAAAGATTAAGTCCTCTATCGGTGCCCACCCAAAAGCGGTTATGACTATCCTGCAATAATCGACTAACATCATTAGAACTTATCGACGAGTGGTTATGCGCATCATGAGTATATCTTGTAAATTGCCGGCTAACGGGGTTAAACAAATTTAATCCGCCCTGATGTGTGCCTACCCATATATTGCCGTTCTTATCCTGAAAAATAGCTTTAACCAGATTAGAACTGATGCTTGCAGGATCTTTATAGTTGTTGCGATAAACAGTAAATTCCCCGGTTTTTTTATCAAGGAAATTAAGTCCCTCTGCCTCCGTACCGATCCAATAGTTATGGTTGCTATCCTCTATCATGGCGCTGATAACATCGCTACTGATGCTGTTGACGTGCCGACTGTTTCGATATATCCTGAAGGCTGTCTGATTGGAGTAAAAAACATTGACACCACCATAATATGTGCCTACCCACAAATTACCTTGACGATCTTGAAAAACATCATAAATAGAATTCTGACCCAAACTTTCGGGATCATCCGGGTCATGCTGAAACAAGGTAAACGTATTGCGCTCAGGGTCATAGCAGTTAAGCCCGTTCAAAGTACCTATCCACAATTTACCATCAGTGGCGATGATCATCTTTCTTACATCGTTACTGCTGATACTTGAACGATCAGTGTTATGGACAAATGAGGTTACCGTGCCCTGTTCATCAAGCCTGATGAGGCCTGTCTTTTTTGTGCCCACCCAAACGGCATTGTTCTTATCGGTAAGCAACGCGGCTATGACATTATCAGACGCGCTATTTACTATAGCGTCAACATCCTTATGTGTATAAGTATAAATTTTGCCATTGCTCAAACTGAAGCTGATCAGACCGTTTGAAGTTGCAATCCAGAATATTCCTTTTTTATCCTGTGCAATGGCTGTAACTGCCGTTTGCTGCTGGCTTTCCGGTTTATAAAAATATCTTTTAAACAGGTTCTTTTTTTTATCCGTCAGTAAGTTGAGGCCGTTATTAGTTGCAATCCATATCCTTCCGAACGAGTCTTCAAAAATATAATTAATAAGATTAGCACTGATGCTTGTTGATGCCGGCGTAGATAAAATCTGCTCAAATGAGTCTGTTTCCTCATTGTACCTGTTTAGTCCATTAATACTGCCCACCCATAATACGTTCTCCCGGTCTACGAGCAGCGCACGTATATATTCATCCGAGCTCAGCCATTTTGCCCCTTTAGATCCGCCCTTATATACTTTAAACCGGCGGGTATCAAATTTATTTAAGGCATACCGGGTGCCAAACCACATAAAGCCACGCTTATCCTGTGCAATGGAAAGCACCGAATTTTGCGACAAACCGTTCTCAACCGAAAAATGGTCGAAACTGATTTTTTGGGCGCGACTGAGCAAAGGCCAGAAAAGGACGCAAAAGACAAAGAGTTTCTTAACGTAAAAGTTCATTCAATACTTCAAATCTATAAGTGGCAGCCCAGAACGAGCAAACAGTAGCTTTATCAAATTTAACAATTTGAACATAGAATCAATAGCCCCGGTTCAGGTTTCCAATTTTTCTGCCGGACACCTGCCTTACCCGCCCATATTATCATATACCGCTGTAAGGCCCCCAATAGGGCCGATTTTGCACCCTGCAATCACGGAGTCCACCGCCCCATTATCTCTCTATGTGCCGAAAGATTAGGCGGTAAGGAACGATATATTTAAAACCTTCCCCCTATTTGTTTAGGATAATCACCCCTCGGCAAAAGCCTATTTCGTGAGATTTGAGCATACCAATTATAGAGCAATGATTAAAAAACTTTTGTCACTGCTGCAGCCCCCACCGGCTTTCAGCCCCACCAAAAAAGAGCATCATCTGTATGCACTTCAGCCAATTCATTTAATTGCTAAATCAAACTTAAGTCGATGAAGAAAATTTACCCAATCAGTCCATTGTTAGGCAAAGCAAGTAACGCGCTTTTAAAAAAATGCATGCTAAGCATGTTGCTAACTCTTTTTTGCGCTTTATGTATGGCACAGGCCCATAAAGTATCAGGGATTGTTCAGGACAACAAAGGTGTTCCACTTCCCGGTGTGAGTGTAAAGATCAAAGGAACGGCTATTGGAACAGTTACCAATACCGAAGGCGCTTTCAGCATAAATGTTCCTAATGATCAAGCCGTACTTACATTCACTTTTATAGGCTTTATTAAGCAGGAAAAACTTGTTGGCAGCGCTCATACCATCACTATTGTAATGGCGGAGCAAAGCAATACCCTTAATGATGTTGTAGTGGTTGGTTATGGTACACAGAAGAAAGCCGACCTGACCGGTTCCGTGGCTACTATTACCGGAAAATCACTTCAGGACAGGCCAATTACTAATCTTTCGAGCGGACTTGCGGGCCTGGCACCCGGACTATATGTTCATCAAACAACAGGCCAGCCCGGTAGTGATGGCGCTTCTTTCAACATACGTGGTACAAGTACTTTAAGCAGTGCAAATGTGCTGGTATTGGTTGATGGCATCCAGGGACGTATAGACGACGTTAACCCTCAGGATGTGGAAAGCATCTCCATTCTAAAAGACGCCGCCTCAACCGCCATTTACGGTGCTTTGGGTGCAAACGGGGTTGTTCTGATTACTACCAGGAAGGGAACCGGAAAGTCTACCCTAACCTATAACGGTATTTTCTCCGGCACCACTCCCACACGCATCCCTAAATACCTTAATAACAGTGTTCAGTATATGAACCTGCTTAATGAAGCTTCGCTAAACGTAGGCGGTGCAGTTATTTACACGCCCGATATTATAAAACCTTATATGGATGCCGCCACCAACCCCAACGGACTTACGCCGCTGGGTATTCCTAACTACGTGGCTTATGCTAATACCGATTGGGCAAAAACAGCAATTAAGAGAAGTGATCTTCAAAACAACACCCTATCCGTAAGTGGCTCTGCTGATAACATCAGCTACCTGCTTTCTATCGGCTATATTAATAATACAGGTATAGTTGGCAACTCTGGTTACAGTGGTTACAGGGCGAGGATAAACGTAGAGGCGAAGGTTAATGATTACGTTACCGTTGGTACTACAACATTCGCAAATTACGACGACTATGGCGAGGCCAACAGCAGTGATTTCTTAAATTATCTAAGGCAAACTACGCCGATGGCCTATCCATATTACAATGGTTTTTATGGTATTGACCCGGTGCCGGTTGATGGCGCTACCGGAAACGTTGACTCCCGTCTTTACACCTACACCGGCGACCAAACTATCACCAGGCTTAACTCTACCTGGTATTTAAAAGCCAAACTATGGAAGGGATTAAGCTTTGAACCACGTTTTAATTACTCGCCGGTTTTTAATGAAGATAACTATTACACTAATCCGAAAAACCTGCTATTCAAAAATTTTCAGACCAGTACAGCTGTTTCCAATACAGATCAGGCCGACCCAACGAGTTTATACGCTTATAACAATTTTTCAAAATCGTATATGCTCACCATGGAAAGCCTGCTGCGCTATAATACCGTTATTGCTAAAAATCACAACATAGGCATACTCCTGGGTTATAATCAATATCAGGTGCATGCCTATAATACCGCTATTACTGCAAAGGGCCTGGTAGACGGTTCGGTAAATGCGATCAGTACGGCAAGTTCCTTCCCGTCTAACCCAACCGGTTCCATCACCTCTAACTATGCGTTCCGTTCCTTTTTCGGCCGGTTGAACTATAATTTTAAAGATAAATATCTTTTTGAAGCCAACCTCAGAAGAGATGGTTCATCCAGATTTGGTCCTCAGGGTCGGTTCGGCTATTTCCCTTCTGTATCTGCTGGTTGGAATATTTACCAGGAACCTGTTATAAAACGGGTTTTAGATAAGGCTGATATTAATAGTTTTAAAATTCGCGGATCATACGGGCGGGTGGGCAACGTGGCCTCGGGCGATTATGACTGGCAGGCTTTATATTCAACCGTAAATACGTCTTTAAACGGCACACCGGTTGTTGGCGTAAGGCAATCAAAAATAGCTAACCCTATTTTACATTGGGAAACTACTGCCGAAACTGATTTAGGTTTGGACATCCTCGCATTTAAAGGATTAAGTTTTACAGCAGATTGGTTCAATAAAAGCACAAGCGGTATTTTATATACGCCACCTATAGATATAACTGTAGGTACTGCAAGCGCCCCTACCGTAAACCTGGCAGCAGTACAAGCCAAAGGCATTGAATTTCAACTTGGCTGGAACGGCAATAAAGGGCAGTTCAGATACAGTGTAAATGGCAACTTTACCTATAACTATTTCAATAACGTAACTCAATATAAAGGACTTATTACCAATACCTATGGTGTAAATCCAATTAACGGCGGTGTTTCTGTAACTAATAACATTTCAGCAGTTTCTACCGGTGGCAGTACCCGCGTTGTACAGGGCCATCCAATTGGCGAATACTATTTGCAAACCGTTTATAAGGGAACGGGCACTTATGTTACCTCATCCGGCGCGGTTGATCCTAACGGCGGCCCCAAAGATGGTATGATCCGCTCAGATGCCGATTTAAACTGGGTTAAGGCCATGCAGGCTGCCGGCTATAAATTTGCACCGGTAAATACGGTAGGCGCTTCCAATTTATACAAAGGCGACCTTATTTATGCTGATAACAATAATGACGGCATTTATGGCAACACTGCCGACGCTAAGTTTCAAAAAGTTTCAACACAGCCTAAATATCTTTACGGCTTAAACTTCAATCTGTCTTATAAAGGATTCAACTTATCGGCCCTTTTGGCAGGTGCTGCCGGCATGTCGTTCTATACGCAGTATGACTATGTTAACAGCGTGTTTGTACGTAACGGATCATCTATACCTACGCAAGTGGCCAATAATCATTACTCAAGTACCGACCTCAATGCATATTATCCACGCTTAAAAACTAATGATGCGATTGATAACGTGGCCAGCAATTTCTGGTTAGTCAATGCAGCCTATCTTAAATTAAAGAATGTACAGTTGGGTTATACCCTGCCTCAAAGAATTATGGATCGTTTTGGCGGCAAGGTGATAAAGAGCCTGAATATCTATGTTACCGGCGAAAATATTCTCACCCTATCAGGCTTTAAAATTGGTGACCCTGAATTAGGCAGTATTGGCACAACCTATCCGATAATGAAGCAATACGCCCTGGGTATTAACGCTAAATTTTAATGGTATTAAGTAACATGACAATGAAAAAGATATTTCAAATATGTTCAGTCGCATTAATTCTCGTTGGCGGCTGTAAAAAAAATCTGTTGGACACACATCCAAATAACCAGGTTGCAACATCAAACGTCTGGACATCAGACGCGCTGACAGTAGAAGGCGTTAACGGCGTTTATGCAGCATTAAGGGGCGGCGCAAGCAGCGGCACCGGTGATATGTTGTATGAACTATACTCCATGGACAGATATGGCGTAACCGGGCAGGATTACCAGCAAGTTGAGCTTACGCAAGGTACAGCAACGGTAAACTCTGGTTTATTCAGCACAGCATGGCAGGCTTTATACGAGGGTATAGCCCGTGCAAATGATGCTATATTGAATATACCGGCCAAGTCGCCATCATCTGCAACTAAAAAAGGGCAGTATGTGGCAGAATGTAAATTTTTAAGAGCCTATTTTTATTACAGGCTTAATCAGGTATGGCAAGGCGTGCCTATATATCTTACCCCGACAGATTACAATAAATTCAACCATCCAAAAAGCACTGCAGACCAGGTATGGGCCGTAATTATTAATGATTTAACTGATGCGATTAATGAACCGAACTTACCCGCAAAATATGCAGCCGGATCTACAGACTACGGCCGCGTTACCAAAGGGGCTGCCTATGCCCTGCGCGGAAAGGTTTATATGTATCAGAAAAACTGGGCGGCAGCCATAGCTGATTTTCAGCAGGTAAAAGCTTCGGGATATGCGCTGTATACAGGAGCCGGAGCTAACAGCTACAGTCAGCTGTTCAAGTTAGCTAATGAACAATGTCCGGAGATGATATTCTCCATGCAAAACATGGATCTGGCCGGTTATGGCAGTGACATTGAATGGTACTGCGGCACCAGAGCTTCTTTTGGTTCTTGCTGGAGCTATTATAGTGGCACACCTTACCTGGCCGATCTTTATGAAAACGCCGACGGCTCGAAATTCAACTGGGATAGCGTGATTCCAGGATGGTCATCGCTTACACCGGCCCAACGAGAGGTTTTCTTTATCCGCGATGGTGCTACACCGGCTGAGCTGGCCGCCGCAGCTAACAGAGGCGCACAAATTTCCCTCTACCTTCCGGCAGGCAACCAGGCGCGTGTGATGCAAGCTTATGCCAACCGCGACCCGCGTATGACGCAAACCCTTATTACCCCATACAGTTCATATCAAGGCAGTGGGACTACCTATAAATGGCAGTGGCCTTTTCGTTCAGCTGCATCCCCTAATTATGATATTCAGGCTGATAATACCGTTGGGTTCTATTATTACCGCAAGTTTGTAGAAACAGGTCCGTCAGAAATTTCGGCCCGTAACCAGATCCCGGTTGATTTCCCGATAATCAGATACGCTGATGTACTGTTAAGCTGGGCCGAAGCGCTGAACGAGGCCTCCGGTGTAACTCAGGCAGGTTTGGATCTGGCAAACCAGGTAAGGGCAAGGGCCGGCGTTGCTTTGTTGCAAAACACCAACTCCGCTCTGCCAACCTATGTGAGCTCGCAGGACGATTTTAGACAACGGATACGCAACGAACGCCGGGTAGAATTTCCAAACGAGGGCGTAGATTATTTCGACGAGTTGCGCTGGGGAACGTGGCTCGACCTGAAATTCAAGCCAGGAAATGGCCCGATGTTCCCGTGGGGCGCAGCCTATTATACCTACGTAAATCAAGGCAATTATATCACCACATGGCCGGTTCCTAACTCGGTAGTACAGATAACCAATGGTAATGTACAAGGAACAGCCGGTTGGACCTACTAAGATTAATACCATATCATCAATAGCTTGATTAATACCGTCTGTCCCTAACCAGGCAGGCGGTATTTTATATCAGTTTATGTAAAAAACAGTTTACAACGAACCGCTCAGACTAATTTTGGAGACTTTATATTTAGCAATACCCCCGCAAACCGCCTATCTTCAGCGCAACCAATCCTAATTCTTAAAAATCGTATGAAAACAAAATCAGTCTTTTTAGTTGCGGTATTCTTATTAAGCTTGTCTGTCTCCCAGGCGCAGGATAAACGGCTTTTCAATGAAACCGAAAGCGCCAAACGCGAGCGGATGGCATGGTGGACGGATGCGCGCTTCGGCATGTTTATTCACTGGGGGCTTTACTCCTTAGCAGCGCGGCACGAATGGGTAAAAAGCCGGGAACGAATGACCAACGAAGAATATCAAAAATATTTCGACCAGTTTAACCCTGATCTGTTCAATCCTACAGCCTGGGCGGCTACGGCCAAGCGGGCGGGCATGAAATATATGGTACTTACCACCAAGCATCACGAAGGTTTTTGCCTGTTCGACTCCAAATACACTGACTATAAAGCGCCCAACACGCAGGCCAAGCGCGACCTGGTTCGTGAATACGTAAATGCCTGCCGTGCACAGGGCCTCAAAGTTGGCTTCTACTATTCACTGCTCGACTGGCATCACCCTGATTATACCATTGATAGCCACCATCCCCTGCGCCCGCTGAATGAAAAGGATTCTGCAGCTTATAAAAAATTAAATGAAGGCCGCAACATGGCCATCTATAGAGCGTACCTTAAACATCAGATCACTGAATTACTTACTAATTACGGGAAGATCGATATTCTCTGGCTCGATTTTTCATGGAACGACAAGAACGGACATGGCAAAGGCAAGGACGACTGGGGATCGGTAGAACTGATCAAACTGGTACGCAAACTGCAACCGGGCATCATTATTAACAATCGCCTTGACCTGAAGGAGTATAAAGACGGCGCTGACTTCGTAACTCCAGAACAGGTAAAACCTGCCGAACTGGAAAAATACAAGGGCCAGCTTTGGGAAACCTGCCAAACGTTTTCCGGGTCATGGGGCTATTACCGGGATGAAAACACTTGGAAAACCAACCCTCAGCTGCTGGATCTGCTCATTACCTCAGTAGCCAATGGCGGCAATCTAATCCTTAATGTAGGACCGACTGCACGTGGCGAGTTTGATTACCGGGCCAACCGGGCGCTCGACAGTCTGGCAATATGGATGCACGCCAACAGCAAGTCCATTTACAACTGTACCTATGCGCCAAAGGAGTTTAAAACTCCGGATGGCGACCGATTGACTTACAATCCAACAAAAAGAACGCTATATGTACACCTGTTCAAGTATCCTACTAACGGCGAACTGACGCTGGAAGGTTACAATGGCAAAATCAAGTATGCGCAATTCCTGAATGATGATTCAGAGCTCAAGATGACGTCGGCCGGTGACGACCTGAAATTGGCTTTACCTGTGCAGCAACCACATTTTGAAGTACCGGTAATTGAATTGTTTTTAAAATAGATAGATGTATAGATTTTTTTTTGTTTTCTTCATCATTATTGGGTGGGGCGGAACGGCCATGACTGCTCCACCCCGCCAAATTATTTCGCTTAACCAAGACTGGCAATTTCATTTTGGCAATGATGTGCGCGCGCAGCCAGAAAAAATAAACATTACACTACCCCATACTTGGAATGCCACCGATGTACTACAAGAAAAGATCAATTATAGAAGAGGAACAGGCATTTACGAAAAGCATCTTTTTATAAATGCAGATTGGGCCGGCAAGCGCCTGTTCCTTTATTTTGAAGGCGTGAACTCCGTGGCAACGGTGTTGGTTAACAATCATTTTGTTACTACCCATAAAGGCGGTTATACTGCTTTTTGCGCCGAGATCACAAATTTTGTAAAACCGGGCAGTTCAAATAAACTCCAAGTGCAGGTGAGCAACGCCGAAAGGCCGGATGTACTGCCTCTGTGTGGCGATTTTAATATATACGGTGGTATCCATCGCCCTGTTTCTTTACTCGTTACATCAAAAGATTGTATTACCCCGTTAGATTACGCCTCACCGGGTATATATCTTACTCCGGAAAATGTGTCGGGCCAAGCAGCTTCGATCCAAGTGCTTACTAAACTTTCTATAACCGACAATACTGGGTTAAAAGTACGGGCTGATCTATATGATGCCAGCCACCATCTGGTTACTTCGGTAACCACTCCCATTACCGGAAAGGACAGTTGCTTACAGGAAATAAACCTAAGGCAACCCCATCTATGGAACGGTAAGGCCGATCCCTATCTTTATCGTGTAAGCGTGAAACTGCTGAAACATGATCAGGTGCTTGATGAGGTTACCCAACCACTTGGCTTAAGATATTACAGCGTAGACGCCAACAATGGTTTTATGCTGAACGGGAAATACCTGGATTTGTATGGCGTAGGCTTCCATGAAGACGTGAAAGGTAAAGGATCTGCCCTGGATACAGCCGATTACGACCGGGACATGCAACTCATCAATGACTTGGGTGCTACTTCGCTCCGGTTAACCCACTATCCGCATGGCAAATATTTTTATGATTTATGCGACAAAAATGGTTTAATCGTATGGTCGGAGATTCCGTTGGTCGGTCCCGGTGGTTACAGTGGCGCAGGCTACATTAAAAGTAAGGAACTGGAAGATCAGATTAAACAGGTACTCACAGAATTGATCAGGCAGAACTACAATCATCCTTCGATCTGTTTTTGGGGCTTATTCAATGAGTTAAAGTTAAATTATGACGATCCGATACCATTTCTCCTTCAACTAAATGAGCTGGAAAAAAAGGAGGACCCGCACCGGCTGACAACCTGCGCGTCATTTTTGGACAATGATAAATTTAACTCCATTTCTGACCTCATTGCCTGGAACAAGTATTACGGGTGGTATGGAGGCAGCTTTGAAGAAATGGGAACATGGGCCGATAATACCCACCGCCTTTTCCCCAATAAACCATTTGCGATAAGCGAATATGGCGCTGGCGGCGGTCCATTTCAACACATGGAGAAAGTAACAAAGCCTGTTGCCGACGGTCCTTTTCACCCCGAAGAATGGCAAACGCTTTTCCACGAAAAAAACTGGGAAGAATTAGGTAAGCGCCCTTTTATCTGGGGCAAGTATGTGTGGTGCCTCAAAGACTTTGCCTCGTCGGTACGAACAGAAGGTGATCAGAATGGCATCAATGATAAAGGTCTGGTTACTTACGACGGTAAAATCAAAAAGGATGCTTTTTATTTTTACAGGGCAAACTGGAATACCGCCCCTACACTATATCTCGCAGAGAAAAGAAACAATAACAGAAGAGCATTAACCACCGAAGTAAAAGCGTATACCAACGCACCAAAAGTGACGCTGCTGGTAAACGGAACATCGGTTGGGCGGGCCGTTCCGGATAAGATGCATATCGTTCGCTGGCATATGGTAAGCTTGAAAACCGGCAACAATAATATAACGATTAAAGCATTAATGAATGGCCGCCAATTAGAAGACCAATGTACCTGGAATGTAGCTACTACAGCTTCTGCAAATACAACGACGCCTTAATTCAAGACCAAGAACCCGTCTTTCCAGACACGTTCTTTTCGAAAAATATTAATATCATTGCCACCGAAAACTTAAACTATTGATGACCTCCGCAGACATATTACCAATAGCGGCGTTCATTTTATTGACAAATGGAAAAACATACACTGGCAATGATTGCCCACGACGGCAAGAAAGATGAAATGGTTGAATTTTGCAGACAGAACCAAAACGTATTAGCAAAATTTGATTTGATCTGCACCGGAACAACGGGCTCCCGAATTGAAGCCCTGGGCTTGGCCGTAAAAAAGGTATTAAGCGGCCCTTTAGGGGGTGACGCCGAAATAGCAGCCATGGCAGCTAACAAACTGCTTATGGGTGTTTTTTTCTTTCGCGACCCGCTTGGTAAACATCCACACGAACCGGATGTGCAGATGCTGATGCGTGTTTGTGATGTACATGAAATCCCACTCGCTACCAATGCTGGTACCGCCAAATATCTATTGGACGGCATTTACAGTCAGTTGCAATAAAAAATAAGGCTGTATCAAAGTAAGGGACATTGTATTCCATACTTTTGATACAGCCGTAATATTTCCCAGACGTCTCCGTGCGCTCTGCGCCGAACCGGCTACCGGTTGCCATTGTTATAGGCAGGCAATGAGAAATAAAAAGTACTGCCCTCACCTATTGCACTTTCTACCCAGATCTTGCCGTTTTGCGCTTCTATAAAGTCTTTTGAAATAGCGAGCCCCAATCCAGAACCCGATTTAGATTGTCCGTCTGTTGGTACCTGAAAATACCTGTCGAACAGGCGCTGTTGGTATTGTTCATCTATCCCCCGGCCAAAATCAGTTACTGAGAAAATGACTTGCTTGCCTTTACGGGCAATCCTGATGATGATCTTTCCCTTTTCCGGGCTATAGCGCAGTGCGTTAGACAAAAAATTAACCAGCACCCAGGCCGTCTTTTCCACATCGACATGCACCTTAGGCAGGCCCGGGTCCGTTTGTACCTGCAGTTCCACACCTTTTTGCCCGGCGTTAAAACGAACGGCATTTAATGCATAGTCAACAATTGTACTCGGATCGGCAGGTATAAAACTTAGCTGAATATTGCCAGTTTCAGCCTGCGACAAGTCGAGCAGCTCACTGGTAATTTTCAGCAACCGGTCGCTATCTTCATTGATATGGTTAAGTAGCTCCCGCTGCTGGCTGTTAAGCTCTCCTATTCGGGCATCCTTCAATAACTTGAGACTCATTTTAATGGAAGCAATAGGCGTCTTCAATTCATGAGAAATGGTGGCAATAAAGTTTGTTTTCGCTTCGTCGCGTTCCTTAAACTCAGTTATATTTTTCAGAACATACACCCTTCCAACCGATTTACTGGCCATGGTAATTTCTTCCATTTTCGCAGCAATGTTAGGTATCACTATTTCCCGGCTCTCTAACTGAAAATAGCATTCTTTGCCGTTTACTGCAACTTTGAATGGCTTTTGAGCGTGGTTTTCCAGGATGGATTTAAACAGGTCGTTATGTTCGGTAAACTTCTGCGCAGGCTGACCTGTAACCTTTTGCTCGTTTAAATTCAACACATTTTCGGCAGCGGTATTAATAAACAGCACCTCGTTCTTTTCATTTAACCCCACAATAGCGTCTTCCATCTGCTCAATAATGGTTTCGATGCGCTGCTTTTCAGACAATACCTTGGCTATATTACTATTTTCCCATTCCCTTAGCCGGTCGGTCATGTCATTAAAGGCGGTGGCTACATCTGCAAATTCATCGTTTTTGTTAAAGTTGATATGTTGGCCATAATTTTTATGACTGATTTCCCGGATACCATCAACCAGCGCCCGAAGCGGATCTGCAATAAAGCCGGGAAAATTAACGCTGAAACTAAAAAGCACCATAAAGGTGAAGGAACCAACAAGGCCCAGAAATACTGTCGCGCTTTTAACAGACTCCTGTGCTTTATCACTTTTATGCACAATAGCCTGCATGTTTAACTGTTCTATCCGCCGGAGCTGCAACCTTGCATCATGCAAGGCTATATTAAGTTGAGCAACCGTTACATTTGATGAGTTTAAAACATTAAAAGCTTTCCTTAAAGCTACTGTGGCCGCGGTTTCGCCCTTTTCAGTAACATTATTTTCCTGCTTTATAAGCTGGGTATTAAAAGCTGTTTTGGCCGAATCTGTTAAGGGCACATTACTATTGTCAAGGATACCCCTCATCTGGCTGGCAAAGTTTAAAGACTCATAGTTGTTCTTTAAGATCACCCTGGCACTCTCAGATATCTCGTTAATATAAAAAATAGATACAGCCCCAAAGAAAAGGACAATGACAAACAGAAAGCCAAAGCCCAACCGAAGTTTATTTTTGATTCTCATGGCTATAAAATTTAATTGGTTTATGATAAAATAACCAGGTCTATCTCCCGTGCTGCTATTTGTTTAAGTAACTGATTAAAAACGGCAGTCTTTAATATCACCTGGAATAAATTTAAATGCGGTTTACCAATACAGATTGTCGTTATTTCCCTTTCATCTGCAATCTGCATAATAGTCCGCGTTATTTCATTGCTTTTAATTCTTATTACATCACCGCCCATTTCTGTGGCAAGCTTTAAATTGTTGATCAAATGCCGCTGCTTGTCCAGTTTAATTCGATCTCCGCTTTCGCCCTCGGTTTGCACGTATAATACTATCCAGGGCGAACGATAATAAGAAGCGAGCCTTGCTGTTTTGCGGATCACAATTTTTGCGGTATCAGCGTTTGATGAAATGCAGGCCAAAAATTTTTCGGACCGTAATTTAATTTGTTTAGGTATTTCAATATCAATTTTACGTTCTACATAATGCGCCACTTCTTTAAGGGCAAGTTCCCTAAGTTGCAGAATCTTGTCGGGCTGAAAGAAATTTTTCAGGGCTGTATTCACCTTGCTCCTGTCATATATCTTTCCTTCTTTTAAGCGATCAATCAATTCATCTGCTGTCAAATCAATATTTACAATCTCATCGGCTATTTCCAGCATTTTGTCGGGTATGCGTTCTGTAATGGGTACACTGGTTATTGCTTCAATCTGATGGTTCATGCTCTCCAGATGCTGAATATTGACAGCAGAAATTACGCTTATGCCTGCATCCAGCATATCAATAACATCCTGCCACCTTTTTTTATTCTTTCCGCCTTCAACATTGGTATGTGCAAGCTCATCAACTATAACCACCTCCGGGTGGATATTTAATATGGCCTGCAGATCCATTTCTTCCAGCTCCTTACCTTTGTAAAATATCTTTTTTCTGGATATAACCGGCAGTCCCGGCAGCAACGCTTCGGTTTCGGCCCGCCCATGAGTTTCAACGTAGCCTATTTGAACATCTATACCGTTTTTTAATAAAGCACACGCCTCCTGCAGCATCCGGTAAGTTTTACCCACACCGGCACTCATGCCGATATAAACCTTAAACTTACCTCGCCGGGAGCTTTTAACCATAGTTAAAAAGCGGTAAACCGAATCTGTACTTTCACTCATATCCTTTGTGCAGATGTACTTAATTACTAACGAAGAATATCAGGGAGAGACCATTGATCCCTCCCTGAGCACGATTTCACTAATCAACTCAAATATGAAAATCGTGCTATATTTTAAATATTATTTCATATTTCTTGCATCGGGTTTGATTTAAATTCCTTCAACAGTAATCACATTGAAAAACGAATGAAATTATTTCCGGGCCTTCGATAGCTGATCAAGCGCCACGTTCAATTTTAAAACATTAACCTTTTCGGGCCCTAATAAACCCATAAGTGGCTTTTCAATATGACTATTCACAAGCGTGGCAACTTGTTCGGTAGTAAGGTGGCGGTTCTGCGCTATCCTTCTAACCTGAATTAGTGCGGCAGCAGGCGAAATATCAGGGTCAAGACCGCTGCCCGAAGCAGTAACCAGGTCAGCAGGAATATCGCTGCGTTTTAAGTAAGGGTGATACTTTAATAACGTATCAATACGCTTTTCCACATCTTTGAGATAATCTGGATTCGATGGTCCCTTGTTGGATCCGCCAGAACCTGCAGCGTTATAATTGACGGCAGAAGGCCGCCCCCAGAAATACTGAGGCTTATCAAATTTTTGCCCTATATCGGCATATCCCACCACTTTACCATTAAGTTTAATGGTTTGGCCATCGCCACCACCTTTTGATAATTTTGCAGCGAAGGTTATCACAAGCGGATAAATAATACAAAGCAATATGATTAATACAATCGTTAACCTTACTGACTGAAGAATATACTTTTTCATCTTTTAAAGCATTAAAGAGATTACCAGGTCAATTAATTTGATACCTATAAAGGGAGCAACAACACCGCCCAAACCATAGATAAGCAGGTTACGGCGCAATAGCGCACTTGCTCCAATGGGCTTATATTCCACGCCTTTGAGGGCCAGGGGTATTAGCAGCGGAATAATGATGGCATTAAAAATTACTGCAGACAGGATAGCCGACTCCGGACTATGCAGATGCATAATATTGAGACTTTGCAATGCCGGTATAGAGGCTATAAACAAGGCCGGAACAATGGCGAAATACTTGGCCACGTCATTGGCTATAGAGAATGTAGTGAGCGTACCACGGGTAATAAGTAATTGTTTGCCTATTTCTACAATCTCAATCAACTTGGTTGGGTCATTATCCAGGTCAACCATGTTCCCGGCTTCTTTGGCGGCCTGGGTTCCGCTGTTCATGGCCACACCAACATCAGCCTGGGCCAAAGCAGGGGCATCATTGGTGCCATCGCCCATCATAGCTACCAGCTTACCGCCGTTTTGCTCATGCTTAATGTAGTTCATTTTATCCTCAGGCTTAGCCTCTGCAATAAAATCGTCTACGCCGGCCTTTTTAGCAATATATTTTGCCGTGAGCGGATTATCGCCCGTAACCATCACCGTTTTTACGCCCATTTTGCGCAGCCGTTCAAAACGCTCAGATATGCCGGGCTTAATAATGTCCTGAAGTTCGATAACGCCGATAATATTTTCATTGCGCGCAACCACCAAAGGCGTACCCCCGTTGGATGCTATCTCTTTTACTTTAGTTTCGGCTTCAACAGGCACAGCGTTACCCGCTTTTATAACCATATTGCGTATGGCATCAAACGCCCCTTTTCTAATCCGGTGACCGTCTGGTGTATTAATACCGCTCGATCTCGTTTCTGCGGTAAACTTTATAAATTCTGAGCCGGATGGCGTATCCTGCACATGGATTTTATTACTGGCTGCCAATTCAATAATCGACTTTCCCTCGGGCGTTTCATCGGCCAGCGAGCTTAGTACGCATGCCTCTGTAAATTCTTTTTGCCCTAAACCATTTACCGTCCATAAATGAGTGGCTTTTCGGTTACCAATAGTAATGGTGCCGGTTTTATCCAACAGCAGTGTATCTATATCGCCAGCTGTTTCTACAGCTTTTCCAGATTTGGTGATCACATTGGCCCGCAATGCCCTGTCCATCCCTGCAATACCAATTGCAGATAACAAACCGCCAATGGTAGTTGGAATAAGACACACAAATAAAGATATAAGCGCACCAATAGTAATTGGCGTATTGGCATAATCAGCAAATGGCTGTAGCGTAACACAAACGATGATAAAGATTAGCGTAAAGCTGGCCAACAAAATAGTGAGCGCTATTTCATTGGGCGTTTTTTGGCGAGATGCTCCTTCAACCAGTGCAATCATTTTATCCAGAAAGCTTTCGCCCGGCTGTGTGGTTACCAGTACCTTGATCTCATCAGAAAGCACTTTAGTACCCCCGGTTACGGATGACTTATCGCCTCCCGCTTCACGGATTACGGGGGCAGACTCGCCTGTAATGGCGGATTCATCAATCGTTGCGATGCCTTCAATAATTTCGCCATCAGATGGTATAATGTCGCCGGCTTCACAGTAAAAAACATCCCCTTTTTTTAACCGGTTTGAAGACACTGTGGCTAGGGTGCCATCCTCAAAAACAACTTTGGCTGGCGTATCTTCACGGGTTTTACGTAAACTAACCGCCTGCGCTTTTCCCCGTGCCTCTGCTATAGCTTCGGCAAAATTGGCAAACAGCACCGTTAATAACAGGATGATGAAAATAGTTAAGTTGTAAGCCGGTGATCCCTGATCATGGTGTGAAAAACTGTAAATACTCACGATAAACATAATTACCGTTCCGATTTCAACTGTAAACATAACCGGGTTACGAAGCATAACACGGGGATTAAGCTTTATAAAAGATTCTTTGAGGGCGGCTTTCACCAACGCTGGTTCAAATAATTTATTAGATTGAGCTTTCATGGAGATACCTTATTTAAGCATTGAAAAATGTTCTGCCAGCGGGCCAAGCGCCAGGGCAGGGAAATAAGACAAAGCATTTAAAACGATGATTACGGCAAAAGTCATAGCACCAAAGGTTACCGTGTCTGTACGTAGCGTACCGGCAGATTCGGGCACATATTTTTTCTGCGCGAGCAAACCGGCAATGGCAACCGGCCCTATAATGGGTAAGAACCTTCCGAGCAGGATAACTATACCGGCACTTACATTCCAGAAAATATTATTATCACCCAAACCCTCAAAGCCGGAACCATTATTGGCATTTGAAGAGGTAAACTGATACAACATCTCAGAAAAACCATGATAGCCGGGGTTGTTTAACCAGGTAGAAGGCTTAACATCCCAGGCCACATTAGGATGATGCACTACGATGTAGCTGGACAGGGCAGTACCAACCATAATGAGGAACGGACTAAGCAGCGTAATCAAAGCCGCTATCTTTACCTCACGCGCTTCTACCTTATGCCCCAGAAACTCCGGCGTACGCCCCACCATCAACCCCGAAATAAATACGGCAATAATGAGGTAGATGTAATAGTTCATCAACCCTACTCCACATCCCCCAAAAAATCCATTAACCATCATGGCCAGAATTTCCCAGCAACCCGTAAGCGGCATCATGCTGTCGTGCATACCATTAACCGAACCGGTAGATGTTACCGTAGTAAGCGTGCTCCAGTAAGCCGTTGCAGCAGGGCCAAAGCGAACTTCTTTGCCTTCCATGGCTCCTGTTGGCTGCACTACTCCCATTTTTGCAATAGCCGGGCTACCGGCAACCTCTCCCGCCACAGACGGAATCATAAACATAGTTACGCCCACCATCATTACGCCAAATATGATCCAACCCAACTTTTTGCGGCCTATGAAATACCCAAAAGCAAGGATCATAGCCACCGGTAAAATAAACTGGGCGATGATCTCCGTCATGTTAGTAAAGTAATTCGGATTTTCGAGCGGGTGAGCCGAGTTGGCCCCAAACCAGCCCCCGCCGTTGGTGCCCAGGTGTTTAATGGCGATCATCTGCGCAGCGGGCCCGCGTGAAACATTCACAGTATCGCCCTGCAAAGAGATAAATTTGTCTTTACCGGCGTAGCTTGCGGGCGTACCGTTAAAGGAGAGTATCAATGCTACCACCACGGATAATGGTAGCAGCAGCCGTGTAATAGATTTTACAAAATATACCCAGAAGTTGCCAAGGCTTGTGGTTGTTTTATCTTTAAAGGCCTTAAAAATGGCAACACCGCAAGCTATACCGGTCGCTGCACTGGTAAAATGCAGAAACATGAAGATAAAATGCTGGATCAGATAAGTAGCACCCGTTTCGCCGGAGTAATCCTGGAGATTGCAGTTGGCTACAAAACTGATAATGGTATTAAAGGCAAGGTCGGCCGTCATGCCCGGATTACCATCGGGATTAAGCGGTAATTTATTTTGATACATCAGCACAAAAAAGCCATAGACCAACCACAATATGTTGATGGTCATCATAGCCTTAAGGAACTGCTTCCAGTTCATGGCTTCGTTCGGATTAATGCCTGACAGCTTGTAGATACCTTTTTCCAAAGGCTTCATAAAATCTGTCCAAATCTTTTCTCCTGCAAACATTTTTGCTAAGTATTTACCAAGTGGTATAGCAATAAGCAGCGTAATAATAAATGTGACAATTATGCCCAGATATTCTGTGTTCATAGTTTTTGGGTGTTAAAATTTTTCGGGTTTAAGCAGTACATATACCATGTATATGAAAACTGCAACGGAGGCGATAAATAAGACTACCATAGTTTTTCAGATTTTTTCGAACCAGTCGATTGATTTAAAAGTGGCCCAGCATAAAATGAGGAGGGTTACTAAAAGATAAATAGTGATCATTGTTTTGTTACTGTTATAGATTAGCTAAAAGTTTGATTTTGATGTAGACGATGTAAAGTATGGCTATGGCCAGAAGCCATAAAAAAATAATGGTCAAAACGATCTTAACTTTGTTCCTGCCATACTGCCTTTGCATTATTTTATCGCTGCTAATGATTAAAAGAATCAATCATTTGATTCTCGAAAATTGGTATGCCAAAGACATTCCAGCTTTTCAATAAACTAGTACAACTAACTGATTTACAGTTAATAATAAAAAATAAAGAAAGTAAAAAGGCGATAGAATAAAAAAAGCCCTTTCAAAACAAAAGGGCTTTTTATCAAAAAAACATGGTCTGTTAAAACCTATAAATTTGGCAGGAGGATCATATTTTATACTCCTCCATTTTACGGTAAAGCGTAGTTAAACCGATGTTCATCAGCCGGGCCGCTTCGGTTTTATTGCCTTTGGTATAATTGAGCACTTTGATGATGTGATTTCTTTCAACCACAGCCATATCATAAGTGTCTTCCGTAACAGGGTCGTTGCTGTAAAAATCAAAAGGCAACAGGTTTGTAGTGATCATTTCTTTGTCGCACAAGATCACGGCGCGCTCAATCACATTTTTGAGCTCCCTGATATTACCCTTCCAGTGGTAATTTTCCAGCCTTTTGATAACCGCGGAATCAAACCCGATAATTCTGCGATTGGTTTTCGCAGCAAACTCTTTCAGATAATATTCGGCTAATAGCGGTATATCTTCTTTGCGCTCGTTTAACGAAGGAAGAGGAATTGTGAACACGGAGAGCCGGTAATAAAGATCCTGCCTGAAATTACCTTTCTCAATCTCCTGCTGAAGATTTCTGTTGGTGGCTGCAATAACTCGAACGTTAGCCTTGTGCAACTTGCTATCACCCACCTTGAAATATTCGCCACATTCGAGCACCCGCAACAGCTTGGCCTGCAGGTCTATGTTCATTTCACCTATTTCATCCAGAAAAAGCGTGCCTTCGTCGGCTTCTTCAAGTAATCCTTTTTTGTCTTTTACCGCCCCTGTAAACGCACCGGCTTTGTGGCCAAAAAGCTCGCTCTCCAACAGGTCTTTAGCAAAGGCACTGCAATTTACGGCTACAAAACTTTTGGTATTCCGGTTGCTATTATAGTGTATAGAACTGGCAAATATTTCTTTGCCGGTGCCCGTTTCACCTAACAACAGTACCGTTGTATCCGTTTCGGCCACCTTACGGGCCAGGTTAACGGCCTCCCTAATTTGGCGTGAGCCGCCAATAATGGCATCAAAACTATGCTTACTGATTGCCTGGTGTGCTATCTGGTATAGCTTATACTGCAGCTCAGCCTTTTGAGCGGCCCTCGCCAACAAGGGCAGAATCTTTTCGTTATCGTCGCCCTTGGTAATATAATCAAAGGCACCGTTCTTAATGGCTAAAACACCATCATGTATGGTACCATAAGCGGTAAGGCAAATAACTTCGGCAAACGGCTTCCTTTCTTTAATGGTTTTAATCAGTTCCACACCGTTAATGTCAGGCAGCTTTATATCGCTTAGTACTACCTGTATATTTTCCTGCATCAATAGTTTGAGGCCCTCCTTAGCGCTACCGGCTTTAAAGGTTTTGTAGCCCTCCAGCTCAATAATACGGCTCAGTAAACCGGCTAATTTAGCTTCGTCATCAATAATTAATACGCTGGTTTGCATTTAGATGGCTCTTATTATTAATTTCAGTATGGTAAAAGTAATTAATGATGGCTTAATTCTACCCGTTTCAGGCTGATATTAGTTAATGGGTTTACCACAAGCGGAATTTTCTCAATGCGCGTTTCGCTGGTGTCCAGGCCAAAAGCTTTGGCCTCGCTTAAAGCCAGCCGCTTAATGTTGAAATAGCTATTGAGTATAAACCGTTCCTTTAGGCTAAAGTTGTTATTGTACGAAAGAAACTTCTCCATAATCACAAACTGGAAATCAGCAGGTAACTTATAGCTGCTCAGCGATTCATACTTGCTGGTAATATCTATTTCGGTGCGGGAAATCATATCCTCCACCACCTTTCTGAATAAAACATTTATCCGCGGCTGCACCCTGAAACCCAGCCTGAACTCCACGCGGATTATCTTTTCGTGCTCAATTTCCTCAACAGTATACTCCATGGTGTAAGGTTCATCGGTGCGCTCTATATGTACAAACCAATAAACATCAGCACGCTTGGGCTTCCTGCTTAAAATAGAGTAAATTATCTTTTGTTCTATTTGCTTACTGTTGTTAGCCTTGGTTAAATAAATAAGGTGCGTAGCAAACTTGGAGATGCCCTGATCCTGACTCATCGAATGGATCACTGGGATATAATCCTTTAGATCAACAAAGTTGAGGAATCGGTTTGTGATCTTGCGGGCTCTGTACCAGATGTACATCGTAAAGATCAAAGCAAACTCAAACACCAGGAAGAATAACCGTTTTAACAGTTTTACAGCGTTAAATACAAAGAACGTAGATTCTACCGTAACGAAAACACACAAAATAAGAACCACTATCCACAAAGGCCAGTGCTTTTTATAACGCATAAAATAATACATCAGCACGGTGGTCATGAGCATAGCGACAGTGATTGAAAAACCGTAAGCGGCAGTCATAGCTTCTGATGTGCGGAAATACAACGTTACGGCCATACAGCCAATGCATAAGAACCAGTTAATGCTTGGGATATAGATCTGTCCGCGAATATTTGAGGGATATTTGACAGCAATACGGGGCCATAAGTTCATGCTGACCGCCTCGCTAATGAGGGTAAAGGAGCCGCTAATCAAAGCCTGACTGGCAATGATGGTGGCCGCAGTGGCCAGCATAATAGCAGGAACCAAATACTGATGAGGAACAATGGCAAAAAATGGATTTACACTATCAAAATTATAATGCGCCGGGCGTGTGAGCACCCATGCTCCCTGCCCAAGATAATTAAGCACCAGGGCTGTTTTAACAAATATCCAGCTCACGCGGATATTGGCCCTGCCACAGTGCCCTAAATCAGAATACAGAGCTTCGGCGCCTGTGGTACATAAGAATACGGCACCGAGCAGCAAAAACCCGCGCGGACGGCCCACCAGCAGGTGCCAGGCGTACATGGGGTTAAGGGCCTTAAATATTTCCGGGTAATGAGCTACCTGTACACTACCTAAAACTGCCAGCATCAGAAACCACATCAGCATAACTGGCCCAAAAGCCGCACCAACAACATTTGTCCCAAATTGCTGAAAGAAAAACAGCAGCAGTATAATGACCATTACAATTATTAAAATCAGCTCGTTTCCAGGAACAAAATCTTTGGAAAGGGAAGGTACAAGCCCAAGCCCCTCAATGGCTGAGGTTACGGAGATTGGAGGCGTAATAATACCGTCGGCTAATAAGGTCCCTGCCCCAATAATGGCGGGCATAGCGAGCCATTTGCCATATCGCCTGATGAGGGTATAGAGCGAAAATATACCGCCCTCACCCCTGTTATCAGCCTGAAGCGTGATAAGAATATATTTGAACGTAGTTTGCAGGGTAAGCGTCCAGAATACGCAGGATATTGCGCCATATACCAGCGTAATGTCCTTGTGGCCACCTTCGGCCAACAGCGTCTGAAATGTATAAAGAGGCGAAGTACCTATATCGCCATACACAATACCGAGCGTTATAAGTAAGCCGGCGGCAGAAAGTTTTCTGAGATGAGGAGTGTTCATATAATTATTACCAATAGTAGTCGAGGGTTAAATAGTGGCTGAAAAGAGCAAGCAACTTGGGTGGGAGCCTTTGGTCCAGGGCTTCCATGGCATATTTCTTTTTGAGTAATGGGAAAATGGAGGTAGAAAAATGAGGCAGCAGAATTTGATTCACAGATTCATTCTGGAGTAGCAATAGTTCGGTAAAGGCAATAAACCTGTAGGTTTGCCCCTTACCATCTTTTTTTAAGACGATGTAAAAACTATCCGTAAAAGATTGGATCGTCTGATGAGTATCCGTCTGCTCTGAAAAGTTAGATGCAACTAATCCCTCAGTAAAAAGAAAGCTTTGAATCGAGTCTTTAGAAATTTCACTTATCACGTCCATGCACCAGCGGCATAGCCAACACAATGCCATTGATACTACAGAACAACTATACTACTATTTATCAGCCGGTTAGAAACCAAGCGAAAGATTAACCAAAAACAACCTTTTCAAAATGGAAGGGTTGTTTTTTCAAAATGGAGTGGTTAAGAGACCTCCTCAAATCTCCTCCGAGGGAGGAGACTTTTAAACAGCGCGCGTCTTAAAGCCCTCCAGCGCAGTCGTTCGGTCGCGACTGCGGGGGAGATTTTAAAATAGATTTTTGAATGAAGCCCTCGCCGCGGGGAGGGTTAGGTGGGGTTAACATAAAAAAGGGTGTACGGCAGTCGCTCATTTGCGGGGAGGCTTTTAAATATGTTTTTAATGAAGTCTTCAACTTGCGCTCATCTGCGATGAGTGCTTAACCTGGTACAGCGATTGCATCGCGATTTTAGCTGTGCAATACAATCGCACACCCATTTTAAGCACGCATTACAAATGCGCGCACTGCAATTGTGCATAGCCATCTCACCGAGCGACCGCGGAGAATGAATCAAAGTCCCTCGGGTGGGGTTAACATAAAAAAAGGGTTTATCAAAGCTAAATAGGCCAGCTCTGATACACCCTCGATTTTAAGACGGTTAATCTAGTCCGTTAACTTTTAAACGGATCTATCAATTTTATAGTGCCATCAGGATTATGGATAAGCTCAGTTACCTTGACGTTGCGTAAATGCGTTTTGCCTGATAATTCAGTGTCGTGGTAGAAGATATACCACTTGCCTTTAAACTCCACAATGGAGTGGTGGGTGGTCCAGCCCTGCACAGGTTTCATGAAAGTACCCATGTAGGTAAAAGGTCCGTAAGGTGTTTTACCAATGGCGTAGGCCAGGTAATGAGTGTCGCCGGTGGAGTAAGAGAAATAGTAGCGGCCTTTATATTTGTGCATCCAGGAGCCTTCAAAAAAGCGACGGTCGTGGTCCTTGCCCAATAGTGGCTTGCCGCTTTTATCAAGAATCACTACATCTTTTGGCGCTTCGGCAAACTCAAGCATATTGCCGGTTAGCCTTGCTACTTTAGCACAAAGCGCTGGCTTATTATCCTGTTGCAAATCGGTTTTTGAGCCGTTAGCTTCGTACTTGCCGGTAGCCCAGCGTTGCAACTGGCCGCCCCAGATTCCGCCAAAATACATATAGCTTTTACCGTCGTCATCGGTAAAAACGGCAGGGTCAATGCTAAAACTACCTTTAATAGGTTGAGCCTGTGCTTTAAAAGGACCGGCTGGGTTTTTAGACGTGGCTACACCGATATGGAAAACGTCATGCTTGTCTTTAACCGGAAAATACAGGTAATAAACGCCACTCTTATAGGCCGCGTCGGGTGCCCAAAGTTGTCTTCCGGCCCAAGGTATATCTTTAATATCTAACGCTACACCGTGATCAGTTACCTTGCCTGGAATAGACTCCATTGACAGGATATGATAATCACGCATGGCAAAATGGTCGCCGTTGTCATTTTCAGGGATGCCTGCATCAATATCATGCGATGGATAAATATAAATCTTACCCTGGAACACATGTGCCGATGGATCGGCCGTGTAGATTGTGCGGATAAGCGGTTCACTTAAATACTTGGGCTTTGCCCCTTTTTGCTGAGCTGAAGCCGTAAATGCGGTCAGTAAAGCCACAGAACCGGCGAGGACAGCGCCTGAAATTGTACGAGTCATGATTTTGCGTTATTAATTGGTGATATTTATTCCTTGATCCATAATTGTTAGTGCTCCAAACAGCAGCCCTCCGCCCACTAAGGAACTTTTTTTGCCAGGCTCTACCAGCTTGAATACCGCCGAAGGGAAGGCTTTTTTTAAGCGGGAGAGAAAATGGGATCCGGCCAAAACGATGTCGCCTTCTATCAGAAAAACGTCTCCTGGTTTAACAGTGGCATGAGATTGCAAAAAGTCGTGAAAATTATCAGCGAACATCTTAATGATCACCTTTACTGCATTACCCGACTTATACAGACTAATCATCTGCTCAACATTTAATACCGAGATACCCGTTGCTTCATAATAAAATGCCTGCAACCACTCGGAGGATAGAAAATTATTTGCATATCCGTTTAAGAAAGGTGCAAACTCCCAGTTGAGATCAGCAATATCCTGAGCATTGTTTTTGGCAACCGCACCGCCAAGGTCAGTTCCGATGGTAATACCATAAACCGTTGTAGCAGTTTTGCCGAAGTCATCTATCTCGCCTTTCAGCATTGCCTCTGCATGGCTGAACAATTTTATGTCTGCTTGCGACAGGCCCAGGCATTCTGCAAAGAACCCTGCAACATCAAAACCTTGCAGGGTTGCATAGCGGTTATAGCCTTTAGGTAAGTTTGTAAGCTTAGCAGGGTCAAAGCAAGCCGGCACAATAAGACTGCAACCAGCTATTACGGCCTCTGCCTTACCAACTACTTCGGCAATGGTGTGTCTCCAAATGTTTAAAATGGTTAACTGTTTGGCCTTATGACTTACCGGAACCCGTAAATAAGAACCGGGAATCAAACAGTTGGCGGCTGTATCATAAACCGCTACGGTTATATGATTGCCGCCAAGATGCACAGTGAGGATCAAAGGCGAAGCATTCATGGCCCTTATAAAGCTATGGGTGCCTCTACCTTTTTCCTGCTCATCACCTTTTTAACGGCTTTGATGATGTGCTCAGCATCCAGTCCGTACTTGGTCATCAGTTGTGCAGGGGTACCGCTTTCACCAAAGGTGTCATTTACCGCTACATACTCCTGTGGGGTTGGCAGGGTGGTAGCCAGCAACTGGGCAATACTGTCACCCAAGCCGCCCAAGCGGTTATGCTCCTCGGCTGTTACTACACAACCGGTCTTGCTTACTGATGCTAAAACAGCT
>Ga0157369_10001561_pt1 | contig 28046 bp, 21 predicted proteins | sample C25metaG_FD_113461 | JGI IMG/M metagenome (GOLD analysis project Ga0157369, IMG submission 113461) | Corn rhizosphere microbial communities from Kellogg Biological Station, Michigan, USA - C2-5 metaG | ecosystem: Host-associated > Plants > Roots > Rhizosphere > Soil | place: USA: Michigan... | reverse complement strand
CAACACGGTGGACTTCAAGAACACCATCATCATCATGACTTCGAACCTGGGCGCGCGCTTCCTTGAGAAGCGCAATCCCATGGGCTTCTCCGCGGCCGGCGGCCTGCCTGCGAAAGTGGAGGATCAGGTGATGACGGAGGTCAAGAAGGCCTTCAATCCCGAATTCCTGAACCGCCTGGACGAGATCATACTCTTCACCTCGCTTTCGGACGACGATCTGTTGAAGATCGTCTACCTGCTGACTGAGCAGATCAACAAGAATCTGGTCGCCAAGCAAATCAAGATCAAGATTCGCGAAGATGCGGCTCGCTACATTCTGGAGAAAACCTGCACTGACCGCAGCTACGGCGCGCGGCCGCTGCGCAGGGCTCTTCAGAAATACATCGAAGATCCGCTCAGCGAGGCGCTAATCCAGGGTTCCCTGGCCCGGCCCGCCGAGTTCGAGGTCTACTTGGGCGAGGGCGGGATTTATTGCCGCCAGATGCAGCCCGTTGGCCAACTAGAGCCGCAGCCTGTCGCCGCGGGCGAAGGCGCCCCGCCGGCCGAGGAAGCTGCTCCGGCCGCGCCGGGCATCCCGCTGTACATGTTTGAGTAGACGGATACTGCCCCCTCTTACCCGAGGTCCTGCGGAAACCGGCGTGCTCCGTGCAGGAAAGCAAGGATCAATATGCTGTCTTCCCGGATTTCATAGATTAGCCGGTAACTCTTCACAAAGGGTTCTCGGATTCTTTCGTCAGTCAGCTCGGGAACTACGCGGCCTCTGCGGGGAAACTTTGTCAATGACCGGCTGGCGAATCTGACCTCAGCAACGAGCGCTGCTGCATAGCGACTCGAATCGCGCGCGATAAAGTTAGCCGCTGATTCCAATTCTTGCCATGCTGAATCGGTCCAGGCTACTCATCGAGCCACCGTTTCATCCGAGTTTCGACTTGATCTTGATCGATGACCTTGCCTTCAGCTGCTTCCGCCGTGCCCCGTTCCACGCGCTCGCGAACATAGATGGAGTATTGAACGTCTTCCCAGGTCGCATCGTCTGGGAGGGCGTCGAGTATCTTTCGGATCTCTTCCTTGGTGTTCGCCATCGATAACCTCTGTATGCCAGTATACGATTGCCTCCTCGCTTCAGCTGAGTTGGCCGCGCTACCCTAGTTTCTAATGTCTGACCGCCTCGATGAACTGCGCCGACGCCATACCCGCGCCGAAGCCGGAGGCGGCGAAGAGCGTCGCGAACGTCAGCACGCGGAAGGCAAGCTCTCCGCACGCGAGCGCATTGATCTGCTGCTGGACGAAGGTACCTTCGTCGAGACCGACAAGCTGGTCCGCCACCGCTGCAACGATTTCGGCATGAATGAGCAGGTGATCGACGGCGATGGTTTTGTCACGGGCTACGGTCTGATCCACGGCCGCACGGCTTACGTCTTCGCGCAGGACTTCACCGTATTCGGCGGGTCGCTCTCAGAGACCAACGCCAAGAAGATCGTCAAGATCATGGATCTGGCGCTCAAGACCGGCGCGCCTGTGATCGGCCTGAACGATTCCGGCGGCGCGCGCATCCAGGAAGGCGTGCTGTCACTCGCCGGCTATGCGGATATCTTCCTGCGGAATACGCTCGGCAGCGGTGTGGTCCCACAGATCTCGGCCATCATGGGACCCTGCGCCGGTGGAGCGGTCTACTCCCCTGCCCTGACTGATTTCACGTTCATGGTGGACGGCAGCAGCTATATGTTTATCACCGGGCCGGAGGTGATCAAGACCGTCACGCATGAGGATGTGACCAAGGAACAACTAGGCGGCGCGGTTACACACAACACCACCAGCGGCGTCGCGCACTTCCTGGCTCATGGTGATGCGGAGTGTCTCCAGATGATCCGCGAGCTGTTGAGCTATTTGCCGCAGAACAATCGCGACGAGGCTCCGCAACACGTAAGTACAGATCCCGTTGATCGTGAGGACGTCGCTCTGGGTTCCGTTGTGCCGGCGGCGTCGAATCTCCCTTACAACATCAAGGACGTCATCCGCCGCGTGGTGGACAACGGTAAGTTCTTCGAAGTCCAGGAGCGCTGGGCGCGCAATATCGTCATCGGCTTTTCTCGCATGGACGGCCGAACTGTCGGCATCGTCGCGAATCAGCCTGAGCATTTGGCGGGCTGCCTGGATATCGATTCCTCCGTCAAGGGCGCTCGCTTCGTCCGGTTTTGCGACGCCTTCAATATTCCGATCCTGACCTTTGAGGACGTGCCCGGATTCCTGCCTGGCACCGCCCAGGAGTTCGGCGGCATTATCCGGCACGGAGCGAAATTACTGTACGCTTTTGCGGAAGCGACCGTGCCCAAGATTACCGTAATCACTCGCAAAGCCTACGGCGGAGCCTATTGCGTGATGGGATCGAAGCATCTGCGGTGCGACGTGAATCTCGCGTGGCCTACGGCCGAGATCGCCGTGATGGGAGCTGAGGGCGCCGTGAATATCTTGTACCGGTCTTTGCCCGCGGCAGACCAGAGGGCAAAAACTCAGGAGCTTCAGGAGCGCTTTGCGAATCCGTTTGTCGCCGCGGAACATGGATTTATCGACGATGTCATTGAGCCGCACCAGACGCGTCCCATGGTGATCCGGGCGCTGCGGATGCTCGCCACTAAGGTGGACACCATGCCACGAAAGAAGCACGGCAACATCCCACTGTGAGTCGCATCTGAGGCAAAGCATGCAGCCGAGCTTCCTACAGCGTTATCTGCAAGCCTTCCATCGCATCGACGGTTGGTTCGATTTCGATGCGGCTTTGCTGTTCATGAAGTACAACCAGCTCGCGTTCAAGGACAGTGAACGAGGCAACGTGCTCGAGATCGGGGTGCATCACGGCCTATCGGCCATCGCAATCGCCGCGTTGAGAGGTGCTGGAAAGCAATTCAGGGCCATCGATCTGTTCGAGGATCAGCAGAAGAAGAACGTGTCCGGTTCAGGCTGCGGAGACCGCCGGCGATTCGATAACAACATGCGCGAGTTCTACCCGGACTCGGCATTTGTTCGTCCGATCGCACGCCAATCGGGGGAACTAACGCCTTCAGACCTCGGTTCGGGATTTACCTTCAGTCACATCGACGGAGGCCACTCGCCTGAAGAGGTTTACCATGACCTCAAACTCTGCCATGACATTTCGGTGGACGGCGGCTTGATCGCTCTCGATGACTATTTCAATTCCGAGCATCCCGGCGTCTGCGAAGGTGCTGTGGAGTTTTCTCTGCGCCACCCAGGCTGGCTGCGTCCGTTGGTCGCGGGTTACAACAAGGTCTTGTTTCAGAAGCCGCGCGATAAGGACTCCGATCTGAATGCTTCGTTCGTCAAGGCGTTTCCGGGTCTCGAAACCAAAACCGTCCGCATGTGGAAATCGCAGGTGATTCTCCTGGGGACTCCGCTGCGGGACCATATCGATCTGTACACATCCACACCGGAGAACCTTGTGCGATTTGGCTCAGCGGGCGTGCGGGCCCGACTCACGCCCACCGTCAAGAGTATTCGCGCTCGTCCAGGTCAGCAGATCGAGATCGAAGTAAAAGTGGAAAACGTTTCTTCCGAAGATTTCCCCGCCGGTGAGGGTGTTTTCGGATTGTCCTACCATCTTCTCGAGCACGACAATCCACGCTCATGGTTCTCGACATCGCTGGCGCCCAAAGAACACCTTGTCCGGCGCATCTCCGTAACTACTCCAACCGCTCCTGGCAGGTACCAACTTGAGGTCGATCTGGTCTGGGAAGGCGTCATGTGGTTCAAAGACGTCGGCAACCCAACGGCGATGATCGCGCTCCTGGTCGAATAGATGGAATCGTCGCGGCAGCGGTTCACCATACTCTCGGCCTATGTTGTCGTGATCTTCGCCGTCAATGCATACGTATGCAAGCCGCTTTTCAATCTCGAATTCAGCCAAAGGATGGAGTCGATCGAAGGCTCCTACATGTCGATCGCCCGCTGGGCGGCCGCCAACTGGTCCGATCTGACATGGTTCCCTCTGTGGTTCAACGGGATGCCGTTCCAGAAAGTGTATCAGCCGGGATTCCACTTCACCGTTGCTGGATTGTCGACGCTGCTGGGCTGGACTCCCCAGCATGCATATCATTTTCTGACGGCGATCACCTATGGCGCAGGTGCGTTGACGCTGTTCTGGCTATGTTACGCCGCCAATCACGACCGTGTGCAGGCGCTAGCTGCCGCGTTGCTCTATTCGCTTATCTCACCTGCCTGTTTCCTGGTCCCATTGATTCGGGCCGATGCCGGTGGTTGGTTGTCGCCCCGCCGATACCAGATACTCGTGCATTACGGTGAGGGCCCGCACATCAGTGCCGTCGCCCTGATCCCGATTGTGATCCTGCTTCTGCACGGCGCAGTGTCCCTCAGGAATCGTGTATGCATCGCGCTAGCACCCTTCGCCCTGGCAGCCGTGGCGCTAACAAACTGGCCCGGATCGATGGGCCTGACGATGGCGGTGCTGGCGTACTGTCTCTCGCAAATCGGGGTATTCCGTATTTCGAGCTGGCTGGGCCTGGCCGCAAGTGGTGTCGCTGCGTACTTGATCGCCTCTCCGTGGCTCCCTCCTTCGGTGATCTCCACTGTTATTAGGAACGCTCAACAATCCGACGGGACATCGCTGGGTGCAACACAGCTCTGGCCTCGGCTCATTCTGGTAGCTGCATGCGCCGTGCTTTTGTTCGTATTCAAGAAGACAAGCGCGAAAACGAATGTGAACTGGGGGCTGCGATTCTTCGCGTTCTTCACGTTGCTTACAGGCGCGGTTTCGCTGGGCTACGAATGGTGGGGATGGCGATTGTTGCCTCAAGCCCACCGGTTCCAGGTTGAGTTTGAAATGGCTTTCGCCGCCACACTCGCCTACCTGCTGATCTGGAGTATCCGCAAGCTGCCGCCCCGGATCCAAATCATCACCGCGGTGCTGCTTGTAGCATTCGGAGCCAGGCAACTGCTGCACTACGCTCGATATGCGCAGCGCCTGACCCAGCCCATAGAGATCGCCTCGACCATCGAATACCAGATGGCCAAGGCGTTCGAAGCGAACTTTCGGGACCAGCGCGTATTCGCTCCTGGCAATGTTTCCCTGTGGATGAATATGTTCACCGATGTGCCGCAGATGGCCGGCTGCTGCGACCAGGGCATTCCAAACCAGGAGTATCGCATCGCTGTCTACACCATCTACACCGGCCAGAACGCAGGCGCTCGAGATGCGGAGATCTGTTTGCTATGGCTGCGTGCCTATGGGGCGAACGCGATCGGAATGACAGGCCCTAACAGTACGGAATTCTTCAAGCCATATTGGAACTGGAAGAAGTTCGACGGCGTCCTTCCGGAACTGTGGCAGCGGGGCGAAAACGTTATCTATCGAGTGCCTCGAAAGTCGGCAGATCCGGTTCGCGTCATCCCGAAGTCCGCTATCACTTCGCGCGCGCCGGAGAACGGACTCGACATCGAGCCGATTCAACCGTTCGTGAGCGCTCTCGAAGATCCAAGCATGCCTGCTGCAAGGTTTCGATGGGTGAATCGCCACGAGGCGGTGATCGACACGGAAACGAGCGCCGGCCAGGTGATCTTTCTCCAGCTCAGCTACGATGCGGGATGGAAAGCGATCGCCGATGGAATGGTGCTTCCGGTAATGACGGATCCGTTGGGGATGAGTTATGTCGAGCCAGTGAAGCGCGGTCGGGTGCAACTGCGATTGATCTACGATGGCGGCTCGGAGGTTGAGCTCACGCGCGTATTTCTAGGATTGGGACTTATGCTGATTGCCGCGCTCGTGCTCACGCTGCCACTTTATCGAAGAAGCGCTTGATCATCATCTTCGCTGTGCCGTCGATCAGGCGCTGGCCGACGGCCGCGATGGTCCCCCCGACCTGCACATCGCCTTCGTAAGAAACATCGGTACCGGCGTCCTTGGGTGTGAAGTTCAGGTCTCCCTGGCCCTTCATGAAGCCGATCTTTCCCGAGCCTTCCACCATCAGCTTGAAACTGTTCGGAGGATTCTGCTGGGTGATACGAACCTTTCCGTCAAAATTGCCGGACAGGCTAGCCATGGCCATCTTCATCTTCATGCGGTACTCGTCTTCGCCGATCTTTTCGAGGCTCTCGCAGCCCGGCATAGCGCCGGCAAGGACTGCGGGGTCCTGGAGCCTCTGATACGCTTGCTCGGGTGGCAAAGGAAGAAAATACGATCCGGAAATCTTCACGTTATGCGATCTCGTTATGCAATGCGGCCGAGAGCCGTGGCGAGCGCTTTCGCCGCATACACCGCGGCAAGATGAAGCCGGTATTCGGCCGATGCGTGCAGATCCGAGTTCGCATCTATGCCCTGCCCCACTAATGCCGCGACCGCCTGAATCTCAGCCGGCGAACCGCTTCTTCCTTCCAGAGCTTTTTCCGCCTCTTTAGCCCGGAAGGCCCGGTTTGAAAGGCCGGTGACGCCGATGCGAGCCAGGGTGACTTTTTCGCCCTGCTTGCGGACCCGAACCGCCACGCCGACGATGGCGAATCCGCTGGCCGGCTGGAGCACCTTCTGATAGTTGGTTCCCGTGCCGTCTCCATCGATAGGCACGATCACTTCGCGCACAATCTCGCCTGGCTCGAGTGCCGTAGTAAACGTATCGACGAAGAAGTCTTCCGCCGATACAGTCCGTTCCGATTTCGCGCCCTTCAAGACAATCTTGGCTTCGAGCGCTTGGAGCGCCGCGGGATAGTCCGCCGAGGGATCGGCATGCGCCACGCTGCCGCCGATGGTTCCCATATTGCGCACCTGCACGTCCCCAATATGGGCTGCGGTCTCCGCCAGTAGTGGGCATTTTCCGCGTAGCAAAGGCGAGCTCATTACATCCTGATGTGTGGCCGTCGCGCCGATATGAATGGCGCCACCTTCCTCCCGGATGTAATTCAAGTCTTTGATGCGGCCGAGGTCCACCAGATGTTCGGGGGACGCCAAGCGCAGCTTCATCATGGGAATCAAGCTCATGCCGCCGGCCAGCGGCTTCGCTCCTTCGGCCAGCAGACCTAGCGCTTCGTCCAGCGTCTTGGGAGCCGAGTATTCAAATTGTTGGGGAATCATGCGTTGCTCCCTGCGGATATCAGTTTCCAGAGTTTCTCGGGAGTCAGTGGCATATCCAGATGCTTCACACCCAATGGCGACAGCGCATCGACCACCGAATTCACCACAGCCGGCGATGCCCCGATGGTTCCGGCTTCACCGACTCCTTTAACTCCCAAAGGATTAACTGGCGTCGGAGTGACGGTATGGCCGCTTTCGATCCACGGCATCATGTGCGCGCGCGGCATGGTGTAATCCATAAACTCGCCAGTCACGAGTTGGCCGTTATCGTCATAGACGGCCTGCTCCCATAGCGCCTGGCCGATTCCTTGGGCCACGCCTCCATGCACTTGTCCGTCGACGATCAGCGGATTCAGAATGTTCCCGCAATCGTCGATTGCGATGTAACGCCGGATAGAAACATTGCCGGTATCCCGATCGACATCGGTGACCACCAGGTGCGCTCCAAAGGGAAACGTGAAGTTCGGTGGCTCCCAGAAGTGGGTCGCCAACAAGCCGGGCTCCGTGTTCGGCGGCAACTTCATTGCCCTGTACGCCGCTGCTGCGATTTCCTTGAACCCGACCGATTTGCCCGTCTTGTTGTCGGTGCACTGACCATTCGCCAACGTGACGTCTTCCGATTCGAGCAGCATCGCGCCGAACTTTTTGACCTTCGCCTTCAGGTCCTGCAAGGCATAGTACAAAGCCGTGCCGCCCACTGCCGTCGAGCGGCTGCCGAAAGTGCCGATGCCGTACGGTACCAGAGATGTATCGCCGTGCAGGACCAGTACGTCGTCGATACCCACGCCTAGCTCATCGCCGGTGATCTGCGCAAACGTGGTTTCCTCGCCCTGGCCGTGCGGAGAAATGCCAGTCAGGACCGTGACCTGTCCCGACGGCTCGATCTTAACCGTGCAGCTTTCCCAGCCGCCGGCAGGTGTTGCCGGGGAGGGACCGAACGCGCAAATCTCGCCATACGCGCACAGCCCGATGCCCATGTACTTGCCCTGTTTGCGGGCCTCGACTTGCTCCTTGCGGAGCTTGTCGTAGCCAGCCATTTCCATGGCCTTCTTGAGTGGCGCGGAATAGTCGCCCGTATCGTAGACCAGGCCGGTGGCCGTGGGGAAAGGAAATTCCTCATTGCGGACGAAGTTCTTCAACCGGATCTCGGCGGGATCCATCTTGAGCTCGGCCGCGACCATATCCACCATGCGTTCGATGCCGTGCGTTGCTTCAGGACGTCCCGCACCGCGGTACGCATCAGTAGGCGTGCAATTGGTGAATGCGCCTACGATATCCGCCTGAATATTGGGCGTGCGGTACAAGCCCGGCATCATCAGGACGCTTAGCGTCGGGATGGCAGGAGTTAATACGGTAAAGTACGCGCCCAGATCCTGAATGATTTTGAGCTTGATCCCAGTTATGGTGCCATCACGCTTTGCGGCGATCTCATAGAAGTCCACGTGGCCGCGCCCGTGAATAGTGCACAGGAAATTCTCCCGGCGCGACTCGATCCACTTCACCGGCTTCTGCAGCTTCATGGAAATCCAGGCGAGCAGGATCTCCTCGGCGTAAGTCTGGATCTTGGCGCCGAAGCCGCCCCCGACCTCGGGAGCCACCACGCGGAACCGGTTCTCTTCCAACCCGAGAATCTGCGCAACCAGTGAGCGCACCAGGTGCGGAGCCTGGGTGGACGTAAACAGGTTCATGCTGCGATCCGCGGCATGCCAATCCGCCACCACGCCGCGGGTTTCCATGGAATTTGGAATCAACCGCTGGCTGACGATGCGCTGCTTCACAATCACGTCGGCTTCGGCAAACGCCTTGGCGACGTCGCCACCTTCCTGGTGGAACGTGAAGGCGACATTATCGGCCCACTGCGGATGCACCGCATGAGCGCCGGGGGCGAGCGCTTTCTCCGGATCGGCCACAGCGGCTTCCGGCTCGTAATCGACTTCGATCAGCTCGGCACCGTCGCGAGCGATGTAGCGGTCGGTGGCAACCACCACGGCAACCGGGTGTCCAACGAGATACACGCGATCGATTGCGAGCAAGTTATGATGCGGAACGCGCAGCCCCGGCAGCGATGCGCTACAGGGTACGGCGCCAGCGTTCTTTGTATCCTCACCGACGAACACGGCATGGACGCCTTTGAGCGCCTTGGCCTTACTGATATCGATGGATCGGATCTTGGCGGCCGCGTGCGGGCTTCGCAAAATGGCCGCGTAGAGCATCCCCGGCATCTTGATATCGTCCACATAAGTGGCGGTCCCCGTAATGAGGCGGGGATCTTCACGGCGGCGAATGCGCTTGCCGACCAGCTTCTCGGTTTTTGTAATGGTCGTGGTGGCCATGATCTATACTCCTGCGGCGCGGGCTGCGGCTCTCACCGCGTTCACGATGTGCTGGTACCCGGTGCAACGGCATAGATTACCGTCCAGGCCATGCCGAATCTCTTGATCGGTTGGATCGGGGTTGCGATCAAGGATCTGTTTGGTGGTCATGATCATACCCGGAGTACAAAAACCGCACTGCAGACCGTGCTCATTCCAGAACGCTTCCTGGATCTTGTGGAGTTTGCCGTCGGCGGCCATGCCTTCGATGGTCAAAATCTTGGCGCCGTCGCACTGAATCGCGAAAATGGAGCAGCTCTTGATGGCTTTGCCGTTCAACTCCACGGTGCAAGCGCCACATAGCGACGTCTCGCAGCCGATGTGCGGGCCGGTCAGTCCGACAACTTCGCGGAGGTAATGAATCAGGAGGAGTCTCGGCTCTACTTCGTGGGAATACGTAGTCCCGTTGATACTTACGTTTATGGTTTCTGTCATGACGCTCACTTCCGGCAGAGGATACCGGGCGTCATTGAAGATACCAAACTCGGGGGCGAATGTGGGAATCTCCTAAAACCGCACGACGATCCGTGCCGCTCCGATTGCATCCGCTGCAGAGACCTATCGCCAGGAATCGGTGTCGGGATACAGCCCGTTCAAGAGCTCTGCAACGATAGCCGTCATAATAGCAGCGTGACGCGCGACACACTGCTCGATTTCTTCGCGGACTTCGCCGATCTTCCAGACCAATTCCTGATCTATGACGACGGCTTCCGCATTGAGCAACGCACCTATCGGCAAACTGCGCAAGCCGCGCGCGGTTTAACCGTACGGCTCCGCGAAGCGGGCGTTCGCAAAGGCGACAAAATCGTCATCTGGAGCGAAAACCGCCCCGAATGGATCGCAGCGTTCTGGGCTTGTCTGTTGGCCGGCGCGATCGTGGTCCCCGTGGATTACCGAGCTTCATCCGCATTTCTTCTGCGCATCCGCGATAAAGTCGGTGCCCGCATCGTGTGGATCGGCGATGAGGTCCTGTGGCCTGAGGACGCCGAACCCCGCCCCTGGAAGCTTTCCGATACCGATTGGGCAGACACGCGGGCGGTTTCCGCGGAATCCGTCAATCGCGACGATATCGCCGAAATCGTATTCACCTCCGGAGCGACGGCCGATCCCAAAGGCGTGATCATCACGCATCGTAACATCCTCGCCAACATCGTACCGGTCGAAACCGAGATTCGAAAATACCGGCGCTTCGGCGGACCCTTCTTCCCTCTTCGCTTCCTGAACCTGCTGCCGCTGAGCCACATGTTCGGGCAGGCCATGGCGACGTTCGTCCCGCCGATGCTTCCGGGCGTAGTGGTGTTCATGCGGGGATATAGCCCGGAAGAGATTATCCGCCAGATTCGCGGGCGGCGGATCTCCGTACTGGTATCGGTGCCCAAGATTCTCGAAATCCTGCGCGAGTATGTCGTGCGGCAGTTTCCCGAAGCTGCCACGGCGTTGCCTTCAAACGCGCGCTGGCCGCGGCGATGGTGGCATTACCGCCGAATTCATCGCCTGTTCGGATGGAAGTTCTGGGCGTTCGTAGTGGGCGCCGCGCCGCTGGCCCCCGATGTGGAGGAGTTCTGGTCACGCCTTGGGTTCCTGACGATCCAAGGCTACGGGCTGACCGAGACCGCGCCGATCGTCACGCTCAATCATCCTTTCCACACACGCCAGGGCACCGTCGGTAAGCCGATTGGCGGGGTAGAAGTGAAGATCGCACCCGATGGCGAGATTCTCGTTCGCGGCGAAAACGTTAGCTCAGGCTATTTCGGGCAGACAGTAGGAAACTCGTCGGAAGGCGGCTGGCTGCACACGGGCGACATCGGCGAATTCGACTCTGAGGGCAGGTTGTTGATCAAAGGGCGCAAGAAGGAGATGATCGTCACCCCGGAAGGTTTGAATGTCTTTCCGGAGGATGTCGAGCGCGTGCTGGACCGAATTCCCGGCGTCAAGGAATCGGCGGCTGTCGGGAAAGATCGTGTTCACGCGGTTCTTGTTCTAGAGCCGGGAGCCGACTCCGACGCGATCGTGCGCGCTGCGAACAGCAAGCTCGAAGATCATCAACGCATACAAGGAGTGAGCCTCTGGCCGGAGCGCGAGCTGCCCCGCACAGAAGGCACCGGCAAGCTGAAGCGCGCTGCCATCTGGCAATGGGTGGACTCCGGAGGCCATCGAGACCATCGGGAGCATGTTGAGCCTTCCCGAACTGGGAGCGCGATAGATCAAGTGATGGCGCAGTACGGCCGTGGCCGCACGCTCACGCCCGAAACGACACTCGAAGAGCTGGGCCTCAGTTCCCTGGAGCGGGTGGAAGTGATGATCCAGTTGGGCATGAACGAGCCGGATTTCCAGGCGGCTCGGACCGTGGGCGATCTATCCTCCATCCGCGAACATCCCACGGTTGCAACTGCAATCCCGGCGCAGGATATTCCAAGCTGGCCCCGAGGACGCGTTGCTTCTTTCGTGCGCGACGTTGGGCTGGCGCTGGTAATTCTACCGCTTGCCCGGTTGTTCGCCTGGCTGCGAATCGAAGGCCGCGAAAATCTCGAACACTTGGAAGCTCCGGTAATTTTCGCATCCAATCACCAGAGCCACTTCGATGGACCTGCGATTCTCATGGCGCTGCCCTATCGCCTGCGCCGGCGCGTGGCGATTGCGGCCTCGCGCGAATTCTTCGCAGGGCACTTCCATCCCGACAATTTCTCGCGCTGGCGAAGATTCACTAGTGGCCTCAGCTTTTTCCTGGCATCATTGTTTTTCAACATTTTCCCGCTGCCCCAGCGCGAGGCCGGCGCCATGGAAGCCCTGCGCTACGCCGGACGCCTGATCAGTCAGGGCTGGAATGTGTTGATTTTCCCGGAAGGCGATCGCACGGACGCAGGCGAGATTCACCCTTTTTACCCTGGCGTGGGGATGATTGCCTCGCGGCTGGCAACGCAAGTGATTCCCGTGCGCCTGGAGGGCCTCGACCGCATCCTCCATAAGACCTGGCGCATGGCCAAGCCGGGCCGCGGGAGAATCCGCTTTGGCGCGCCCCTAAGTTTAGTTGGCGACGATTACACGTCGCTGGCGGCGCGGGTCGAACGCGCGGTCCGCGATCTCTGAGTAGCGTCTATAGACGTCTCGCGGAGCCTGCAAGCGTCTCATCGGCAGCGGGGACGTCGCCACCGAGCGATACCACTCTGGCGCGCTGGCCCTCGGTCAGGCGCTGCAACAGCAGTTCCTGGTTATTGCGGAAACGAACCGCATCCCGGTGGCGCCCGGCATCCATGCCGATCTGGTGGAAGACAACTTCCTCTTCACCTCTCAGCCCGAGTCCGGATTGCAACCGCGGCGGGATGTCGCGCAGAACAAGCTGCGCACCCGGCGGAATGCACACGGCACATGGCACCTGCCGCAGACTGAACCAGGAACGCCAGCCACGCAGTTCCGGGCGCTGCTCCAACTCCGCTGGCGATGTAAATCCAAGAGTTCCTGTAGGAAAGCGATAGACAGTGAGGTCTTCCCCTTCTACCGCGAGCCGACTTCTTACTTCCGCGAGAGAATAGTCACACATAAGGGCGTCTCCAATAAAATAGACACCCCGCGGCGAAGGTTCGTTTCGCTAACCTTGCGAGAGCATTTTATCCAGTTCGTCCGCGCCGGCTTTGGCGACGATTCCGTCTTGCGGAGAGCTCGCGCCGCTGACTCCAATGGCCCCGACAATTTTCCCGTAGGCCATGAGGGGAAGCCCTCCTTCTATAGGGACGGCATTCGCGAGCGCCATCATGACGATACGTCCACCGGTTACCGCATCTTCGAGCGCCTTGGTGGGACGCTTGAACAGCAAAGCGCTACGTGCCTTTTGAACCGACACTTCCTGGCTTGCGAGTTGCGCATCATCCATGCGCTGAAGAAACATGAGGTTACCGCCGTCATCGACGATGGCGATGAACATGTTCCACTTGTTTTTGATCGCCTCTTGTTCGGCTGCGGCCACGATGCGCTTGGCGGCCGCGAGCGTCAGAGCTTTTTTGTCGGCGAGCATGGCGTGTTCGCTCAGTGTAGCAGGGACCTGTATTCACGTGAGATCGAAGTACTGCGACCAGCTGTGCTCGCGCTTGGAACTGTAGCGGCCTCCTCCGGAGTCAGGAACTCACGCTGGATTGGCTCCCAAACCGCTTCGCTCGGTGCTCCGGGTCCATCTCTCAAGGCTGCGGGGACACCGTTTTCGGGTCCGCTCGTCCGCGCCATATCTCGAACATCCTAAAAGCTATACCTTCTGCATACGGGACGCCACCGTGGCGCTGCCGGACCAAAGATTATGATGGTTCTCATGAGAATCGCAGCCTGCGTTGTGCTCCTCACCGGCATCGCCGCTGGTCAAGCACCTCCTATCGACTGGAAAGCCCAGGAGGCTGAGATCCTGCGCCATTACAGCGCCCTGATCCAGATCGATTCGAGCAATCCACCCGGGAATGAGACGGCGGTAGTCAACTACCTTAAGAAAATTTTTGACGCCGAGGCGATTCCGGCACAGGTTTTCGCGTTAGACCCCGCCCGGGCCAACCTAGTGGCGCGGATTAAGGGCAACGGCAGCAAGCGTCCGATCCTGATCATGGCCCACACCGACGTGGTCGGCGTGCAGCGCGAGAAATGGCCGGTGGACCCGTTCGGGGCGATCCGCAAGGACGGGTATGTCTGGGGTCGCGGCACCGCGGACGATAAAGACAAGCTGGCCGCGAATTTGATGTTGATGCTGCTGCTGAAGCGCACCGGCACGAAGCTCGACCGCGACGTGATCTTCCTGGCCGAATCGGGCGAGGAGGGGACCACCAAGCCGGGAATCGAGTTCATGGTGAATCAGCACTTTAGCCAGATCGAAGCCGAGTTCTGCCTCACCGAAGGCGGAGGCGCAACTCTCAGCGGCGGGCGTGTCACGGCCGTGACCGTCTCGACGACTGAGAAACTGCCCCGCCGGATCCGGTTGGTAGTGAACGGGACGTCTGGGCACGGATCGATCCCCCGCACGGATAATGCGCTGGTGCACCTGTCAGCGGCGGTTGCAAAGATCGGCACCTGGGAGACTCCGCTGCGTATGAACGATACCACCCGAACCTATTTCGAAAGGCTGGCCGGCATCAGTTCGCCAGAAGTGGCGGCGCGTTATAACGGACTGGCCGATCCCCGCCGCGGTCCCGCGATCCAGCGCTATCTAGCCGAGAACGAGCCGATGCATTATTCCATGCTGCGGACCTCGGTGGTCCCGACCATCCTCAATGCCGGATTTCGGATGAACGTGGTCCCTTCGCAGGCGGAAGCGACGATCGATGTCCGCATGGCGCCCGGCGAGGATGACAAAATCTTCTTCGATCAGATGCAGCGCGTGATCGGCGATCCGGCTGTGAAGATCGAGCGTTTGACGGACGGCGACCGGCCCCCGACGCCTCCATCGCGCCTCGACACGGACATGTTCCGCGCGCTGGAGACCGTGAGCAAACGAATGTATCCCGGGTCGGTGACGCTGCCGACCATGCTCACCGGCGCGACCGACATGGCGTATCTGCGGGCGAAAGGAGTCCAGAGCTATGGCATCGGTCCGGCGGCAAGCGACACGGATCGGACCAACTACGGCGCGCACAGCGACGTCGAGCGGCTACTGGAATCGTCGCTCTACAGCTTTACCCGGTTTACCTGGGAATCTGTGATGGAGGTATCGGCTTCGAAATAATGCTGCGAGCGATAACACGAGAAATCAGCCCGGCGATTGCGAACTGCGAGCTGGAATTCCTAGATCGCGAGCCTATCGATTTGACGCTGGCCGTCGAGCAGCATCGGCAATATCAGGCGTGCTTGGCGGAACTCGGGGTTCGCGTTGAAGTACTGCCTTCGGGAGCGGACATGCCGGACGGGGTCTTCGTGGAGGACCCTGCGATCGTACTGGATGAGATTGCGGTGATCACCCGCATGGGCGCGCTTTCGCGGCGAGGCGAGAGCGAGACTCTAGCGCGCGCGCTGGCAAAATATCGTGAGTTGCGTCACATCGAGGAGCCGGGAACACTCGAAGGCGGCGACGTGATGTGCATCGGTAAAACGGTTTACGTAGGATACTCGCGGCGGACTAACGTCGCCGGCATCCAACAGCTCGCGACGATGCTCCATCCGCTGGGGCACTTTGTCGTGCCGGTGGAAGTGCGCGGTTGCCTGCACCTTAAAACCGCGTGCACCTACATCGGCGACGACACAGTCCTGGCGAACCGCGCCTGGATAGATGCCGACGCACTCTGTAGTGTGAAGATTCTCAACGTCCCAGAACCTCGGGGTGCGAATGCACTGCGAATCGCCGATACTGTTCTGCTACCGGCGGCGTTCCCCCGGACGCGTGAATTGCTGGTGAACTCGGGTTTCCAAGTGCGCGCAATCGACAACTCGGAAATGCTGAAGGCCGAAGCGGGCGTAACCTGCACCAGTCTGCTGTTTGAAACAACCTAAAATCGCACCAGGGATCCTTGCAGCGCCGCAATCGATTCCGGCGAGCCAGTGAACATATCCGACGGGAATTGGCGGACGCGACCGATCTCGCTAGCAATCGCGCTCGCGCTGAAATTGTTCACACCCATGCCCGCCAGATATTGCAGTCGCAGGTCAATATCACGATTGATTTGCGCGTTCGCGAGCCATGGCCGCAGGTCCGATGCACGGCCAAGATACGTATCTAGGAGGCTCAACGCGTTCGGGAACCCGACCTGTTGCAACGACGCACGCACTTTTGCATAGTCCGGACGATCTAGGCGAGCCTGCAACGCGTCCACGTCGATCTTAGTCGGCTCGACCTGGCCTAGCAGGACCACGTCGTAACCCTGACCATTGTTATCGTTGGCCCAAATAGTTCCGTTGGGAAACACGTCGAAAAACGTGGCGATCTCGCTCTTAACCGTGTCCGGATCGCTTTCATAGAGCGGCACCCATTGCGTGATCACGCCGCCCGGCTTCAGATGCCGCTTGCACTCTTCGAAATATTCTTTCGAGTAGAGCGTCGCCGCGCCTTTCACCCAAGGATGAATCGGATCCGAAGTAATAATGTCGAACTTCTCCGCGGTAGTCAGCACGAAGTGCCGCGCATCGTCATAGTGAATATCCGTCCGCGGGTCATTGAGCACGTGATAGTTCTCATCGCCGAAATACCGCGTCGCAGCTGGCGGGATCAGCTTCTCAATCTCGCAAATGACGATCCGCATGATTTCGGGATACGTGGTGAACGATCCCGCAGTCACGCCCGCGCCAAAGCCAACGATCAACACCGAGCGTGGATCCTTATCGACCAGCGCGGAAATATGTCCCAGCATGCGCTGGAGCCGCATATCGAAAGGTTCGGTCGAAGCTTCTACTTTTCCGCTCACGTGAAAATAGCGCTGACCGCTCGGAAGCTGCGAAATCACTATGGAAGAATTCATTCCTTCGCCGATGTACAGCGGCTGACCTGCGTCGGTCGTCGTGATGCTCCGGCGGCCGTACGCCAGCGACAGCCAGGGAACTTCGTCCGCCGACCAGATGAACAGAGAGATTGCCACACAACCAGCAACGATGTATCCCGCGGCAACCTTCCCCAAATAAGCGAGTGCGGTCACCGCAGCGATTGCCGAGAGGATCATCAATGCGCGCTCGGCATCTCGGGTGCCCACCAAAGGGATGATTACGATGCTGAACGCCAGCGCCCCGAGAATCGCACCCACCGTATTCGCCGCGTAAGTCTCGCCTGCCAGGCGCCCTGGATCTTCGCCCGGCGCCGCGACCGCCGCGAGCGCTAGCGGAAAGCTGGCTCCCCACATGAGCGTGGCGGGCAGGACCGCCCAGAGGCTGCGCGCCAGATCGACCTGGAAAGTAAACCATGGGCTGCTGGACAGAATCGGATTCACCGGCCAGTACGGTATCGAATCGGCCAGCATGAAGGCGGTCCAGGCGATGCCGGCAGCCGCCAGAAACTGGCACAGCCCCAGCGCAGTCCTTGGCCGCGCGATCGATCGTGCCAGCAATGCTCCCACACTGCTGCCGATTCCTAAACCGATGAGGAATACAGCGAGAATCACGGAGAAGGTATACACTGTAGCGCCCATCATGGTCGCCAACAGCCGCGTCCAGACCACTTCGGCGCCCAGGGCGCACATGCCGGAAATCCCGATCACGAGATAAACAGTCTTGGCATCTGTCGACCTCATAGGGCTCGCGGCGGAAGCCGCGTCGCTGGTTTCCAAAATCGTCGGGCTGTACTCAGTCGATCTTGCCAGCAGCAACGCGAGTCCGCCGACAGCGGCATTGATGAGCACTGCGACGTAGGTCGTGAATGCCATGTCGTAGACGCGCAGCAGATAGAATCCGGCGACCAGGCAGCCTGCCACCGCGCCCGCGATGTTCCCGCCATAGAAGAATCCGAGCCACGAGATGCCGCTGGGCGTGGTCTCGATCCAACGCGCGATCGCCGGGAGCGAGGCGCCCATCAAAAGTGTCGGCGGCAAAAGGCAGATCGCCGCCACCACGGCTCTTAGAAACACACCTTGCAGTCCGATGCTGGCAACGGCGGCGTAGACCCGGTCTAGAACCGGAATTAGCCAAAGCACCAGCAACCCGAGCACTCCGATTCCGAGCTCAAGATAGGCGTAGACACGCAGCGGATGATGCCGCATCGAAATCTTTTTAGGAAGCAGGATACTGCCCAGGCACATCCCGCCCATGAAGGTCCCGAGCAGTGCGCCGAGCGATACCGCGGACGAACCGATCGCCAACTGCAGCAGCTGAAACCACACAATCTCGTAAATTAATGCCGCACATCCGCTGCCGGCGAACAGGACCAGCAGGATGGGAAGGTACGGTCGCGACAAACTTTGGTGTTGTTCCATGTAAACGGTTTATGATACCCAGAGTGACGACCTTCACGGCGATTTTAGTTACCCAAGACGACGGAAAGACTTCGGCATCCATTCAAAAAGTGGAGCGCTCGGCGCTTCCACCCGGAGAAGTTTTAGTCCGGATTGCCTACTCCAGCTTGAATTACAAAGACGGCCTGGCCGTGACCGGAAGGCCCGGCGTGATCCGCAACTTTCCGATGGTTCCCGGCGTCGATTTCGCAGGAACTGTCGAAGAGTCCTCCTCGGCCGACTTCAAGCCGGGCGACGAGGTGGTCGTGACCGGATGCGGAACGTCGGAAACCATGTGGGGCGGATACGCGCAACTCGCGCGGTTGAATGCCGAACACATCGTTCCGCTTCCCAAAGGAATGACGCTCGTTCAGGCCATGGGAATTGGAACGGCGGGCTTCACCGCCATGCAGAGTTTGCTCGCTCTAGAAAAACACGGACTGAAGCCCGGCGACCGTGAAGTGCTGGTGACCGGCGCAGCGGGCGGAGTCGGCAGCGTGGCGATCGCGCTGCTATCGAATCTCGGGTATAAGGTGGTGGCCTCTACGGGCCGGCCGGAACTGCACCAGTATCTTCGAAGCCTCGGCGCGACAGACATGCTGAGCCGTACCACGTTGGCAGCGCCTTCCAAGCGTCCTCTGGACAGCGAGCGCTGGGCGGCGGCCATCGATTCCGTGGGCGGCGACACTCTGGCGGCGGTACTGCGATCTCTAGCGCAGCACGGGAGCGTGGCTGCGTGCGGGCTTGCCGGTGGTGCTGCGCTCAACACCACCGTGTTTCCGTTCATCCTGCGCGGCGTAAACCTGCTGGGGATCGATTCATCGAAGGCGACGAAGGAGTTGCGCCTGAAGATCTGGTCACGGCTGGCGAACGATCTGCCCGTGAAACTCGTGGATTCCTTGACCGACGTCGCGCCGCTTGGGAAGGTCTTCGAGCTGGGCGAAAAGATTCTCGCCGGGCAGATCAGGGGCCGGATGGTCATCGACGTCAACGCCTGATGTTAGCCTGAATGTAATGCGCGCTTCGCTCGCCTTCGGCCGGACGGGCCTTGAGATTGATCTGCCCGATTCGCACGAATATAGCGTTCTCAAATCGCCATCGATCGCGGCTCTGGCGGATCCCGTAGCGTCGATCGAGGCCGCCCTGGACCGCCCGGTCGCGGGTCCGTCGCTAGGGGCGCTAGCAGCTGGCAAACATACAGCAGCGATTTCGGTCTGCGATATCACCCGCCCCGCGCCGAACCCCGTCGTTCTCCCGCCCCTGCTGCGACGTCTGCAAGCGGCCGGCATTCCGAAAGAAGGCATCCGCATTCTGATCGCCACCGGCCTCCACCGCGCGGCGACACCGGCTGAAATCAGGCACATCGTGGGCGAAGACATCGCCGCAAATTTTGAGGTCCTCAATCATGACGCGCGCAACGCGGCCCAGCATCGCCGCCTCGGGACCACGAAATCAGGCACGCCGGTATTCGTAGACGAGCGCTTCATCGGCGCGGATCTGCATCTATCCCTGGGATTCATCGAGCCGCACTTGATGCTCGGATTTTCGGGGGGGCGCAAGCTCATCGCGCCGGGCCTGGCTGCCGAGGCTACCATCAAGGAACTGCACAGCTCGCGCTTCATGCGCGATCCGCGGGCGCGGGAAGGATCGGTCGATGATAACCCTTTGCACGCGGAACTGCTCGAGATCGCGCGGATGGCCCGGCACGACTTCATCGTCGATGTTTCGCTAACGCGCGACCGAAAAATCGCGGCAGTATTCGCGGGCGACCCAGAGGCGGCACATCGCGCGGGCTTTCAGTGGGTTTCAAAGGCGCTCATGCAGACCGTCGATAAACCGTTCGACGCGGTGGTCACCACCGGCGCGGGCTTTCCCCTCGACATGACGTTTTACCAGAGCATCAAGGGAATTACGGCCGCTTCGCAGATCGTCCGGCAGGGCGGGAACATTCTCCTGTTCGGAGCGTGCGATGAGGGCGTGGGCGCGCCGGAATTCACCCGCATGGTCTGCGAGCACACGTCAGACACGGAATTCCTCAAATCCATCGAAGGCGTGCCGGTCACGATCGACCAGTGGCAGCTCGAAAAGCTGGCGCTGGCGACACAGAAAGCCAAAGTGTCATATTGCGTGCCGGGGGTGCCGGAGCAATTCATCGGCGGGCTGTGGGGCCCCGGATTCCGAGATCCCTCCGAAGCCGTTAAGGCGCTGTTTGCGGAACTTCCCGCGAGCAGCCGGATAGCGGTAGTTCCGGAAGGTCCATACGTGCTCGCGGAAGTTGTTTGAAGCTCCTTACCGCTGGTTGAAGAGAATTTTCCTTGCCTCTGAATCCGGCGCGATTTCTACCGGCAGCAGCTTGCCATCGCCGTTGAGATCCAGTCGCCGCAACGCCGCCGCCGCATTCTGGATCTCGCTGGCTGAAATTTCGGCGTCGTGGTCGGTATCGAGCGCCGCCAGCACCGGACTATATGCCATGAAAATTGCCCGGAAGCGTTCCACTTGGTCGCGAGACCATTCGATGTGTCCGTGTTCATCGCCCACGGTGCCATTGTCGCCGCGGCAGCCTGGAACGTATCCGGCACCCAAGCAGAAGCCGCACTCTTCGGCAGTCAACTTGCCGTCGACGTCCAGGTCGAGTTGCTGGAGCGCGTCCGGGGCGGCAACGATTTCATCCGCGGAAATCACATAGTCGTGGTTCGCATCCAGCGCGCGGAGAACATAGATGATCTTGAAATACTTAGATGCGAAGTTGCGCCACGGGTCGACGGCTGGCGCCGGGACTCGCACGGTGGCATCCGGGACAGCGGACTCAATCGAGGAGCGCGTCACGCTCAGCACTCCGGATCTCGGATTCGGTGATCCGATGGGAAACATGATCGGACGAGCTCCGTTAGTTGCAGCGAAGACCAGCGCACAAAAGAAGATCGCGCTCAGGGCTGCGCCTTGAACCAGTGCGGACCGGCGGGGATGGTATGAATCCAGTGTCTGAAACATGCCGCAGGGATTCGCCACAGGCACCTGGACCGCTTGTTGTTGTGGACGTAAGGCCCATTGGCGCATCAGCGACAGCAGGGCGTCGCCGAGAAGCCAAAAGGATCTAGCCTCATCGAAAATCGCCATCATCTCTTCGGCAAACCGCTCCCGGAACTGTCGCGGATGAAGACGGAGCAAGAAGGCATAAAGAGATCGCATGATCACGCGTTTCCTGGCCGGTCCGCTTGCAGATGCAACTTCGCGTCGTGGATCACCGACTCAAGACGCGCGATTTCCGCTGTAAGTACACCCCTGCCGAGAGCCGTGAGGCGATAGTACCGGCGCCGCGAATCGCCAGTACGTCCGCGTTCCTGAACCACACCTTGACCGAGAAGCCGCTGTAGATTGTCGTACAGCGTCCCGGGACCCAGCCTGTAGCTCCCTTCAGACTGCCGCGCGATCTCTTGCATAATGGCGTAACCATGCAAATCCTCCCCGGCGAGAGCCAGCAGAATATGCAGCGTCGCGGGGTTCAGTGGAAGGAATTTGGCAGCCTGATCCCTCATATGTCGGATTCCGTTATATCATGATCCGAGTGAGCAGATCAACGGGCCTATGACCTGGACCCGGCCCATGACGGCTGTGTTAAGATAACCGGCGGCAGGGTTCCCAAACAGAGGTGGAATTTTTATGACCAAGTGTGTCGTTGCGTTCGTTGCGCTGACTGGATTCGCGTTCGCTCAAGGCCGTGGAGGACCCGCAAACCGGGAAGCTCCCGTAACCGACGTTCCTTTCGCGCGAATCCTCAAACCCGAGCCACAGAACTGGCTGAGCTACTCGGGCGGCACAATGAGCCAGCGCCATAGCGCGCTCACGCAGATCACGCCGGGAAATGCCAAGGATCTGACACTGAAGTGGGTCTTCCAGACGCGCACACTCGATAAGCAGGAGAACACGCCGCTGGTGGTGGATGGAGTCATGTACACCATCCAGAGTCCCAATGACGTGATCGCGCTCGATGCCGCCACCGGCAAAACGATCTGGACCTACTTGCACAAGCCCGCGCCGGGAACCGTGAATCCCTGCTGCGGCAACCTGACTCGCGGCGTGGCGATCCTAGGCGACAAACTGTTCCTGGCGACTCTCGATGCGCAGATGATCGCCATCAACGCCAAAACCGGCAAGGAACTGTGGAAGACCGACGTCGCCGATTACAAGCAGCAGTATTCCATGACCGCCGCTCCGCTGGTGGTCAAGGACAAAGTGATTACCGGAGTCGCCGGCGGCGAGCACGGAATCCGCGGGTTCATCGTCGCCTACGATGCCAATACCGGCAAAGAACTCTGGAAATTCAACACCGTCCCCGGACCCGGCGAGGCAGGCTACGAAACCTGGCTCGGCAAAGATGGCAAGCCCAACGATTCTTACCTCCACGGCGGTGCGCCGATCTGGGTAACAGGCTCCTACGATCCCGAGACCAATCTCACCATGTGGGGCACCGGCAATGCCGGCCCGGATTGGGATGGCGACGCGCGGCTAGGCGATAACCTCTACAGCTCCTCGGTGGTCGCGCTCGACGCCGATACCGGCAAGCTGAAGTGGCACTATCAGTTCTCGCCGCACAACGAATTCGACTGGGACGCGACGCAGGTCCCCGTCCTGGCCGACGTCCAGATTCAAGGCCGGCCGCGCAAGGTAATGCTGTGGGCCAATCGCAACGGCATGTTCTACGTGCTGGATCGGACCGACGGGAAATTCATCATGGGCAAGCCCTTCACCAAAGTAAACTGGGCCACTGGTTTCGATGAAAAAGGACGGCCAATGGCGGCGCCTGGTATCAAGCCGACCAAAGAAGGGACGCTAGTTTATCCCGGCAACCAGGGCGGGACCAACTGGTACAACCCGTCCTTCAGCCCAACGACCGGCCTGTTCTACATTCCCGCATGGGAAAACAGCTCCAGTACGTACGTCAAAGGCGAGGAGCCGCCTGAGTTCCACCAGGGCCAGAGCTTCACCGGCGCCTTCCCGCGCGGCGGAGCTACCACCGATGACGTCTACAGCGCCATCGTGGCGATGGATCCGAAAACCGGCGATAAGAAATGGTCGTTCCGACTATCTGCGCCTTCGACGGAAGGCGGCGTTCTGACCACGGCGTCAAATGTGTTGTTCGCAGGAGGCCGCGACGGACAGTTCGTCGCGCTCGACGCGCGCGACGGCAAACTACTGTGGGAGACGAATCTGGGACCCTCAGTTTCGGCCGGGCCCATTTCCTTCCAGCTGAATGGCAAACAGTACGTCAGCATTCAGGCTGGCAGCGCACTGTACACGTTCGCGCTGCGGTAAGACTACAGGATTTCGGCCGCTATACGCTTGGCGGTAACCGGAGTCAGCAGAATTCCGTTGCGATAGTGTCCGTAGGCCAACCACACGTTGGTCCCCGCGACACGGCCAATATGTGGTTCGCCGGTCGCTGAGCGCGGCCGAAACCCGATCCAGCGTTTCACCGGCGCGGCGTGTTTAAGCGGCGGAAATAGCTGCGCGGCGCGACGATGGATATCCTCGCAGATCGCGGCATCCACCGTGCGATCGAAACCAATATCCTGTTCGTTCGATCCGGCAACCAGGAACCCGTTAGACCGCTGGAGCACGTAGGTATCCCCGCGGCGACGCACGGGCCCTAGCGCTCCCGGCTCCAATTGGAATCCGATCAAGTGACCCTTGATGGGAATCACTGCAGGCAGCACATGGCCGGGGACGTGGATCTTATCCGACCATGCACCTGCCGCAATCACCACGGCCCCATATTTCCGCGGATGAACCGTCGTTACATGTTCCCGCACGATCCGCACCATGCGCGATTCGCATGCGCAGCGGAGCGCACGTAGTAAATCTGCCGGATCCACGATTCCTTCCTCGGGAGAGAACATTCGAAAATCGGTGTCGATGCCGGTCTCCGTCCGAAGCTCTTCGACAAAGGACGGATAGAGCCGCATACTTTCGATCCCCAGGTCCAACCAGACGGACGGCTTGTCGAATTCGGCGCGAGGGGAGAGCATGCCCGCACCGGCAGGACTCGCTTCGCCACCCAAATTCCCGGCGTCGGCAATAGTAACTTGCGCACCCTTCCGCGCAAGCCGCCAAGCGATGGAACTGCCGATGAGCCCGCCGCCAACAATCAACACCTCGTCCGGCATTAATTAAATGGTAAACGGCAAACCGGTATAGTGCTCCGCGAGCGCGGTGGATGCCGCCCGCGAACCAGTGACGTAATCCAGTTCGGCAAGTTGACGCTGCCGGTCGAACGCGCTCTCGCCCGGAATGCGGTGGAGCATCGATGTCATCCACCACGAGAAGTGCTGCACTTTCCAGCAGCGGCGCAGGCAGATTTCCGAATAGCGGTCCATCACGTCGGTGCTACCGGACGAGTAGTAATCGGCCAATGCGCGAGCCAGGACGCGAGCATCCGTCGCCGCGAGATTCAATCCCTTGGCTCCCGTCGGCGGAACGATATGCGCGGCGTCACCGGCCAGAAACAGACGGCCGTACTGCATCGGATCCGCCACGAAACTGCGCATTTCAGCGATGTTCTTTTGGATCACTGGCCCTTCGGTAAGTTTCCATTTCCCGTCACGAGTGGCGAACCGTAGATGTAGCTGCTCCCAGATGCGGGCGTCCGGCCAGTTGGCGATGTCTTCATCCGGATCGCACTGGATATACAGCCGCGAGATCTCAGGCGACCGCATGCTCAGCAGTGCGAATCCCAGCTCATGATTGGCGTAGATCAGTTCATGGGAGGACGGCGGCGCCTGCGCCAGGATGCCGAGCCACGCGAACGGATACGTGCGGTCGTAAAGCGTCAGGCTCCGTTCAATCGACGCACGGCAGACACCATGGAATCCATCGCACCCGGCGATGAAATCGCAAGTCAGCTGGTGCTCGACGCCGTCCTTGCTATAGCGAATCCTGGGCGACTTCGACGTGAGATCTTCAACGGCGACATTCTCAGCTTCGAACACGATCTGCGCGCCCGTAGCCAGCCGCGCGGCGACCAGGTCCTTCACGACCTCTTGCTGGGCATAGATAGTGATGGATCGGCCTACCAGCGACTGGAAATCGATGTGATGATCTTGACCTTGGAAGCGAAACAGAACGCCGTGGTGAATCAGCCCCTCGCGCTTCAGTCGCTCCCCGACGCCCATTTCGGTAAGCAGCTCGACCGTTCCCTGCTCGAGCACGCCAGCGCGCACACGCTCTTCGATATGCTTGCGAGTGTGCACCTCAAGTACCACGGAATCGATTCCTTCGAGATGTAAAAGGTGCGAAAGAATGAGCCCCGCAGGACCAGCCCCGACGATTCCAACCTGCGTGCGGTCAGGCACCCAGCGTCACGATGGTCTGCTTCACCACGGCCTGCGTCAGCGGGACTTTATATTGATTTTTGGCCAATGTACGCGCGCCTTCGACAGCTGCGACTCCGGCCTGCGCCGCAAGTTCGGCGGTGATGCGTTTTCCGGCGAGCATCGCTTCCACCTTGGGGACACGCCACGGTATCGGCGCGACCCCGCCCAGAACCACGCGCGCGCTTTTGCAGACCTGTCCATCCATCTCCATCACCACGGCGACGCTGACCACCGCGTGCGTCCACGCCTCGCGATCCATTTCCTTGTGATAGGTGCTACGCGCAGCGTTCCTCGCCGCGGGCAAATGGATCTCCGCGAGCACTTCATCGTTCGCAAGCACGTTTTCGCGCGCCGGATTCTCAGCAGGAAGCTTGAAGAAATCCGCCGCCGAAATGGTCCTCTCGCCCGCTGCACCGACAATGCGGAACTTCGCATCCAAAGCGACCAGCGCCACCGCGGTATCCGACGGGTGCACGATAAAGCTCGGGCCGCCGCCAAAAATGGCGTGGAATTCGTTCTCACCAGTGATACTGAAACACGTGTTCCCGCCATTCTTGTAGCACGGGAATCCGTTGCGGTAATACCAGCACCACGGCCGCTGGCACACGTTGCCGGCCAGCGTCCCGGCGTTGCGGATCTGCGGCGTCCCCACATGCCCGGCCGCTTCAGCCAGCACGTTGTAGTTCTTGCGGATCAATGGATCGCGGCTCAGCGCGTCCAAGGTGATCAGCCCGCCGATTACCACTTCTCCGCCCTTCTCCGCCACGCGATCCAGCCCGCGAATCGTTTTCAGACTGACCAGCACGTCGGGCGTGATCAGGCGTTCCTTGACCATCCCTAACGCATCGCTGCCGCCGCCCACAAGCGTCGCGGTTTGGCCTTTCTGCCGAAGAATGCCCGCTGCCTCTTTCAGATCCTTAGGATTGATGTTTGAGAACGACCTCATGCGAGCACCCCCAGAATCTTGTCGCGAGTTATAGGAAGATTCTTGACCCGCCGCCCGATCGCGTTATGAACCGCATTGGCTACCGCCGCGACCGTAGGAATGATGGTCGGCTCGCCCAGCGTCTTTGCTCCGAAAGGTCCGTACGGCTCGTCGGTCTCCACCCACACCACATCCACCAGCGGCGCATCCAGATGCGTCATAATGCGCGCGCCGTAGTATCCAGCGTTGAGCGGCTGCCCCGACCGTTTGTCGTACAGCAGCTCTTCGTGCAGCGCCATGCCGATCCCCTGAATCGCGCCGCCCTGAACCTGGCTCTGCGCCGTCAGCGGATTCACCACGCGGCCGCTATCGTGCGCCGAAACGAATCTGGTCACGATCACGTGGCCGGTTTCGATGTTTACTTCGACCTCAGCAAAATGTGCGGCGAAAGAATTGCGGCTTGCTCCTTGCAGCGGGGGCGGATTGGTCGTGGCCATCGCCGTCAGGACCTCGGTGCCCTGGGGTGTACCCTTATCGGCGATCTGCTTCTTCAAATCGCGCACTGCCTCGATCACCGCCATGCCGGTTTGCACCGTGGTGCGGCTACCCGATTCGCCGACTGAGTACGGACAGGTATCTGTATCGCCCCACACGACGGTCACCTTCTCGAGCGGTACACCCAACTCCTCGGCGGCAATCATCCCCATGGTAGTCTTCGCGGCGGTTCCGATGTCAGTCACGCCGACGTACAGATGATATTGGCCTTGCCCGTCCAGACGCACCACGGCGCTGCTGCGGCCCAGACCCGAGCCGAACATACCCATGGCCATGCCCGCGCCGCGCTTAACGGGCCCCGCGCCCGAACCCGCCTCAGGTTTCCAGCGCTTCTTCCACTCGAATTTCTCCGCGCCTCTCCGAATACACTCCTCAAGCCCAATACTCGTGTAAGGAGTCTGGTCGCGAAACTTCCGCGTCATGTTCTTGAGGCGGAATTCCACCGGATCCATCTTGAGCGCGTAGGCCACATCGTCCATCAGCGACTCGATCCCAAACACCCCCTGGGGATACGCCGGCGCTCGATAATTAGCCGCAACCGCCGTGTTGGTATACACCGGCGAAACCGACGTTTCAAGGTTCGGAACCTGATAAATTTCCGTACCCGAAAGATCGCACGAACCCTTACGATAGGCACCTGCGCCCGTGAGCGCCGTCATTTGGATCGCGGTCAACGTCCCATCATTTTTCACGCCGGCTTTGTAAGATTGACGGCTGGACCAGCGCCCGTGCACCGCAACGAAGTCCTCTTTGCGCGTGAATTCGAGTTTCACCGGCGCGGCCGCCTGCTTGGCGAGCATTGCGGCCATCAGATCGGAATCCTGGCACTGGTTCTTGTTGCCGAACCCGCCGCCCATGTAT
>Ga0157369_10001559_pt1 | contig 28058 bp, 28 predicted proteins | sample C25metaG_FD_113461 | JGI IMG/M metagenome (GOLD analysis project Ga0157369, IMG submission 113461) | Corn rhizosphere microbial communities from Kellogg Biological Station, Michigan, USA - C2-5 metaG | ecosystem: Host-associated > Plants > Roots > Rhizosphere > Soil | place: USA: Michigan... | reverse complement strand
TTTTCGATGTCGGCGTCGGCAAACACCAGAACCGGGCCGTGGCCACCCAGTTCCAGGGTGATCGGCTTGACGCCTTCGGCAGCGCGGGCCGACAACAGCCGACCGATTGGCACCGAACCGGTGAACGTCACTTTGCGAATGATCGGTGAGGCAATCAGATGGCTTGAAACTTGATCCGGCACGCCGAACACCACTTGCAGCACGCCTTTCGGCAGGCCGACATCGTCCAGCGCCCGGGCCAGGGCCAGGGCGGTGGAAGGGCTTTCCTCGCCGGGCTTGAGCACCACGCTGCAACCGGCGGCCAGTGCTGCCGAGAGCTTGCGCGCCGGGGTGATGGCCGGGAAATTCCACGGTGTGAACGCTGCGACGGGGCCGATGGCTTGGCGTTTGACCAGTTGCAGTACACCCGGACGATTGGCCGGTACGACACGGCCGTCGATGCGTCGTGCGCTTTCGGCGAACCACTCGAAATATTCCGCCGCACGGGTCACTTCATCGAGGCTTTCGCGCAGTGGCTTGCCTTCTTCCAGCGTCATTTGCGCAGCGATGTGCGGGGCGCGTTCGAGGATCAGGTCGGCGGCGCGCTTGAGGATTTTTGCGCGCTGGTCCGGCACGGTCTGGCGCCATTGGTCGAAGCTCAGTCGGGCCACTTCGAGGGCGTGATCCAGGTCTTCGGCGGTGGCCAGTGGCACCTGGCCGATTTCCTCGCCGGTCGCCGGGTTGACCACCGCAGCGGTCGCGCGGTCTTGGGCGGTGAGCCATTGACCACCGATGAAGAGATAGAGCGGATCGTAAGGAGTGTTCATGGATGTCGCCTTCATGGTTGAGGATTCATTCGGCGCCTTGTACGCAGTGGTTCAGGCGTCCCGTGGAATCCAGTCTATGGAAGGCGCGCCGTTTGATTTAGCCGGCCGCGAGGGAATCATTGTTGTCCCAGAAGGTAATATCGAGCGCAGGAGCGAGCGTGTAGCATCCGACGTATCCGCAGTGAGTGGCAGGTCTACAGGACGATCAGGATGGACAAACTTTCAAACATGTCGGTGTACATCAAGGTAGTCGAGATGGGCAGTTTCACTGCCGTGGCCAACCATCTCGACTCCACCGTCGGTAACGTATCGCGTGCGGTCTCGGCGTTGGAAAACGTGCTCGACACCCGCCTGTTGCAACGCTCGACCCGGCGTCTCTCGGTGACCGACGCGGGCCGGCGGATTTATGAACGCTGCGTGAAGATTCTCGCTGAGCTGGAAAGCGCCGAAGCCGAGGCGAGCAATGCCGCCTTGCAACCACGAGGGACGTTACGCGTGCACTGCGTGCCCGGACTGGCCCGGCAATTGGTGACCGGCGCGGTGTTGGAATATCGCCAGGCGTTCCCCGAAGTGACGGTCGATTTGATGCTCTCCCAACGCATGCCCAATCTGCTTGAGGATCAGTTGGACGTGTCCATTCTGATCGCGCGAACGCTGCCGGATTCGGCGTATGTCAGCCAAAAGATCGGCGTCAGTCACTGCGTGCTGGTGGCCTCCCCGCAATACCTGGCGCGGCATGGAGCCCCCGAAACGCCGGAGCAGCTTTGCGATCATCAATGCCTGCTGCTCGGTACCGTGGATTACGTGCGCGATGAATGGCAGCTCAAAAGCAAGGCGGGCGACGCGACGTTCATCCCGAGCGGGCCGAGCTTCAGCGTGAACGATATGGACGCAATGGCCGTGGCCATTCGCGAAGGGGCGGGGATTGGTCTGTTGGCAGGCTTCACGGCGATCGACGATTTGCGTGCCGGCAGGCTGGTGCGGGTACTGCCTGATTACCACACCTACGAGCGCAATGTTTATGCGGTCTACACGTCTCGCCAGTTTGTCGATGCGAAGATCACGCGATTCATCGATACCTTGAAAAGTCGGGTCGGCGCGCAGTTGGCGAGCACTGCTCAGGCGCTTGTCGATTGAAGCGGTAAAAGCATTTGCGTCTCAGCGAGCCAACTCTGAGACGCAATGGGTGTGCGAGGTATTGGCCTGATCAACCGTTGCTGCAGCCGCTGCCCATGACCTCGTATTGCAGGATGTGCTGTTTGCCTTGGGAATCCTGATAAGTCATGTGCACCGGCACTACGGCGCAGACATCCGGCACGGGATCTTCCGAGATGATTTTGGCGACGTCGAGGTGACTGGCGTAGGTGTATTGCTCGACGGGAGGCGTGGTAGTCGAGTCCTGAGCCATGACCACCGAGCTGAAGCCGAAGAGTGCGAGGACGAGCATTGAGACTTTCATGGGTATTTTCCTTTGCTGAAGTTGAGTGTGCTGCTGGAACGAACTCTATGCGGCGGCTGGCGGGGGAAACAGGCGCGGATCGGGTAAAGACTGTTTACGGTTTGAGCCACAATCGGCATGGGGTGAACGATCGCGCGGGGTTCATCGCAAACAAAAAAGGCGCCGGTGAGGGCGCCTTTTTTTGGTCTCGGTTTTACGGTTCGCCGCGCTCAACCATCGCGCGCCACTGCTGCACACTCGGACGTTGCTGCATGCGCGCGTGCCATTCGCGCAGTGCCGTGCAGTCTTCCGGGACTTCCAACTCAACCAGCGCCGAGAAGATCATCCCGCCCAATACGGCGATATCGGCCATGGAAAAACTCGCGCCGGCCACGAACGGCTGATGACGCAGCAAGTTGTCGAAATAGCGCATGCCGCGCACAGCCTTGTCCCGCATGCGCATGCCCCATTCGGCGTTCTGGTACAGCTCCACTTCCGGGCCAAGTCCCGGGGTTGCATGGTGGAAGTACACGCTCACCGCATCGAGAAATTCAATCTCGGCACGCTTGGTCATCATGTGGATACGTCCTTGCTCAACCGGTGTGCGGCCGGTGAGCAGGGGGTTGCCGTCGAGGACGTCCAGGTATTGCGTGATGGCCGTGCATTCGGCGAGCAGCGTGCCGTCTTCCAGCTCTAGCACTGGCAGCGTTCCGGAGTAGTTCAAGCGCAAGAACTCGGGGTTCTTGTGTTCGCCTTTCCACAGATTTACCGAGACGAATTCGGTGCGCGCCAAAAGCGATTTTTCCGCCAGGGCGATGCGTACGCGCGCCGGGTAGGGGCCGTTGTACCAGTCGTAGATTTTCAAGGCGCAAATGGATTGAGCATCGTTGTGAGTAGAGGTAGCGGTCATTTCAGTTGTCCCTGCCTGTCAGTTGGTAGGCAAAGATTGCGACCAGAATTTATTGCTGTCAATCCCCTACCTGCCAATTGGCAGGTAAATCTTTCGCGGGTACAATCCGCCCCATTGATCGATGGCCATCGAGGACACAGACATGAGCGTGAACGCACGCGAAGCGATTCTGGAAGCCGCCAAAACAGCGGCGCAGACCCACGGCTACAACGGCATCAACTTCCGTAGCATCGGCGAAGTGGTGGGCATCAAGAACGCCAGCATCTACTACCACTTTCCCAGCAAGGCCGACCTCGGCGCGGCAGTTGCCGAGCGTTACTGGCAAGACGCGGCCAAGGCGCTGGATGACATTCGTGAGGCCAATCCCGAGCCGCAACAATCCCTGAAGTTGTACCCGTCGATCTTTCGCACCTCGCTGGAAAACGGCAATCGGCTGTGCCTGGTCAGCTTCATGGCTGCCGAATACCAGGATCTGCCAGACCCGGTGAAGGATCAGGTGAAGAAGTTCGCAGAGGTCAATATCGGGTGGCTGACCCAGGTGTTGATCGCTGCTGGATCTGCCGACGAAGACAGCTGCAAGGCGCGGGCGCGGGCGATTTACGCGGCGGTGGCTGGCGCGCAGTTGATTGCGCGCAGCCGAGGGGATATTGCGTTGTTTGATGAGTTGATCGGCAGCTACGAAAGTGCCGGGCTGATTTCGGCGGACTTCACTGAGTAGCTCGCCACTCGTGCCGAAATCCACTGCCTGCTGTAAGCCAGCACATGGTCAGCAGTGGCCGTGGGGAAGTGGATGAATCCATGCGGGCACTCTGGCAGCAGGTGCATCTCCACCGGCGCCGCGTGTTGCCAGCGCTCAGCGATCAGCCGCGTGTCATCCAGCAGCGGATCGAGGTCGCCGGCAAACAGCAGTGCTGGCGGCAGCCCGCTGAAATCGCCATGCAGCGGCGACAGCGGTGGCTGGCGGCGTTGTTCGTCGCTGATATCCGGCGTCAGCAGGCGCAATGCTTCGACCATGCCGGGGCCGTCGAGCACCAGCGTATCGGCTGGCGCGGTGCGCACGCTGGGTGTGCCGGTCAGGTCGTAGACGCCGTAATACAGCAGGGTGCCGCAGATCCGTTGCAGCACTTCGGGCGAAGATTTGAGCGCGAGCAGGGTGGCCGCCGCCAGATGCCCGCCAGCCGATTCACCGACGACGACTACGGGCAGCCCGGCAAATTCAGCATCGCTCAAGATGCCGCGAGTGGCCCGTAGACAGTCTTCCAGCAAGCCCTCGATTGGCGTCGACACGGCCAGCCGATAATCCACCGACACCACCGCCACGTCGCAAGTGTTGACGATGGCGATGTTGAAGTTGTCGTTCATCTGCGCATTGCCGATTACCCAGCCGCCGCCGTGGAAATCCAGTACCACGCCTCTGGCTTTGCCCTTGGGGCGAATGATGCGCACGGGCACCGTATCGATGATCTTCCGCTCGGCGGTCAGCCCATGTTGGTGCAGCTTGCCAGCGCCGCCGATCTGACCCGCCCGCAGCAATGCCTGAATCAGCCGTGGGGTGACTCGATTGCGCACCTTGAAGCGCGGCAGCCAGGCGAGCTTTTTGTTGAACGCGCGAATCTGCGCCAGTTCGCGCTCGCCTTGCGGCCATGGAAAATCGCTCACAGGCGATTCTTCATCAGGATCGAGCAGTTCAGCGCCAGCGCAACGCACAGCCACGCCAGATACGGGAACAGAATCAGCCCGGTGACCACGTCCAGTTGCAGCGCGAGCACGACCATCACCGCGACCACCACCCACAGCACCGCCAGAATCACCAGCGCCGCCAGCACCTGATGCGCACCGAAGAACACCGGCGTCCACAGCGTGTTCAGGGCGATTTGCGCGGCCCACAAGGCCAGCACCGTTTGGCTGCCGGGGATCAGGCTCAGGCGATAACCGGCCCAGGCCAGCAGCAGGTAGATAATCGTCCAGGCCACAGGAAAGGCCCAGTTGGGCGGGGTGAAAGAGGGTTTGGTCAGCGATTCGTACCACGGGCCCGGTTTGAACATCACGCCAGTGGTTGCCGCCGCCGCGCAGGCCAAAAGGAATATGAAAAAGGTCATTGCCAGTCCTTAGCTGTGATCAGCTGTTATGGAGAGTTAAGAAGAGGACGCTTCGCTGCGCAAAAAGTTTGTTTGCAAACGCAAAATGGCAGTCGGGTTGAACTAAAAGCTGACCGTCGCGTCAGGATAAACACTGCCTTTTCCCACCGACGCGGACGACATCATGTACACCTATCACATCGAATACCGTTTCAACGGCGAGCCTCGTACTTATCTGCTCGAACTCAAGGAAGCGCAACTGGCCGAGCACGACGCGGCGATGCATCTGCTGGAACTGCATCTGGGCGACGCCGAAAACAGCCTGGTCATGCCCACGGCGGATTCGACGCCAGAGCAGATTCTTGAGCAGGCCGAGCGGGTAGGGATTACACATATCCGGGTGGTCAGCCGCACCAATTGACGTTCGAATGCGGCGCAGGCGTTAGGAGAATATGCTCTGGATTCAGGCCATGCGCCGCAATACCAGCACCATCCCCGCGCCCACGAGGCCCATGCAGGCGATCAGCACGGGAAAGGACATCCACCATGGGACGCCGGACGTCATCATGCTGAACTCCGACATGCCACCGATGCCGGCGATGAGGTTCAAGGGAAGGAACACGACGTTGATCAGCGTCAGCTTGCGCAGGGCCCGGTTCATGCTGTTGTTGGCAAGATTACCGTGGGATTCTATGAGGTTGGCGAACACCTTGGCGTGAATTCTGGCCTGCTGGAAGCTTTGTTCGTTTTCCACGATCAGATCGTTCAGCGCAGCCAGTTGACCGTCGCTGAAGCCCTGACGCTGACCGTGGTTGCGCAGCAGCGTCAGCACCGCTCCGTTACTCTGGATCGCATTGACGTAGTAGACGAGGCTTTCGCTCAGGTTGTACATCTGCGCCAATTGCTGATTGTCCTTCGCCCGGGTGAACTGCTGCTGAATCTCCCGCGCGATCTGTTTGACCACGCGCAAATGCCCGAGATAGTGGTGAACGCTTTCTGCGAGTAACGCCATCAGCACGTCCAGCGGCCCGGTCATTTGCGCATCGTGCTCCAGCCCCGAAAGCAGCGAGTTGCTCGCACAAATGACCACCAGGCGTTTTTCGCTCAGCACCACTCCGAAGGACGAAACGTTGAATGCGCGCCCGTCGAAGCTTTCCGGGCGCTTCCAGATCATAAACAGGTGATCAGGCTTGACCTCGATGCGGGCCACTTCGTCAGGGTCCAGCGACGACTCTATCGCTTGTGGGCCAATGCCCAGGCGTCTGTGCAGATGCAGTTGCTCGGCTGCGTCCGGGGCGACACACAGCCAGACAGTCGCCTGTTCTCCAGATGTCCTGTGCAGGGCACCGCAATCAATGCTATAGCCTTCAATCATTGCTCACCACGCTTGGCCACGGTGTTTGAGCTCGAGCCTTTGCGTGAACGCTTGCAGCACGCGCCGATAGAGTTCGTCGCCCAGCACCGCGTCTTCGATGCCCGCATCGAGGTTGGGGTTGTCGTTCACTTCGATGACCAGGACCCGATCACCCGCCTGTTTGAGGTCGACGCCGTAGAGGCCGTCGCCGATCAGCCGCGCCGTCTGCACGGCGAGCTGCACGACTGCGGGCGGGGCTTGCTCGACGGGCACCGCCTCGCACATCCCGTTGATCTCGCCGGGCAGCGCTTTATGGTTGTAAATCTGCCAATGCCCTTTGGACATGAAGTACCTGCAGGCATACAGCGCCTCGCCATTGAGCACGCCGACGCGCCAGTCGTATTCGGTGTAGCAATACTCCTGCGCCAGCAGCAGCACCGAGTGTTCGAATAACTCCTGCGCGGCAGTAGCTAGCGCTTGTGCATCGGCGACCTTGATCACACCCCGTGAAAAACAGCCATCGGGGATTTTCAATACCAAGGGAAAACCGAGGCGACGCCCTGCGTTTTCGAGCTCCTGCGGACGATCCTTGTAGAGTATTTCCGTTGCCGGCATGCCCAGCCCGCGACGCTTGAGCAGGTCGGCCAGATAAACCTTGTTGGTGCAGCGCAGGATCGACGACGGATCGTCAATCACCACGAGGCCTTCGCTTTCGGCCTTCTTGGCAAACCGATAGGTGTGATCGTCCACTCGCGTGGTTTCGCGGATGAACAGCGCGTCGAATTCGGCGAGGCGCGCGTAGTCCTTTTTCTCGATCAGCTCGACATCGATACCCAGCTGTTCGCCCGCAGCGATGAAGCGCTGCAATGCCTCGGGGTTGGACGGCGGCAGGGCTTCGTCAGGATCATGCAGGATGGCCAGGTCGTAGCGGGCCACACGTTTGGAGGCGGGCTGACGCCACGTCCTGCGATTGAACGCATCCAGCGCATCAGCGAAAACATGCTGCTGTTCATCGCGAAGTTTGTGCAGTGCACCGGCCTTGATGCCTGCGATCTGCCAGCTCTCACCGCGGCGAAACTCCACCAGCAGGATAGGGCAGGGGAACGCCTCGAACAGCTGACGACCGATCTCTTGCAGCGGCTCAATCGAGGCCTTGCCGAAGTACAGCGACAGCGTGAACGCCTCGGTTTCGCCGTACGGGTGGTTGGCCAGCGCCCGCTCCAGGGTTCGTTGCAGATCATTCAGCCCGACCCCGTAAAGCGCTTTGCGCGCCAGCTCGCTAACGGTGCGCACCGAGGGAAAAACCTTGTGCCCACGCGCCTCGGCGAGCAATCAGCAGTAATAGCCCTGACCGAGGTATTTGTAATTGCGGCAGAGGTTGATGACCTGGGTGCGATGTGGAAAATCATCGCTGTGTTCAAGGTAATCCTGAGCGAGCATCAGGCTCTCGCTGGGCAGGTAATCAGCCCAGTCATCCTTGCGTTCGACCAGTATGAGCAATCGACTTCCCGAGGGTTTGAGACTGGGAGGTTCCTCGCTGAGGGAGATTGTCGAATGCTCGGTTTTGTCTAATACTTCGTTCACGTTGGCTTGCACCGCTGACATGAGTAATGAATCCCTGTTGAAGAAGACGCCACTTCAATAAATCACGGGCCTTTCGGTCTGTCCCGGTTCGTTACTCAAACTTTACGGTGCGGTCATGTCTTTTGATTTTCGCTTTGCATCCATGGACGATATCGACGATCTGGTCGAATTGGAGCGGGTGTGTTTTACCTTCGACCGGTTGAATCAGCGCAACTTCAGCTGGATGCTCAGCCGAGCCAATGCCGCGCTGATTGTCGTTACCTCGGGCGCAATCCTCTGCGGTTATGCACTGGTGCTTTTTCACCGTGGCACCTCACTTGGACGCCTGTATTCGATTGCCGTCAGCCCTGCGTGGCGCGGACATGAGCTTGGCCAGCGTCTGCTGGAACAGGCCCAGGCCTGTGCATTGGCGCGCAACTGTGCATGGCTGCGGTTGGAGGTGCGCGCTGACAATAGCGCTGCCATCCGCCTCTACGAAGCCTACGGCTACCAGCGCTTTGCCAGCGTCGAGGACTACTACGAGGACCACTGCGAGGCGTTGCGCTACGAAAAACGTATCCTGCGCGAAACACCAGCGCCCGCGCGCCAAGTGCCGTATTACCAGCAGACCACCGAGTTCACCTGCGGCGCCGCGTGTCTGCTGATGGCCATGTCTGCCATCGATCCGACCCGTGCCATGACCCGAGCGGAGGAAATCCAGCTGTGGCGCGAGGCAACCACCATTTTCATGACGGCGGGGCACGGTGGCTGTAGTCCTCAGGGTCTGGCATTGGCGGCTTGGCGGCGCGGTTTCGATGTGCGCCTGGAAGTCAGTCACAAGGGCTCGCTTTTTCTTCACGGCGTACGCAGTACGGAGAAGAAGGCGATCATGAAACTGGTCGAGGACGGCTTTGCCCAAGACCTGACGGCCACGCAAGTTGAGCAGGTGCTGGGTAATTATCTGGAGATCGGCGCTGCGTTGGCGGCCGGATACAAACCGCTGGTACTGATCAGCAGCTATCGATTCACCCGCTTGAAAGCGCCGCATTGGGTCATCATCACCGGGTGTGACGAGGACTTCGTTTACTTGCACGATCCTGATGTCGATCACAGCAAACTCAAGCGCGGCCTGGACTGCCAGCACTTGCCGGTCAGTCACCAGGAGTTTCTGCGCATGACGGTGTTTGGCGTCCAGCGAGTTCGTGCAGCCGTGATGCTGCGCTCCCGTTGAGCAACGGTGGCTAGGCGCCGAGCACTTCATCGCCGAGACAGTAGCGATCCCTGCCTTGCTGCTTCGCTGCATAAAGCAGCTTGTCAGCCGACTCGATAAGAGTGGCGGGGGGCACTTCATGTTCGGCCGGCTTGCCCACCGCAATACCTGCACTGGCAGTGACGTGACCCAGCGGATGGGCTCTGTGTTCCAGCCGCAATGAGCGAATGGCCTCAAGAATCTCCTCAACCACAAGCGCCGCCCCGCGAATATCCGTGTTGGGCAGCAGCACGGAAAACTCCTCGCCGCCATAGCGCACGGCGAGATCACCCGGCCGTTTTACCGCTTGCGCGATCGCTTGGCCGACGGCGCTCAGGCAATCATCACCTGCCGCGTGCCCATAGCTGTCGTTGTAGAGTTTGAAGTGATCAACGTCGATCATGATCAATGAAATCGACGACCCCTGTCGTCTGGCCAGGCGTATTTCGTCAACCAAGGCAGTGTCCAGTCGCCGACGATTGGCCAGCCCGGTCAGGCTGTCGGTCAAAGCCATGTCTTTCATGGTCTGGTGTGCCTTGCGCAGATCCTTTTCCATCACCATCCGTTGGCGCAGTTGCCTCAACACAATCAATCCGAAGACTGTGAACGCAGTAATCACCGACATCAGCACGAAGCCGGTTTTGATCAGGTCCCAGCGCCACGGCGCGATGATCGATTCGCGGGAAAGGCCGGTTTCCACCACCAGCGGATAGGTGCTCAAAGCTCTGTAGCCATACAGACGCTGGGTGCCGTCGACGACGGCTCTGACCTCGGCGATGCCTTGATTGGAATAGGGCAGGTAGTTCTTGAAAACCTCACTGTCGGCGAGGCTCTGACCGATCACCGAGGCGATGAAGGGGCGACGTACAAGAATCGTTCCGTTGCGCAACGCCAGTACCAGCGCACCCTTGTCGTCGATCTTGAAATCGCCGTAATAGTCGACGAAATAGCTGACCTTGATCGTCCCCAGCAGCACGCCGGCGAAGGAGCCGTCCGGGTTGTTCAAGCGGCGGGAAATCGGGATGATCAGGTCGTCGGTGGATTTGCTCTTGACGACATCACCGATACGCACATTTCGATCGGTGTTGGCGCGGTGATATTGGAAGTAGTCGCGGTCGGCGTTGTTCGCAGGGTCCGGGATCATTTCCTTGTCGGTGACGATCCATTTGCCGTCCGGGCCGTAGATAAACAGCCCATGCAACTGCGGCATCAATTTGGCCTGCTGTACCAGCAAGTTGTGGATGCGCGGTACGTCGATGTTCTGCAAGCCGTCACCTTCGACGCGCTCGCCCAGGGCGGCGGTCAATACATCGACCTGCCGGATGGCGTCTTCGGCGTGTTGCGCAGTTGCCCGCGCGAGGTTGGTGACCGAATCACGCGCCGACGAGAAGGCTGCATGATAGTCACGCCAGGTTCGCCATCCCTCCACGCCGAGAAACGCCAGAATGACCGTCAGCATGAAGATGACTGTCAGGCGGAAAGCGGCGATCTCGCTGGCAGCTTTGATGGGAGCGGTTTCTGCGGCGTCATGCCCCTTGGTTTTGGGCATCTTGCGACCGAGCATTTGAAGGTCCTTATGCTTGTCATCTCTCGCATCTCTGAAAGATGACCATCCATTTCCACTGGGGATTCAATTTATTGCCCCGGTCAGGCGGCGGTCATTGTATCGTTCAAAGCCGTGCCGGGTCAACATCTGTAACTGCAGCGCGCCTTGAGGTGAGACTTGTGAGTGAAATCATCACCGCCCGAGACTTGAACATCGACCTGCAAAACGCCAGCGAACCCGGCCTGTTCAAATGGCTGCTGGCCAGTTTTCTGATGGGCAAAAGAATTCAGGGCGCCATCGCCGCCAAGGCGTATCAAGTCATAGTAGAGCAGCATCACAAAGACACCCCGCAAAAGCTTGCGCAGTGTACGCACCGTCAACTGGTGTCGATGCTGGGGCAGGCACGTTACGTGCGCTATGACGAGAGCACGGCGTCGCGATTACTCGCTTTGGCCAACAAGCTCAACAGCGAGTACGCCGGTAAGGTCACTAATATCGTGGCGGCGAGCGCGGATCGTAAGGCGCTGGAGAAGCGCCTGTCCGAGTTCGAGGGGATAGGGCCGAAGACCGTTGAGATCTTCATGAGGGAAGCGGCTGGTGTGTTGTTTTGAATGTGCAGCAGCAACACAGGCTCACATAGCAATAAATTGTCCCGCCAGCTCGCTCATCATGATCAGCGTTCCGCCGGCGAATATCGCGCAGCCCAGCAGAAACTGGAGGCCGGGTGCGATGATCGGCCTTGAGAACCAACCGGGATTTTTAAGCGTTCTCATGTCGCGCTCCTCTTACCGATGAAAACGTTCGTCGATTGAACGGTTGCGCGCCGCCAATGCGCGCCTGGCAACTACTGGCATCGTGGGCAAGGCGTCGTCGACGGCTGAATGTTCGTCCGCTGGCGGGACGGCAGTCTCCTCAGCGAAATTATTCGGCAGCAGGGTGCCCAGGCCAAAAACATTCACCGCCATGCTGACTTTCAATCCTCGGCAGGCCTGTTTGCAGTCCAGCTCAAAACCGGCGTATGCGTGCTCCATCAAACGTTGAAAATGTTCAGAGGTCAGTGCCAGGACTTTGCTGCTTTTCATGTTGTTCACCTTGAGCGAGTGGCGACCCCGGTCCGGGGCCGCCGGACTGGGTTCAGACATCTTTGCCTTGCACATAACCGGAGCCCAGATCAGCACCGGTCACCGGTTCGCTGAGTGGGTCGGAGGCCGTGCGGATCTTCATCGCCTCAAGCACTTGTTGGTCTTCGGCCGGAAGGCTGACGGTCGCCAGACCATCGCCGCCGTCGACCGCAGGCTCTGGGTTTTCCACGTACTCCCACGCACCGCCCTCGTTCCACGGCCCACGAACGTTGGGCTCGCCAGACATGTTGAAGTACTTATTGGTGAACTCCGGCATCCCCGGCAGTTTGCCCTGCGGGAAGTTCGGCTGGATCGAATGCAGGGCTTTTTCGAAGGACTGTTGATGGGCGATTTCCCGCGTCATCAAAAAGCCAAGCGCCTCTTTCACGCCCGGATCGTCGGTGATGTTGATCAAGCGTTCGTAGAGGATTTTTGCCCGTGCTTCGGCGGCAATGTTGGAGCGGAAGTCGGCGGTAGGCTCGGTGATCGAGTCAACGTAAGCCGCCGTCCACGGCACCCCGGCCGAATTGACCAGCGGCGCGCCGGCACCATAGAGCAGGCTGGTGATGTGCGAGTCATTGCCGGCGCCATTCAACGCGCGGTACAGCTCGCCTTCCTCTTGCACGCCCTCGGCAAGTTGACCCTTGGCACCCCTGTTGAGCATGACGATGATCGAGCCGACCACCTCCAGGTGACTCAACTCTTCGGTGGCAATGTCCAGCAGAAGGTCTTTGCGCCCCGGATCTTCTTCAGCCAAGGCTTGGGTGAAATAGCTCGCTGCCGCCGCCAGCTCGCCATTGGCGCCGCCGAACTGTTCCAACAGCAGATTGGCCAGACCCGGGTTGGGCTCGGCCACGCGAACGGTGTACTGAAGTCGCTTGTTATGTATGAACATTCAAATTTTCCTCAGACCAGGCTATCGCGCTTTTGCCCTGATGGGCGTTAGCGCATGCATAGTTTGTGAGGAGGGCGCGCAGCGGAAATTTCGTTTTTTGCAGAGTGGCAGGACGGGCGGCAGAGGGCGGAAAGTTCCGAAAACAGGACGGCTGGCTTAACCCCGTGCTACGACCATTGTGGGAGCGAGCCTGCTCGCGAATGCGGAGCGTCAGTCACCGACTTGGCGGCTGACCCGGCTCTTTCGCGAGCAGGCACGCTCCCACATGGGTTCGTTTGCAATCAAGCGATTTTAAGCGCCTTGAGCACAGGTGGCGTTTGTTGGGCGAACACCTGCGCCTGTGTGGTCAGTGCGGCGATATTGGCTTCTGCCGTGAGCAGTGGTTGGCCATTGTCGACCAGCACTTCACCTTGTTCGCTGATCACACCCCAGGCCAGTTGCGCCCACTCGGCCGGGTGCTGTTTGCCTTGCTTGATCGAGATCAGGAACAGCTGCTGGAAGCGGCTGACCGTCACGCCACCACCGGTGACCGGGCTGGCCAGGGTCTGGATATTGGCGCCGTACAGCGAACGTTTGCACAGTTGCAGATTGAGCGCGGCGCAGCGACCGCTGACCTGCGACTCGGCGGCCTCGCTCTGGCACGGAGCGACCGCGCCCATACCGATCAGCACGGCCAGGGCTTGTTCGAGGTCGTCGTAAGCCATCGCAGTCTCGGAGAGCAATTGGCGCATGGATTTGGCCGCATAGTTCTGCGCCGCCAAGGCATCGAACACCGGGCCGTAGATTTCCGCTTGCAGGGTCGCTTCGCCGGCAGGGCCGGTGACCGAGCCCGCGACGGTTTCCCAGGGTTGCAGCAACGCGAAACGGCTGTGCAGCATCCTCGCCCGGCGTTCGGCAGCGGACAGGCGCGTCGCGCCACGTACGTACAGGTCGCGGCGGAAGTGCTGGTTGACGAAATAGTCCCGCGCTTGCTCACGCATGATCGGGTGTTCGATGGTTTCCAGAAAGTCCATGCCTTCGGCGCTCAGGTTGAGCGGGTCGACCGAATCCAGCGGCACTGCCGTGGTGGCGTAGTCGAGTATGGCCGGGGCCAGCGCATCGACCATGTCGGCGAAGTACATGCAGTTCCAATCGCGATTGAAATATTCGTGGGCGACGTAGTGACGATCCTGGCCCTTGATGCTCTGCAGCCGCGCGCCGAGGCTCGGCGCCGCAGCGGCATACTTCGGATTGGCCGCGAGCAGCGCTTCGGAAAACTGCAGCGCCGCGTCAATACGCCCATCGGAGCGCGCCGAGGCATTGGCAAAGCGATCGTGCAGACTGAACAGGTTGCGCAGCGGCGCCGACGGCGACCAGCCGGGGAAGCAGTTGTAGCTGACGTAGAGCATGCCGCCCGGTTTCAGGTGACGGCGGGCGAATTCGACGATCAGCTTCTGATTGTCACGGCTGACCCAGGTCCAGATACCGTGCAGGCTGATGCTGTCGAACTGCGGCAAATCATTGCGCGCCAGCAGCTGTTCGAAACTGTCGTCATACAGACGCGCGCCATTGTTGGCGGCGTTGGCGAGGTCGACGGCATGGGCGGCCATACCCGGATGGAAATCCGTGCCGACAAATGAGCCCGGGTTGGCGGTGGCGTGGATGTTGATCGACACGCCCTGACCGAAGCCCAGTTCGCAGTGCACGCCATCGCTGCTGTCCAGCGTGGCGAAACCGCGCAACAACAGGCAGTAACGCAGGAACACCGGATTGATCTCCCGGCTATAGCTGTAGGTGTAGCCTTCGTCGGTGAAATAACCTTCGTTCCAGGCGTTGCTCATGGGTACAGCCTCTTGTTATCGGGAGTGATGGCAGTCTTATAAGGGGTAGTCATTGCGTGCGACAAATTGAAAAAACGGATACTTCCCCAAGCCCTGTGGGAGCGAGCCTGCTCGCGAATGCTTTTTTTCAGTTTGAATATAATCGGCTGACACAGCGCTTTCATGAGCCGGATCGCTCCCACAAGGATCCTCACCAATTTCGAGATTTGTGGACCAATCACGCACCCCACGGCCCATTCGCGCAGGCATTTTGTCGCGCCCCGAAACTGTCATATTCCTTCCCAATCGCCTGCCCATAGTGACCAGCCCAACGCTGATTTCATGAGGCTGCACTGTGTTCCAACGTCTTCTGTGTTCGCTGTCCATTCTGAGTCTGTCCATTGCCGCTGCCCACGGGGCCGAGCCTGTCACCCTCGACACGCCGCGCTTGTCCGGCATCGACAACTTTCGCGACATTGCCGGCATCACCACCGCGTACTCCACCGCCCACGACGGCGTTATGCGCAGCGGCGTGTTCTACCGCTCCAACGCATTGACGCCGTCGGTGGCGGACCTGGCGACACTCAATGGCCTCGGCATCAAAGCGATTTACGACTTGCGCACCCCGAGCGAAATCGCCGCCACGCCCGACACCATGATCAGCGGCGCGGCCTATCGCAATATCGACATTATCGGCAGCACCACGTCCGGTTCGAACATCACCAACATCTCGTTCCGCAGCGCCGCCGAGGCCGTGGCGATGATGGAAGAGACCAACCGCGCTTTCGTCAGCGATGCCGGCATGCGCGGGCAATTCGGCCAGTTGTTCAATGAGCTGGCCAGTGTCGACGCCGCGCAGTTGTTCCACTGCACCGCCGGCAAGGACCGCACCGGCTGGACCGCCGCCGTGTTGCAGAGCATCGCTGGCGTCGATGAGGCGACGATCATGGCCAATTATCTGGCGACCAACGACTACACCGCCGCCCGTGTCGCCGCTACCTTGAAAGCCTTGCCGCCGAGCATGGCCGCTGTCTACGAGCCGCTGCTCGGGGTCCAGGCCAGTTACTTGCAGGCCGGTCTCGACCAGGTCGCTGCCGAGTACGGCAGCATGGACAACTACCTCAAGCAGGGCCTCGGTCTGTCCCAGGAAACCATTTACGTGCTGCGCGGCAAGCTGGTCGAGTACAACAGCTTGCCGGGGCAGGCCAGGCTGATCGGCAATGCCGCCGCTGGTGCCGAATTGCTGCGGCAGTTGCAGAACTCCGAGCTGTCCGGCACCTACAGTACCTACAACTATTACCTGCAATCGGCGATCGACGCCGGCAGCCTGGGCGGTGTCGAATCGCAGGTCGGCGGGCAGGTTCACGCCGATGCGGCCAGCTACCTGCTGCGGCAGAACGCGATGATCGAACAAGCCGCCGCAGCGTTCGCCAGCGGTAGCGATTTGAAGGTCGGCCAATACCGCCTCTGGAGCACCGCGCTCGACAGCTACGTCGGCACCGACGGCTCAGCCCACGCCGACAGCAGTAACGAGCACAGCCAAGGCCTGATGCTCGGCATCACCCAGCGCTTCAACGAACAACTCAGCGCACGCGGCGGCTTTGGCTACAGCAAGGGCAGCGTGGGCGGCGCGGGAGGCGAGGCCGATACTGACTTCACCTTCCTCAACCTCGGTGCGCGTTACGGCCTCACCAGCCTTGAGCGCGGCATGTTTGTCGATGCCAACGCCAGCGCCGGTTACGTCGACTACGACAGCAAACGCGAGCTTGGCGGTGGTCTCGGCACTGCCAAGGGCGACACTCACGGCAATCTCACTGGCGCGACCGTGGCGTTGGGTTATCGCCTGCCGCTCAGCAGCGTGATTGTCGAGCCGAGCCTGGGCTTTCGCGTCAGTCATCTCGACTTGCAAGGTTTCAAAGAGAAGGGCAGTGAACTGGCGCTCGACGTCGATGGCATCGAGCAGACCCGCCGTAGCGCAGTGGCCAATCTCGACGTGTCATTCGCCCCTGTGGCGTTGGGTGCGTGGCAGTTGGTCCCGGGCGTTCGCGTGGGCTATGAACGTGCGCTCGGCGATCAGCAAGTCGACAGCGAAGGCCACCTGCTGGGGCTGGATATCGAGCAGCGCGCGGCGTTCGACAACCGCGATCAGTTCAGCGGCGGCGTCAACTTGACGGCCAACCTCGGCGCCCTGAGTGTGGGCGCTGAGGGCGGGGCCAACGGTGGCGGTGACAGCCATGGTTTCAATGGCGGACTGAAAGCCAGTTACGCGTTTTGAACACAGCGAGCCCGGCAGGTTGCCGGGCTCTTCAGTTCAAGCATGCTGCGCACGCGACGGTTGCTGCGTGCGGGCCGGCTGCGTGGTGGGTTCGGGCAGCGAGGCGACATGCACGGTGCGCGCCGGAAAGGCGAACGTCGCGTCCAGTTCGGCCACCGCTTCCATGATTGCCAGATTGATGCGTTGCTGCACGTCCATGTAGACGTTGTAGCTGGCGTCCAGCACGATGTACACCGTTTCGAATTCCAGCGCACTTTCACCAAAACTGCGGAAATGGCAGCGGTCGAAGCGCGCCTGTTTTTCGTTCTTGATGATGCTTTCAACGCGTTGAGTGATCTGGCGGATCTGTTCGCTGGTGCACTCGTAAGTCAGACGAAATTCGAACACCACTCGACGCTCCTGCAAGCGTTTGTAGTTCTGAATGGTGCTGCCGATCATGTCGGCGTTGGCCATGACAATCTGCTCACCGCCGAGACTGCGGATGCGCGTGGTCTTCAGACCGACGTGCTCGACCGTACCGGCCATCGTGCCGACGACGATGAAATCGCCCACCTCAAACGGCTTGTCGACGGCAATCGACAGCGAGGCGAACACGTCGCCGAGAATGTTCTGCACCGCCAGCGCCACCGCGATACCGCCGACACCCAGGCTGGCGACGAACGCAGTGATGTTGACGCCCAGGTTCGACAGCATCGCCAGCAGAATAACCGCCCACAGCAACACCTTGACGCCCCACAGGCTCAGGGTCGCCAGGGCGCTCGCCTGAAAAGTGCCGGTCGCGTTATGCCGCGAGAAATACCGATGCAGCCCCAGCGCCAGCGCGCAGTTGGTCCACAGGCCGACCTGCAACGCCGCCACTACGAACCATAAACTGCTGACCCGCCCGAGCCAGCGCTCCGGCAAATCCAGCAAACCAATGCCGACCAGAATCGACGCCAACAGCAGCAACGTGGTACTGGTCGCCGCCAGCACCTCGCTGGCCATGTAGGTCAGATGCCCATTGCCGGCGCTGGCCCGCGCCTGCACTTTGCGGAAAACGAAACGGATCGCCGTGGTGGTCAGCAGATAACTGAGCGTCGCGGCGAGAAACGCCAGTACCCAGTTCGCCAGTGAAATTCCTAAAATCGTGTGTGTCGTGAAAAAGCCGATGAAATCCTCGGTCATGGAAACCCCCTTGCGAAGCCTGCACCGACAAGCGCAGAAACGCACCGTCGGTCGCAGCCAGGTAAATGCCGCCTGAATCGGCTGTGCCGTCAAACGACCTGTCTGGGTTAGTCGCCCTGAGATTCCTGCTGTTCAATCAAATGCAGCATTCGCCAGACCGAATGGTCAACGCCTGGCCTTCAACTCCGCTGGGCTTACGCCGTAAGCACTCTGAAAATACTGACAAAAGCGCCCGACATTGCTGAAGCCGAAACGCAACGCCACCTCCGTCACAGAGCCTGCATGCCCGCGCACCAACGCCTCATAGGCACGCTGCAAACGCACCTGCCGCTGATACGCCACGATCGACATCCAGACAAAGCGCCGAAAACCTTCCTGCAACGCGCGCTGGCTGACATGGCTCAACCGCGCCAGATCCACGCCACTGACCAACTGCTGCGGATGCGCCTGAATAAACTCCATCGCCACCTTCACATGTCGCGGCGCCACACACGGCGCAGGCCCCCGTAATGCCTGGGTGAAGTTGTGCGGCCACGCCTCCAGCACCGCATCGATCAACATCTCGCGCAAGCGCGACGGCATCAGCGTGCCGCTGTTGATCAAGGCATCGAACTCAGTGCCCGTGGCCAGATCGATCAACGCCTTGAGGCCCTGAAATGCCGGGGTATTCAGATCCACGGTTGGCTCAAACACGATCTTCTGCACGACCGGTTTCTCCAGCAGCGCCGACAACCGCTCGGTGAGTTGTTGACGGTTGATTGAAATCCCGTGGTGCGCGTGATCATCAACAAAGCGCATCGAACGGATATCCGCCTTGTCGATTGCCAGACCGATGTGCGCCATGCCAATGGATTCAGTGACGTGATTGAAAACGATCTTGCCGGCGGTGGGGATGACGAAGGTGATTTCGTTCTGCGGATCGGGGAGGGCGACGCTGAAGTCGCCGTGGTAATGCATACGCCGAAAACTCACCCCGTCGTGCCGCCCGTAGACCCCGCCGATGATGATGTTGGAGGGCGGCGGCGGAGTATCGGCGTAGCGGTTGCCGAAGAGCCTGGAAAACAGGGCGCCGAAGTCGCAAGAGGTGAGGTTGTCGGAGCGCAGGATGATCTTTTGGCGGGGTGGGGAGTTGACGGTGATGGGCGGCATTTTGGAATGCGGGCTCTTGGGGCGACGGAAGGGATGAAGATTAGGAAATTGGCGTGACTTTCTGGTTACAAGGCTTTGGAGCATCGTCGGCGCGGCCTGGGAATCCTACGGTGAGCATCGCAAAAAATTGCCAATTCGGAGCCATCACTACATGGTCAAGTTAAATGGTGTGCGAGTTCGAAACATTGAATAGCGGCGACGCTACCAAACTAATTAGGACTGTGTCCGAATGCTTTACAGTTTGGGGAGATATAGCTGGGAGTGCTATTGGCTTTATAGTGATCGAATATATTGTCGATGATTTCCTTATCTATTATCAGTTCGACACTTTAATTGCATTCCCATACGCGAAAGGGTGATAGTTATGAAAAATCTTATTTTTTGTGCGGTTGCCATTCTACTTATGATTGGCTGCGCTTCGTCCGGTAATCAAGCTGCACTCGACGCCCATGCGGACGCACCGGCGACCGCAAAGCAGCTAACGGGCAGCGAAATAAAAACTACGGTCATAGGCCGAAAACATTCCAGCGTAACGTCCACTGGCTATCCTTTTTCTCAAGTATTAAGCGCTGACAGAACTGCACAAATTAAGATATCAAGCGAGTCCATGCAGTCGGGGAGCTGGGTTATCACAGAAGATGTGATCTGCATTACCTATCAAAAGTACGGCAAGGAATGCAGCAGGGTTTTGAGTGACGGGTCTGCAATTTGGTTTGTTGATAATGTGACGAATAAAACCAATAACAAGTTTATTGCCAATTGAAGAAGAGATCATTCAGGCGATTTTTTCTCCTGGACATCGGACGATGCTCAACGGCAAGGGTTCGGTTGGCGTCGTTACGGGCGCTACGAGCGCACGGACGATCAACTGCAACGCGCGGTTGGCATCCTTTTATTACCGGTGAACGCTTCGCCGCTGCAGACGTTTATGTTGGCTCCCACATTGGCTGGGGGTTAGGCTTGCAAACCTTGCCGGCCAGGCCTGCGTTTTCGCCTACGCCGAGAAGTTGACGAGTCGCGACGCCTCGTGCGGTGGCCAAGGATGAAGCGCTATTGGTTGGCAGATGAATGCCGTGCCTGCCATGATTTTTCGGAAAACTCAGGGAATTTGATAATGCCGCTCAACCGACTCGACTTCACCACACGTTTGCTGATTGACGCGGGCATCGGCAAAGGAATGCGGATCCTCGACGTAGGCTGCGGTTCGGGTGATGTTTCTTTGCTGCTGTGTGATCTAGTGGAAAACGGGGAAATCATCGGAGTCGATCACGATGCCGCTGCCATTGCCGTTGCACGCCAGCGCACCGCAGGACATGCGCTGACCTTTATCGAGGGAGACCTGCAGGAATTGCCAGACTCTATCGGCACTTTTGACGCCATCGTCGGCAGGCGCGTGCTCATGTATCAACGGGATGCGGTGGCGACGATCCGAGCGCTGTCGAAGTGTCTGCGTCCCGGCGGGATTATGGTCTTTCAGGAACACGATACGACGCTGGCGCCTGCCAGCGTCGAGCATTTCCCTTTGCATGAAAGAGCGCAACGCTGGTTACAGCAAATGCTTGCTCGCGAAGGAGCGGATTTGCACATCGGGTTTAACCTGCACGGCATTTTCACTCAGGCAGGCTTGACCGTTGAAAGCGTGCGCGCTGAGTGCCTGATACAAACGCCTGATACGCCCTACAGCCTTGGCGCCATCATTCGAGCATGCTTGCCGCGAATCATTGCGTTAGGTGTGGCCAGTGCAGAAGAGGTAGAAATTGAAACGTTGCAGGCGCGTCTGGATCAAGAGCGTTCAGCCTCTTCGGGCATCTACGTCGGCGATGTGATGTTTGGGAGTTGGGCTCGGAAAAATTGACTTCGGTCTTTTTTATCTGACACGAAGAGTGGCAGCCGGCCAAAAGCGGATCGCCCAAAAGACGCCCTCGGGGCAAAAAGGTCTTATCAGTGGAAATCCAGGCGAGAGTACATGGCACTTTGTAAAGGCGATCTCATAAAGCTGATCAGCGCCGATCAATCAAAAGTAATTTATACAGATTGGATAATCTCTCGAGGCCCGACACCGGGAGATATCGCTTTAGTTGAAGAGGTTTTTAGCTCAGAGGGTGGGCAGAACGTTCTGCTTCTGTGCGAGGGTCGCCCCGGATTTCTAGAGTGGCGAACGTGTTTTCATGAGGCAGGTTTGATCTATGAACTCCTTCCTGTCCCCACTTCAGCCCCGTCGCGTCCCTCATAAAATGAAGTTGACTGGTTTTCCTTCTGCGTAGCAGCATCACTGTAATCTCTGATTCGCTCATCGCATTTATCGAGGCTCTGGGTTCGGATTTTCCCAGTCAACCCTTGCTTGACAATGCGACGCCATTGAAGCGCGATGAGGCTGGCTTTTCGCAGTGGGTAAACGGTTCTGTTGATACATTTCTTGAAGCAGCAGCTGCCTGGGCAACCGCTAGTGCTCGGAGTTCTCCGAGCACTTCAGAAACAAATATATGGCAGCGGTGTGCACCCATTCTGTTAGCTGGCAAATTCTAAGAGTGAACCATCAGAGCCGACTCTGCGAACCTGCGGGAGCTCACCGTGTGTACAAGCTCTTTTTGTAGATTTGCCCTTCAGCGAGCATGAAACCTGGCGATAACCTGTCGGGCGACTCGGCCCCGAGCGTTGTCCTCCCAGTCATGAACGGATTCAAAATTGCGCAAGTTCTCGATTGCTCTATGCCTCAGCCTCTTGGCCTTTCTTCTTGTTACCTTCGTGATCGCACTATGGCGAAGCCCTTATGGCCTTCCTGTCTTGATCGCCTCAGCTTATGAGGAGGGTCTGATAGTCAGCCGCAACCCTGGCAAAGCCGCAGACTGGTACTTGAGCGCTGCCGAAAAAGGCGACCCTGTGGCGCAGTACAAGCTCGGCATCATTCAATACTACGGTCGAGGCGTCGAAGTTGATCGACCAAAAGGTATGCAGTGGATAACGGAGTCGGCCAATCAGGGAAACGCGGACGCACAATATTACATGGGGGTTGCAAGCATCGCGGGCGGAGATGTGGCCAGTGATTTTGTCCAAGGTGCACAATGGTTCAGCAAGGCAGCAGAACAAGGTCATACCAAGGCTCAACGACAACTCGCTATCTTTTATCACAAATGTTACGGCGTTGAGGCTAACGACCAACAGGCCTTCAAATGGGCTAGCAAGGCGGGCGACCAAGGAGATGCCGAGGCTCTTACGCTATTAGGCACGCTCTATATTTCCGGTCAAGGAATTCCAGCCGACCCTCAACACGCCGTGACATTGTTCAGCCAAGCGGCCAATGCTGGCGATAGCCTTGCATTTGAATTATTGGGAGCGGTCACTTTAGAAGGCACCGGTACCTCGAAAGACGTACCCACCGCATTGCGTTGGTATGCCCGTGCCGCCGATCAGGGCCGGGTCAACGCCCAGTATGTCCTCGGTTATCTCTACAGCAGTGGCGGTGATGTACCCGTGAACTATCCACTTGCCAATCACTGGCTGTTGCAGGCAGCCATTCAAGGAAACGCTATGGCGCAGATTGCCCTCGCCGTTCATCTGGATAATGGGCAGGGCGTCCAGCGTAACAAGCTCAAGGCTTGCGGATTGTTGCGCGTGGCGCTCAAACAAGCGCTGCCGAATGATATTGCAGGCCCCATGCGCGAGCAGCTTGAGAAGGAAGAGAAAACACTTTCGCCGCAGCAATTGGCTGAGATATCGGCTCTGGAAAACCTCTATTCAAGCCCGGCGGGTCTCAGTGCACTACAAGGTGATCTGACACGCGAACAGTAAGCTGCAATGGTGTCCCGCCTGATATCGCGTTTTCATTTACCATTCGCACGTCGCCTGTTCCGGCGGCGTTCAGCCCAACGGCTGCATTACGAAATTGAAATGGAAGGATTCCCGCGTCATGTCCAATACGTTGTTCCGCACACTGACTTTGTCCAGTCTGTTCGTGCTCGCCAGCTGCACCACTGCGACGCCAACCGCACCGACACCTGTCACTTCCAAAGCCATTGAAGCTTTTATCGACATTTGTCTGAAGACCGCCCCGTCGTTCGCCGGCTCGGCTGAAGCAGCCAAGATGAATGGCATCACCGACCTTGTGGACATGGGCTTCACACGCATCGGCTTCACCGCAGACAAAAATCTTTCCGTGCAACTTTCCGAAAAGGAGTGCGTCGTCGCCACTGATAGTCAGTCGGACGACAGCCTGACCCGGCAATTGGTGAGTGCAGCGCAAACTTATTCGCAAACGCCGGTTGCTGATCGCGTGCCGACGAAGGTGCGTATCCAGGACCACAACTTCATTCTTCAGCATGACCGTAAGGGCGGTGAGACGTATGTACTGTTGAGGAATAAGTGATCAGCGCTTTTACCTGTGCATGAAAAAGCCCGCTTTGCGGGTTTTTTTATGGAGGATTTGCTGAGTGGTGCGGCCCCGCGCGATAGCGATTCAGTTCCGCAGGAACATTTCGTTTTGATCGTAGGCAAACTGGTCAACTAACCCCAAGCGAGAAACACGTGTGTGGGGCCGCAACAAAGCACCAGGAGCGACCACGGCGTTTGCGCCAATCTTGCAGCCGTCACCCACCAATGCTCCGAACTTGCTGACGCCTGTGTCGATCACCTGATCTTCATGGCGGATCCTGATATCGGCCCCGTCCAGTTCGTTCCGGTAATTGGCGATGATCGCGCCGGCTTCAATATTGACCGCTTCGCCGATCAATGAGTCGCCGACGAAGTTGAAGTGAGCGAGTTTGCTGTCATCAAGCATAAAGGTACTTTTTAGCTCACAGCTGGGGCCAACAATGCAGTTGCTGCCGAGAAACACACCACCACGAAGATAAGCGCCCGCTGCTACAAAACAGCCCTCGCCGATGATGATCGCGCCTTTCAGAACAGCGCCTTGCTCGATGACGGCGGTTTCATGAACTGCGATATTGCCTTCACGCCGGTACCCGGAACCGAGCGTTTCGAACAATGCGAGGATCCGGTTCTCGCAATCCTGGGTCACCGCCCAAGGGCCAGTCGAGCCCAAGCCCAGCAAAGGCCAGCTGGCGATGTAATCATCGATTATCAGTGTTTTCATAAGAATTTCCCGTACAACTGAAATTGGTATGCGATGTCCTGCACCATCATGGGCGCGGTCAAACTGTCGACGGTTGGAACGACCCACTGTGCCTGCTAGTCGTACCTGTCTACGAGCATTCTTCAGGTACGGCGCAATGGATAAGACAATCACCGTGGATCAACTGGCAACCACTGATCTTGAATCAATCAACGAGATATGGCTCGGCGGGACCCATACCCAGTTATGCCTATGGCGTGCTGAACAAGTCTTCACCCACGAAATGCTCAGCGAGGGCACCCATGATCAAAATGTTCGACGCCTGTGCTTGCAATTGGTGGATCCCGACGATCGTGCCGCAGTTGCCCGTGTTGAGGCGGTAGCGCGTGAACGACTCGAAGAAATGGGTAAGCAGGGCGAGTTTTACCCGGCCGAGGAGGCGGACACTCGTCAATAGCCGCTCCGCATCTGATGAAAAGCGCTGCTGCTAAAGCAGCGCCTCAAGCGGGCTCCTCAACCCTGCGCACATCCCCCAACGAATCACGCTGCATCGATTGCAAATTCTTTTCGATGGTTTCGCACAGCGCTTCCATCTGAATCTGGTGTTCGCTGTGGCGAAACGGGCTTTGCAGGTCGGTGCCGATGCGCTCGATAGCCAGCAGCATGAATCCCACCACGGTCGACGCCAGCGGCGTGAACCAGCCGAGGGATTCGACCAGTCCTATCGGGACGATCAGGCAGAACAGCGAAATGAATAGGCGTGGAAAATACACGTAAGGGTAGGGCAGCGGGGTATTGGCGATCCGCTCCATGCCGCCCTGACTGTTGGACAGGTCCACCAGCGTCGACTCAAGCCGCGCCAAGCGAATACTGTCCAGATGTCCGGCCTTGTATTCGCGAGCGAGCAGCGTCGCCGAGCCGGTGAGGATATCGTTGGCAAAGTTATTGGTTGTGCCACTGCGGGCGAATTCTTCGGCGGGAATAAACGCCCGCACCTCGTCGGGACATGGCTGGCCTTGCAGGTGCGCGGCGAGGCAATTGACGTAGGCGACGTGGCGGCGCAACAGCGTGGATTTGACCGGATTCACTTCGCCGCCGGCGTCGTCCAGCAGCGTCAGCACCTGCCTGGCAAAGCTGCGGGAATTGTTGATCATCGACCCCCACAGCGTCCGCGCTTCCCACCAGCGGTTGTAAGCGCTGCTGTTGCGAAAACTGATCAAAACGATCAACGCCGACCCGAGCAAAGTCAGCGGCATCAACGGCAGGTTCAGCTTGGCGTTGAGAAACAGCATGAAGTCGACGGTGACGGCGATGTCCCAGAGCAGCAACCAGAACAAAGACCAGCCCACGTAACCCAGGGTCTTGATGATCAGACGGTATTTTTTGACGATGGCAGCTTTCAAACGGAAACCTCGTGGCGAGCAGTTTGCTTAAACGCTTAAGCTCGGACGATGCGTGGCACCGGCAGTTCCCTGGTGGGGCGGTCAGCCGTCAGTCAGTCTGCAAAGTCTGGCCCGTTGAATGGCCAATACTTTCGAAAAAAATCCTCGTCTCTCGATTGGACCGGGCTACGCTGGGGTTTGCCGCGCTCCCGCCACCCTTGCTCGGCGGTCCGCCCGTTCGCCGAGTCGCCATCCCAGCAGACCCCACAGCAGTGCACACAACGCGCCGCCCAGCGCTGCCATGCCTGCACCCTGGCTTAGGGCGTCCAGCGCGCTTTTCGCCCAGGCACTGATGGCATCGCCGGCGCGGTAGACCACGGTATCGATGACGTTCTTTGCCTTGTATTTGCTTTCGGCATCGAGCGGGGCAAACAGCATCTCCCGGCCTGGGCGCACGAAGGCGTACTCACCGATGCGGCGCACGATCATCAGCGCGGCGATCAGGCCAAAGCTGGGCGCGAAGATCAGCCCGATAAACCCCGCGCACATGACCAGCGGCACCATGGCCAACAGCACGCCGACGCCGAGCTTTTGGGCGAGGCGCCCAGTGATGAACAACTGGCAGAGCAGGGCGCCCGCCTGCACGACGAAGTCGATGATGCCGAACACCCGCACCTGCGCCTCGCGGTCCGGGAAGTGTTCGGCGACGACGCGTGCCTGCTCGAAGTAAAGGAAGGTGGAGACTGTCGCCAGCAGCACCACAAAACCGCAGATGCCAAGCAGATAGGGTGATTTCAAAACGGCCGTCATACCGCTGAACGGATTGCCCGGCAACGGCCTGCGAGGGCTTTCACTCGGCGCGGCATCGGGGCGTCCTGCGCCACCCCGTTCACGCCACTGCATCAGCTGGCGCTTGAACCACATCGCAGCGCCCAACAGAACAGCGGCCAGCAACATCAGGCCGGACTCACCCAGCGGACCGATCAGCAAGGCGCTCAGCGCAGGGCCACTCAGGCCGCCGACGCTGGCGCCCGCCGCGATGAACGCGAACAGGCGTTTGGCCTGGGCACTGTCGAATACATCGGCCATCAGGCTCCAGGCCACCGATACGACAAACAGGTTGTAAACCGATATCCACACGTAAAACACGCGCGCCAGCCAAGGGCTTTCCTCGCCCAGGAACAAGGCGGCGAACAACAGCAGATTGGTGCAGAAGAATCCGTATACCCAGTCCACGAAATGCAGGCGCGGCACGCGTGCGCTGAGCCAGGCGAACAGCGGCACGGCCGCCAGCATGACCAGGAAGGTCGCGGTGAACAGCCACTGCAAGTTCTCGACGCCGGCAGTGATGCCCATCGATTCGCGGATCGGACGGAGCATGAAATAGCCGGCGAACAGGCAAGCGAACAGCAGAAAACCGTTGAGCGCAGGGCGCAGCTCGTGAGCCTCGGCATTGATGATGGCGCCGGCGCGGTGGGCGAGAAGAGACGTATCCATGTAGCGCTCCTGTAGGAGTGTGGAGGCAATGGCACGGGGCTTGCCCGTGCCAGCGGGCTCAGCGGTAGGTGACGCCGGTCAGTCGCTCGGAGAGTTGCCACAGTGTGGCCGAATTCGAGCGATCGGCAGCGGCCGGCGGCATCTTGGCGAAGCCCAGCGGCCCGCGCTTCTCGTTATCACCGGTGGGGCCGTAGTAGGCGCCGCCGACCGCCTCCAGCGCCGTCGCCGCATACAGCGTGGGCAGCGCGCCCTGCGCTGCGGAATGATACAGGTCCCGCTCTACCGCCCATTGTTTGCCGAATTCACTGTCCAGGCCAGGCCCACGGGCGATCAGCTCGGTCACGGCAACGCCGGGGTGCGCGGCGATGCTGCGTATCCCCCAACCGGCGGCATCGCTGCGCTGCTGCAGCTCAATACTCCACTTCAGAACCGCCAGTTTCGATTGGCTGTAGCTGGCGAAAGGGTCGTAACTGCGCTCAGCCTGCAGGTCATCGAAGTTCAGGCTTGCGCGCCCGGCGGCGATGCTCGACAGGCTGACCACCCGACCATCGTCGCTTTTGCGTAGCAGGGGCATCAGCAGGCCGGTCAAGGCGAAATGCCCCAGGTAATTGGTCGCCAGTTGCATCTCGTAGCCATCGGCGGAAACGCCTCGAACAGGCGGCGACATGATCGCGGCATTGTTGATCAGCACGTCGAGCCTCGGCAGGCGCCCTTGCAGACGGTTGGCGAGGTCGCGCACCGATTGCAGATTGGCAAGGTCCAGC
>Ga0157369_10001558_pt1 | contig 28063 bp, 32 predicted proteins | sample C25metaG_FD_113461 | JGI IMG/M metagenome (GOLD analysis project Ga0157369, IMG submission 113461) | Corn rhizosphere microbial communities from Kellogg Biological Station, Michigan, USA - C2-5 metaG | ecosystem: Host-associated > Plants > Roots > Rhizosphere > Soil | place: USA: Michigan... | reverse complement strand
TCGAGCGCCGTTGCCGCTCCGGCCGCAAGCGCCGCCGCTGAAGCCGCCGAGCTGAACAAGCCGCGTCCGGCCACCTACGACCCGAACCTGAAGCCGGCTCCCGTTGTTCGCCGCATCGAGCTGAACGCCGCGGGCGGCGCACCGAAGGTTCACGCCGCAAGCGAATCCAAGCCGACCCTGACGCTGCACGGCATTTCGGCTGACGCCATCCACGCCGCTTCGAACGTCAACGTCGTGGTCGTTCCGGCAGCCTCGGAGCCCACGGCCGCTTCGGCTCCGAAGAAGTAAGTTTTCGCGACCAGGTTGCCCGGTTGGCGTGGCCACACCAGGTCGCAGTACACGACTGCGGCTTCTCGTATCCGGCCCGGCATAGTGCGTGACACCCCAAGCCCCGATTCATCGGGGCTTTTTTCGTCCACGGCGGTGGACAATTGCGCCCGCGCACTCCCGTCTGGCATGTTGAAATCAGGTCACCACAACTCAACCAGTTTGCTCACGGGGTCGCCATGAAGAACCAGAAAAAGAAAGGAGCCGTTGCGCCGTTGCGCGGCGCGGATGTGCATGCGCTTGACGCGCTCACCCAGCGCACGACGCGGGCTGTCGACGGCATCCACCAGAAACTCGCCGACGATGTCGCCGCTATTGCATCAACCACGCAGTTCCAGTCTGTGAAGCGCGGCAACATCACGGAGAAGGTAATCGAGGCAACCTTCAATGCCGACGCGGTACAAAAGGGCTCGAGCCTGCGGGCCACCGCAGGCCAGGGCAATGGGTTCGCCTGTCACACGTCGATTGACCTGAAGGTCACGGATGGCGCAAAGGTCGTCAAGACCGCCCAGGTGAAATCCAGTCAGAACGCAGAAGTGACAGGCTTAAGGCTGGGCAAGCCGGCCTATCAGGACGTGGACGCGCTGATTGCACCGGAAGGGCAGGTGGGGGCGGCAAAAGAGGCGCTGGCTCGCAGCAGCGCGCGCAACAAGGCCAGTCAGGTGCCCCGCAGACAGGAGCTCGGGGAGGTGCAGGAAAAGGCCATCCCCAAGGTTGATGACCGCCTGCGGCACGGCGACGTGCAAAGCGAGGCCGTCTCCGTGAGCAAGGCGGACCGCCTGGCGTCGGGCGACAGGACCGACCTGACTCGCGCGCGGCAAAGGGCGCGTGTTCGCAATCGCGTTAAGGGAGCGGCCAAGGGCGGTGCGGCTATCGGCGCCGCCGTCGGTGTATGCCGGCATGGCGCCGCCTGGCATCGGGGCGAGGAGACGCTCCTCGAGGCCGCCGCCGGGACCGTGAAGGACACCGTCGTATCCACGGGTGTCAGCGTCGCGAGCGCGGTGGCGCAGGAGATGGTCGAGCGGGGCATTGAGCGCGCCGCAGTAAGGCTCGTCGGGCGGTCTGTGCGCGGCGCGGGACCGGCCGCGGCCGTCGTCTCGTGCACAGTCAACCTTGTCCGCCTGGCGCGAGATGGCGAACTGACGGTGAAAAACGTCGCCGGCGAGGCGGGGACGGCCGCGCTGGCCTGGGGTGGCGCTGAAGTCGGAATGCTTTGTGGAGCGCCTCTTGGACCCGTCGGCATCGCCGCGGGCGGGCTCATCGGTAGCGTCGTGGCAGTGGGTGCGGTAGAGCCAGTTAAAAAGCTGTGGCGCTGGGCCTTCCATTAGGCCGCACAACGCGACCGTCTACAGCCGGGGGCTGCCGGACAGCCCTCCCGGTGTGTGCCCGCGGTCCTCGCGTGGACTGTTCTCACGCAACCGAAGCCCTTGTCGGCAAGACGGGCTCGTACCCTAGCGGACTGGGCCCTCCAGCACACTCTCCGGCTGCGAAAACTTCTCTTTGAGAAACTGGCTCTGCGCGACCAGCGCGTCGACATCCGAGGACAGGATGTTTTCCTGAATGGCGTGCACCTGCGTCTGCAGCGTGCGCAACTGGCCAACCAGCACGTCTTCCGGCGTCTGGCCATTCGCCACCTTGGCGGTGCGCGCGTACAGCGGCGGCAGGCGCAGATAGGTGCCGATGGCTGAAGGCAGGAACCCCTTGACCGTCTGCTTGATAGCGGCCCGGTTTTCGACTTCGACAAGCCCCGAGCCTTCCATCTCCTTCAGGCGCGGCAGGATGTCCTTCACCTGCTCGAGGATGTCGCCGAGGATGTTGCGCGCCGAAGCCGGCAGCTGCTGCATCGCCACCTGCTGCAGCCAGTCCAGCGCCTGCTGCGTGGACAGGTCCGCGGACACAGGCTGCACATCCTTCGGACGGGCGTCGAGAGGGAGAAGCCAGACAGCCGCGTAGGCGGCGGCCGCAATGGCCCACCACCACTTGTCGATGAGACCGGCGACGTACAGTGCGGTAATCACCCCGGCTGCGGCCATCGCGGCGAGGTTACGGTTGCAGAGCAGATAGCGCAGGAGCAGGTTGGGCATCATGTACCCTTGTAATGATTTGGGTTTAGTCGAAGAGGGCGGCTACAGCCGCCCCCGTTCACCAGTACTACTGGTAAGCACGAATGCCTTTCAGCACGCGCGAGAGCTGCACCGTGCGAGCATCAAAGAGCGTCCCGCCCGTTGCTTTCGCGATTGCACCCAGGTCGTCCAGGTCGGCTTCACCGTAGGCAATCGGGTAGATGGGCACGCGCGGCGAGCCGGCGGAAGCGATAAAGTTGGTGAACTCCTCGCGCGACATGCCGTCCTGATTCTCGCCGTCGGTAAGCAGCACGATGCTCACGGTGCGCTCGCCTCCTTTCGCGCGTTGCTGCGCATCACGGTAGGTCGTGGCCAGCGCATCATAGATGGCCGTACCCCCGTCGGCACGCAGACCGTTGACGAAAGCCGACAACTGGGCCAGCACAGCCTTGTTGGCCTGGACGTCTGACGTCAGCGCGAATGAACGCGAGCCGAGGACCTGATGGTTGAACGGTGTGACTCGTAGTTCTTCCCGCGCGCGGAAGGTCGCAAACCGGCCCGCAAGCGAGCCATCGCCATTGACCAGACGGCCCATGCTGGCCTGGACCGCGTTCAGGCGCTCACCGGCCATCGAGCCCGACACATCAATCACGAAAAACGAGCTCGCCGGCTTCGAGTAGACGTCGCCGAAGCCCTTGAGAATGGCATCCACGACTGCCTGCGAACCCGGGAAGGGCAGTTCGTTCACAACGTCGTCGGTGGCGCCGCCTTCGAGGGGTGTGCGAAACGTCGTTTCAGCAATCGTTTTTTGCGTCTGCGGAGTGCGCAGGTAGTCCACGAGCTTCTGGTAGAAGTCGCCCTGCTTGCTGCCCGTGAGCAGCATGAGCGGGTAGTCCGCCGTGATGACGCCTTCCTTCGGCACGATGACCGTCAGGTTTTGCCCTGCACGTGCGTTGAGCGTGCGAATCACCGACTCGTAGTTGATAAGGCCATCTGCGGCATCCGGCTGTGCTACGAACTGGTCTGCCAGCGTGCCCGACGAACCCGAGGTCATGCTCTGGCTTGCGAAAAGCGCCTTGAGCCTGTCTTCGGGGATATCCTTGACTTCGAGCGCGTCGCCTTTGCCCGACAGTTCAGCAGCCAGACCTACGAGTGCAACGAAGCCCGTATTTGATGCCGTCGGATTGGTCATCGCGAAACGGAACTTGCCCGCTTGCGCTGCCTTGATGACGTCCTCCCACGTCGTCTTGCCGGACTGCCAGCCGAGGCGCTTGGCCACCGGCTCGCGAACACCGAGCACCACGCGCGAATACATTGTCTTTTCCGCGGCCTTGATTTGGCTCTTCACGCCCGGGACCAGCTGCAGGTATTTGCCGTGCGACACCCACACCGCGTCGTAGTTGTGCGTGTCCGACAGGCGGTCGACTGCGTCCAGCGAGCCGGTGTAGTCGAGCTGCACCGTCACGCCATTGCGATTGCCAAAATCAGTGACCAGCGGAGCGATATCCTTCAGTTCCGAGCCTGCGAGAATGCGAAACACCGGGCCCGCCGGCGCAGCCGCGGTTGTGGCTGCTGCACCGCCCTGGGTGGTGTTGTCGCAGGCCGACAGAAGGAGGGCAGCCATGCCAGCCGCCAGCAATGCCAGAATTCGTTTGAACATGGTTCTCGATAACCTTGCAAGGTTGAAGCCGGCGCACATGCACCGGCTCGTTGGGCATCACGCCAGGGCGATACCGCCCGTCGGTGCCGTCAGGCCGATATCGCCCGACGCAGCGTTACGCGAGTTCTTCAGGCGCGACATGGCCTTGCCGAGCGTGTCCTCGAGCATCGCGTTGTTGGTCGCCATCACGGCGAGGGAGTCGGACTGGAACTTCTCCAGTACATCCATCCCGGCGAACGTTGCGTCGAACATCTTCTGCAGCGTCGACACACCGAGCAGCGGGTTGCGGGAGAAGTCAGTCGTTGCCTTGACGTGCGCGTTGAATGCCTCGCCCGTCGCGGTAATGAGGCTCTCGATGCTCGCCTTCGACCCTTCGAGCATTTCCATGGTCTTGACCTGGACGCCCGTGGCGCGCGCGAGCGTCACCGCCACCGAGAGGGCGGCCATGCCGAGCGTCGAAACCCGGTCGCAGCCGTTCATGACTTCGCGCCCCGTCTTGCGCAGCGAACCGGCGACCTGATACGCGTTGATGGTCACCGCCTGCATGGAGAGGACGTCGCCCACGTTCTGGCGGACGTAGTACAGCACTTCTTCCTCGATGGCCTTGGCGCGGCCCGGGTCGCTCACGCGAATGGTTTCGACGTGCGCGCTCAGGCGCTCATCGAGCGTACGGATGAAGTAGCTCGCGGCCTCGAGCTTTTCAAGGCCCGTCCATAGCTTCTTCTGTTCGTTGCCCAGCTCGAACACACCTTGCTCGACCACACCCTTGGCCGCGATGACGTTCTCGTAAATCGTCTTAATCTGGTTTTCTGCCGACTGGTACTTGCGCAGGTACTTCGTCAGACGGTCGCCAAACGGCACCGGAATGCCGAGAATCTTCCGCGGCGTGAAGAGGTCCCCCTGGCTCGCCGGATTCAGGTCGTCGAAGAGCTCGCGCATCTCCGAGATAGCCTTGTAGGCAGGCGTATCCGTTTCGCCGACGAAGTTCTTCTGCGTGAAGCTGTTGGACAGCTTCGTTGCGTCGGCAATCTCCTTGCGCCCCACCGAGAACGCCTGGTCAAGGCGCTTGCGGAACTCGTCCGAGGTCACATCCGCCGTCGCCAGTGTCTGCAGGAACGCGTCGAGCTGCACGTCCACCTGCTGCCGCAACGGTTCCGGCAACTTGACGGAATTGCTGGCCTGCGCGGGCTGAATCGCCGTAACTTGTTCCGGCGGGGTCAGGACCAGCGGGGCGAGGTCAGGCGTCGTCGAAATATCTTGGGTCATGGTTTGCGTCATGTTGTTTTAGTTACCTTCCAGTTTGTTCACGAGCACCTGGTTCATCGCGTCAAGCACCTTCGTTGACGGCGTGTCGGCCAGGTTGAGCAGTTCCGGCGCATCCAGGCCGAGTTTTTTGGCGGCGGTGGCAAAAATCGCCGGGTCATTGGTCCGGAATCCGTACTCAGCCGCAATGGCCTGAATCTGCGGGTCCGTCGAGAGCAGCTCGCCTAGCTTGCGTCCGGCCGGCGTGCGCGCGACCAGAATGTGCTTGAGCACCAGCCCCGGCTGTGGGTACAGGAGAATGTGTGCGTCAGTTAGCTTGCCCTGACGCTTGGCCTCAACAAACTGGCTTTCGTAGACGAGCACGAGTGGCGCCTTGCCCATGCCTTGGCCGAGATAGTCCTCGAAGGGCCCCGACAACGTGCCTTCCTGGAAGCCCTGGCGCGAAATGAGGGGGGAGAGCGTCTCGGCGAGTGCGGCAGCTTTCGCGGGGTCGGTCGGAACATTGTTGCCGTTTGCGATGTAGGCCAGCTCGGCGATGTACTGCGCACCAGTGTTGGACTTGCGCACGTCCGGCGTGTTGACCAGGAAGCCCTTGTTCACCGCGAACACGGTGTTGTTGGACAACTGGTTCCAGCGCTTGCCTGCCAGCATTAGCGGCAATGCCTTCTCGAGGTCGAAGTCCCCATGCACCGCACCTGCCTGTTTCGCCAGTCCATTGGCTTCCAGCATCGGCAGGAGCTTCTTCCAGCTCGCCAGTGCGAGCGGTGTCGAAAACACCGGATAGGTGGTGCTGCCCTTGAGCGCGGTCGTAAAGTCGTTCGCCGCGTCGGCACCCGCGGGCCAGACGGCATCGAACCGGTCGGCACGCGCCACGTCGTCGGCCGTATTGCCCGTTTTCTCCAGGTCAAGTGCGTACCCCGCCTTTTCGAGGATGCGGGTGAGGTTTTCATCCTTGAGGAATGCGAACTTCGCACTTCCCGTCAGCAGACGTACGTGCACCACTTCCTGCGGCGCGCCCGGCAAACTCTGCGCTGCAGGAGCCCCCGGCAATGAAGCCGGGGCAGTGCTGCTCATTGATTTCCAAAGTCCGCCTGCAACTGCAAGCACGAGTGCGACAAACACGACGATGCGAACGCCGTTCTTCATAGAGAGGGTCTCCGAGGGTCAACTTCGACAATTTTAGGTATTGTATCACAAAAACGACTTGCACCGATACATTCAGTATCGTTTTAGACCGGGTTTAGGCCTATAATCTTGTCGGAACCGCTTCTATACCTCACGCCGCCAACCTCCCTGCAAACAACCATGAACCAAACCGAATTCCTGACGCTTCAGGCCCAGCAGGCCTACCTCATCCGTGGCCAGGACCTGTTCAATTGCCGGCGTAACCGTACGCTGATGTATGGCGAAGACCTTGACGGGTGTGTCCGCCACACGTACCTCGACCATGAGGGCTTAATCCGGGTCGTTGTGCTCGCCCCTTACTCGGCGTCGCTGACCCGTGAGGCAGGCTGGGCTCTGGTACAGCAGCACGTTGAAGGGCGGTGCGAGAACCGCCACTATGTCCCTTCCCGGGCCGTCAATACGGCATTTTCGGACTATGAGTTTGCCTCGCGCCTGATTGAGGCAGGGATGGCTCTGCGCCTCAAAGAGAGTGAGTCGGAACACCAGACGCTGCTCGCCCCATCAGTATCGGCGCTTCGCCACCTGCGGCCCGTGTCTGCTCTCTCAGTGCCGGGCTCTGTCGCGGAACGGGTAGAGTGGGCGCAGCGCACGCTCGGGCTCGAGGCATCTTTTCACGTAGTCCCGACAGACGGTCGGCTCTTCGTGCTCGAGGAGGACTACAACCACGCCATCGCGCTGTTAGGGACGCCGGCGTGCAGCGAGGACGCGGCTGTGCTTGCAGCCTTTTCCTAAAATGGACCACGCTTTGACATTTTAGATGTGCGTCTGGATAATGTCTGACTTTTGAACCAGGCAACGAGACGCGTTGATGCTTCGTATTGGAAATACGATTCGACTGACTGAGCAGGAGCGCCTGCTGTACGAGTCCCTCACGGGTAAGGGCTTGCCTGCGCCGACGACGGTCGAGGAACACAACAGGCGCCTCGATGAATCGGTTAAGGACTACGCTTCACGGGATACCGCCGAAGAACGGCTTCTCGCCAGTATCGCGGAAAGCCTGAAAATACCAGACACAGAGAACGACGGACAGTAGCGCCGATACGGCGGATTAACTGAAAACCTTCAGGGCCATAGCATGGACACGATGAGCGCTGAGTTGCTGATTGGGCAGCTTGCAGCATTGCACGAGACGTACTCGCATGAGCAGCAGTTTGCACGGGACTACAGCAATGCCGGTCCCCTCGACGGCGCGGCGCTGCCGGTGCCTGTTGGCCTGCTTCAGGCGGCGGTAGCGGCGCGTGACGGGCGTACGTCTGTCGAGCTCGATGCAGTTCGAGGGCTCCTGCGGCTGCTGTGGCAAGCCTACGATGCGGGCGGGCATAGCGTTGGCCGCTCGTGGGAAGCGCGCGTCGTTGAAGCGGTCATGATGCTGGTGGGGCCGCCGTCGGCACGCACGGCGGCGCTTCTTGAGGGGGATGCACCTGGGTTGCTGCGGCAATGTGAAGAGCGCGCCTATGAGTTGAGTCGCATATCCCGGGATTCCGAGGAATGGGCTGTAAACGCCGCGCGCTATCAGGCTGCACATGAACGTCGACAGTCCTTGCCTCCGAACCCGGCGCAACCGCCAGAAAAAGGAGCAACGAAACGTTGCTCCTTCTAAAGCACGATGCCCTCACCAGCCGGTGAGGGCGAGCATCAATTGCCTTCGGGTTCGAACAGGTGCTGGTATTTTTCGTGGAGCCCCGGGTTGCCGCGAACAGCTTGGCGCAACTCGTTCCGAAGGCGTCGAACCTCGCCGGCGGTGTGCTTCAGTTCATCGTACAGCGTCTCAGGGAGGCCCGTCACAACCTTCAGCGTTTCGCCAGACTCCACGCCGCGCGCCCAGTTTCGGTCGCCGGTTATAGCGCGTCCCAGCTCTCGAAGTTTCTCAAAAGTGTCCTGGTAGATGGCAAGCACTTGCGCTTTGGCTTCGAGGCTTTCGGACGACGAAGCCTTCGACGCGTACGGCGATACCCGTTGCGTCGCGTCGACCACGCCGCACTCTTTCAGCACCGCTACGACTTCGGCTACGGAAGGGGCGGTCCCGTCCAGTATCTCCAGCTTCTGCAGGACGTCACCGAAGTTTGCCAGTGCGGACCAGGCGTCGTCGAACGCTTGCAGCTGAGGAACGAGTCGCCCACTCAGGGGCTCCCACTTGATACTAAATTCGCCGGTACTGCCGTCACCGGGGATGTAAAAGCCCATGTTGATTTCGTCTTCCCCGTTGACGCGTTGGGCATGCTTCAGGCTGGCATCGGCGTACCAGGATTCCGACAGGATGGTGAACTGACGAACTGCGCCGTCGTGTTTTGCGGAGAATTCCTGCATGACTGGTTCCTTGTGGACAAAAGTATTGTACTCGGAGGTGAAACCCTCGATGGCCTGAAACGTATACGGAGCGGCGCAACGGCGGGGCTCCGGTTGGTCGGGTTGCCGAAGTCATCAAACAGGCAGAGCAGCAGCAGCTTTATCGAGCTGAAGCACTGAAGCTGCCCGTACCTCAACGGTCCTATACCAGGTTGAGCCATCTGGCTCGATGTTTAACTGGACACAGGAATTTGAGACATGGGACGAAGAGAACACGAGCAGGGTGAAATCACGCTGCCATCGGCGGCGTGGGCTGGCTTTAAGCGAGCACTTCGCGAGGCATACAACAACGCCCTCGAGGCGGACCTGGCGCTGCTTGAAAAGGCGGTGCTCGCCACGCGCGAAGCTCACAAGGGCAAGCGCAATGTCAACTGGCATGACGCGCTCACCAACGAATTGTGGCGGACGAATCCGTCAGGCCGCTACATCGACGACGAGCCCCCACTGGTCTACCCGCTACAGGTCATCAGCCTGTGGCAGGCCGCCTGGAAGCTGTCAGGCAAGGGCGACCCGGACGGCAAGCTGCGACTGCAGATGCCGAAGAAGAAGGATTTTCCGGCGGCCAAGACCGACACCCTCGAATACCCCGCAGGCAACGAAGCGGGCTTCTCCTTCGACAACGCCACGCGCGCTGTCAAATGGCGCGTCTCCGAAAACAAGGACGCGTGCGGACGTGCCCGCAAGACCCTCATGGGAAAAACGCTTTTCGCACTGCTCGGCCAGGTGAAATGGACGCGCGGCACGGGCGGAGCGATTCACGGGTCGGACGAGTACCACGAAGATGCGGGGCGCGACACGCCCGGCGGCGGGGGCAGCTACCTCAAGGACCTGTTTGGTCCGCTGGGGGAAACGGTGCATGAAGATGTGAACGGCTGGAACCGAACGACCGGTAAGGCAGTGCGGTCTAAAATCGCCATCCGGTACGTCCGATGACAGCTCCCGCACTTTAGATGAGGGAGGTTGCTATAGATAAGTGAAAACCCTAATATGACAACCTCATCGAAGGACTGAAATCATGTATCTGGCCATTGCCTTTCTGCTGAAGTTGACGGCGCCCAAGGAATACTACGGTGCAGAGCCGAAACCCGGCCGCGCGGTTGAGCGCCGTCGCACCGGTGGATTCTGGGACCGCTGGCTCTAAGCGGCACAAGCCCTCATTCAAATCCCGCCACGCGCGGGATTTTCTTTTTGCTTCGCGAACGGAGCTTCCTGCTCGTGGGGTGGGGGTTGAGTGCCCGCAGCGGAGAAGGGTGCGGCAAGTGAAAGCCCCGCATGTAGCGGGGCGTAGGGAATCAATCGTACAGTCCGGTCAGACTAGGATTGCGACGACGGCGACTCGGCATTGAGCACATACTCGGGTGTCTCGATGGTCATGTGCCAGCGGTATGCAATCCACCCACCTAGCGACGTCAACGCCGGAGCGACGTCATAGCGATGCTTGATGCGCACACGCGAGCGGTCTTGCGGGTCGAAGAAGACCCACCAGTCGTTTCCTGCGTCAACGGTCCACTCCAGGTCCGTGACAGGCCTGTTGAGCCGTTGGGGTTCGAACTCGCGTCCCTCGCCCGACAGCAGTCGCGCGACAAACGCCACAAAACGCTGCCGTGTTTCCTTGTCGGAAAACGACATCGAGGGGTGAAGCTTCAATATCAGGTCAGCCATGTGTTCCTCTTTGTGACTCGGTCCGGGAAACTTTCCGTTGTTTCGAAAAGCGCCGCCCGCACCTCATGCGTTCAATGCCGCGATTGCCTTGTTCCATGCGTCTTCGGAGACCGCGCGCATCGCAAATGCGGTGGGCGTATCGCCATACTTTGCGAGGTCTGCGTTTCGAGCGCTCTCCAGCGTCCCCCGCAGTTCATCTACGAGGCGCACGCCGATATCCGAATCACGGGGTGCAGCACGCCACAGGCGGACATCCGCGAAACCGAGTGCTTCACCGGACTTCAGAACGTAGCCGCGGCTGCGGCCGTAGAAGCACGCCATTTGCGCGTCTTCAGGTCTGTTCGTGAAGACGAGTACAGGCCAGGGCTGCTCGTCAGTCGATAGCGGCGGCAGGCTTCGGCGCACCGATACCCAGCCATTGTCGAGGGCGTATTCGCGCCCTTGCGCAAGCAGAAGCTCGTTCATCTGCTCCCACAGCAGTTGTGCGGCCGCGCGCTTAGCTGCGCTCGAGGCGCCGGCGCGAAGCTGCGCGATGGTGCCAAGTGTTGCTTCAACCTGAAAGGCCGACCGTGCTTGCGACATGTGTGTTTCCTCCCGTCTAAGGTGTCCTGTCCAAGTCTAGTGCGCGTGAGCGCAGGGACCTTGCTACACCGGTTGTTACCACTCTGCGAGCCCTTCATGGCCGGCCACACCCCACACATCGTCAAGGACTACTCGACCGAGAAGGATGTGCCCATCTGTCTGCACGAAAACCGCTTCTTTCGAATGATGTTCAATGGCCGCTTCCATTATCTGGACGCGGTCCGGTATGCCCGCGGCGCCGTCATCGTGCCTCGGTTTCCGAACGGCGACTTCCTGCTCGTGCAGTTGCGCCGAGCGCCATCCATCGGTCTGTCGTGGGAGTTCCCACGAGGCGGCCTCGACGAAGGTGAATCCGGTGCTCAGGGCGCCGCACGGGAGCTCGGTGAAGAAACCGGCTACGCCGTACGACCCGAAAGCCTGCAATACCTCGGCCGTGTCGGGCCCGACACGGCGACTATCAACGGCACCCTGGAGGTCTTTCAGGTCGACATCGAAGAGGGCGCCACCCAGGGTGCCTACGATACCGAGGAAATCGAGCGCCCTCGCCGCGTGTGCGAGCGCGAATTCCGCGACCACATCCTGGCGGGTGACATCGTCGACGGTATCACGCTCGCGGCTTACACCCTGCACCTGCTCCGCCGTTAGCACCGGCCCACGACGAACGAAAAGGCCTCAGAGGCCTTTTTGACAGCGGGAGGGTCGCCTACGCAGCTTCTTCGGCGACGGCCGTCTGTGCGCCCTTGGCAATCGCGAGGAGGGACGTCACCTGCGAGCTCATGTCGCCCATGTTCGCTGGCACGACCACCGTGTTGCCTTTCTTCGCGATATTCCCAAACGCGTCGATGTAACGCTCAGCCAGCTTCATCTGCATCGCCTTGTCACCACCTTCCGAGTCCAGTGCCGCGGCCACGCTCTTCAGGGCATCAGCCGACGCGCGAGCAACCTGCGTGATGGCTTCCGATTCCGCGCGGGCACGATTGATGGCCGCTTGCGCCTCGCCTTCCGATGCTGCGATTTGCGACTGCTTGCGACCCTCCGCCAGGTTAATCTGCTCCTGCCGCTGGCCTTCCGAGCGAGCGATGAGCGCGCGCTTTTCACGTTCTGCGACCAGTTGCAGCTGCATGGCGGCCATCAGGTTCTGCGGCGGCACCAGGTCCTTCACCTCATAGCGCAGGCATTTCACACCCCATTCCGCACCCGCACGGTCCAGCGCACTGACGACCGCCGCGTTAATGGACTGGCGCTCCTCGAGCAGCTTGTCCAGTACGAGCTTGCCCACTTCTGCGCGCAAGGTCGTTTGCGCAAGCACTTCGATGGCAGTCCGGAAATCCGACGTTCCGTACGCCGCGGCTTTCGGATTGGTGACCTGGTAATACAGCACAGCGTCCAGGGTGATGGTCACGTTGTCGTTCGTAATCGCGGTCTGCGAGGAGGTCTGGAGCGGAATCTCCTGCAGTGGAATCTTGTAGGCCACGCGGTCGATGAACGGCACAAGCAGGTGAAGGCCGGCTTCGAGTGCGCCGTTGAATTTCCCAAGACGCTCAACAACGAAAACGGTCTGCTGCGGGACAATGCGAACGCACTTGAAGAAGATTATCGCAACTACGACCACGATGAACGCCGAAAGAATCGAATACATGCGAAGTTCCTTTTGATGTCGAATTTGAATGCCGGCACCAACGGCCCGGCTTGACTGCAACCCCTAAAACCGTAGTTCAAACGGCGCTTTTGACCACCAGCTTGATGCCGGACACCCCCTGAATCGTGACGAAGTCACCTTCTTTCAGGAAAGAGTTCAGCGCGTCGACCACCTCCGCATCCCACTCACTGTCCCGGTAGGTCACGCGTACTACGCCGTCGCGGCTCACGCTGGCAACCGTTGCCGTACGGCCAACGGATTCCGCCATGACAACAGGCGTCAGAGGCTTGATGAGCTTTCGAAGCAGGCAGTACACGACGGTGGACGTAAGGGCGAAGACGCCGGCGAGAATCAGATGCGAAGCTTCGGGCGCGAGGTAGGTGATAAGCGCGGCGATGGCGCATCCGACCGCCATGCCCGCAGCATGGAGGGTTGCCAGGTGCAGCTCAGCAAGAACCAGGACGGCAGCACACGCGAGAAGGATGAGCGGAAGCGTCATTGTTGTGACCGCAGAGTGTGGTTTTGGAAGGAAATCTAAAACTGATGTTGATGAAAACGGATTGTACCGATACACTTGCTGTCGGTCAACGGAGGAAAGATGATTTTAGGCGACTTGCAGCTTGCGTCTAAAGTCGATTCCCTATATTAAAAATGGCCGGTAGTGCTGGCCAAACCTCATTCCTGCGCGCGGCGCAGGTTAGCTCGACACTGGAAAACACACGAATGCAAAACACCACCGCCCAAACAGCCTCGCAACAGTCCCTCGACTCGCTGGCAACGCGTATCGGCGCCAGCCTGCGCCAGCAATTCGGTCTCGACATTTCACCCGCAGATGTCGTTGCAATTCTGGCGGACTCCGTGCGCGATGGCGTGGGCGTGACGGCTACGCAGCCGACCCCGCCGACGCCGCGTGCGCAGCCGCCCAAAGCTTCCGTGCTCACCTCGGTTCACGAGATGGTGCGTATCGCGCGCGACGAGGGCCGCCAGTTCTCAGTCGACGTCGTTGGCGGCCAGAACCGGGTAGCCTCAACATATCAGGGCAAGGTGGAGGTCCTGGGCAGCTTTACGGGCCAGTTCGCCAAGGAACTGGCTGCGCTCACTTGCACAGGGCTTCCGGTCGATGTGGCTTTCGCTACGGCGGCCAAACTGGACGACGGCTCGTACGCGCTCGTCTCGGTCAAGCAGGTGGCGCAGGATATTCAATATACGGACGCGAGGATGCATCGGTTCACGGTGACTGCTGCTCCCGTTGCGGCCCCGGCGATTGCGCTGGACGACCTCGGCATTACCCAGGTCAGCCGCTGGCGCGAAGCTGTCGAGTTCGACACGGGCCTGTGCCTGGTGAGCGGCGGCGGTGTTCACTCGACGTTGCGCGCGACTGCGGCTCATCTCGCGGACGAGGGTCGCAAGGTGGTCTGGGTCTGGGGTGTCGGTCCGCAAGCGGACGTGGCACAACTCGACGCTGACGTCTACGTTTTCGAGCGCAAGCTGCGTGAGCCGTCGGTGACGAACGTGGTGCTGAAACTTGCACAATCGGCACTCGTACTGGCGTCGTGCGCCCTCATTGACCTGCACGAGGCAGTGGAGTTTCTCGCACGCTGCAGCCACAGCGCGCAGATTGTCGACGAGGTGCTCGTCGCCGCGTTGCGTCAGCATCTGTTTTCGGGCGACATCGGTGCGAACGACCAGCCCTCGGACCCGGTGCTGGCTACCGAATGTGCGACTTTCTTCCACGAGGAAGATACGCTCAACGTGCTGCAGGGCGTCTATGCGACGCGCTGGCTTGGCATTGACGTGGCCGAGAAGGTTCGTAGCAACCAGCTCAGCGAGCAGGCGGCGCGCGCCGTTTTCCCGGAAGAAATGAACGTGTATTTCTGATACCGGTTCGCATACGCAAAATGAAAAAAAGCCCCTTCGAAGGGGCTTTTTTGCTGGAGTACGGCGCCACACCTCGCGGGACCAGGACCTGACGGGGCGACCTCAGGCCGCGAGCTGCTCGGCGGCAGCCTGGCGGTGCCGTCTTTTCTCCGTGACGTCAGGCACACAGTCGTCTGCGACGGCTTTCGACTGGCGGTGTCGACGCAGGCTCCCCTGACCGTCCGGCGCAAGCACAGGCAATGCGCCATGCAGCGCAAGATGCCTGACTGCTACGGCTGCTTCAGCCTTGTCCCGACCGTCCAGTTTGTCAGCAAGCGTGAAGAGAAATTTCCGCTGCGCGTCCTTGCCGTGATTACGCCCAAAGTCTTCCGTGACTTCTATGATGGCATTGCGCACCGATTCAATTCGCAGGCAGCTCGCAATATGCGAGGCACCCCGTGCCAGCGGCACCGCAAAGTGAAGCTCCTCGTCCGTCGACAACCTAGCCTTGCTCTTGTGCCCAGCCATGGCCCCAACCTCTCTCGACATGTTCCTTTTGATTGCTGGTGATTATAACGTGGTGTAAACCGGGCGTAAACCTAAAATGAAACCTCGAAAATTCCATTCGTCTGATTAAATCAGCGAGGAATACTCGTCTGCAGCCAGTCCCTCTGGCACTATTTATTGCAGACGCCCGCGGGCGCGGCTCTGCGCGTCATTTCCATTTTAGATTCGGCCGTCCGGTAGCGAGCGGACGGCTACCCCGGGGATGCCGGCATCAAGCGTAGATTCTCGTTTTAAAAGCGTCACTATACATCGGTACAGAGCATCAAATTCCTAAAGGACAAGAACAATGAACAAGAGAGAATTTAAGGAACTGCAGGCCCATGCCGATAGACCCAAGCGTTTGCGTGCTTACATGCTGGCAAACCGCAGCCCGCGTACGCTCATCTACGGGGTAACCCACGTTCGGCACACGTTTCACGTGTATCTCTCCGATGACCAGAAGCTTCATCTGGTCACGTACGACGACGATAACTTTCTGCAGCGACACCAGACGGAAGCGGAGCTGGAGCTCGAGGAGTACGAACCGACGAAGTATGCCTATCCCGAGGCGTGCGACTACGAGTTCACAACGCTGCTGCAGCGCATTGGCATCGAACCGACGTTCCTTCCTTACCAGGAACGTGAGGAATCCCGGTTCTACGGGCTGTGCCATGATGAACTGGCGGTGATTCCGGAGTCGCACACACCTGCGCGCATCCGCATCACTGCTGGGGAAATCGACCTGCCGGCGCACTCGATGTTTCGCACAAACGAGGACAAGCGCAAGGCGCTGACCCGTGAGCTTCACATGATGGTGAACCCGACGCTGGAAAAGCTTAACCGGCGCTTCCGGTATCGTGGGCAGGACGTGCGTGCTCAACTCGAGGAGATTCCCGCCCGCGTGCAACAGTTTGTTCGCACAGTGGCCGCGGAACTCAGCGAGTATGAGATGCCCGAAAAGGTCAAGTTGCGCATGATGAAGGAAATGACGCAACACGTGTACGGCTGATGGACAATCTGACTCAGTCAGGTTTGACCGAACGCTCGTCGGACGTGCAATTGCCGTTGATTTATCCGAAGGTCCCGTTCTACGGGACCTTCGTCTTTGGCGCGGCAGTAAGCCCGTTGCATCTAGCGTCACTAGCCAATATGAACGAGGCGGCGACTTCACAAATCAGTCGTTATCCGAAATATCAATTCTTGGGTGTTGGGCCCGGTCAAGCCGACGTAGGGAGTACATGAAGTTAGCGCTCTGGTCTCTCACCACGCTCCATGACACCTGTGTGCCGAGGTAAGCCGCGATGGTCGCGCCAGGGCCGAGATAGCCCGGCGGCGCGAGCACCTTGATGACGGCAAGGGGCCCAGGCCGGCAGGCTGTAGTTTGGGTCGGACCTACGTGCGGAACTTTGCCTTCCGGGTAGGACGACCATGTCGTGGCGTAGGCGGTCTGGCCGTGCCCCGTGCCGACGCAGGCGATTTTCAGGTAGCGCACGCCCCGGGCGTTGAGCGCATCGGCGTACTGCGACTGATACAGACTCGACGCTGCCGTGCTCAACGCAAGTCCTGTGAGGCCGTCTACGCCGGTCATGCGCGGAGCACCTGCGTCCAAGGCCGGCGGCCCGCCCAAAGGGGCCGCAAGCGCCGGCAAACTGCCTGAAACGGCCACGACAAACGCGGCCGTCGTTACGACCCGTTTCATGCCGCCTCGAGTTGCGGCGCCTTCGACGCCTCATCTGCCTTGATGAGGTCGTACACGAACGAGCCCGGGATGGTTTCCGATTTCATCAGTTCGGCCGTTACCGCGCGCAAGATGTGTTCGTTTGCGCTCAGCAGGGCAGAGCAGCGCTGGTCCAACTCCTTGAGCAACACATTGGCCTGCTCGATGGCACCGGTCATCTGCAGACCTGCAACCTGCGGCGGTAGCGCAGCAAGGCTGAACAGGTTGCCCTCCTTGTTAAAGCCAAGGCGCGATACCATGTCGAGGCAGATACGCGAGGCTTCCTGCAGGTCCTGGGCAGCGCCGCTGGACGCCTCGCCGTAGATGAGCAGCTCTGCATTGCGTCCACCGAGCAGTACCAAAACTTCCTTCTCGAGCTCACTCTCAAGATACAGGTGCTTGTCCTGCGGTTTCGTGATGAGCGCGAAACCGAGCGCGCCGCCGCGCGGCAGAATCGTGAGCTCTTCCAGAACGCCGGCGCCGAGCAGCGCGGCAACCACACCGTGGCCGCCTTCGTGAATGCCCACGCGACGTACTTCCTCCGGGTCCAGTGCTTTTTCTGCGCCACTCACGTCACCAATCCGTGCAATCTTGATGGCTTCGCGGAAGTGGTCGGCGCACACCTGGTTGGCTCCCGCCTTGCGGGCGATGAGGCCCGCCTGATTCACAATCATGGAGAGCGTTGCCGGTGACAGCCCCGTCGTCAGGCGGGCGAGCTGCTCGTAGTCGACGTCCGAACCGCGGGAGGGCAGCTTGGAGATATAAAACTCGAAAATCTTCGCGCGGTCTGCGACGTCCGGCAAACGAACCTGCACCTGGCGGTCGAAGCGGCCAGGGCGGCGCAGGGCTTCGTCGATGTTGTCCGGGTGATTCGTTGCGGCCACAATGATGACGCCCGCATTGGACTCGAACCCGTCCATCTCCGCGAGCAGCTGGTTGATGATGCGGTTGGACTCTGCTTCAACCGGTCCACCCGAGGTATTTGTTCTGACCCCAAAACCATCGGCCTCGTCAATGAAAATCACCGTTGGGCCATTCGAGCGGGCGAGCTTGAAGAGGTGCTTGACCTTCTGGATACCGACGCCGTACCACTTCGAGCTGAAGAAACTTCCCGTCACGGCAATAAAGTTCGCGCCGCATTCGCCGGCCAGCGCCTGGGCAAGCCGCGTCTTGCCCACGCCTGGACCACCCGTCATGAGCACGCCGCACGGAGGGCGCAGGCCCATCTTGAGGAAAGATTTCGGGTCGCGCAGATAGGCCTGGATGTCGGCCAGTGCCGCTTTCGCCTCGTTTGCGCCAATCACGTCCGAGAAGCGCATGTCGGGTGCCTTCTGGAGCATCGTCGCATCACCGCGGCTCTCGCGGCGCATGTACCACACCATGCCGGCAATCATGAGCAGCGGAAACAGGAGGTTCGCGACGTCGCGTGCGTAGCCCATCGCGCTGGCGACGGGCGATGCGTTCGAACCGATGTTCGCCTCCGGCAGCCACACAAGCTGATAGTCCGGAGTCTTGTCGTTTTTGCTCTGCCCGAGCAGCAGGGACTGCGAAAACGTTGCGTACTTGTCAGTGACAAAGTACTTGCCGCCATCCTTGGTCGACACGAGGATGGCGTTGAGCGTGACGCCCACGGCCGCGACCTTCTTGTCACGGATATCCGCAAGCATGGTGGAGGCGTCTTTTTCCGCGTGAGCCCACGGCCGCGCGTCGTGGCGCATCTGGTTTGCAATGCCGGTCAGCACCGGCGGCTTCTCGATGTGCTGCTGGTCATGGCGCCACTGGACAAACGTACCGGTTGCAGCAAGGGCCACAGCGACTGCGCCTGTAGCGATATGGCGACGGTACTTCGCCCAGAACGAATTATTTCCCGGATTCATTGGGGGTAACTTTCCTCGAAAGGGGGCGCGGCGCGACCCTGATGCTGTTCAGACTTCCTATAGCCAATGGCTTTAGCGGGAGGATTTCGGACGGTGCTTTGACGACCGCGGCGACACGCTTGCGGAAGTTTTCCCCGGCCGAGCGGCGAGCGCACCGGCCGCGGCAGCTTTCTCCATGCGCAGGTACTCGAACAGCAGCGCCATAAGGAGCGGCCCGACGAAAAGGCCAATCACGCCGAAGGTGGATACGCCGCCCAGCAGGCCGAAGAGCACAGCGAGGAAGGGGAGTTCCACGGAGGCGCCGATAATGCGCGGACGGATGAACTTGTCGACCATGAACAGTTCGAACGTGCCCCAGATGGCGAGGCCAACTGCGCCCGCGGTTTGGCCTTTGGCCAGCAGTAGTGCGCTCACCGACAGGAACGAGAGGGGTGCGCCGCCGGGCACCAGCGCGAGATACCCTGTCAGCACGCCCAGCATGACCGGCATGGGTGCGCCCGCAATCGCGTAGGCAGTACCGAGGACTACGCCTTCGAGCGCCGCGACAGAGCACAGGCCCAGCGCGGTGCCACGAATCGAGAGGGGGACCAGGCGGCGCACAGTCGGATAGACATTGGGCAGATGGCGATGGCCAACGACGTCGATATGGGCCATAACGGTCGAGGCCGAAAGTTGCCCGATGACAAACGTCAGGAGCGCCAGGAGTATGTAGAACGCGTTGGCGAGCAGCGCGGCGCCGAAGCCACCCAGGGTGCCCGTGATATGCGCGACGGAATCACCCTTGACCTCGCCGAGCAGCTTCATCACCGAGCCCTGCTGGGCGAGATTGGCATTCCACCACTCCACAGCCTGCGTGTGAACAACAGGCATGTGCTCAAGCCATTCCGGCGCCGGCAGGCCCGTCTTGTTCAACTGCTGCAGGTACACTGAGAGCTGACCGATTTCATGCGACAGCGAGGTGGCGATGACGGCCAGGGGGAGTCCGAACGCAGCGATGAGCGCAAGCGTCAGCACCGCGACAGCCGCGCCGTTGGAGAATCCGCGGGAAACCAGCTTTTCCAGTAACGGTCGCGTTGCAATGACGAGGACAGCGCCCCATGCAAGCGGCAACAGCAGGTGGTGCAACACGAACCCGAGGGCGATGAGAAGAATTGTGGGAAATAACCAGCGCACGGCGAACCTCACTAACTGTCGAAGGTCGCGTATATCGCGCGTGTTTTAGCCGCCTAGCCGTTTTTGGGTTAAAGCGCACGATGGCTCATTGGCTAGACAGCAGTGGACATCTCAACCTGGAGCAGGAATGGAAGCGGCAGCGATTCAGTCGGAACTGGATGAAGCGGCTGCGCGTCACGGCGCACAACTGTACGGGAAACACCCGCACCGGTTTCACCTTCAAATGGTCGTCGACAAGATGTGTGAAATTGGCGCCGACCGGGATGAAGTCATTGCAGCCGCGTGGCACGACGCGATGGAAGACGCCGGGGTGACCCGCGATGAAATCGCGCAACGCCACGGCCCGCGCGTGGCGACGCTCGTGTGGTCGGTATCGGGCGAAGGGAAAAACCGTAGAGAACGGTCGCAGAGCATCGTGAACAAGCTAACCGAGCACCCGGAGGGCATCACGCTCAAGCTGGCGGACAGGTACTGCAACCTGCTGCAGAGCCTGCGGGATGGGCGCGGGGACCTGGCCCGTATGTACCTTAACGAGGTGCCGCTTTTCGAGCCGCTGTTTGCTCGAGGCAATGCCGCGCTCTATGGGCAGTATCGTGAACTGCGTGCAACGGCCAGGTAAGCCGGGATGCGGGTTCACTCGCAAAAGTTGCCCCGTCCGGCACGGCGCGCAGCAACCCCAAAAGTTCAGTTCTTCGCCCCCTGGGACCATGTTTCAGGGGGCTTTGTACGTCCGGGAACGCCTCGAGCCACCTATTCCCACATCCCGTCTGCAGGACACCTGGGTCCGCAGTGGTGCTGTGCCGTATCAGGCGTTCTCGACCGGCGGATGTGCACTTGCGGGCCGCGTCAGTGCGGCCAGCTTGGCGAGGATGCGCGCCTCGAATTCAGCGGTGGTTTCGGACGGGGATGGCACTTCCAGTGCGGCGAACTCCCCACCGCCAGCCTCCGGCTGGGCTGCCGATATGCGCACGTAGAGGGGAAGGGTGTCGAGGCGCACGAGATAGTGCGTGTTGCGGGAGCCCGTCCCGAATTTCGCCTCGCCTTGCCGGATGATGTCGCAATTTTCAGGCTGCGCGCCGGTCGGCAGGCCCTGCGCTTCAAAGCGGTGGGGCCCGCGCTCGAAGACCCGTGAATCGGGAAACAGCCTGCGCGCGATGTCCATGGAGGAAAGTCCAGTTTTTCTTGTGCTCGCTGATTGTACATCTGTGGCCAAACCCACAAAAGAAACAACCGCCCAAAGGGCGGTTCAGGTGAATCAGGGTGTTTCGGTCGAACCTTTCTGGTTATTGACCGGTGCCGCGCAGCTTTGCAAGAACCGCCACGCGCTCGTTCTCGGTGAGGCCGAAACCAAGGGTGGCTGTGGCCTGCTCAAGGAAAGCTTCGTCGTTGCCCTGTGCCAGCGCATCCTCTTCTTTCGCAAACTCAAGGAACGCGTTGACCAGTGCACTACGAACAGGCCAGTCCTCTTGCGGGAGGGGGTCCCAGTACTCGTCGTACGGAACCAGGACAAGGGTCCGTTCTGAGACATCACCGGACGACTGCGTGCACCAGAGCGCGCTGCCGTCCTCCGCTTTTTGCACCTCCTGGGTGTCCCAGCAAACGTCCGTTTCGTCGTCGTAGTCGGGGATAATGTCGCGGGCTACGCGCTGGGCGATGGAGACAGGAGCGGTCGCAAGCACGATGTCAGAGGTTCCTTTCACCACCTCGAAGTTTATGCCCCGACAAGGGAGACCCGACTCACCCGCCGCGACCACGTCGAAGGAACCGTCGTTGACCAGGGGGTACTTCTTCACCTGCGATGGCTGGTGAACAGCATCCTTGGGAGCATCCGGCAGCTTCGCTTCCCATTCATTCCAGCTTGAATGCCCAAACGCGATAGCTGCGAGCCTCAGGCAGTCGTTGTGACTCAGCTCATTCGTGGATTTGTTGAGCTTTTTGAGCTCTCGACGAAGTGCGCTAACAAAGGCCTTGGCTTCCTTCTTGTTTCCGGTAAATGACATGTGTGTATCCTCTGAGGCCTCGCCGGCCACCTAAAACGCCGCAGCGCGATTGCTGCGTGGTGTTCGCGTTGCCAAGCGAGGCCCGGGTACACGGGTTAAAAATTCGCATGGATGTCCTCCAAAAGCACTTAGCCCTGACCCAGAATGGGCCGCGAACGGCTGGCGGCTTCCTTGCCGTCAACGTCTAGCGAGGTCGCACGCAGGGCCAACTGGCGCTCCCGGGTGAGCTAAAGAGCCGTACCGGTGAGCGCCTCCGCGCAGGGAGGCCTACCCCTTCGTCGAAAGAAAACGACGCCTGTTGGCGTCGTTCGAAGCAGGAGGGGAGGGCGTTACTCTGCCGCGAAGATGGGCAGCGCGTAGGCCAACTCACGAACCTTGGCAGCGTCATCTGCTTTGTAGCCCCAGATGTTGTCCACCAGGTCAGAGTGGCCGAACTGCTTGATGACAATCTTCCAGCGTGGCACCGGCGTACCTTCGGTGATGTAGTCGCGAATGTTTTCGACTAGCGAGCGCATCGTGCCGCCTTGGTTGAAGCCACGCCAGCTGTTGCGAAAGCCCGTTTTGTGCAGGTAGATTGCTTTTTGTGAGTATTCGTCAATGAAGTACAGATAGCCGCGGCGGAGTTCGAACCGCGCGTAGCGGTCGGCGGGTACGAAGGTCGCCTGACCAGTTTTCTCGTCGTACACATTGCTGCCGCCGTACCAGAAAAAGCGCCGGCCGTAGCTAGCGATAATGCGCAGAAGGGCGTTGGCGTGCTCAAGTCGCTCTTGCTTCTGTATTGCCTTGCTTTTGTTGGTGGCCATAGACGTTCCAGGTAGAGGGTCCTCCATCGTGTAGCAAAATCAAAAGCGAACGTGTGTCGGCGTACCGATTTTCGACCTGGCGATTCGTCACCCGAGGGGGTTCCTGCGCGACGGATACAGCAGGGCCGCCCAGTCCACTAAAATTGGGCGGCGGTGAGCTCGCTCGCCCTCAAGTCCTGTGCAGGCAGAGGGCCTGTCGCTAAATGACACAGGCACATCAACAACGGAATGAGGACTTAAATGAGAATTGAACAACGTGGCGGCTTCCTCAGGGACTTCGTGCATGCGGCCCATCGGGGCCATCTGGTGCCTGCCGCGTTTCAGCGACCGTATGTCTGGACCCGAGGGGACGTCATCGCCCTGTGCGAGTCTGTGCTCGAGGGGTTTCCGCTGGGCACTTTCGTGTTCTGGGTTCCGCGCGACAGGGTAACCGCCAGTTCGGCGGTGCGCCATCGCCTCGGGCCCGTCGTCATCGATGCGGCTAAGCAAGATGTGGCAGTCCTGCTCGACGGGCAGAACAGGCTCGCAACGCTCGCGTGGCTGATGCACGACTACGACGGTCCTTTGCCTGATGACCTGACTGCAGGCGAAATCGAAACGTGGGCCGCTGGCCAACGGCTTGTTGCAAATCTCAGGACGAAGCAACTGGAGTTCGTTGATGTCAAGGACGCCGACGCCGACTTCCGGCTTCCTGCGTACACGCTACTGGACTCGCGTCGCGCGCATCCGCTCATGCGAAAGCGCTGGGACAACGACTGGGCACATCTGAGCGAAGAGGAGCGGGACGCGGGCTTTAAGTGGTTCGATGAGGCGTCCGCGGCCTTTTCGGATGCCAAGGTTGTGGCAACGTGGATTGAGCACGAATCGGTCGAAAACGCTCGACGCGCGTTTCTCCACATCTGCCGCGTCGGGGTGCCGATGTCGGCCGAGGACTTCGACAAGGCCATCGAGTGGACGGCTCCGGCCTGAGGGGATTCACGGACGCGCCATCTGGCGCGTCCTTTTTCGTTTCCCGGCGTCAGAACGACACCAGGTGGAGCGCCTGGGCGATAAATACCGCGGCGCCGCCCAGCGCGAGCCATTGTCCGAAGGGCAGTTGCTTTTGCCGGGCCTCGCCGTCACGCATGACCATCACCAGATGCGCGGCAAGTCCGGCGAGTGCCGCGGCCAGCATTGCATACATGACGCCCACCGGGCCAATGAACGCGCCAATGGCCAGCATGAGCTTTGGGTCGCCGCCGCCCAGTGCATCAACGCCGCGCAACACCTTGAAGGCGACGGCCGGTATCTTGAGCAGGAGGTAGCCGCCTAGCGCGCCATAGACGGCCTCCGCTGGCGTAACGAAGGCGTGATTGACCGCAGCTACCAGCCCGGCCCAGAGAAGCGGGCCAATGAGCACGTCCGGCAATAGCTGGTGTTCGACGTCAATGGCAGACAGCCACAGCAGCAGAAAGCCCGCGACACCTGCCAGCGCGGCATTGAACGTCAGTCCGAAGTGCGCACTGACGGCGGCGCCGAGCGCGGCACCCGCGAGTTCAAGCATCAGGTAGCGCGCGGAGATGGGCGCGTGGCAGTCCCGACACTTCCCCTTGAGCAACAACCAGCTCACGAAGGGCAAGTTATCGAACCAGCGGATTTTCGCGCGACAGGAAGGACAATGGGACCGGACCGCGTCAAGGGTCGGGTCTGCGGCGTCGGCGGGCAGGCCGAGCTCTTCCTGCGCGCCTTGCCTCCACTCCTGCAGCATCTTGCGCGGCAGCCGATGTACCAGGCTGTTGCCATAACTACCTACCGCCAGGCCCGAGAACAGGCCCACCAAAACCGGAGAAAGCATTTTCGCGACTCATGCAGACAGACAGGCTGCGTGTAGCGCGACGCTCTTAGCCTTGCGCGCGGGGCACAAGTTCTGGCGCACCGACAAAGGTAACGGTTTATGGGGCGAGGAGGGGGAATCAGGTAGCCAGCATCACTGGAAGCGGGCTACCTGACCAGCCTTCGGCTACTGCTTCGTGGCGAGCACCACAACGCCGTCGGACTTGTCCTGGAGCAACGTGGCCAGGTACAACGTGCTGCCGGATGCATCCGTGAGGACCGCCGCGGCACCTTCCGTGTACCCGCCGTCAAGCGGGCAGCTGGCACCAGCGAGCGCAACTTTTGCGTTCAGGATGGCCTTGCCATTGCCTGCGACCGCGACACTGCCCGTTACGGCACAGGTGCCCGAGGGCAGCGTCAGGGTGCCGGATATCAGCCCACCTGCATCGAGAGAAGCCGTGACGGCACCCGTTCCGGAGCGCAAGGCTGCCGAACCCTTGTAGGCGCCCGACAGTGCCGAGAGGACGGGTGTCGACGCATAGAGAGGCTGATAGGTTGTGGCAAACGTATCCGTATGCGAGAACTCCCCGGCTGTCTTGGTCATGGTGCCGTTGAAGGACTGGCCTACCGAATAGGTGCCGCTGATATTGACGCTCGTACGCCGCAGGGGCAACGGGCTGAAGTCCAGCGCGTCGGTTGAGGTAAAGCTGCCGACCCGGGAGGTCCCATATCCCGCTACCATATCCTGCACCACGCCCTTGAGCGAAAAGATGAAGTACGACTGGCCGGTGGGCAGCACGAAGGCCGTGGTGTCCCAGCCGAGACTCATTGAACCTTGCCAGATGCCTTCGGCCGAGGGGCCATTGTCGGTTGGCGGAACAGGGGCGGAGGGCACCGACGCTGTCGATTTGTCGACCGCCGGGCTGCCGGCGCTTCCACCACCGCCACAGGCGGCAACCGTTGCTGCCGCCATCAATGAGAAGAACAGTTTTCCTGCACTGGAAAATCTTGGTGTGTGCGCACTGCGCATGTTGGCCCCCTGAGTAGAAACAGCGACACTGGGTCGCGGCTTGTCCCTCGTACCTGTGGCCATTATCGATTGGTGCCGGAATGCCCCAAGGAGCCCCCGGCGTTGTGCCCGATAATGCCAACCTGCTGACAATACTGTCAAGCACGGCACCTGGATGTGGGCGTTCGCACACATCGGGCAGAGATTCGGCGCAACCTCAACGCAACGAGGGCAACGACGGAAAACCAATCCTTTCGAAGGTCTGCCTAAAATGAAAAAGCCCCCAACGAGGAGGCTTTGGTATCGCAAACGTGCGCGTCAGAACTTCATGTTCAGGCTGGCCACCGCGTTGATGAGGTGGCTGCCGCCGAGGGCGTACTGCGGGATGTACTGCAGCTCCGTACGGACCGCGTAGGTCTTGTTCAGCTGGTATTCAGCGCCGAGGCCGAGCACCGCTACCGTGTGTGTGTCGCCTTCGCCCATGAAGCTCAGATGACGCTCAGCCACACCTGCGCGTCCGAAGACCGAGACGTTATGCGGGAGCGGGTAGTAGCCCAGCGCGCTGAGCGAGAAGAGGTCGCCCTGAAGCGGGGCTTCGATGCGTCCTGCATGGACACGCGCGTCGCCCAGATGGGAGTAGCCGAACTCGACGGCCGCATACTGATTGATGCGATAGCCCGAATAGAAGTTCAGGCTGGCGCCGCCGCCATTGATACTTGCGTGAGCAGGGGCCGACATGGAGGTGTCGGAGTAGCCGACGCCTGCGCCAGCATAGAAGCCCGACTGAACAGGTTGTGCCTGCGCAACGCCGGCGGCGAGACCCGTCGCAAGCAGCAATGCGAGAGAAATCTTTTTCATCGTTTTGGTGTGCCCCTCAGGGGCTGGAAGTCAGACAGGTTGTTGGTCTTGTTTGATGCCAACGCAACCTATAGCGAGTCGCTGTATGGACAGGCCCTGTAGCGACTCGGGTCGAGGTGAGCCGCACCTGCCATGAAGAAAAACGCCCGCAAGGTTGCGGGCGCGAAGAAACATCCGGTATCACTCAGGGCACGGGCCTCATTGCGGCGCGTGCAGTGAGCCATGCTTAACAACCTGAACCGTGTCTGCATCGACGGTCACGAAGTCGCCTTCGTTAAACTCGCTCATCGCGTTCTCGACAACAACCAGGCGTGCGCCCAGTTCTCTCCCCACGGTGGCCAGGTGCGCGAGCTTGCCGCCCACCGCTGCGATAACAGCGCCGTGGCCATCCCGGCACGCAGACAGCATCGCCAGCTCGTAGTCGACCCCCGCAAAAGGCACGACCGCGATAGCGCCGGCGGGTACGGGTTCGTTCGGTTTGGGGAACACGACCTGTCCAAGCGCCTTACCCTTGCCCGCGAGCTTGACGCAATTGTGACCTGCCTGCTCCGCGAGACGCGAACAGAACTCCCAGACTGCCTTGTTGACACGACTGGTCTCGTAGACATCGTCGAGCTCGAGTCCAGCGCCAAGCCACCAGTCGGTGTGCAGCGGGTTATCAACCAGCATCTTCATCCCGGAAGGGCATACCGGCTCCCAATCAGGAAGCATGTCAACGCTCAGGTGCCGGATGTCGCGCGCGGCCCACAGAAGGAAGGGCGCGCGCGGGACCTTGAGCAGACGCTGTCCGCCGCCATCCGCTGGCACCTGCAGGTCGAGAAAGCCACCTGTATCGCGCGCCTGCTCGACGATGCGAAAGCGGAGCACGGCATGTTCGTATTCGTCTTCTGCCTGCGCAACTGTGAGGGCATCGCCACGCGCGCTGTCTTCGGCCTCCTGGGCCTGGGCCAGCTCGACGGCCTCACGCTTCGCAAACAGGCTTGCGAGCACCTCGCGGTCCTCCCGCCCGAGCGGCGAGCCACTCTCACTGCCCGGGAACAGCAGCCCATCGCGTAGCGCGCGCTCGTAAAAGCGCCAGTGCCGCGGGTCGTTTTCAACCTTGTAGACCGAGGTGTCCCGTGCGTGCTCCAGTTGACGGACGGCGCGATAGGCGTCCAGCGCTTCCGACACGTCATCGAAGGGTTTATGCCAGAACGCCGGGTCCTTCACGCGGCCAAACAGAACGGCTTGTCCGTCGGGCACCGCGATGACGAGGTCCGAATCGCGACTTCTAGCGTGATACAGCCCACGCTTTCGGAAATACGCAACCAGCGACACCGGGTCATCAGGAGCGCCGCCGAGTTGGTCGAGCGCCCAAGTCTCGTCATCCTTGCCGAACTGCACGCGAGCGTAGGGCTGGTAAAACACCCCATCTCTTTCGTAGATACCCGCGTTCATCCACGCGACGTCATGCGTGTACCGCACATAGTCCGGGTCCGCCGGGTCCTGCGCACAGCTCTCGAACCCATCATCATTCGCCCTCAAGGTCTGTTTGCCATTGAGGATGTCCACGGCCATATCGAGCGTCATGCCCTCGATGTCTTCCAGCAGCGCGTCGAGCGCATGGCGCCATCGGCCTGCGACGACCAGACCGCGCACGTGCCGGACGACGACGTCCGGCGCAATGGAAAAGCTCATTACCTGC
>Ga0157369_10001556_pt1 | contig 28075 bp, 25 predicted proteins | sample C25metaG_FD_113461 | JGI IMG/M metagenome (GOLD analysis project Ga0157369, IMG submission 113461) | Corn rhizosphere microbial communities from Kellogg Biological Station, Michigan, USA - C2-5 metaG | ecosystem: Host-associated > Plants > Roots > Rhizosphere > Soil | place: USA: Michigan... | reverse complement strand
TTGCCGAACAGGATCTTGTCGCCGGCCTTGACGTCCAGCGGCGTGACCTTGCCCTCTTCGGACTTGGCGCCGCCACCGACGGCGACGACTTCGCCTTCCTGCGGCTTTTCCTTGGCGGTATCGGGAATGATGATTCCACCCGCGGTCTTCTCGTCAGCCTCGACACGGCGAACGAGAACGCGGTCATGAAGCGGCCTGAAACCCATAGGTCTGAACCCCTTATCTTGCTCTCTAAGGTTGAACTGCAGCTAGCACTCTACAGATGAGAGTGCCAGCGATGGCCGGCATATGGTTGCGGCCCCTTCATCCGTCAACAGGTCGACTCAAGGCTTTTGACGCTAGGCGTGCGCGAGACGGGTCAAGCCGAGACGGTCGCGCATGAGCCATCGCGACAGCATCATCAGCGCGACGCAGGCGAGGCCGCTCGCGAGGCCGATCCAGATGCCTACGCCCTTCCAGTCCGCCCCGAACGCCAGCCAGGAACCAATTCCCAGACCGACGACCCAATAGCCGACCAGCGCGAAGAGTAGCGGCCAGCGCGTATCGTGAAGCCCGCGCAGCATGCCCGCTCCGATCACCTGAGCGCCGTCGACAAGCTGGAAAGCCGCTGCGACCCGAAGGAAGCTTACCGCAAGCGCAATGACAACCGCATTTTGCGGCACATCATTGAGAAACAGGGTGATCAGCCAGCGTGGCGCACTCCACATGCCGAGCGCCATCGTCCCCATGAAAGCGACGCCGACGACCCAGGCCGTCCATCCGGCGCGCGTGATTCCACGCTCGTCGCCCCGCCCCAGCGCCAGCCCGACGCGCACCGTCGCGGCCTGGCCGAGGCCGAGAGGGACCATGAAGGTCAGGGCTGCGAGCTGAAGCGCGACGGCATGTGCCGCCACGGCCGGAGCGCCTATCCAACCCATGAAGTAAGCGGCAAGCGCGAACACGCCGATCTCCAGGCCCATGGTCGCCCCGATCGGCCAGCCGAGCCTGATCATCGCCAGCAGGCGCTGCCCGTCGAACCGCCACCAATTCCCGAACAGGTGAAAGCGCCGGAATTGCGGGTCGGTCGCGGTGACTCCGATCAGAGCGCCGCAAAGCAATGACCAGGTGACCGTGCTGCCAATGCCGCTTCCAACAAGGCCGAGTGCCGGCAGGTCGAAGTGGCCGAACATCAAAGACCAGCTGATCAATGCATTGAGGAGGATGCCGCTGAGGCTGAGCCACAACACGACCCTGGGCCGCTCCAGTGCGGCAACGAAATTGCGCAGAAGCTGGAAGATCAGCCACGGCGCGACCAACCACATATAGGCCCTGAGGAACGTCTGCCCCTGCTCGGCCAGCTCCCGCGACTGGCCGAAAAGGAGCATGAGGCTGCCGACGTGCCACATCAGCAGCCAATAAGGCGGCATCACGATCGCCACGAGCCAGAGTCCGGCGCGGAAGGTCCGCCGGACGTCGCGAACGGCATTGAAACGCTGACCGAGCGCGGTCGCCATCATCGGCGACGAAGCGGTGATGAGACCCAGGAGAAAGATGCTGAACGTCCAGGTCAGGTTGAGCGCCAGCGTCGCGGCCGCCAGCTGGGTCGCGCCGAGACGACCCATCAACAGCACGTCGGTCGCCTGGATGACCTGTTGCGTGACATTGGCGAGAATCAGCGGCCAGGCGAGCGCCAGCATCGCGCGAAGCTCGGCGAGCCAGGCGGACCGTCGATCCGGCAAGGGAATTTCCGCAGCCGCTGCCATTCAATGTCCTTGGGGGCAGCAATAGGCGCAGGCAAGCCGGGGTCGCATTGGCGGCGGTTCTCCGCTAGCTACCCCGGCGATATCTCAGAGGTCCCATTCCCATGAAATTCGTACGCGCAATCTGGAAGTTGCTGGTCGGGATTAAGGACGCCCTCGTCCTCATTCTCATGCTGATTTTCTTCGGAGGGCTTTATAGCGCGCTCTCCGCCAAGCCGGCGCCGGTCAAGGACGGCGTACTCGACCTCAACCTCAACGGAAGCGTCGTCGAGCAGCCGGCGCGCGCGCGTTGGTCCGACGTCGCCAGCGGCAACCGGCTCGGACAGTATCGGCTCCGCGACCTCATCGAGGTGCTCGACAAGGCGCGCGACGACAGCCGCGTGAAGGCGGTCGCGCTCGATCTGGACGGCTTCACCGGCGGAGGGCAGACGACGATCGGCGACCTCGCGGACGCGGTCCGGCGAGTGCGCGCCGCAGGCAAACCGGTGATTGCTTATGGCGTCGGCTATACCGACGACAGCTACCAGCTCGCCTCGGCGGCGTCGGAAATCTGGCTGAATCCGCTGGGCGCGGTGCTGATTGCGGGCCCGGGCGGAAGCAATCTCTACTACAAGGGCCTGCTCGATAAATTGGGCGTGACGGCGAACGTCTATCGCGTCGGAACCTACAAGTCGGCGGTTGAGCCGTTCATCCGCAACGACATGTCGCCAGAAGCGAAGCAGAATTACATGGCGCTCGACCAGGCCGAGCTCGAAAGCTGGCGCCAGTCGGTGAAGCAGTCGCGGCCCAAGGCGAACATCGACGCCTTCCTCACGAACATGAACGGCGCGGTTGCGGCGGCGGGCGGCGACATGGCCAAGGCGGCGCTCGCCGGCGGGTTGATTGATCGCATTGGCAGCCGGCGCGAGTTCGAGGATCGCCTCGCCGAGCTCGGCGGCAGGGGGGAAAAAGGCACGGGCTTCGCCCGGATCAAGCTCTCCTCATACGTGACAGATGTGGTCGAGCGGAACCCGAAGGGGCCGATCGGCATCGTGACCATCGCCGGCGATATCGTCGATGGCAAAGCCGGGCCGGGCACCGCTGCGGGAGACACGATCGCGAACGAGATCGACGACGGAATCCAGGGCGGGATCAAGGCGCTGGTCGTCCGCGTCGACAGCCCGGGCGGGTCGGTCCTCGCGTCGGAGCGCATCCGGCAGGCATTGCTTGAGGCCAAGGCGAACAAGATCCCGGTCGTGGTCTCGATGGGCAGCGTCGCGGCTTCGGGCGGTTACTGGGTCTCGACCCCGGCCGACTTCATCTATGCCGAGCCCTCGACGATCACGGGTTCGATCGGCGTGTTCGGGGTGATCCCGAGCTTCCAGGGGACGCTCCAGAAGCTCGGCGTCGGCGCCGATGGCGTGAAGACTACCCCGCTTTCGGGTGAGCCCGACGTGCTCAAGGGGCCGTCGCCGGAAGCTAGCCAGCTCATTCAGGCAGGCGTCAATTCGATGTACGGCCGCTTCCTCGGCATCGTCGCCGAGGCGCGGCACAAGACCCCGCAGCAGGTTGATCAGATCGCACAAGGGCGCGTCTGGGACGGCGGCACGGCGCACCAGCTCGGGCTGGTCGACGGCTTCGGTGGGGTGAACGAGGCCGTGGCCAAGGCCGCGCAGCTCGCCGGGCTCGGCAACGAGCGTGGCGTTCGCTACCTCGAGCCGCCGGTCAGCTTCCGCCAGGAGTTGATCGAGGCGCTCGCCGACGAGCAGGCCGACGCGGCGCCCGCGCCGCAGGACGCCTTCGCGTCGTTCGCGCGCGCTCCCCAACTGCAGCTCGCGACCATGCTCGGCGAAGTCCGCTCGATCCTCGGCGGCCCGAGCATCCAGGCGCGCTGCCTGGAATGCGGCGAGGTCGCGCCTGCGCGGTTCGACAAGCAGGATCTCAGCCTACTGGCGGTGCTCAAGGAATGGCTGGCCTGACGCGGTGAACATCTCGCACCGCCGAGGCCATCGATCCGCTGTATCAGCGGACGCCGATGGATGCGGTCATTCGTCCGGCAGATGTGCGCGATTCGGTCGCGATTGGAGCGATCTACCGACCATATGTCGAGCAAACCCACTTCACATTCGAGGAAGCCGCACCTGACGCCGGCGAGATCGCGCTGCGCATGGCGAATCCGCTGTATCCGTGGCTCGTCATCGACGAGGGAAATCGCCTGCTTGGCTATGCCTCGACTGCGCCGATGCGCAATCGCGCGGCGTACCGCTGGAGCGTCGAGACGGGCATCTATCTGGCGCCCGACGCGCAGGGCCACGGTCTTGGGCGCAGGCTGCTGGAAGCGCACCTCGATCTACTCGAGCAGCAAGGTTTCGTGACTGCGATCGCGGGAATTGCCCTTCCCAATGAGCCCAGCGTCGCGCTTCACGAAAAGCTCGGCTTTGCCCTGGCCGGAGTTGAGCGCGGCGTCGGGTTCAAGCTGGGCAAATGGATCGATGTCGGTCGCTGGCAACGCGACCTCGCACCGCGCACCCAACAACCGGATGAACTCTTGGCCTATGCGGCGGTCACTTCACCCGCCTGAAGTGCCGGACCTCGTCTCCACCCGTCGCTGCAGACCGGACGAGAGAGCGAACGTCGTAATGGTCCTTGTCGATGATCCGCCACTCGGAATCGATCTCTTGGGGCGGCTTGTCCGGTGAGCCGCGCATGTTGCCCTTGAAGTGGAGGGTAGGTCCGCTCGGCTGCATCGTGCCGTGGCCGACTCCGCCCAGAGAATTGAAGTATGTGAACACCGCACTGTCGCCGTCGAGGCTGTAGATCGTCTCGCCCGCGTAGACGACCTTGCCCTTTTCCTTGACCTCATGGCGGTCGCGGACGTGCGCTCCACCGTACATCGCCTCGAAGCAATGCGTATCGCTCATCGTCGGCGTGAAATCGGTGATCCAGCAGGAGCCGGTCAGCGGCGCGAACGCCGAAAGGTTGATCGCGCCTTGGGCGGCGATGAAAAGCGCGAGAAGCACGGCGTACAGAATAGCGCCTTTGCCGACTGTCAATCCAGAGTGGAGGCGATCGAACGCAGCACGTCGCCCGGCGAGCGTTCGATAATCTCGCCATGTGAGACAATGATCCGGCGCAAGTCCGGAATTGACGCCCAATCGCGCAGCTGCCTGGCGAGCGCGCGCTTGTCGCCAACGAACAGATACCGGACTTCGCGCGCCATTTGCGGATGCTTGACGCCGAACCCGAACAGCCGTGCCATGATATTCGCGCCGAGGCCCTTTGGATGGCGAACGTTGGAGATGACGTCGTTGAGGATCAGCGTCGTGCCGGAATCGCGCCGCACGATGAGAGCTGCCTCGGCGTTTCGCATCCCGTCGACGATGGCGAAACGCACGGCTACGTCGTTTAAGACGTCGCCGACCGCGTCGACAGGAACCGCTTTCTCGACGCGTTTCTTCGCACCGGGCGGACAGATCACCTCGATGTCGGGATAGCGCTTCTTGAACGGCCGGGCATCGAGCCGGTGGAAGCCGTTGGGTACAACCATGAACGAAGGAGATCCCAACGCTTCGACTTCGCGCATGGCCGGCTCATCGAGCGCCACGGGGCTGAACAGTACGGTCCGGCCGTCACTCAGTGCGACAGCCGTCATCCGCCGGGGGAAGCGCCCCAGCGGCATGTGGATCTCGCCCTCTACGCTCAGGAGCCCGTCGTCGATTTTCTCGACGGGGCTGTGAGGGAAGACTTTCCACTCGTCGTGAAGGCTTGCCATGGCAGGATTAACTCGCCCGTTACCGTACCGGGCCTAATGCTGATCGGATGAAAACGGTCCATAACCTGTTCAAATACAGGATGGTTCTGATGCTGGCCGTAGCCGCGGCCGGCAACTTTATCTGGCTGACCGCCTGGATCGTCCACAATCCCGCCTTCCTCGGCATGGATTTCGCCGCCTATTGGCGAGCTGCGCATCAAACCGCGGTTCAAGCTTATGCGCCGGGGCAGAGCGTTCAATTCCCTTATTTGCCGACCATGCTGATGTGGATCTCGCCCCTGGCGCTGGTTCCCTTCTGGCCGGCCTATCTGCTGTTCATGTCGGCGAGCGTATGGGCCTTCGCTCTTGCGAGCCGGCCTCATCTGTCGCGGCCGCAAATCCTGCTTGCGATCGCGAGCCCGCCGATCATCAACGGCGTCTCGGCCGGCCAGTGCTCGGTCGCCCTCGCCGCCGCGCTCCTGTGGGCCTGCGGAGCGCGGAACAGGATCGCGGCCGGTATCGTGCTTGGTCTCATTGCCTCGATCAAACCCCAGCTGGTCCTGATGGCGCCGGCTCTCTTGCTGGTTCGGCGTGATTGGCCGGCATTCTGGGCCGCTGGACTGACGTGGGCCACCACAATTGTCGGCACCCTGGCGGTTCTTGGGGTTGGCGCCTGGCAAGCCTGGCTCGCCTTCCTGCCTTACTATCATTCGGTGCTGATGCGCCACGACCGGTTAGGGATGGCCATCGCACCGAGCTTTGCCGCTCAATATTTGCACCTGCCCGCGATGCCGTTTGCGATCGTGGGAATTGGCTTTGGACTATGGCTGATCTGGACTGCACGTGGTTCGACACCGTTGGTCCAGTGCGCGGTGATCGCCTGCGCCAGCCTGCTCAGCGCCCCCTCCGCGATGGTCTATGATCTTGCGCCGGTCATTCCCTTCCTGACCGTCGAGATCTGGGCTGCATCCTTCGTCGCGGCGCTCGCGATGAGTGGTGGCATTGCGCCCATCTCACTTCTGCTGGCCGGGTTGCGAATTCACGACGTCGCTCGCGACCCGCCCCGCATCGAAGACGATCGGATAGTGGGCCTGGCGACGGCCTAGATGTGGATCGGCTTGCCGGTCACCGCCATCGCCGCTTCCTTGAGCGCCTCCTCGTGCGTCGGGTGGGCGTGGCAGGTGTAGGCGATGTCCTCGCTGGTGGCGCCGAACTCCATCGCCAGCGCCGCTTCGCCGATCATGGTTCCGGCGACCGAGGCAATGATCCAGACGCCGAGCACACGGTCGGTTTTCGCGTCGGCAATGACCTTCACGAAACCGTCCGGCTCGCGGTTGGTCTTGGCGCGGCTGTTGGCAAGCATCGGGAACTTGCCGACCTTCACCTCGCCCTCCTTCTTCGCTTCTTCCTCGGTGAGGCCGACGCCGGCGATCTCGGGCATGGTGTAGACGACCGACGGGATCACATTGTGGTTCACGATCCCCGTCTGGCCGGCGATATTCTCGGCGACCGCAATGCCCTCGTCCTCGGCCTTGTGGGCGAGCATTGGGCCGCGGATCACGTCGCCGATCGCCCAGATGCCAGCCACCTTTGTGCGGAAGTCGTGGTCGGTCTCGACCTGCCCCCGCTGGTTGGTCTGAAGCCCGGCCTTGTCGAGCGCGAGGCCTTCGGTGTTGGGCTTGCGGCCGATCGAGACGAGGACGACGTCGGCTTCGATGGTCTCGGCTGCGCCGCCGGCAGCGGGCTCGACGGTGAGCGTGACGGTATCGCCCTTGCGCTCCGCCTTGGTCACCTTGGTCGAGAGCCTGAATTCGAAGCCCTGCTTCTTGAAAATCTTGTTCGCTTCCTTGCGGACGTCGCCGTCGAAGCCGGGCAGGATCTGGTCGAGGAACTCGACGACCGTGACCTCGGCGCCGAGGCGACGCCAGACGGAGCCGAGTTCGAGCCCGATCACGCCGCCGCCGATGACGACCATGCGCTTCGGCACCTGAGGCAACTCGAGCGCTCCGGTTGAGTCGACGATCCGCTCCTGGTCGATGGTGATTCCGGGGAGCGGAGTCACCGATGAGCCGGTGGCGATGACGATGTTCTTCGCGGTGACCTTGCGATCGCCGACCTGAACGGTGTGCGCGTCGACGAAGCTCGCGCGGCCCTTCACCCACTCGACCTTGTTCTTCTTGAACAGGAACTCGATGCCCTGGGTGAGGCCCTTCACAGCCTCCAGGCGCGTCGCGTGCATCTGGCCGAGGTCGAGCTCGAGATTGGCGAGCTTGACCCCCCATTTCGCGAGCGTCCCGTCATGCGCTTCCTCGAACAGCTCCGAAGCGTGGAGGAGCGCCTTGGATGGGATGCAGCCGACGTTGAGGCAGGTGCCGCCGAGCGTGTCGCGGCTCTCGGCACAGGCGGTCTTGAGGCCCAGCTGCGCCGCTCGGATCGCCGCAACATAGCCGCCCGGGCCAGCGCCGATCACCAGAACGTCGAATTCATAATTCTCAGCCATTTTTCTCTTCCGTGATCCCCGCGAAAGCGGGGATCCCGCTTCTCTTCCAGGGCAATATAGTGAGCGGGACCCCCGCTTTCGCGGGGGTGACGAGCTAAAGGTCGATCAACAATCTGGTCGGGTCCTCGATCGCTTCCTTGACGCGGACGAGGAAGGTCACGGCCTCGCGTCCATCGATGATGCGGTGGTCGTAGGAGAGCGCGAGGTACATCATCGGGCGGGCAACGATCTGGCCGTCCTTCACGACCGGCCTTTCCTCGATCCGGTGCATCCCGAGCACGGCCGACTGCGGCGGGTTGATGATCGGCGTCGACAGAAGCGAGCCGAAGACGCCGCCGTTCGAAATGGTGAAGGTACCGCCGGTCATCTCGTCGACCGTTAGCGTACCTTCCTTCGCCTTCTTGCCGTAAGCGGCAATGGTTTTCTCGATCTCGGCAAAGCTCATTCGGTCGGCGTCGCGGACGACGGGCACGACGAGTCCCTTCGGAGCGGAGACCGCGACGGAGACGTCGAGATAGTCGTGATAGACGATCTCGTCCCCTTCGAGGCTCGCGTTCACCGACGGCACGTCCTTGGCCGCGAGTGCGCAGGCCTTCACGAAAAAGCCCATGAAGCCGAGGCGGATGCCGTGCTTTTTCTCGAACAGGTCCTTGTAGCGGGTGCGCGCGTCGATCACGGCGCTCATGTCGACGTCGTTGAACGTCGTCAGCATCGCGGCAGTGTTTTGCGCGTCCTTCAGGCGCTTCGCGATCGTCTGGCGAACCCGCGACATCTTGACGCGCTCTTCGCGCCGTTCAGCCGGTGCCCTGGCCTGCGGAGCGGGCGAAGGCGGGATCGCTGCCGGCGCTTTCGCCTGCGGAGCTTCGGCCTTCTGGCCCTGCGCCGCGGCAATCACATCGTCCTTGGTCAGGCGCCCGTCCTTGCCGGTGCCCTGAATCTTGCTCGGGTCGACGTGATATTCGAGCACCGCGCGACGAACCGCCGGAGATAAAGTCGTGATGTGATCTTCGTCGGCGTCAGCTTCCGCAACCGGCGCGGTTGAATCGCCCTTCAGCGCGGGCGTTTCGCCCGCTCCCGCGGGGTTGGTCGCAGCCTCCGCGGCGGCCTTTGCCGGAGCAGCCGCCGTTCCGCCTTCGTCTATCCGCGCGATGGCGGCGCCGACCGCGACCGTGTCGCCTTCCTTGACCAGTTGCTCGGCCATCACGCCCGCGACCGGTGACGGCACTTCCACGCTGACCTTGTCGGTTTCCAGGCTGGCGATCGGCTCATCCTGGGCGACCGCCTCGCCGGGCTTCTTCAGCCACTCGGCAAGCGTTCCTTCGGTAATCGATTCCCCGAGCGCGGGGACCTGGACGTCGGTGGCCATTGCTTTCCTTTATTCCGCCGCGACGGCGGTTCCCGCAGGGCTGCTATGGCCGAGCGCCGCGGCAATCAAGGCCGCCTGTTCCGCGGCGTGGCGCTTGGCGAGGCCCGTTGCCGGAGAGGCGGCGGCGTCGCGTCCCGCATATTGCGGCCGGATTGCGCCAAAACCGGAATCAGCGAGGCATTGTTCGATCACCGGCTCGACAAACATCCACGCGCCGTTGTTTTTCGGTTCTTCCTGCGCCCAAATCAGGTCCTGAAGGTTCGGCATTGCCTTCAAACGCTTCAGAAGCGGCTCGGACGGGAAGGGATAAAGCTGCTCGATTCTGATGATCTCGACGCCGAGGTCTCCGGCCTTGTCGCGCGCTTCGATCAGCTCGTAGGCGAGCTTACCCGAACAGAGGACGAGCCGGCGGGTCTCGCCTTCCGCCGGCGGGTTGAGGTCGGACAGGATCCGCCGGAAATGGCTGTCGCCGGTGAAGTCGGCGGCGCTCGAAACGGCGAGCTTGTGCCGAAGCAGCGACTTCGGAGTCATCATCACCAGCGGCTTGCGGAAATCGCGCCGCATCTGCCGCCGGAGGATGTGGAAATAGTTCGCCGGCGTGGTGCAGTTGGCGACTTGCATATTATCCTCGGCGCAGAGCTGCAGGTAGCGCTCGAGACGCGCCGAGCTATGCTCCGGCCCCTGTCCCTCGAAACCGTGGGGCAAAAGCATGACAAGTCCGCTTGCACGCAGCCACTTGGCTTCGCCGGCGGCGACGAACTGGTCGATGATGCTCTGAGCGCCGTTGGCGAAGTCGCCGAATTGGGCTTCCCACAGAACGAGGCAGCGCGGATCCGCGAGGGAATAGCCATATTCGAAGCCGAGCACGCCGAACTCCGACAGCGGACTGTCGCGAACCTCGAACCGGCCGCCTTCGATCGTGGTCAGCGGGATATATTTCTGGCCGGTCTGCTGGTCGACCCAGACCGCGTGGCGCTGGCTGAAGGTGCCGCGGCCGCTGTCCTGTCCTGAAAGGCGGACGCCATTGCCGTCTGCGAGCAAGCTTCCGAAGGCCAGCGCTTCCGCCGTCGCCCAGTCGAAACCCTCGCCGGTTTCGAACATCTGCTTCTTCGCATCGAGGATTCGCCGCAACGTCTTGTGAACGGTGACGCCCTCTGGGACTCGGGTCAGGACGTCGCCGAGCTTGCGCAGCTCCTCATCGCTGATTGCAGTCGCGATATTGCGGCGTCCAAGCACCGGCTCATCCGGACGGCCAAGCCCCGCCCAACGGCCCTCGAACCAGTCGGCCTTGTTGGGGAGGTAGGACACCGCGGACTGGAACTCTTCCTCGAGGTGGGCGACGTAATCCTTCGTTTGCTGGTCGACCCATGCCTGATCGACCACGCCTTCCTCGATCAGCCGTTTCGCGTAGATTTCGCTGATGGGCCGGTGCTTCTTGATCGCCGCGTACATTTCCGGCTGGGTGAAGCTCGGCTCGTCGCCTTCATTGTGGCCGAAGCGGCGGTAGCACCACATGTCGATGACGATGTCGCGGTTGAAGCGCTGGCGGAATTCGATCGCCATTTTGCAGCAGAAGGTGACCGCTTCGGGATCGTCGCCGTTGACGTGAAGAATCGGGGCCTGGATGCCCTTGGCGACGTCTGAAGGATAAGGCGACGACCGGCCGAATTGCGGGCTGGTCGTGAAGCCGATCTGGTTGTTGACGATGAAATGGATCGTGCCGCCAGTTCCGTAGCCCGGAAGCCCGGAGAAACTGAGGCATTCCCAGACCACACCCTGCCCCGCGAAGGCCGCGTCCCCGTGAAGCAGCATCGGGAGGACGGTGTCGCCTTCCTTGTCGCCCTTGATCGTCTGCACCGCGCGCGCCTTGCCGAGCACGACCGGGTCCACGGCTTCGAGGTGCGACGGGTTGGGTAGGAGCGTCAGGTGCACCTTGATTCCGTCGAACTCGCGGTCCGACGAGGTCCCGAGGTGATATTTGACATCGCCCGAGCCGCCGACGTCAGCAGGGTTGGTCGCTCCTCCGGCGAACTCGTGGAAGATCGCCTGGGCGCGCTTGCCCATCACGTTGGTGAGCACGTTGAGGCGGCCGCGGTGCGCCATTCCGACGTCGATTTCCTCGACGCCCATCTGGCCTCCGTACTTGATCACCGCCTCGAGCGCGGGAACCGCGCTTTCGCCGCCGTCGAGGCCGAACCTTTTCGTCCCGACATATTTGCGCGCGAGGAATTTCTCCCACTGCTCGGCGTGGATGACTTTTTGCAGGATCGACTGCTTTCCCTCGGGCGTGAACTGCACGGTGTCTTCGGCGGTCTCGATCCGCTCCTGGATGAAGCGCCGCTCCTCGACGTCCGAGATGTGCATATATTCGAAGCCGATGTGCCCGCAGTAGGTCTCCTGCAGCACTTCGACGATCTCGCGCACCGTCGCCTGCTCGAAGCCGAGGGCGCCGCCGATCCAGATCGGACGATCGAGATCTGCGTTCGTGAAGCCGTGATAGGCGGGCGTAAGGTCGGGCGGGACATCCATCCGCGACAGGCCGAGCGGGTCGAGCCGCGCCGCGAGATGACCGCGAACGCGGTAGGTCCGGATCAGCATCATCGCGCGAATGCTGTCCTCGGCCGCCCGGCGAATCGCTTCGGGGTCGCTGGTGGTGGCGGAAGCGGCCTTCTTCACTGTCTCGATGGTCGCACTGGTCGGATCGAGGCCGAGGTTCAGCTCATCCAGCTCCTCGATGGGCCAGTTGGGCCGCTCCCAGCTCGGGCCGGGCTCCCGCTCGATCATTCCGACGGCGTCGTTCATCTTATGCTGAAACCAGCAGCTCCTTGAGGGTCTTGCCGAGCTCAGATGGGCTCGTGGACACGACGATTCCAGCCGCCTCCATGGCCGCGATCTTGCTTTCGGCGTCGCCCTTGCCGCCCGAGACGATGGCGCCGGCATGGCCCATCCGGCGTCCCGGAGGCGCGGTTCGGCCGGCGATGAAGCCCACGACCGGTTTCTTGCGGCCGCGTTTGGCTTCGTCGGCGAGGAATTGAGCGGCGTCTTCTTCGGCGCTCCCGCCGATCTCGCCGATCATGATGATCGACTGGGTCTCGTCATCAGCGAGGAACATCTCGAGGATGTCGATGAACTCGGTGCCCTTCACCGGGTCGCCGCCGATTCCGACCGCTGTCGACTGACCGAGGTCTTCGTTGGTGGTCTGGAAGACAGCTTCGTAGGTAAGCGTGCCCGAGCGGCTGACCACGCCGACGCTGCCCTTTTTGAAGATGTTGCCGGGCATGATGCCGATCTTGCACTCGTTCGGTGTCAGTACGCCCGGACAGTTCGGCCCGATCAGTCGCGACTTGGAACCGGAAAGCGCGCGCTTCACCCGCACCATGTCGAGCACCGGAATCCCTTCGGTGATGGCGACGATCAGCGGCACCTCTGCGTCAATTGCTTCGAGGATCGAATCCGCGGCGAACGGCGGCGGGACGTAGATCACCGACGCGGCAGCGCCCGTCTTCGCCACTGCTTCGTGCACAGTGTCGAACACGGGCAACCCAATATGCTCGGTGCCGCCTTTCCCCGGCGTGACGCCGCCAACCATCTGGGTTCCGTAATCGAGCGCCTGGCGCGTGTGAAAGGTGCCGGTCTCGCCGGTCATCCCCTGCGTGATGACCTTGGTGTTCCTGTCGACGAGGATGCTCACGCCACGGCCTCTTCGGCGAGGCTGTTGTCGATCTGCTTGCAGGCTTCGAGAAGTTCCTTCACCGCATCGACGCTGACGTCGAAATTCTGCTTCGCCTGGGCGTTGAGCTCGATCTCGACGATGCGTTCGACGCCGCCCGCGCCGAGCACGCACGGAACACCGACGTAGAGGTCGTCGACTCCATACTGGCCGCTGAGGTGCGCGGCGCAGGGAAGCACGCGCTTCTTGTCCTTGAGGAAGGCCTCGGCCATCGCGATCGCGCTGGTCGCCGGGGCATAATAGGCCGATCCGGTCTTCAGCAGAGCGACGATCTCGCCGCCGCCGCCCCGGGTGCGCTTGACGATCGCGTCGATCTTGTCCTGCGTCGACCAGCCCATCTTGATGAGGTCGGGGATCGGGATTCCGGCGACGGTCGAATATTCGACCACCGGCACCATCGTGTCGCCGTGGCCGCCGAGAACGAAGGCGGTGACGTCCTCGACGCTGACCTTGAACTCCTCGGCGAGGAACGTGCGGAAGCGGGCGCTGTCGAGCACCCCGGCCATGCCTACGACCATGTGATGCGGTAGCCCTGAGAATTCGCGGAGCGCCCACACCATCGCGTCCAGGGGGTTGGTGATGCAGATGACAAAGGCGTTCGGGGCGTGCTGGCGAATGCCCTCGCCCACCGCCTTCATGACCTTGAGATTGATTCCGAGCAGATCGTCGCGGCTCATGCCTGGCTTGCGGGCGATTCCGGCGGTGACGATGCAGACGTCCGCGCCTTCGATGTCGGCATAGTCGGAGCTACCCTTCAGATTCGCGTCGAAGTCGTCGATGGGACCGGCCTCCGCGATGTCGAGCGCTTTGCCCTCGGGAACGCCCTCGACGATGTCGAACAGGACGATGTCGCCGAGCTCGCGCATCGCGGCGAGGTGAGCGAGGGTGCCGCCAATCATTCCGGCGCCGATCAGCGCGATCTTCTTCCGAGCCATGGGCTGGCCAATACCTTTCTGTTTGTCTCGCGGCGGTTCTTCATGGGAGTCGCCGCCTCTGAGGAGCGCGGCGCCCGATTAGCGAGGTGCCTCCCTGCCCGCAACCGGGACAGGCCGAGAGATGACCAAGATTAAATAGGGTTCATTCCGCAAAGCGTGCGGAAACCGACCCGTTTCGCGGTCGTTTCATTCCCGACGATCTCGAGAGGAGACTGTAAATGATGAAGCTCATGCTCGCCGCCGGCGTTGCCGCGGTGGCGCTGACAGCGACCCCGACGGAGGCGCGTAAACACTATACGAACATGACTACCTGCGCGAAGTGGCGCCACGGGCAATGCGTCAAGTGGAAGCGGCTTACTCGCCGGCAGGCCTATCGCATGGGCTATGTATTCGGCCCGCGCTACGGATACACGGCCTATGACGCCCTGCCGCGTACTTATGTGACGCGCTATCACCTCGCGCCGCGGTACCGGTACGTCTATCAGAACGGCTACATCTATCAGGTCGATCCAACGACCTACGCGGTTATGCGCATCCTGAACGCCTTTTGAGGCGCGACGGCGCTTGTATGGAAGGCCGCCGGTCCCCTCCCCTGCGGCCTTTCATTTACGAAAATTGTCCGTGGCGAACAAAGCGAAGGAGCGCGTCGGCGTGACGGACCGATGCCGGCACCGGCGAGGGGTCCAACGACTTGGCAAGCCATTCCCTCTGTATGGGCTCGTATCGTGGCTGAAGCTCGGCGGCACGGTCGAGGGCCGGCCCCAGTTCCGAGACTTCCTCGATCACCTGACCGAAGTTCCAGTGCGCGAAATGCTCGTCGCCGCGCCAGTCCCGCCGATCGAGGTTGAGGAACAGGCACGGTCGCGGGTTGCGGATAAACTCGTAAACCTGGCTGGATGCATCGCCGATGTAGATTTTGGAAGCGCCCACATAGCTCATATCGATGGAATGGACGCTGCCGGGATCGATGAGGACGTTCGGCGACGGCGAAGACCCGAGCGAGCCGCCCTTGGCTACCTTCACATGTGGCGCGACGATGAAATTCCACGAGCCGATCCGGGCCAATTCCGCGATCACCTCCTGGTGATGGCCGTACCAGCTTGAAACCGCCGGATCGAAGTGCGGGTTGTAAAAGGCGATCGGCTTTCCGTCCTCGAATGGATCGTAAGGCGGAGAAATCGCCTCGAACTTGCAATAGCCGCACACCGCAACCCGCTCGGGCGGCATGATTTCATATTCGATAACCCGTTCGCGATCCTTCTCTCCATTGACGATAAGCCCGTCGAATTCGGACGTTTTCTGACGATATCCCCCGGAACGATCCCCCGCCCCATGACGCATCCGCACCATCGGTTTGTTGAACGGCGTGTTCTTCTTGAGAAACACGGTGGTGGACTCGGTCGTGACAATCAGGTCGTTCTGCTGAAATTTTCGCCAGTGCAGCCACAGCGTCAGCCAGCGTGCCGGCGGCGAGAAGAGCCCGTCCGGCCAGAAATGAGGCGTCGGGAGATGGACGAGGTTGAGAAGGCCTTCGGGATCGTAGCGTTGGACAAACGCGAGGCCAGCCCTGCTGCTCGACAAGATTTCGACGCGCACGCCGTCACGGCGGGCCAGTTCCAGCGCTGCCGGAATCCAGTGAAGGAACTGATGCGCCTGTGAAATGGCGACAAAACCGATACGAATCACAGTCGCTGACTAGAATCCCGCAATTGTGGAGACAACCGAGCGCGAAGGCGGAGGCAGGTTGCCCATTCACCCTGCTTGCGCGCATTTTACATTTTAAGGGATAAAGCGTTGTTCATCGTCGAACCGATAGGATTATCGTCATGAAACAGCTGATCATGCTCGCTGGCGCAGCGGCGCTTGCTTTCGGAGGCACGGCAATTGCGAGGCCTGGCAACGGCCACGGCTATGGCAACGGTCATGGGCCTCAGGGCTTTGGCGCCGGCGGTTGTCCGCCGGGGCTGGCGAAGAAGGCGATTCCGTGCATCCCGCCCGGCCAGGCGAAGAAGATGTACGGCATCGGTCAGCGGCTGCCCGCGGGTGCGTTCAGCCCCTACTCGTACAATCGCATTCCGTACGACCTGCGCAGGCAATACGGTCTCGCTGCCAACGGAAGCTATTATTACGGCGATGGCTATCTTTACCGCGTCGATCCTCGGACGATGCTTGTGCGGCAAGTGATCGCCGCGCTTCTCTGAGCCGGTCAGCCTCCTTCGACGAGGCTGAGGATGTTGCCGTCCGGGTCCTTGAACCAGGCGGTCTTCATGCCGTCGCCGACATAGAGGTCGCCGCGCTCTTCGAGGCCCGGCAGGCTGTAATGTTCGAAGAAGATGCCTTTTTCCTTGAGGTCGCTCACTTCGCGTTCGATGTCGTCCACGTCGAAGGTGAGCGCGGTGGCCTTGTTGGTGCCGGCGAATTCTGAACGATAGACGTTGATCAGCGTGTCACCGCTTTTCAGCGTCACTCCCTCCCCACCCCATTCATCTTCGGTCTTCAGGCCGAGCGTTTCCTCGTAGAACCTTCGAGCTCGATCGAGATCCTTGACCGCGATCATTGGCGTCGCGTCCGCTTTTCCGAGCATGGCTTGCTCCTTTCGCGCACAAACTAACGGCACCCTGCAACGGCAGTTCCTCGGTTCGTTCCGATGGACATGCCGTTCAACGAGTCCATGAGCCTTTTCAGGAAGGCGCGGCGCGTGCTAGCGGCGCGGCATGGCTGAGTTCACGCTTCCCAAGAACAGCAAGATCACCCGCGGCCGCGAGTGGAAACCCGAAGAAGGCAAGAGGCTCAAGACCTTCAAAATCTACCGCTACGACCCGGATGGAACGGCCAATCCGCGCTTCGACAAATATACCATCGATCTCGACAAGTGCGGGCCGATGGTCCTCGACGCGCTGATCAAGATCAAGAATGAGATCGATCCGACCCTGACCTTCCGCCGTTCCTGCCGCGAAGGGATTTGCGGATCGTGCGCGATGAACATGGAAGGCCGCAACGGCCTCGCCTGCACGACGGCGATCGAAGATTTGAAAGGCGAGGTGCAGATCACGCCCTTGCCGCACATGGAGGTGGTGAAGGACCTCGTTCCGGACCTCACCCACGTCTACGCTCAATATGCGCTGATCCAGCCGTGGCTGAAGACTTCGAGCCCGGCACCGTCACGCGAGCGGCTACAGTCGCCCGAGGACCGGGCCAAGCTAGATGGCCTCTACGAGTGCATCCTTTGCTTCTGCTGCTCGACCAGCTGCCCGAGCTATTGGTGGAACTCCGACAAGTTCCTCGGGCCCGCGATCCTGCTCCAGGCCTATCGCTGGATCGCCGATAGCCGCGACGAAGCGACGGGCGAGCGCTTGAACGAGCTGGAGGACCCGTACCGCCTCTATCGCTGCCACACGATCATGAACTGCGCGAACGTCTGCCCCAAGGGGCTGAGCCCGGCCAAGGCGATCGCGGAGACCAAGAAGCTCATCGCCGAACGCGTGGCGTAGGACTAAAAGGGACGCCGCGATGAGCGACGAACCCCAGCAGCAGGATCTGATGGAAGATGTCGGCGTCCCGACCGGGGCGACGCCTGACGCCGACAATCCTGGCTGGTACAGCTGGGGCGACTTTCCGCGCGGAAGCTTTGCGGCAGCCACCGGACGGCTGCTGTTCAAGCCCGACGGAAGCGGACGCGCGATCTGCCGAATGTTTCCGACCGAGGAACATATGAACATGGGCGGATCGCTCCACGGCGGGTCCGTCATGAGCTTCATCGACATGTCGATGTTCGCCGGCGGGCTTTGCGCTGGGATGGACCGCGGGCATTACGTGACGCTCGACTTGACCACGCATTTTCTTGCGCGCGGTAAGCCGGGATCGCCACTCGATGCTCATGTCGAACTGGTGAAGCAGACGCGCGGCCATGCCTTCCTTCAGGGCGTCGTCCACCAGAATGGCTCCGCCTGCTACAGCTTCACCGGGACCCTGAAGCGCATCCGCGAGCGCAACGCGCCCGCATGACCGGACCCGTCCGGTCGGCTTACGACCAGCTTATCGCCGCGCACGAGCTGAAGCCGGATGCGGCGCAGGCGCGGGCAGTGGTGGCGCTTGACCGGCTCGCGGCGGAGATCGGAAACGGAGGCAGCTTCTTCTCGCGCCTCTTAGGGTCAGATTCGAAAGGGCCTGCCGGAGTCTATCTCTGGGGCGGGGTCGGGCGCGGGAAGTCGATGCTGATGGACCTGGCCTTCGCGCATATCGAGGTCGAGCCGAAGCGGCGCGTCCACTTCCACGAATTCATGCTGGAAACGCATTCGCGGCTGAGGCTCGTTCGCGAGCGGCACGAGGGTGACCCGATCGAACCCGTCGCTGAGCAGATCGCGGCCGGGGCCAAGCTGCTCTGCTTCGACGAGATGCAGGTGACCAACCCGGCAGACGCGATGATCCTCTCGCGGCTGTTCGGCAGATTGCTCGAGGAGGGTGTCAAGGTGGTCACGACGTCGAACCGCCCGCCCAGCGATCTCTACAAGGATGGGCTCAACCGCGAGCTCTTCACACCGTTCATCGACCTGATCGAGCGTCGGATGCTGGTCGTTGCGGTGGACGGTCCGACGGATTACCGGCTCGAGCGGCTTACGGGCGTCGAGGTGTGGCACGTGCCGAACGGGCCCGAGGCGACGGCGGACCTGTCGCGGGCTTTCTTCCAGCTCACCGACTATCCAGTCGAAGACCGCGCCAAGGTCCCGGCCGAGGATATCGATGTCGGTGGTGGACGCAGGCTCCACGTTCCCAAAAGCCTCAAAGGGGTCGCGGTCTTCTCGTTCAAGCGGCTGTGCGGCGAGCCGCGCGGGGCGGCCGACTATCTCGCCATTGCGCGGCGCTATCACACCGTGATCATCGTCGGCATTCCGGTGATGGGACCGGAGATGCGCAACGAAGCTTCGCGGTTCGTGACTCTGATCGATGCGCTCTACGAGCATAAGGTGAAGCTTCTCGCCGCCGCCGATGCCGAGCCGGAGGGACTTTATCCATCGGGCGACGGCAATTTCGAGTTCCAGCGCACGGTCAGCAGGCTCGAGGAAATGCGCAGCGCCGAGTATCTTGCGCAGGGGCATGGTGCTGTAACTTGACGCTGCGGCGTGAGCGGGTAGCGTCCTGCAACTCATTCAGGGGGTGTCACATGCGAATTGCGCTCGGACTCTTGCTTGCCTTCAGCGCCACGACCGCCATTGCGGCGACCGATCCACGAACTCTTCCGACCAAGCTGGAGCCCGCATGGCAGGCGAAGACTCGAGCTGTTTTCAAGCAGGCGATCGAGATCCCGAGCGTCCACAACCGCGGACAAACCCAACGGATGGCGACGCTTCTCGCTGATCAGTTCAAGGCCGCCGGGATTCCGGCCTCCGACATCCACTTCATGCCGTATGAGTCTCTGCCCGGGGACAATACGGTGGCGCTGATCGTCCGCTGGCGTTCGCCACATCCGGTCAAGAAGCCGATGCTGATTCTCGGCCATATGGATGTGGTCGAAGCCAAGCGCTCCGACTGGACCTTCGATCCCTTCGTCTTCCGTGAGCAGGACGGCTATTTCCTCGGCCGCGGCACCAGCGACATGAAGAATGGCGACGTCGCGACGACGATGGCGGCCGTCAAGCTGATGAGTGAAGGGTTCAAGCCCGACCGCGACATCATTTTCTTCTACAGCGGTGATGAGGAAACGCGGGGTCAGGGCGCCACGCTAGCGTCGACCAAGTGGCGCAACCTGGTTGATGCCGAATTCGGCCTGAACGCCGATGGCGGATGTCCTTCGTACGATGAGCAATTCCGCCCGCTCGGCTGCGGAATCTCGATGGCTGAAAAGACCTTCCAGACCTACTTCCTGACGACGCACAATCCCGGCGGTCACAGCAGCCGCCCGCGGCCCGACAATGCGATCTATGATCTCGCCGATGCGCTGGAGAAGGTGCGGACCTACCGCTTCCAGCCGATGCAAAATGAAGTCACCCGGGCTTATTTCGCGGTGCGCGCGAAGCAGGAGGGGAACAGCCCGCTCGGCCAGGAAATCCGCGCCTGGCTTGCCAATCCGAACGACGGTGCCGCGGCGGACGCGATCGAGGCCAATCCGCTCGAGGTCGGCCTGACCCGCACGCGCTGCGTGGCGACGATGCTGAGCGGCGGCCACGCCGACAATGCGCTTCCGCAGAGCGCGACGGCGACGGTCAATTGCCGGATCTTCCCCGGCGTTCAGCCGAAGGATGTGCAGGCGCAGCTCCAGCAGCTCGTCGGTCCCAAGGTCGAGGTGAAGCCCGACCCGGAGTTCATCGGCACCCCGACGCCGGCCTCACCGCTTCGTCCCGACGTGGTGCAGGCGGTCACGAACGCAATCCAGAGCCTCGATGGGCCCGAGATGACCGTCTATCCGGAGATGTCCACCGGAGCGAGCGACGGCAGCTTCTTCCGCGCTCAGGGCATCCCCGTCTACGACATCGACGGAAGCTGGGGCATTTCACCGATCGACGAGCGCGCCCACGGTCTCGACGAGCGAATCCCGGTCCGCGCGATGTACGACGACGTCGTCTACTGGCAGATGATCTACAAGTCGCTGGCTGGCTCGGGCGGGGGAGCTAAGCAGACGCAAGCTCCCGCGCAGCCGTCAGCACCTCCTGAGCGTGGTTAGGCACTTTCACATTCCGCCACGCCCGCAAGACTCGCCCATCGGCTCCGATGAGGTAAGTCGCGCGCTCCATTCCCATATATTTGCGACCGTACATCGATTTTTCGACCCAGGTGCCGAAGGCGTTGGAGACTTGCCCATCGGCATCAGAGACGAGCGGAACGGCAAGGTCGTATTTGCCGATGAACTTCTCATGGGCCTTCATCGGATCGCGGGACAGGCCGATGACCTTGACGCCGGCTTTCTTGAAATCGGCGGCCAGCGCGGTGAAATCCTGCGCCTCGCGAGTGCAGCCGGAAGTGTAGTCCTTCGGGTAGAAATAGACCACCAGCTGCTGGCCCGGTGACGCCAGGTTGATGCTGCTTCCGTCGGTCGCGGTTACGGTGATTGCCGGCGCCTTGTCGCCTTCGTTGATCATCATGCCCTCTCTTTGATGCTGTTCCAGAGCTTCGCGATGCTCTGACGCGCCGCGTCGTGCTCGGCAAGAAGCTCGTCCCAACTTGCCGCGCCACAGGATTGGGCGACGAGCTGCCATGTCTCGGCTGTCGGCTTCACCTCGCCGGGCGCTACCAGGCGCATCATCACCAAAATCCGAGAAAGCAACTTTAGCGATGAGACAACATTTGTCTCGACCAAACTATCCGCTGCCAATGCCTCCAGGGCGTCTTCGAGCCGCGTGTGCAGCCCGACATGCGTGGTGAGTTGCAGCACGTGGGTGGCGAATTCCAGGTCGACGAGACCGCCCGGGCCGAGCTTCACGTCGAGCGGCCCTCTCGCCGGCTTATGCTTCTCCATATCCGCGCGCATCTTGAGGGCATCGGCGATGACCTTGGAGGAATCGCGCGGCATTCTGAGGATGCTCTCGATCATCGTAGAGATTTGTTCGCGAGGCTCGGCTGAACCGAACACGGGCCGTGCACGGCACAAGGCCATGTGCTCCCAGGTCCAGGCTTCCTTGCGCTGATATTGTTCGAACGCTTCGGTCGAGACTACGAGCATCCCCTTCGCGCCGCCCGGCCGAAGGCGCACGTCGACATCGTAAAGCGGTCCGGAGGCCGTCGGGACGCTGAGGGCTGCCGTCACGCGGCTGGCGAGGCGGTTGAAATAATCGTTCGGCCCGAGCGGCTTCGCTCCGTCGGACATGCTGCCGGCTTCCGCCGTATGCAGGTAGATGATGTCCAGGTCGGACGCTTGCGTCAGCGAGCAGCCGCCAAAACGACCCAGCGCCAGAACGAGCAGCTCAGCGCCGCCGAAGGTACCGTGGACCTTGGCAAACTCCTCGGCAGCAGCGTTTCCGAGCGCGACCAGTGCGCCTTCGGCGACCTGCGAATAGCCTTCCGTCACCTCGAGCGGATCGCGCCTCTGGTCGATCAGCTGGACGCCGAGCGCGAACCGGCGTTCGTTGACGATGCGGCGGACGCGATCGAGCGCGATGTCGTAGTCGTGGCCGCGCATGGCGGCGCTTACCTGTGCGGCGAAATCCTCGGCGGATGGGGGCATGGCGAAGCTCGAAGCGTCGAACAGCCCTTCAAACAGCTCTGGCCGCCGCGCCAGTTGATCGGCCAACGTTGGTGCATGCGCGAGCAGCTTTGCGAGAAGTTCCGCGAGGTCTGGACGCGCTTCCAACAAGCGGAAGAAGTTCACGCCGCTCGACAGCCGCTCGACGATGTCGCCCAGCCGGTTGAGCGCATGTTCCGGATGACCGCCCGAGGCAATGGCCGGAAGCAGCGAGGGTAGCATGGCTTCGAATGCCTGCCTGGCTGCGGGCGAGCGGAGCGCCCTCGCCTTGCCGGAACGCCAGTTGGAGACGTGACGCGCCGCTGCTCCCGGATCAGCGAAGCCGAGCGCTGCGAGATCGGTCATAAGGATATCGGCATCGTTGGACAGCCGGCTCCGCTCGTCCGCCGCAAGGCTGTCGAAGATCTTGCCTATGGCTTCGACCGGAGGTCGCAGCTGGTCGAGCAAATCACCTCCGCCGGCGATGCCGTGGAGCTGAGCGACATTGGCGAGCGCATCCGAATCGCGCGGCAGGACGTGGGTCTGTGCATCATCGACCATCTGAACCCGATGCTCGATCGTTCGTAGCAGCCGATATCCCTGCGCCAGCTCGTCAGCCGTTTCCCGGTCGAGGCGACCGGCGGCCTCAAGTGCCTCGATCGCGTCGAGGGTGGCGGGCACGCGTACCGATGGATCGCGACCGCCGTGGATCATCTGCTGGATCTGCACGAAGAATTCGGCTTCGCGAATTCCGCCGCGGCCTCGCTTCAAGTCGAATCCCGGACCAATCACCGCGCCTTGGGCGAAATGATCGCGGATCCGCGCGGAAATCTGACGAACTTCCTCGATCACTCCGAAATCCAGAGACCGGCGCCACACGAAGGGAGCGATGGCGTCGAGGAAGCGCTGTCCAAGCGCGATATCGCCCGCCGCGGCCCGAGCCCGGATGAACGCCGCACGCTCCCACGGCTCCGCGCTTGATTCATAGTGAGAGGTCGCCGCGTCGACCGGAAGGACGATGGGCGTAACCTCGGGCGTCGGCCGGAGCCTCAAATCGACGCGCTCGACATAGCCGTCCTCAGTCCGTTTTTGCAGCAATTCGATCATCCGGCGGCCGATTCGGACGGCGGCCTCGCCGGCTTCATCGCGCTCACGCCGCGGAAGCTTCAGTGGATCGAACAGCAGCAGCAGGTCGACGTCCGAGGAATAATTGAGCTCGTGGCTACCGAGCTTGCCCATCGCAATGACCGCGAATCCTTCGGCTGGCGAATCCGGCGTCCGCTCCGCAATCGCTGCGGTCACCGCCTCGTCGATCGCCCGGTCGGCAAAATCGGAGAGCAGTGACGTCACTTGTTCCAGCGGCAATTCTCCGGCGAGATCGCCCAGTGCAACGGCCAGGGCCAGTGCGTGACGCCGCTTGCGCAGCCGGCGGCCAACGTCCGCCTCGTCCGCTTGCGAAACGGCAAGCTGAACAGCGGCCGCCGCGCCATCATCGATGAAGCGCCGAACGATCTCGTCGTGCGCGAGAAGTGCGTCGCGGAGGAACGGCGAATGACCCCGAGCTCGCTCGATCGCACCCTGCCGAGCCTCGCGGTTCGCTCCGGATTCTTCGCGACTCATTACCGCAATTTCAGCAGTTTTCGGCCCATTGGAAGGAAACTTCCTCGCGCTTTTGGTCGTTTGCAAGGTGATGAAGTCAGAACGGGAAAGTGTCGTGACGTCCCAAATGAACGCCATGGACCGCCGAGTCATCAGGGTTGATTTCCCGTCGGCGCATGCGGGCATCACGGCCGCGCTCCGCCGCGCCTTCGAGGCTGCCGCGTCGGAACCGAGTGACCGGGATTTCTCGGAGCTTTTGCGAAGGCTGAATTAGGCTTTCGCTGAATGCGAGATCAGCCGTGGTCGCGGCTCAATTCGTCCACTTCGCCCATGATCGTCTGAAGCGCTGACTTGTCGGGATCGGTCCGGTGCTGTCGCCGTGACGGAAGCTTGCCGCTCGACAGCAGCTGCTCGAGCGCCACGCGGCCGCGAGCGACGCGGCTTTTGATCGTTCCGACCGCGCAGCCGCAGATTTCCGCCGCTTCCTCATAGGCGAAGCCGCCGGCACCAACGAGAATCAGCGCTTCACGCTGGGGCTGCGGCAGGTGCATCAGCGCACGCTGCATGTCGCCAAGCTCGATATGCCGATCCTGGCTCGCGGGTGCGGCAAGGATCTTGGACGCGGTGATATCGTCCCATTCGCCCTTGAAGCGGGCACGGCGCATCTGGCTGAGAAACAGGTTGCGAAGGATGATGAAAGTCCAGGCGCGCATGTTCGTGCCGGCCTGGAAGCGCTTGCGCGCGGCCCATGCTTTCAGCAGCGTTTCCTGAACCAAGTCGTCGGCGAGATCGCGACTGCCCGACAGCGAGCGGCCGAAGGCGCGCAGATGTGGAATGACCGCCGCAAGCTGTTCCTTGAATTCCGGATCGGGCAGCGGAACCGGTTCGGCCGAATGGCTTATTGGTCGGTCCTCTTGGCGATCTTCAGTCAAACTAGACCCCACCCTGTACGAGCGCGCGACCTTGGCCACACGCAGTTGGATCGAACATGAACGATGCCCGCGACGAGGAGGTAGGGACTCAGGGCCTGCCGGCCAAGAAGATCACCGCAAAAATGATGATCACCAGCAAGGTTCCTATGACCAGAACATTCCGGGTAACGCCCGGCGTCGAGCCGGCGCGCGCTTCCGTCGTCGTTTCGACGACCGAAGGATCGGAATGTCTCGGGTCAGCCATTATGCTCTCGTCACGAAATCAACGTTCCTCCGGCCAACGCGCCGACCGGAGTCGTGTTCCGCGATGGCGGTTCAGGCTGCCGGAACGGTTGCAGCGTCGAAGAAAAGAGCCTGGGCGATCGCCGCTTTCACGGTCGAACGCTGGAATGGTTTGGTGATGAGGAACGTCGGTTCCGGCCGAGTCCCGGTCAGCAGCCTTTCGGGGAAAGCGGTAATGAAGATCACCGGCACGGAGAATTCCGCGAGGATGTCCTTCACCGCATCGATCCCGCTTGAATCGTCGGCAAGCTGGATGTCGGCGAGAACCAGCCCCGGCGGATGCTGGCGCGCCTGCGCCACTGCTTCGTCGCGAGTGACCGCGACTCCGGTGACGTTGTGCCCAAGGTCGCGAACGATGGTTTCGATGTCCATTGCGATGATGGGCTCGTCCTCGATGATGAGAACGTCGGCCAGGGTCTGCCGCTCGATCTCCTCAAGGGCCTCGGCGACCAGCGAGTCGACGTCCGCCGGTCCGACGTCGATCAGATAGGCGGTTTCCTCGGAGGAGAAGCCTTCCAGCGACGTCAGGAGAAGCGCCTGGCGCGACAAAGGCGTGATCCGCGAGAGCCTGGCGTGCGCAATGGCTTCCGCGCCGACCGGGCTTTTCGACGGCTCCTCGCCTTCTTCGACATTGGCGGTCGACCAGATTGCATGGAAGGTCTTGTAGAGGCCGAGCCGCGGATCGACGTCGCGCGGGAATTCATCAGGTTGGGCGACGATTGCCTCAAGCGTCGCACGGACGAAAGCGTCGCCGTGCGCCTGGCTGCCAGTCAGCGCGCGCGCATAGCGACGGAGGAATGGCAGGTGCGGAGCAAGTTCCTGGCCAAGGGACATGGTTGGGTGTTCTCCCTCGAAAATCTAATTTTGCGGCGTCTTTGACGACGCCCCCTCATTGTTGCAACCCTGGAAGAACCTCTGTTGCATCGCTGCACCGCCCCCAAGAGAAGTAGCTGCCCTGTGGAACCAAGCATCGGCCATTTGGTTTCCGATCACTGGTCCCGGAACGTTGCGGTCCTGATTTTCAGGCCCAACGACCGGCTCGCTGCGTATCGAAGCGGGGCACTGACGACCGTAACCGTTGCGCCGCGCGGCGAGGTTTGTATGAGCGCGCCGAGAACCCGCGCTAGGGGGGACTAGGAGTTGAGTGCCAGGAAAGGAAGCGAGACGGAGGGAGCCGGACATTCCAGGCGCTCGAAAAAGTCCAAGACTTCCGAACGATCCGGTGGAGGAAGCCGCGGGGGAGCTCGCGGCGGCCAGAAAACACGCTCCGGCGATATCGGCCGGGCGCTCCGTTCTGCCTATGACGACACGCTTCGCGAGGCTGTTCCGGACGACTTCCTCAACCTTATCGGGAAACTCACCTAACAGCTTCGGAATTGCCCGGTGACGGCTCGCGACCGGTTCGCGCGGCTGCCGACCGCGGGCAAGCTGCTCCTCATTCTCACCGCTGTGCTGCTACCGATTGGTGTAGCTTTGGCTTGGCTCGGTGAAATCGGTATTCGGCAGGCCAATTCAGCCCTTCTCCAGCGGAGCGACGACCAGTCTCACCTGGCCGCGAGCTCCGTCGAAAGCCTGTTCGCGCGCAATGCGCTGGCGTTGCGAATCGCTGCCAATGGCGCGCTCGCCGATGGCGCTGGAAATGCCTGTGACCGTGCTCGCCGCTCGCTTGCGATTGCGCCGGCGGTTTCACAGAATTTTGAACTGGAAGCTGCGGACGGCACGCCATTGTGCGCTACCGGGGTGGTTGGAGACACAGGCAAGCTCCCAATCGTCGCGCCCGGCGACATTCGCCTCCGCATTGCTCCCGACACGGATGCGGTCGCTGTCCGAGTTGGAGTGATCAATGGGATGGCGACCGCGTTGGTGCCCGTCGAAGATCTCCAGGTCGCCGCGGACGCGAACTCCGACGTTCAGACTCTCACGCTTCGCGACGCGGCTCGCGAGCTTCAGGTCATCACTCCCTCGGGCGACTCCGACCCTCATCTGCGGATTACGGACTGGCCTGTCGGGCGGGGCGCGTTGCGCGCGAAGGTCGGCACGACCGACCGCCGAATCACTCCGGGTGATCGGCTCGTGCTCCTGTTGCCGCTGCTGATGTGGATCGCGGCGGCCATGATCACCTGGCTGCTCGTCAGCCGCTTGCTCGTCCGGCCGCTGAAGCGCCTCGAGCGCGCAGTCACACAATATCAACCGGGGGGCGGTCCGCTCGACCTTCCCCGCAAGCTCGGGCCATCCGAAGAAATCCAGGAGCTTCGCGACGCGTTCGGGCGCGCGGTGGCAAGGGTCGAACAATCCGATGCCGAGATGACGACCGCCCTGGAAGGGCAGCGGAGGCTGGTGCGGGAGGTCCACCACCGGGTGAAGAACAATCTCCAGGTGGTTGCATCGCTGCTCAACATTCACGGACGAAGCGCCACGGCACCGGAGGCGCGCTCGGCCTATGCCGGGATCAGCCGGCGAGTAGGGGCGCTGTCGATCGTCCACCGCAACCATTTCGCCGAGATGGAGGAGAACCGCGGGATTGCGCTTCGCCCCCTGCTCACCGAGCTTGCCGCGGAGCTGCGCGCGGGAGCACCGGAGGCCGCTCGATCGCTGCGCATCGACCTCGATGTCGACGACATGAACACGACCCAGGATGTCGCGGTCGCGGTAGCCTTCCTGGTCACCGAGATCGTTGAGTTCGCAATGCTTCACTCGCCAGCTGACCCTATCGAGGTTTCATTACGTCGAGTGAGCGAGCTCACGGCGCGGCTGACTCTAAGCAGTCAGGTGCTCGCGCCCGACGAGGACGGAAATCCAGAGAAGGCCCAGTTCGAGCGGATCGTTGCCGGCCTCGCAAGACAGCTTCGTTCAACGCTCGAACGGAACCTCGGCCGTTATAGCGTTGATCTGCCTGTATTTCCGCCCGGTTGACGCAAGCATAGGGTCGTTTCGGCAACGGCCAAAAAAAGTTGGAATTTCTTGGAACGAGGGGGAACCCATTCGAGAGAAGGGGCGTTGTGCAGTTCGGATAGTGACCTTTTGCCCCCCCGCTCTCGCTATCCGCTTAAATGGGCCCGGAACCGCCAACCCTCCCCCCCCCCGGTGGCGCTTCCGGGCCCTCTTCTGTC
>Ga0157369_10001551_pt1 | contig 28112 bp, 24 predicted proteins | sample C25metaG_FD_113461 | JGI IMG/M metagenome (GOLD analysis project Ga0157369, IMG submission 113461) | Corn rhizosphere microbial communities from Kellogg Biological Station, Michigan, USA - C2-5 metaG | ecosystem: Host-associated > Plants > Roots > Rhizosphere > Soil | place: USA: Michigan... | reverse complement strand
TGTGCCGGCGAGAGAACCGGATGTGGGGAAATCAGTGGAACCGGTTTGGCCTGCGACAACCACGCCGGTCTGCCCGTCGACGGCGATGGCGTATCCCGCGTCGCTCTGGGAGCCGCCGAGGTAGCTTCCGAACATCATTCGAGACAGATCGGAATTGAATTTCGCTTCGAAGGCGTCCTGTGAACCGGCATTTGCGTTCTGAACCGGCGATTGCACGGGAAAGTCGGTGGAGCCGGTATAGCCGGTGACATACGGATAGCCGTGGAAATCGAGCGCGATGGCGTTGATGCCATCGGTTTGCGAACCGCCGAGGAAGGTGGAGGCGATCATCTGGCCGGAGCTTGAGAGTTTGCTGATGAAGCCATCCATCTGGCCGGCGAAGATCGTTTGATACGCGCCGGTGGTCACAGGGAAATCGGATGAGGGGGTGACGCCAGCCGCGATCACGTTACCGGCGGGGTCGACGGCCAGCCCAGTCACCTGCTCCGGGTTGCCCGGCGTGCCCGCAGAACCTCCCAAATAAGTGCTGGAAACGAGGCCCGACAGATCCGGGACAAACCCGGCGATGAAACCGTTCTGGGCGCCGCCGAGGTGCGCCTGATATGCGGCCTGGATGGGCAGATCCGCGGATGTGGTGGAGCCGCCGATATAAATATGCCCAGCGGAATCGAGCTGAACGGCCGCCGCGTGCTCGGCGGCGGTACCGCCGAAATAAGTAGAAGAGAGGATCGCGTTTCCGGCGGCATTGAGGCGAATAACAAAGGCGTCGGTTCCGGAAGAGAGATGTTTCTGAAAAGCCGTGGAGGACACGGGCAGATTGGTAGAAGTCGTATCGCCCGCAACGACGGCGTTGTTCGAGGGATCGAGCGCGATTGCTGAGGCGGAATCGACGCCCGACCCGCCGAGAAAAGTACTGTAAACGAGAGCCGTGCCCGAGGGATTCAGTTTCGTAACGAACGCATCGCGCGAACCGCCGAGCGTGCGTTGCGCGCCGCCGGCAAGCGGGAAATCGGTGGAAGAGGTCTGGCCGGTGATGTATGTGTTGAGCTGGCGATCGACAGCGATGCCGGATGCGCGGTCGTCACCCGAACCGCCGAGATATGTGCAGTAGATCAATTGGCCGCCAATGGGCGAAAAAGCGGCCACGAACGCGTCGACGCCGCCTCCGCTTGCGGTGCGAGCGCCGTTCGAGGCAGGCAAATTGGTCGAACTGGTCCATCCGGCGACGACGATCTGGTTGGTCCAGGTAATGGCAACGGCGGTGATCTGCTGCTGGGAGGAACCTCCGAAATAGCCGCTGAAGAGAATCGGCGGATCGATTACCAGGGCTTTCGAACGATCGTACGCCGCGTCGAAGCCGACGGTGGATCGATCGATGAGCTTGAAATTTCCGGCGACCTTGTATTGCTCGCCGTTCGTATCGATCTGATAAAGAAACGGAGCGCCTTCGGTGATCTCGCCGGAGCGATTGCGCACCGTGAGGCTTTCATCCTGGGCGATCAGGGCGACGCCATCGAAATGAAGGCGAATGCGCGAGAGATCGGCGCCGGGGGCAATGATGTATTCGGCCTTCAGATGACCTGACTCGCCGCGGTAAAGGATATCGATTCCCGGCCAGACATCGTGATAGCGGATGGCGCCATAGAGTGGGACCCCCGTGCGCCAGCGGGTGGGATCGTCGCCGCGGAGGTAATTTACGGAAGCGCCGGTTGGATCAAGCGTTTCAATCCGCGGCTCGCGCACAGCGCCGGCGAATTCGACGCGCACTGCCGCGGCGCCACGCTGCGCCACAAAACCCGTGCTTTCGAACCAGGCTTTCATATCCGCGCCGTTCGCGATATAGCGGACAGCGGGCGCCCCCTGACCCCGATTTTCAGTGAAGCCGAAGGGAATGCGCAGGGCGCCGGCGCCTTCCGCAGCCCCAGCGAATAAAGGCGCGGATACGAGAGCAGGGATAATGGCAAGCCGAAAAAGAGAGGTCATCCCAAAGACAGATCGGCAGATCTATCCCCGTGCTTTAGGGCGGTGTTTATCTTTTTGACTGAGGAAGGACTACGACTGGCCGGAAGGAGGTGTCCGTGTATCTTTGCGGGCGGCTACGAAAAGGATTCCAGCGAGAATAAGCGCCGGCGGAACCAGAAGAATCACAATTCCGAGATCGAATACGCGCGCGCGGGCGGCGCCCTGAGCGGCGGCTGACCGGTAACACATGACGCATTGCGCGAGAATCGCTGTCCAGCTCATATGCCCCGCAGGTCGGCGTTCGAGAAATAAAGGCTGAACAACAGCACAATCCACCAGAGATTCAGGAAATGCGAATAGAGCGCAACGGCGAGCACATCGCGGCGGCGTACATCGACGGCCACGTACGTCATCCAGCAGACGCAGGCGGTGGCGGCGAGCCAGTGCGTCCCGGTGAGCGCAAGGAAAGTACCTCCGAACGCCGTTCGCGGTCCGAGACCGACCAGATAAACGAGCCTGACCCATTCGACGATTTCCAGAAACAGGAACATGATCCAGGAAGAAATGGCGATGGCGACCCAGCGGACCGCAGGCTCAGTCTCCTCGAGCTGGAGGGCGCGAGCGCCAATGGCTACCGTGACGCTGGCACACAGGCTGAACATGGTCATGCCGCTGACCATCAGGAGCGAAGCGAAATGAAACGGAGCGGGCCAGTCTGCGGTATTGGCGCGCAGGTAGAACATCACCGCGAGCAGCGCGGCGAAGAATGCGAAATTGGCCGCAATCACCAGCAGGGCGGTTCGCCTGGACCGAGTGGCGACGTGTTCGTGGATGATGGCGCTGACTATGCCCAAAAGACGAACAGTCCCATGATGCCCAGCCAGATGACATCGAGAAAATGCCAGAATATGGCGCTGACCACTACAAGCGTGCGCCGTCCGGGGCCAAGCTCCCAGCGGAGGGCGCGGAATTCGATGTAGAGCACGGGAAGAAGCGCACCGATGACGTGCACGGCGTGCGACCAGGTGAGCACGTAAAAGAAAGCCGATGCTGGCCCCTTTCCGACGTAAAGTCCGCGCGCCTCAAGCTGGGTCCATGCGAGGATCTGGCCGGCGAGGAAGGCGAGGCCAAGAACGGCTCCGAATGACCAGAGCCAGTTGAACAGCCTGCGCCTGTTGCGAACGAGCACGCGTCGCGCGCAATCGATCACGATGCTGCTGACAATCAGGATGCCGGTGTTCCACCACAGGATGTGCGGCAGCTGGAAATGGCGCCAGTCCGTATTGAGCCCGCGCCGCACGACCATGGCGCTGACAAACGAGATAAAGGTCATCGTGCTGGCGCACATGAGCACGATGATTCCGGTGATGGAGGCCTGGCGCGAGCCGCCGCGGTAAGGGCGATCGCGGTCTTCCCCTCCTCCACCGCCGGCGGGAAAATTGGGGATGTCTGGGGGTGGCCCGCCGATATTCGATTGAGTGAGAGCGCCGGCCATATTTCAGTATCGCTAACAGGACCGTAAGAGTAGTGATTTCATTTCCGTTCCTCAAACCGTGGCGCCGGCATCGGGCTCATCCTGCATGATGTAGTCGCGCTCGCCGCCTTTCTGGCGATATTCGTACGGGCCGCGGACGACGATCCCGCGGCGGCGCGACCATTCGAGCGTGGTGGCGCGCCAGGGATTTTCGGAAGCCTGCCGGCCGCGCCGGATGCTCCAGAAGAGATTCCAGAAAAAGATCAACTGCACCGCCGCAAGTACGTACGCGGAGTGAGTGATCCAGCGATGCAGCGGCAGCAGCGGCTGGAGGAAATCGAAGCTGGTGAAATCCGCATAACGGCGCGGATTGCCCGCGAAACCAGCAAAGTGCATGGGAAAGAAAGTGGCGTACGCGAAAACAAAAGTCAGATAGAAGTGCGCCTTGCCTAATGTCTCGTTCAGCATGCGGCCGCTGAAGAGCAGAGGAAACCAGTAGAAAGTGGCGGCGAAGATGCCGAACAACGCCGCGATGCCCATGATGAGGTGAAAATGCGCGACGACGAAATACGTGTCGTGAAAGTAGGCGTCGATCGTCGGCTGGCCGAGGAAGAGGCCGGAAAGGCCTCCGGTGACGAAAACGGAAACGAATCCCAGAGCAAAAAGCATGGCTGTGGTGAGCTCGAACGTTCCGCCCCACGCGGTTGCGATCCAGTTGAAGGTTTTCACGGCGGACGGAACTCCGATTGACATGCTGAGGACCGAGAAGGCTATGGCGGAGTACGGATTGATGCCGCTGGTGAACATGTGATGCCCCCAGACGACCAGGCCAAGAAAGGCGATGGACACTGAGGCGTACACCATGCCGCGGTAACTAAATACAGGCTTGCGCGAAAAGTTCGAGAGCACGGCTGAAACAATCCCCATGCCCGGCAGGATTGCGATGTAGACCTCAGGGTGCCCGAAAAACCAGAACAGATGCTGCCACAGCAGGGGAGAGCCGCCGCTGTGCGGGATGTCGAGATCGCCGACAAGCAGCCCGGCGGGCACGAAGAAGCTGCTGCCGCCGAGGCGATCCGAAAGGATCAGGATCACCGCCGCCATGAGGACGGGAAAAGAGAGCAGCATGAGAATGGCGGTGACGAACCAGGTCCAGCAGGTGAGCGGCATCCGCATCAGCATCATGCCGGGCGCGCGCATATCAACTATGGTGGCGATGAAGTTGATCGAGGTGAGCAGCGAAGCGGCGCAGAAGAGCGCGATGCTGACGAACCAGAGCGTCTGGCCGAGTCCTTCGCCGGGCCCGGAAATGGCGCCCACGGCGCTGAGTGGAGGATAGGCCGTCCACCCGGCGAGCGGACCGCCCTCCGCCGCGGTGAAGGAGGCGATGAGGATCCCAAAGGAAAGCAGCGTAATCCAGAACGATGCCATATTCAGCCGGGGAAAGGCGAATCCCTCCGCGCCGAGTTGAGCGGGCAGGACCAGATTGCCGAAAGCGTTCACGGGCGCGAGGGTGAGGACGAAGAAAATCATGACCGTGCCATGGAGCGTCAGCAGCGACAGGTAGAGTTCGGGGGTCATGACGCCACCGATCGCCTTCACCGGCCAGAGGCGCTCAAACCAGCCCACCTGCGCGGTGGGGTGGACGACATGAAACCGCATGAGCAGCGAAAGCAGAACGCCGAAGACCACAGCAGCAAGAGAAAGAAAGAAATACTGGCGGGCGATGGCGGGATGATCCGTGCTGAAGACTGCACGCACGATGGCGCGCGGACGTGGAACGCGCATGCGCCTGCTCAGTGCGCGCGTTTCCATTGTTCGTATTCCGGCGGTGGCATTGCAATCAAAAGGCTATGCATCTGGCTGTGACCAAGGCCGCAAAGTTCGGCGCAGGCGATTTCATACTGGCCGGGACGATCGACGCGGATTTCGAGCGGAATCTCCATCCCAGGCACGATGTCCTGCTTGGTGCGGAGTTCGCGGACGAAGAAATCGTGGATAACGTCCCGGGAGTGAAGCAGGAGAAGGACATTGCGCCCGACCGGTACTCGAAGCGTGGCGGAGACAAGATCGTCGTGTCCGTCAGGATCCGCCGGATCGAGACCGATGGGATTGCCGCCCGAATCGCTGACGAATTTGTTGTCCGTACGTCCGAAGATTCCGTCGGGGCCGGGATAACGGAAATGCCATGCGAACTGGCGCGCGTAGACTTCGATGCGCTCCTCGCCCGGCGTTTTTTCGGGGATTCGGGCCCAGCCTCTCGAGCCCAGAGCCGAGAGACCGAGGAATAAAACGGCGGTGGCGGAGGTCCACAGAATTTCAAGGTGCAGGCTGGAATTGACCGAGGCGCCAGATTTTTTGCAACGCGCGCGGAGTACAGTCCATCCAAGCAGCACGTGCGCGCCTATAAATATGATTCCGGTGACGATCAGGGTGATGGCGAACTCGCGGTCCCACGCGTGCGCAGCGGAATCGATGGCCAGGGGAAACCAGGCGGGACGGAGGGCGAACAGCAGAGCGCCCGCTAATGCGACCGCAAAAAACAAAAGGCCGGAGGACATTGAAGCGGGGGACTAAACCCCAGTATATAGACGCTTCGAAAATCCTCCGGCCCGGGAGCCCGTTGTGGTCAATGAACAGGTTGACTCATCGCCGGCGGTTTAACCAGCTTCGGGAAATACGTAACCGGATTTGGAGAGGGCCTTGCGCAGTTGCGACACCGCCTCCTGTTCCGCAATGTTGCGCGCAAGCGAGACTTCGGAAATCAACATGGCTCGCGAGCGATCGAGCATTTTCTTTTCACGGAATGATAACGGTTTCGCGGACTGGAGATGAACCAGTTGTTTGAAGACCTCCGCAATCTGGCTGAGGCTGCCGCTTCCCATTTTGTCGCTGTTGATTTTGAATCGGACTTTCCAGTCACTGAGGCACTCGCAGGATGGAGTTGCGAGGTAAGTCAGGACTTTACCGACTTCCGTGGATTTGGCGACCCGGCGGAGTCCGATGACTTCCGCATTTGAAAAGGGCACCATCACGGTCATGCTGGAACAAAAAAGCCGGAGCAAATAAAATTTCTCCGGCCTTTGTTCGAAATATCGTGTGCTGATGTTTTCAATCATCCCAACACCCTGGTTGGGATAGACGACTTTTTCACCGACTGCGAAGGTCATCATACGTTGAGCCTCCCACCTGACCACCGGTGTAGATTTAACAAGAATTTAACTGCTTCGAGCAACTCATAATAGGCTCAACCTTTGCAGTTGTCAAGGGTAGGCGTAAACTGCGGCGAAGTCAAAACTTAGCGGTCTGTTGCGCCACTGTTACCGCGCCAACCTATCTTTGGATCGGGCTGGAATTAACGGTTTTTAAATGGGGAAAAAACACCCAAAGCGAGTGTTAGTCCGCAGCGCGGCGAACGCTGGCCTCAATGTTCCGCTCATCGAGCAGAAGCCGGCGCAGAGTGCGAAGGTCGTTAAGAAGGAGTTTGCTTGACGCCAGATTGGACGAGAGCCTCGAGAGCTTGAAATGAACCAACTGCAGGGCCTCCCGGCGCCTCTGGGCGCTTTGACCGCTGGCAAGAGACACGTCGGTCTCGACTTCGGCCAGAGCTTCGTCTACAGCTTCGGCCAGAAGACTGACATATTCGTATGAACCTTCGATGTTGTCGAAAGGCGTTTCGGAACGGCGACTCATCAGGGCCTCCGAAAAGCGGCGGGCCGAATGGCGCGCTCGCGGTATTTTTCGAGAAGACACCATTCTGTCACATCGCAAGTTATCGGAAGAAGGAAATTTAGTAGCGGAAATACGGGATGCGCGCTCAGGAAGCCTGCCGGGGAACTCGCAACGGGAGATGACGGGTCTGTTGTACGGGCATGCTAGGATGAGAAAAGTCCGACGCAAGCGGGGACGTAGTTCAGTTGGTTAGAACGCCGGCCTGTCACGTCGGAGGTCGCGGGTTCGAGCCCCGTCGTCCCCGCCAGATTACCCTCTGTATTCATCCCATCCTCGAGTTTTTGCCGGCGATTGCTAACATCTGTGCCGTCCAGAGCTGCTTTTCGGCGGTCAAACGCTATCGTGATCGCACAGTTTTCGACGCCGCAAGTTCACCTGCTCCGAGCGCATGAGCATGGATCGAGAGCGTCATTCTCGGATTGGCGCGCCCTGCCAGATTCGACGTTTCCGGCGCTGCGCCTCCGCTCCGTTTTGAGCCGGCGCGTCTTTCAGCCCGCATCGCGCGCAAAGCGCAAAGCGGAGTGGCAGCTAATACGACCCAAGCGGTGGCGGTCGCTACGCCCCGGACATCAATCAGCGGGATCTGGACTGTGAGTGCGATACCCGTGAATGCGAATGCGACCGCGATGGCGGCGACCTCGATAGCTACCGATTTTACTGTGCTGGTTATCACAACAACCACAGCTTAATCCGTTTCGAATCGTCCATTTCGTGCCTCAGTACTAAAGAAGCAAATATGTGAGTACCGGCTCTGGCCGAGAGCTGTATCGGTTGTAGTCCGCTTCATCGGTACACACACGGCTGGGCGTGGTGATATACCCTGTCGTTTATCCGGTATGCAATACGAGCGCAGCGACATTGGCCCTTCGGAAATTCCGCGCGCCGCTGCCGCTGCGCTTCAGCACGTGCTTGATATTTACGCGGGCGAAACCAATAAGACGGCCTCGGTATGGCGAATTTTCGAAGGCAGCGATTTGACGTGGCGGCCTCACCCGCGATCGAGCACGGTCGCCGAAATCATGCGTCACCAGTTGTTATCCGAGCGCCGTTTTTTCAGCGAATTTCTGGCGCACCCGGAGCCTCCCGCTTCCGACATACTGCCGGCGGAAGAAACGGTGGAGGCGCTCACGGGGCGGCTGGTAGAATTCGCCCGGAACCGGCTCGGCTGGCTGGCCGTGCAGACCGAAAGCGACTGGCTCCGGACGGCGCGCTTTTTCGATGAGGAGCGCGAGCGCATCTGGATCTTCTGGCGGCGCGTGCTGCACAGCGCACATCATCGGACACAACTCACGGTTTACGCACGGCTTCTCGATAAACCCGTGCCGCCGACCTATGGACCGACCGCCGACGTGAGTTGGACCGGCGCGGACCCCACACTCACGGTTGAAGCCGCGGAAAGGCCGTCCACAAACCACTAAGTCAGTTTGCCCCAGTAGATCTCGGTTCGATAGTCAAAGCGGACGACTCCGGCGTTCTGATACCTGTCAAATACATGCTTCAGATCCTCGATCATGGGCGCGGAGCGTGGATCGCCTTCGTTCGGAATATGCGAGCAGGAAAACACGCGCCCTTTAGCGCCGTCGAAGTCGAAATCCTGGTGATTGGGGAATTCGGCCGACCTTACCTGTGAGGGCGCGAAGAATCCCGCAATTCTGCTTCTGCCGCGTTCACGGATCGATCGGTCGTGATCCGTCGAGTAGCGGTCGATCACTTCTTCGATGGCGCGCATCGCTTCCGTTTGTAGCAATCGCTCGTTCCAGATGAGCGCGGCGCAGCAGTTCGGCTTCAGGATTCTCTCCCATTCGCGCCGCGTACGTAGAGGGTCGAACCAGTGAAACGCCTGGCCCGCCACGACGAGATCGTATGCGCGACCCTCGAGCGTCGTGACTTCGGCCGTGCCCTCCACGCTTCTGAAATTCGAGCGCCCGCGCAGAATCTCATCGCCTGCCGCACGCATTTCACGGTTCGGTTCCACGCCAGTTACAAAGAACCCGGCATCGAGAAACACGCGCGAAAGAAATCCGGTGCCGGATCCAATATCCGCGACACGCGCGCCGGCGCCGAGAGCGCATTGAACCCGAAGAAGATCCACGATCACAGAAGGATATCCCGGCCTGAAGCGTACGTAATTCGACACGCGCTCCGAAAAGCGTTCCACCGAGTCGGAAACCATACGCCAATGATCGCGCGCTGCCTGATGCGATCTCCGGTCCTGGCGCGTTTGTGAAGTTCCCGAAAGTGGAACGGGAGATGCTTCATCGAGAACGTGGAGGATTTACAGTGCGTCGTCTGAATTCATTCGTTTGTTCGACAGCGCTCCTGCTGGGCGCTTCCGCATTTCTGCTCGCGCAGTCTCCGGATTTGCGGGAACTGATCCAGCACACCCAGGCCGATCTGCATCGCGCGGCGGATTTTGAACTCCACGCGCACAAACAAATCGATCGGTACCAGCATGCGGAGACCAAACTTTCTGATCTCGATCGGCACTATACCAGAGGGCATTTCGATCGCGGCAAGCTTAATGACTCGATCGATGCAGTAAAGGACGTTGTCGATCACAATACTTTGAGTCCGGATTTGCGAGATGCGCTCGAATCCGATTTGCGCGATTTGCGCAGGGCTCGCGCAGACCACGAGAAGATGTAAGCATACCGGCGCAAGTCTCACAACAGTAAGGTTTTTGACGGCGGAACCCAGGTGGCCTGTGCTACGGTCGTGACGAATGCGCAGGCCGCTCGCCACTTACAGGCTGCAGCTCCATGCCGGTTTCGGTTTTGATTCTGCCGCAGGAATCGCAGACTATCTGAAGTCCCTCGGGGTCTCCCACGTTTATAGTTCGCCGTACCTGCAGGCGATGCCCGGAAGCAAACATGGATACGATGTAGCGGACGAGCATCGCGTAAATCTGGAACTCGGCGGCCCCGAAGCGCATGAGAGATTTTGCCTGCGTCTCGGCGAGTGTGAGCTGGGACAGGTGCTCGACATCGTTCCAAATCACATGGCCATAGGGGGCCGTTGGAACAGGTGGTGGTGGGATGTGCTCGAGAACGGCCTCGCAAGTCCCTACGCTTCGTACTTCGATATCGACTGGCAGTCCCCGGAAGAACGACTGCGCAACAAAGTTCTGCTGCCCATTCTTGGCGATCACTACGGCAGGGTACTCGAACGGCGGGAGATTCGCATTGTCCGCAACGGATCCGAGTTCATCGCTCGCTATCACGAGCATGAGCTTCCGCTTGCGCCCGAAACTGTAGCGCCGCTCCTGCAGACGGCGGCTGAGAAGGCCCGATCGGAGGCTCTCGGCTTCCTCGCGGATTCCCTCGACCGTCTCTCTGCCGTTGACGTCTCGAAGCGCTCGAGTCTCGTGGCGCGCAGCCGCGATCTGAAAGTCATTTTCAAATGGCTGGATCGGCTTTTCACGGAACAGTCGAACGTAGCCGCGTCGGTCGATGAGACCATCGCCGAGGTGAACGCGAATGAGGACGCGCTTGACGACGTTCTCAATCGCCAGAACTACCGGGTGGCCTACTGGAAGACGGCATCCCGGGATCTGGGATATCGCCGTTTTTTCGACATCAACACGCTCGTAGGGCTTCGAATGGAAGATGAGCAGGTCTTCTGCGATACGCACTCTCTGATCATTCAGTGGCTGGGCCGGGGGGTGCTTGATGGAGTACGCGTCGATCATCCGGACGGTCTTCGCAACCCGCAGGAATATTTCTGCAGACTCCGCCGCGAGGCTCCGGACGTCTGGATCGTCGCCGAAAAGATTCTCGAGCCCGGCGAGGAGTTGCCGGACGACTGGCCGATCGAGGGAACCACTGGCTACGATTTCCTCAACGTCGCCACGCAGCTTCTGGTAGATTCCTCGGGCGAAGCGCCGCTCACGGATTTCTACCGTGAGTTCACTGGCGTGGAGGCCAGTTTCGATGACGTCGCTTACGACAAAAAAGTTGTCGTTTTACGCGATATTCTGGGCAGCGACGTCAACAGGCTCGCGGCGCTTTTTCAGGAACTCTGCGAACGCCATCGCAATCATCGCGACTACACGCGCCACGATATCCGACATGCAATCGGGGCGCTCGTCGCTTCCTTCCCGGTATACCGGTCCTACGTCCGGGCCCGGGTTGGGCACGTGACGGAGACTGACATCGAGCAGGTCAGCAGAGCGGTTGAAACCGCGCGGCGCCGGCGCCCCGATATCGAAGGCCAGTTGTTCGATTTTCTTCGGGACGTCCTGCTCCTGCGCGTTCGGGGAGATCTTGAATCCGATTTCGTGATGCGATTTCAGCAGTTCACGCCCCCCGCTACCGCCAAAGGCGTGGAAGACACGGCATTTTATTCGTATAACCGGCTGGTGGCACTCAATGAGGTCGGCGGCGATCCGGGTTCGTTTGGAGTGGATGTTGATTTCTTTCATCGCTATTGCCTCGAACGGCACAAGCGGTGGCCGCACACTCAGCTTGCCGGTTCTACCCATGACACCAAGCGCAGTGAGGACGTGCGGGCGCGAATCGCGCTGCTGTCAGAGATTCCGCGTGAGTGGGCCGAGGCGGTTCGTCGCTGGTCGGCGCACAACGACCGGCATCGCACCTACGACATGCCGGATCCGAATACCGAATATCTGCTGTACCAGACGATGTTCGGCGCGTGGCCCATCTCGTTCGAGCGGCTGCATGAGTATATGCAAAAAGCCGTTCGGGAAGCCAAGGAGCGGACCTCCTGGACGCACCAGAACGGGCAGTTCGAAGAAGCGCTCGAGGATTTTATCCGCCAGGCCTGCGGCGATTCGGAATTTATGTCCGACTTCGAGGCTTTTACCCTGCCCCTGATCGCTCCGGGCCGTATCAATTCGCTGACGCAGACGTTGCTGCGCATGATGGCTCCGGGTGTCCCGGACATCTACCAGGGAACCGAGCTGTGGGATCTGAGTCTTGTCGACCCCGATAACCGTCGCCCGGTCGATTACCAGCGCCGCCGGGAACTGATCGCGGAACTCGATTCCCTCAGCGCCGAAGTGATGATGGCGCGCTCCGACGAAGGCTTCCCGAAGCTCTGGACAATCCGGGAATCCCTGCGGGTACGCTGCCGGAATCCGGACTGCTTCGGACCGGAAGGCCGCTACGTTCCCATCCACGCGGCCGGCGCGCGCCCTGAGTGCCTGGTTGCTTTTCACCGCGGGGAGCGCGTGATCGTGGCCGCGCCCCGCTTCCCGATGCGACTCAGGCGCAACAGCTGGGGCGACACCCATTTGGGACTTCCCCAAGGCAGCTGGAACAATGTCCTTTCGCGCGTCGGGAATCTTTCGGGCGAGATTTCCGCATCGGACCTTTTCGCCACTTTTCCCGTGGCCCTGCTGGTAAAGAACGGAGTCGCTGGTTGACCACTTTTCGCGTGTGGGCGCCTAAACCCGAATCCGTCGCGTTGCGCGTTGCCGACAGCGAGACAGAGGTTCAGGATATTCCGATGACGCGGAATGCGTCCGAGTGGTGGGAAGTGGACTTCGCGGCTACGCCCGGCGTCAGATACCAATACGTCGTGGATGGCGATCCGCTGCCGGACCCCCGCTCGCCATGGCAGCCGCAGGGGGTTCACGGACCATCTGCGACGGTGGATCACTCGACGTTTCAATGGACCGATCACGGTTTTCAGGCGCCGCCGTTTTCTTCCGCGCTCGTGTATGAACTTCATATCGGCGCATTCACGCCGGAGGGCACGTTCGACTCGGCGATTCAGAACCTCTCCTGTCTGGCCGATATTGGCGTAACCCATATCGAGATCATGCCCGTGGCTGAATTTCCGGGCCGCTGGGGCTGGGGGTACGACGGCGTCGATCTCTACGCGCCACATCACCATTACGGCGGACCGGACGCTTTGAAACGTCTGGTGGACGCGTGCCACAGCCGCGGACTGGCTGTGATCCTCGACGTGGTTTACAACCACCTCGGCCCCTCGGGCAACTATCTGGCTCGTTTCGGGCCCTATTACACGGGCAGGCATCACACCCCCTGGGGCGAAGCGATCAATTTCGATTCCGCCGGGTCCGATGAGGTTAGACGCTTCTTCTGCGATAACGCCCTCATGTGGATCCGGGATTACCACATGGATGGCTTGCGGCTCGACGCGGTACACGCGTACATCGATAATTCGGCGACTCATATTCTCGAGCAACTGGCAGTGGAAATTGCGCAGCTCAAGGCGGAACTCGGTCGAAATCTGGTGCTCATCGCGGAGAGCGATTTAAACGATCCACGAATCATTCGCGATCGCGAAGTCGGCGGGTATGGCATCGACGCTCAGTGGAGCGACGATTTTCACCACGCCCTGCATGCCGCTCTTACCGGAGAGCGCGACGGCTATTATGCCGATTTCGGCTCAATTGCGCAGATCGCGAAGGCTTTTCGGCGCGCCTGGGTCTATGACGGATGTTATTCACCGCATCGCCGGCGGACCCACGGCCGCCCGGCCGTCGGGCTATCCGGGTGGAAGTTTCTCGGCTACCTGCAGAATCACGATCAGATCGGGAACCGGGCGCGCGGCGAGCGCAGCTCCGCTCTGATCAGCATCGGCAAGCTGAAAATAGCCGCAGCGCTCGTGTTCACCGCGCCTTTCGTGCCCATGATCTTCCAGGGCGAGGAGTGGGGCGCATCGACGCCTTTCCTCTATTTCACGCAACACGAAGATCCGGAGCTCGGGCGCGCGGTTTCAGAAGGCCGCGCCCTCGAATTCGCCAGCTTCGGGTGGGACGTTTCGGAAATCCCGGATCCTCAGAACCCGGCGACATTCGAACGATCGAAACTCGACTGGGACGAGCGCGGGCGCGAGCCGCACGCGAGCATCCTCGATTGGTACAAAAAACTCGTCCGGCTGCGCCGGTCCTTCCACGATCTGCTCGACGGCGACTTCGACCGCGTTCACACGGACTTCAACGAAGAAGAGAAATGGCTTCTGGTTCAGCGGGGCGGCATCGCCACCGCCTGTAATCTGTCGAATGTGTCTCGCGAAATACCACTCGGCTCAGGTTTCGAGATTCTTCTCGCCTCCGCCGCCATTGAACGGAACGAATCCTGCATTAGACTTCCCGCTGAATCAGTAGCAGTTCTGAGGTTTTCCTGAACGCAAAATGGCGAGAACAATATTTCCAGGCAAGCCCTACCCGCAAGGATCAACGTGGGACGGCACGGGAGTCAATTTCGCAATCTATTCCGAACATGCGACAGGCGTCGAACTATGTCTGTTCGATTCTTCGGAATCGACCGAGCCGGAGATTATTCCGATCCGCGAAACCACCGGATTCGTCTGGCACTGCTACATTTCCGGCCTGAAACTGGGACAGATCTACGGATTTCGTGTCCAGGGTCCGTATGAGCCGGAGAAGGGACTTCGCTTCAATGGCAACAAGCTTTTGATCGACCCCTATGCAAAAGCCCTTACGGGCGAAGTGAACTATAAGGCTCCGATTTTCGGTTACGAGCTTCTGAATCCGGATCAGGACCTCAAAATGGATACACAGTGCGACTGGAACGCGGTGCCAAAGTGCGTCGTCAGCACCAATCATTACGATTGGGAAAACGACCGGCCGCCGATGACGCAGTTGCACGATTCGGTTATTTACGAAGTTCACGTCAAGGGCTTCACCAAAATGCATCCGGGTCTGCCCGAAGAGATTCGCGGCACCTATGCGGGTATCAGCCACCCGGTTACGATCGACTACCTGAAAAAGCTTGGCATTACGGCAGTCGAACTGATGCCGGTGCACGCGTTCGTGGATGAAGGCGGCCTCGTCGAAAAAGGTCTGCGGAACTATTGGGGCTACAACAGTATCAACTTCTTTTCACCGGATGCGCGCTATTGCAGCGCCGGATCAACAGGTGAGCAGATCGGCGAATTCAAAAACATGGTCAAAGCCCTGCATCGCGCCGGAATCGAGGTGATTCTGGATGTGGTTTACAACCACACCGCTGAGGGGAATCAACTTGGGCCTACGCTGAGCTTCAAAGGTATTGACAACAAGAGCTACTATCGCCTTGTCGATAAAACTCCGCGATACTACATGGATTACACGGGCACGGGCAATACGCTGAATGTGCGTCATCCGCAGGTGCTGAAGCTGGTGATGGACAGCTTGCGGTATTGGGTGCTCGAAATGCACGTCGATGGGTTCCGGTTCGATCTCGCCGCCGCTCTGGCCCGGGAACTGCACGACGTCGATCGGCTGTCGGCCTTCTTCGATATCATCAATCAGGATCCGGTTGTTTCTCAGGTCAAGCTCATCGCGGAGCCCTGGGACGTGGGGCCCGGAGGTTACCAGGTCGGCCAGTTCCCTGCCTTATGGGCCGAGTGGAACGGCAAATATCGCGACGTGGTCCGCAAATACTGGAAGGGCGATGACGGCCAGCTGGCCGAGCTCGGCTACCGGCTCACCGGATCGAGCGACCTCTACCAGAGAGACGGGCGCCATCCCAGTGCCAGCATCAATTTCGTAACTGCCCATGACGGCTTCACGCTCAATGACCTTGTCAGCTACAACGACAAGCACAACGAGGCGAACGGCGAAGACAACAGGGACGGAGCGAACGATAATCATTCATGGAACTGCGGAGCCGAGGGTCCGACCGATGACCCGGGCATAGTCGCTCTGCGCGACGGCCAGAAAAGAAATCTGCTCGCGACTCTATTGCTCTCCCAGGGCGTTCCCATGATTTGCGGTGGCGACGAGATCTCTCGTACCCAGCATGGAAACAACAACGGGTATGCTCAGGATAACGAGATCAGCTGGTTCGACTGGAACATCGATGAGCGCAAACAGCGGCTGCTCGATTTCACGCGGTCGCTGATCAGGCTGCGACGCAGCCACTCCAATCTCCACCGCCGTAAATTCTTTCAGGATCGCCGTATTGATCCGGATGCGCCCGACCGTGAAGTGGAAGGCGTGCAGGAACAGGACATTATGTGGATTCGCCCCGATGGGGGCGAAATGGCGGCGGATGAATGGACCGCGGGCTGGATCCGGTGCGTGGGCTTGCTGCTGAACGGCCGCACGCTCGATGACGTGGATGCTTTCGGGCAGCCACTCAGAGACGCTGCTTTCCTGATGCTGTTGAATCCGTATCACGAGCCAATTACGTTTTGTCTGCCGAAACCGCATGCCGGCACGTCCTGGGAGCTGTGCTTCGACACCCGTCACGAAGATGGAGCGGCGGTTGAAAAGATGGCCGGAAATACACCGTATCAATTGGCAGATCGCTGTTTCGCCCTGTTCAGCGAAAAAGCCGATGAGCCGGGCGCGACACCGGTCTTACCCACGTCCCGGAACTAATGGTACCCAAGTACTTACCTGACATACTACTTCAGTAAAAAATATTCCCTGATCTGAAGAGTCAGACTGATAAAATCACTCAAAACTGCCGATAAGAACCCCGTGGCTTAGGTGTGCATGAAACATTTTCGGGGCTGAAAGGCACACCGTGTTATCGCCGAGGCCTCGTTCCATTGGAGGGCAGTTAGGGTGGTGAATTCGAGTTCTACAACTGTGTGCAGAGTGCTGTGCGTCTGCAGTACTGACCTGGCGGCGCAAAAGGTCGATGAGGCGTTGGCTTCCCGGCAGGAGAGCCAACATGTCGAATTTACCCGTGTCGGGACGATGCTCGACGGTCTTGGTGAGTTGGCGCGAAGTCAGTACGACGTGGTCATCGCTGAAATGCGCCCGGCCGACGGAGCAGGAATCAACGCTGGTGAAGAGCTCAGAAGGCACGCTCCGGATATACCACTTATTCTGCTCACTACGGCCATGGACAGGCACGCGGCGGTCGCGGCCGTTCGGGACGGCGCGCGTGACTTTTTCACGATTGAAGATCTCGATTCGGAGGCATTAAGAAGATCTGTGCAACGAGCTTCGGAGAGCGAAAGCGGCAGGCCTGCCATGGGGGCCGACCGAAGGAGCAACGCACGTTTCCCTTGTCGTATGGCGATCAGTTGGCGCACGCTCGAGCAGCCGTTGAAAACCGGCGAAGGTACCAGCGAAACGCTCAACATCAGCAGCAAAGGGATCCTGTTCGCGACGAGCGAGCAGTTCGAACTTGGGCAATTGCTTCAGGTTTCTCTCGACTGGCCAGCCCGCCTCGGCAATCAGGTACCGCTGAAACTGGTGGCTGAGGGCCGTGTGCTCCGGAATTCGCAGGGCCAGGCGGCGATGAGCATCGAACGCTATGAATTCCGCACGCGCAGAGTTGCTCCGACGCCTCACGTGAACGGGGCCCCGCCCCAGCAGCACAAAGCCACAGTCTCGAACAGCTAGATGCCCAAATCCCCGCCAGGCGGCGCGCCTGAAGCGCCGCCGCTCAGTGCGGGTCCACTCGTGAAGTCATCTCCTCGAACACAGGTTTCGCCGGCATTGCGGCTACCAGCTCCTGCGTAAACGGATGCTGCGGCGCGAGGAAAATTTCGGCCGGGGTTCCCGATTCCACAATGCGGCCTTTGTGCAGGATTGAAACGCGTGCGCTGATAGACGCCACAGACAGCAAGTCGTGAGAGATAAACAGCAACGCAATATTGCGCCGGCGGTTCAGATCTCGGAAACGATTCAGAATCGCCATTTGCGTAATAGCGTCGAGCGCGCTTGTCGGCTCATCCGCGATCAGCAATTGCGGATTGTGCATCACGGCCAGCGCGATCAGCAATCTCTGGCCTTGTCCTGTACTCAACTCACCCGCGCGCTGTTCCAGAAAATCCGAATTGGCCGGCAACTGCACGCTCCGGAGCAGTTCCTGCCAAAGCCCGTCGGGCGGACGGCGCTTCTCATGTGCGCGCCAGGTCTCTTCGAGCAGCGCTTTCACACGCAGCCGGTTGTTCAGGGCTGCTGCGGCGTTCTGCGGGACGTAGCCCACCAGACGGCCGCGAATGTCGCGTAGTTCCCGCTCGCTCGCCTCGCGAAGCTCTTTCCCGCAGAGCCGGATCGATCCGGAAATTCTCCCGCCCCGATATCGAATAAGTCCCAGCAGCGCCAGTGCGAGCGTACTTTTCCCGGACCCGCTGAGCCCCACAAGGGAAAGACACTCTCCAGACCGCAACTCGCCGGCGGCTTCATCGAGCACCTGCCGGTCGCCGTACCAGGCCGAGAGGCGAAATTCCATAACGGGCGCGTTTGCCGCCGTGGTTCTATCCGCCGTGGTTCTGTCCGTTAGTGAAGCCATTCGATATTCCACAGCAGTTGCGGGGGAGCGATGCCCGGCGTCGCCCCGTGTATACGGGGCGAGAGAGCATAGAGGTAGTCAGGATTCACGAGGTAAATGATCGGTTCCTGAGCCGCCACGATCTCCTGCATCTCATCCAACAATTTTTTTCGTTGCGCCCTCGATGTCTGTGACGCCTGCGCCAGCTCGAGCTGGTCGATGCGCGCCTCCCAGGGCGTTGCGGGAGATTTCTCCTGCGGCCACCACGCGTGATGCGGACCGGAACTCAGCCAGACATTCATCTCTTCAATCGGATCTTCGTCCACGTTCGCAAACCCCAGTAAACAGGCTTCATACGCGCCCGTTTTCGCAATGCGCTCGATCAGCGAGCCGAAATCGAGGGTCACGATGTTTACACGAACGCCAATTCGGTTCAAATCGCTTTGAATCAGGGCCGCCATCCGCTCACGCTCGCGATTTCCCGAATTCGTAATCAGCGAAAATTCCACGCCATGCCCGCTCGCATCCCGCAGCACGCCCCCTTTCAGCGTGAAACCCGAGCCGAGCAACGCGTTCAATGCCGCTGTGTTGTATGCAAGTGGCTTCAACTTCGGATTGAACCAGAACCGGTTTGCGGTGGATATTGGTCCGGCAGCGGCGCGGGCATGGCCCTTGTACGCGATCCGGATAAGGTCTTCACGATGAATCGAGCTGCTGATGGCGTGTCGGAACAACGCCGATGAAAACCATTTCCGTTTCCATTCGGGCAAACTCGCAGAGGGCGACTGGTTGAACCACAGGAATTCGGAATCGAGCGATGCCCCCACATCGTGCGCTGTACCCGGTCGCGTCCTCGCCAGCCGGTCAAATGTTTCCGGATTGAGGCCCCCGATGAGATCGGACTCGCCACGCTCGAATCGCGCGAGTTGGATGTCGCCATTACTTTGAATATCGATTCGGATCGAATCGAAGAAGGGCAGATGCGCTCCGGAACTATCGCGCTTCCAATACCATTGGTTTCGACGCAGAATAATCGTCGACCCCGGGTTGTACTCCGCCACAAAAAACGGGCCGGCGGACGCCGGAAGGCGTGCGGAGCGATTTTTCGGCGCAATTGCAAGCTGATCGAACAAACGGTCGAGCGCTGGTTTCACGGCTCGATAACGGATCAGAAGGTCCCGGGGCGAACGAATCTCAATAGTGGGCGCTCCGCCAGCGACTCGGAAGGTATCGCCAGCCGGCGATGCTTCTTTTGGATCGAGAGCGTCGGTCAAAGTGCGCGCAACATCGGCGGCCGTCAGCGGCGAGCCGTCGGAGAAACGCAGGCCCTCCCTCAGGTGGAACGTAATCGCCTTGCCGCCTTCACTCATTCGCCACGATTCCGCAAGCTCCGGAATCGCCGTATCGGTTGCGCGATCCACGCGGATCAGAACCCCACCCGTCAGGTATCGAATCAGCTCACCGCTACTTTCAAGCGACGCGTGCAGCGGATCGAAGCTTTTCGGGTCTGCGGGAATCGAGAACCGCAGGGCGGCGTTTGCGGCTGTCGGGGCGGCCGAAGCCACCTTCAACCCACCGCCGCTCAATCCTCCCGACAATGCGACGGCGATCGCCGCAATCGTTAGCGCGACGCGCTTCACGCCGACACCCCCGCCGGACCCCGCAGCAATTCAATGGACGTAGTGATGATCGCCAGAACCACAAGAGGAGCCAGTATCCATGGGCTTGTTTGGATAGACCCTATATGTTGCAGCTCCGCAATCAGATTTCCGAGCGAAGTCGCGGGTTCGGCGACACCCAAACCCAGGAGGCCCAGACCGGCTTCAGCGAGAATGTACGCAGGAACCAGCGCCCGAAACTGTGCCCACGCGATCGAGCGGATGTGCGGCCAGAGATGCGCCGTCCAGATCCGCCTCTCGCTCATGCCGCAGGCCCGGGCATGCATCACCCATTCCGAAGCGCGGTATTGCGAAACCGATGCTGCGAAAACGCGCCCGGGCAGTGCCCAGCCCGCCACGCCCATTACCGCGAACGTTAGTCCGATCGAAACTGCGGCGGAAGTATTCAGCGGCAGCATGCCGCGAAGGACGATGAACACAAACATCCACGGAAGCGAAAGACTGATGGTCGTCGCCACAGCCACCGGCTTGGTCAGGACCGAAAGCGAAAGACCGGCGGCAGCCAGCCCCAGCAAAACTGAAAGCGCAGCGGCGCCGCATGCCAGCGTGACCGAAAGACGAGTAGCGAAAGCCAGTCGCGAGAGACGATCACGGCCCAGATCGTCTGTACCCAGCAGGAACTTCCGCGACGGTGGCTCGCCGGCATGATCGCGGTACTGCTCATCATAGGGATGAGGAACGAATGCAGGTGACGCGAATGCAACCGTAAGGACGCCAGCAAGCAGGCTGAGCGCCACCGCGCGTACACGCGTCATCGCGATCGCTCCGCCTGAGAAGTCGGGACATGAAAAAGCTCCGTGCTGGTATGAGCCAGCGCTACAAGAAAAGTAACCGCCATGGCGATGCCACAGAGCAGAGGCAGATCCCGGCCCAAAGCCGCCCTCCATGCCAACTGGCCAATTCCTGCAACATCGCACAGCGCTTCCACCGGAATCGCCGACCCAAACGCCAGAACCAGGGACACACCGATCAGGGCGGTCAGTTGCGGCCCAATCGGAAGCGCCACATAACGGACTACGACCGCCGTACGTGAAAGCCCGCGCGCTCTTGCGAACACCAACGCCGGCGAGCGCCACACGTCTTCGAGGAGTTCCCGAATTGTTCCGAACACTCGTGGCAGAATTGCCAGCGCGAGCGCGGCGCTAACGGGGGCGCCCGAAAGGAAGAATGCGATCGCGATCACGGGAGCCGGGATCGCGAGCGAGATTCCCGCCAGCACTTCAGCGCCGCAGCGGAAAAACATCACAGGCTGAAAAACCGCAACGCAGGCAAGCATCAGAGCCGCCGCCCATGCCAGCGTAATGCCGGCAACCATCAGCATCGCTGTGGCCGAAATACGGTCTCGGAGAAGATCGGTGACGGGTGAGTTGAAGGTGCGGGAAACGCCCAAATCGCCGTGAACGGCCCGCCGGAAATAGTCCAGAACAAACGCCGGAAAATCTTCGCCCGTTCTCGACCGCTCGTGAACTGCGAGGGCAGTCTCACGGGTCAAACGCGCATCAATGTCCGCCTCTTCCGACTCAAACCCCGGGCTGTAACGAACGAGCGCCGCGCAGACCATTACCCCGACGACAACGATGAGCGCCAGCCGAACGGCCGCCCCGGCCAGCCTCCACGCGAACCCGCGGTGGGCTGGAGGCCGCCCCGGCATCATGAGGCCGCGGCTCTGATTGGCGTAGCTTCCAGCGGAAACACTGGCGCTTTGCGCTCCTTCCGCTGGCGCTTGCTCTTGTACATCCGGTGGTCAGCTTCCGCCAGCAGTGCTTCGGCGTCGCACCCGTCATCCGGACAACTCGCGATTCCTACACTCACCGCCAGAGAGGACGGTTCGGGCGTCGATTCGCCGGCAATCCGGATCACAGACCGAATCCCCTCGATCCGCGCTTCTACTTCGTCGTCAGTGGCATCCTGGATAAGCAGCACGAATTCGTCGCCTCCCATTCGGGCCAGGTAGTCGTTTCTGCCGCAATGCTCTCGCAAACTGTGCGCGACGATTCGGAGGACCTTGTTCCCGGTCAGATGTCCGAACCGGTCGTTCACCTGCTTGAAACCGTCCAGATCCATCACCACCACTGAGAGTCGCCGCTCTTCGCGCTGCGCTCTCGCGACTTCCGTATCGAGCGTCAGGAACAGAGAACGGGCATTGGGCAGGTTCGTAAGATAATCCGTTGTGATTGACGTCTCGAGCAGGCGATGGCTTAGCGCATTCTCGATCGCCTGCGCCACCTTTGCGCTGATAGCAATCAGTATTCTCAGGTTCTCACGTGTAAACGCATCGCGGTCCGAGCGGTACAGCGCCAGTACCCCAAGCACTCCCCTCGCGCCGTTCAAAGGAACCGCCATCGCCGAATTCAGCGTGCTGTATCGCTGCGGATCGTTCAGATAGCCCGCTTCGACCGTCGGATTTCCATTCAGGAGAGGCTTGTTGTTTTCCGCAACCCAGCCGGACAGTCCCTGGCCAATCGGAATCTCGAGGGAAGTGAACAGCCGGAGATTCTCGCCGCTCACGTACTCGGGAATCAGTTTGTCTTCGCGCCGGATATAAACGGCGATCGTCTCGTATGGGATCAGGCGCTTCAGCCGCACGCCTACGAACGAAAGCGCTTCAGGCAGACTCAGTGAACTGCTGAGATCCTGGGTGAGTTCGTAAAGCATTTGCGCTTCCTGGGTTGCGGCCGCAATCGAGCCGAGCGGATCGGCCCCGGTTTCGCCCTGGCCATCACTGCCGGCGGCAGGCATATCGGTCGATTCCGCAAAACCCGTCGCCGGCGCGAGGCCACGCTCGATTTTCACGTCCATCGACAGCTTGATCTTCTCGCCGCCCGTGTTCTGGGCCATCCGCTCGAGTTCCACGTAGCGCCGGCGTAGTATGTCGACGATCACCGGGTCGAACGCCTTGCCTGATTCCGCCACCACGATATCCATTGCCTGGTCGAGTGGCAGTGCCCGGCGATACTGCCGGTCGGACGCAAGAGCGTCGAGACAATCGACGGCCGACAAAATCCGCGCACCGATCGGAATCTCTTCTCCCGAAAGCCCGGCGGGATAGCCCGAGCCGTCCCATTTTTCATGATGCGCGCGCACAATTGGCACCACTGGATACGGAAACTTCACCTGTTCCAGAATCTCCGCCCCGACAACGGGATGGATCTTCATCTTCTCGAACTCTTCCGGCGTCAGTTTGCCGGGCTTCGAAATGATGTGCTCCGGCACCGCAAGCTTGCCAATGTCGTGCAACAGAGAAGCCGCCTGGAGCGCGTCGAGTTCCTTGTGTTTGAGCCCGACCTCTTTCCCGATCTCCATTGCGTAAACCCTGACTCTCTGGAGATGGTCGTGAGTCGTAGTGTCCTTCGCCTCGATCGCGAGCGCCAGCGCTTCAATCGTGCGCAAATGCAGGCCGGCCATCTCCTCGATATGGCCCTTCTCTTGTTCCAGCCGTTCGAGATACAAACGGTACGTCCTGTAAACGAACAACACGAGCGGGAACAGAACCAGCGCTGCGTGCCATTTGTTCAACTCGCTCAGAACGAGGATCAGCCAGGCCACCGACGCGCCGGCGAGGTGATACGGAAGAATCCAGTAATAAGTGCCGTACCAGGTCTTCCAGACGGACTTGCGTTCCGTCAGCGCTATGACGCAGGCAACCAGACCCGTATTCGTAATGAAATAAGCTGCCGCAGCGGAGCCGAGCAGCAGCGGGTGAAGACGGCCAAGCAGCGTGTTCAACGGTCCATGAAACGTTACATGGGCGGCCAGCACGGCGAGACAGATGGAAGCCACGCTGAATGAGACCTGCACCGGGCGCGGCCGGACCTTCGCCTTCCACAGGCACTGCACCAGAGTTCCAGCAAGGCCGATCAGCAACGCTTCCGGCAGGCCGAATTGCGCAACGCCAACCAGAATGAAGAGGAAATTCACCGAGATCGTCGCCATCACCAGCGGGAGCCTCAGTTTCAACCCGGAGGTGAGAACGGTGACTAAAAAATATACCCAGAACTGCAGCGACCCGGAGTCAAGCGACTGGAAATGCGGCACTTGCGAGCCAACGACATATGCCGCAGCCGAGATAACCAGCGTGATGTATGCGCGTGCCGCGATTCGCATGCCGAGCCCTGACGTACCTATCGGCTGAAAGCAGCCATCTGTTTATGGTATTACGAACCGGGCGGATAAAATCCGCCGAAAAGCCGGAAATCGCAATCGCCCATGTAGCCTAACGCGCACGTCTTTCGTAAAGATGTTCACGCTCTCTTGTGGCATCTGACGCACAATTCACCGGGATCAAGTCGCGGCGCAAAGCGCCTGCACTGCAAAATAGGCATATGACTGCTCCCCGCGAGATCGCCGCTGACCTTGCGTCTCTCAGAATCTCCATCGCGAATGCGTATTTTGCCGGTAATCGCCAGGCATGGGTTCTGATCGATACGGGAGTTGCCGGGCATGCAAGAACCGTTATTCAGGCGGCTGCGGCCAGATTCGGCGAAAATTCGCGGCCGAATTCCATCATCCTGACCCACGGACATTTCGATCACGCAGGAAACGCCCTCGAACTCGCCCGCCATTGGAACGTTCCGGTTTACGCCCACCCTCTTGAATTCCCGTATCTTACGGGAGAGTCGGCCTATCCGCACAAAGATCCCACAGTGGGAGGCGCGATGGCCTTTATGAGCCGCTTCTTTCCCAGCCGAACGGTCGACATCTCGGACGTTCTTCGGGATTTACCTCCGACTGGAGTAGTACCTGGACTCGAGGGGTGGCTTACGATTCCGACGCCTGGCCATGCGCCTGGACATGTTTCATTGTGGCGCGAACGGGACGCCACCCTCGTCGCCGGTGATGCGCTCGCCACAGCGAATCTGGACTCCTGGCTCGGCGTTCTGACCATGAGGCCCGTTATTTCCCGGCCGGCGTCGCCTTTCACTTACGACTGGGAGGCGGCGGCGGCTTCTGTTCAAAGCCTTGCGAGCCTGAATCCGTTCGTGCTTGCCGCCGGGCACGGCGAGCCAATTTCCGGACCCCGCGTAGCGGATGAACTTGCCCGATTTGCCCGGGAATTTACCCCTCCCGAACACGGCCGCTATGTCGCCGAAGCCGCGCAGGCCAACGAGCACGGGGTTGTATATGAACCACCGGCCCCTCCCGATAATCTCCCGAAAATCGCCGCAGGCGTGGTGGCGGGAGTCTTCGTCGTTGCCGGGGTAATGTACGGTCGGCGTGTGCGCGCGCAAAAAAAAGCGTCCGATTTATAGCCCGACGCGCCAATCGCGGCAGGGCTAGAGCCCTGCATACCAGTCATAGCCGCGCTCAGCCCAATAATCATCTGGCCGGCGCTCGCCCACGTATTCCACTTTTCCGATCCGCTTGATGCTCTTGACCCCGTATTTCACCGGGATAACGAGCCGCAGGGGCGCCCCGTGCTCGTCTTCGAGCGGCTCCCCGTTCATCTCCCATGCCAGCAGAGTTTGCGGATGCAGCGCGCTATGCATGTCCAGTCCGACATAATATTCGCCGTCGGGCGTCTCCATAGAGACGGAGGGGGCTCCGGCCGAACCGCGCGCGAACTTCGCGGTGAAATCCGAAAATCTCGCCCCGGCAAACTGGGTCACCGTGCTCCAGCCCTCAATGCATTTGAAATCGATTGTTTCTTCATGTCGCGGCAGGCGCCGCAAATCGTCGAGGTCGAGCTTCAATGCCGGCCCACTCTGACCGAAAGGTACGACTTCGAGCCGCCACTCGCCGGGCTCGACATCATCATCCATGCCCAGCTCGCCATTGACTTTGATTTCGCCAATGGCCGAAGCCGGATATGTTTTCGCCAGATTATCGTTCGAGTAGATTGTCTTCCGGACGACCGATTCGTTCGCTTGCAGGATCGATCGGAGACGAGGCGGGATGTCGCCCTCCTCATGCGCGCCGGACATTAGCCACTCCCAGCCGCCGATGGCGGCCGCGGCGCCGATTCCGAGTCCGATAAATCCACGCCGGGTTCGCCGCCGGAGTTGCTCCTCCGCGCTGAGCGGCGGATTCACCCGCTTTTCAGTTGCGCCATCCTTATTAATCGGCATGATGGGCCTCAACCCCCTCGACGTCGTACCCTGAGACCATTGCCCGAAAGTTGGGCCAACCCGCGCGGATCACCTGAACAATGTGAATCACGAAAAAGGCTACATAGCCCATAGTGAGCCAGAAATGCTCGAACCGGGCCCATTCATAGCCGCCAAGGAAGGCGGCGAGCCAGTAAAGCTGCGCCGGCTTGTAAATCGCCAGCCCCGTCACCAGACTGAGGCCGCCCATAAGGATAATGCTGGAATACGTGATCCGCTGAGCGGCGTTGTATCGCCGTTGGGGCGGCAGCGGGACCTTGAACCCGAGGTCGTGCATGGTGACCTGAATGGCCTCGCGAAACGCTTTGCGATCCGGTGCAAGTTCGCGCCATTCGCCCGAAACGACTGTATACACCAGGTACGCGATGCCGTTGATGGCGAATAGCCACGCAAACGCAAAGTGGATCGCCATCCCCAGCGCCAGCTTGTGTGGAACCTGCGTGGCGTTATAGAACCAGTCCGGAAAAAAGTGGAATAGCGTAAATCCGCTAATTCCGACTTTGTAGGGGTCGTAGGCCCAATAGATCATAGTACCGCTGGCGATCATCACGCAAAGAAGCGGAAAGTTGATCCAGTGAAACCAGCGTGTTCCTGCGCTGTGCTTGCGCTCGAGCGTTCTCACGGCCTTTAAATTCTATTTTGATCCGATTTTATTCCCGCGAGGCGCATGCGCGCGTTGGAGTTTGTTGGTAAGGGATGGAAGGACGGAGGGGAAAGGGAACCTGGGGGCGGCGCACATATATGAACCACATGCTCGGGAGAGCGACCTGTGCGCGGCCCGCTCTCCCGTTCAAACTCAATGAATCACGCGACTTTGCGCAGCGGCGGGGTCAACCCGCGCCGCCTGGAAACGATCGGCATGCTCAGAATTTTCCGGCTTTCTTCGGGCAGTTCCCGGCGTACGGTCCCGCCGAAATACTCATCGAGCGGATAGAGAGCATAGGGCTCGAGTTCACGAAAGACCTTGCCAAGCTTCTGCTGGATTCTGTACACGTGGTGGAAGAAAGTTCCCCGGTCCATGTTCAGGCGCCGGCAGCAAAGCTTCCAGTCCGCGCCCAGGAGATAGTGGAATTTGAAAATCCGGTGTTCTTCTTCGTCCAGCACGCGCCGGCTGACCAGGCAAAAATCCGCCACATATTCTTCATCCTTTCTCCCCCAGATAATCCGCCGATCTTTGCCGCCGATTTGTTCCAGACGAACCGTGCTGACGTGTTGCTGCTTCGCGACGCACTGCCGGAACCGCGCGTAGCAGGCGCGGAAGATCCCTCTTAACACGCAGTTGCAGGGCGAAGCAGGCCCCTTCCGGCTGCTCCGGCGCAATCCATAACCTTGGCATTGCGTGCAGGATTCCTTCGCCAGCGCGAGGATTTCAGTACGGTTCCAATCAAAGTTCTCGAAGTTCACGAATGTTCCTCCCGGGTGCGCGCTAAGTGCGCAACCGAATATATGTCTGAATTGTGATCTAATTCACAAAACTGGACAACACTTTTTAATGGGGAAATTCTGATGAGAATCTTTTCGGATGACGGAAGTAGTTGTTTCTATTGTTGTTTTACATCCAATTTTTTATGGTTGTATCTCCGTTTGTACGCTGTAATACGCTGACCTATTTCCCACAGAAATATCTCAGGCGATATCCCGGGTCCATAAAATGAATTTTCGCGATCTTCAGCACAGGCTGATCGAAGTCGCTCGTGAGAGGATTCGGTCCGGTTTGTTTACCGAGCGCGGTCTCGCAGCCATCAGCGACATATCTCAACCGCATTTACATAACGCGTTGAAAAGTGTGAGGACTCTTTCGCCGGATATGGCCGACCGGCTGCTCCGGGCGCTCGACCTGAACGTGGCTGAGCTGATGTGGGAGCGGGAAGGCGACCGCTTCCGCGGCTTCCGCGCGGTACCCGTTCTGACGCATCGGCTGGGCGCGGGCTCGGATCCGGATTTCCGCACGTTCCGGGGATACCTGCCGTTTCCCACCAACCTGGTAAAT
>Ga0157369_10001550_pt1 | contig 28138 bp, 25 predicted proteins | sample C25metaG_FD_113461 | JGI IMG/M metagenome (GOLD analysis project Ga0157369, IMG submission 113461) | Corn rhizosphere microbial communities from Kellogg Biological Station, Michigan, USA - C2-5 metaG | ecosystem: Host-associated > Plants > Roots > Rhizosphere > Soil | place: USA: Michigan... | reverse complement strand
CCTCTGTAGTTCAGTCGGTAGAACGGCGGACTGTTAATCCGTATGTCACTGGTTCGAGTCCAGTCAGAGGAGCCAGAATTAGAAAAGCCCGCTCAGGGAAACCTGAGCGGGCTTTTTGCTTTTGTGTTACAGGTCGGCGAATCACTGACAGGTTCAGATGTGAACCATCAAATAACGATGTGCTTTGGTTGCTACTCAGGCAGCCTGTAGATAGAGCGTCTATCGACCCCCACTGATGTTAGCCAGGAAGCGGTTTAGCATTTGTGCTGTGCCTTTCTGCCATCCTTTTCCTTTGCTGCCTGCCAGAGAAAATGGCGCCAGTGCCTGGTTCTTTCTTTAGTGCAAAGGTTCTGCGAGCTTTCATGCAATCAGTTAAAAAGCCACGCAGGTAAAGACAAACGAAAGTGGGCTTCCCATCATAAAAGTATGATGTCCGACATTAATCACATCAAGTTGTAAGGTTTCCGGGTCGCCGGTAAATTCAGCCAACAGCTTCTCAAAGGTTGGATTATCTGTATTGTCAGTGGGAGAGATAATGATGCGGCTTATAGAGTAATGCGCTGTATTACTGCCCCTTACTTCCCCCCTATTCAGTATGAGGGTTCTTCCTAAATTTTTTTCCTCATTATTGATTAACACCCGTCCATTCAGTAAAAAATATCCGGTTCCGTCCTTGTATAGTCTGAGATCCTGGGCGACATTAAATTTAAGCGTCTGTCCCTCACCACCCAGATCGTATTGGGTAAAAGAGTAACATCTCAGTGGCAATATTAAATTATTTTCAGACCCAAAAAATATAAAACCCAGAAGAATTGCCGTACAGACAGTTGAAATAGCTATCAGAACTCTCACGTTTGGAAACATCATATTAATTCTCGTTAATACGGAAGAAATTATTGCAACTGGTTACATTCCTCTCTTTTCCAAGCTTGCAATACGAAATTAATGTTCGGCCATCATCTTTTGGCGAAAAAGACGTATAGTTATCAAAATAGATTTTTTTATTTTTATCACAGACTAAATTATTTTCTGCTAAAAGAGCAGTTATTTTACTTTTTACTTCTTTCATCTTATTTTCATTGAGATCCTTAACAAAAACCACCTCGCACCCCTCTGCAAGAAAATCTGATTTCAGATAAATGTTGATATTATCCAATGAAGACGTATTGTTTTTAAAGACTAACACCGCAGTTGCAATAAAAACGGGTGAAATGATATACAGGCAAAGAACAATGACTTTCCATGAAAGAAAAGATCCAGGTTTATTTAATAATGCCTTAGGTAAATGAACCGGTGGGGATGACTCTATTCCGTCAAAGGAGGGGGATTTAACGACAGAATGATTAGTATTTAACTTAATACCAATTTTAGGAATGGTAATGACAATTTCATCACATCCAAATGCGGATAATGCACGTCTCATTATACTCAGGTATTGCGTTAAATTTGCATTTGACCCTCTGAGGTTATGTTTATCCCAGACTTCAACAATCAAATATTCTCTTGTCAGAATATCGCCATTGGAATCAAGAATGAGTGCCAGTAATCGCGCCGAAGGCAGGTTAATCTGAACGGTATCTTTCGTCGGTATATGTCGGAGAGTACTGTCATCCGTATTAAACACTATTGAACCATTAATGGTATACAACACCTTCACATCCCCCCCGATTAAATAAATTCAATCTCAGATTTATCTCACAACATAATACAGTTAAACCCTTTTTGCACGTAGCATTTTTAAACCAAGCGAATAAAAAGCACGGGAACGCGTTGATACCCACTGACTCTGTTTCAGGGAAATCATTGTCCTGATGTCGGAACGCCGTTGCTAACGAAAGTATGAGTATATTCGCACAGCTGAACCTTCCGCTGTCAGAAGGGAACTACGACGATTCAACCAGATTCACGGCAGGAGATGCTCTTTTAAACTCTCCTCCGGATGTCAGGTAGTGGGCAGCCTGCAACAATCGGCGACTGTTTAAGCTAAAAAAATAACAAAAATAGATCATTAAACTAAAAATACAGATAAATTCGAATTACATTCCGTTATTGGTTTTCCTGTATAACACTGTTTCCATCCTGAGGTAGCAAGCCCCGGCCAGTGTGGGGGTTAAGGTGGGTACGCATCTTGCTTCAGCTCGGTGATTATAGATGTACCTGAATCCGCGCCATCTATATGAATGTGAAAAGCAATGACCTGGTAATTTCTTCAACATGCTTTATGGGCATTATAAATAACCCGAAAACACACCAGAGGATTACTGAATATGAAACTTAAATTTAAACATTATTGCACGACTGCCCTTTCCACCTGTGGCTCATCGGGCTCGCTAACTACCTGTGCCGCTTTTTATCTGAAGCTTTTCTCTTCTTAAAAATCTGGCCGTGTATTTTTAAAATGAATTTCTTTGTTAATTTTACGTTTACCTAAAAATTAACAAGGGTATTTTACGATTACGTTTATTCAGGAATAATTATTCTCTGATAGGGATGTGTTATGTATTTACTTTGTAATAAAAAAACTTACAGGGCAGCCGGGGCTGTACTGGCCGCCGCGATATTAATCAGTAATGGCGCTACTCCGGCTTTTGCGCAGGAGCTGAAGACGGTCACCAATACCAAAGTATTCGAGGTCAAACTGGGTGCCTCACGAGTGATATATAACCCGGACTCCAGCGGAGCGTCTTTATCCATCACCAATGCACAGGCTTACCCCATACTGGTGCAGGGAAAGGTGCTTGCGGAAGATAAAAAAACACCTGCGCCTTTTATTGTCACCCCGCCAGTTTTCCGTCTGGATGCACAGCAGCAGAACCGCCTGCGAATTATTCGTACCGGCGGTCAAATGGCCGGTGACCGTGAAACGCTGCACTGGCTTTGCGTGACCGGTATTCCGCCTAAAGATAGTGATGTCTGGGCTCAGGATGCGAAAGGGACACCGTTAAAGCCCACAGCAGTCACGCTGAACCTGGAAGTCAGCGCAAACAGCTGTATTAAGCTGCTGGTGCGCCCGTCCGGCGTGAGAGGAACGATGATGGATGCCGTATCCGCGCTTAAGTGGCAACGCCAGGGCGATAAGCTGACGGTAACTAACCCTTCCGCATTTTATATGAATTTGTCCTCACTCAGCGTGGGGGAGATGAATATTCCGGATAGGGAATATGTCGCTCCGCACTCTTCCCGCAGCTTTATCCTGCCAAAAGGCGCTGCCGGTCAGGTGAAGTGGACGGTAATCACTGATGAAGGTGGAGAGAGCCGCACGTTTCAGTCACCGTTGCACTAATAAGGCGCCTGGATAATGCAATATTTTCGGTTTTCTGTGGTGGCCATCGTGGTATCTGCCGGGCTGTTTTCAATGCCGGTGATGGCCCGGACCTGGGAATTTGATGCTTCACAGTTGGGTGGTGGTGTCAGTGATGCGGATATCGCTCTATTTAACCAGGGCGGGCAGCTTCCAGGAACCTATCTGGTTGACGTGTTGCTCAATGGTGAGCAGGTGGATTCCCGTGAAGTGGTTTTTGTTCAGCAGGAAGATTCCCGGGGCATGCCTGTTTTGCAGCCCTGCCTGAGCAGGAAGCAGCTTTTACGTTACGGCATAAAGACGGAAGACTATCCGGCATTGTCCGGCAAAGGCCTGGACGCAAACAAAGATTGTGCTGACATCCGCGTTATTCCGCATGCCAGAGCTGATTTTAATTTCGGGGCACAGCAGCTGGTGCTGAGCGTTCCGCAGATAGCATTGCGCCCTGAAGTAAAGGGCATTTCTCCCCGAGAGGTGTGGGATGAGGGAGTCCCGGCGATCCTGATGAATTACCGGACCGGTACCAGCCATGTGGAATCCCGGGTCGGGAGTAGAAATGTCAATGAATCGCAGTACCTGCAGCTGGAGCCCGGCGCTAACTGGGGACCATGGCGATTACGTAATTCGACGACGTGGCAGAAGAGCCGCGGACAGACCGGCCGCTGGCAGACTCCTTATACCTATCTTGATCGGGGCCTGTATGACATGCAAAGCAGGCTGACGCTGGGAGAGCGTTTCACGCCGTCGGAAATTTTTGACAGCGTACCTTTTCGCGGCGTGATGCTGGGTTCGGATGAAAATATGCTGCCCTCTTCGCAGCGGACTTTTTCACCCGTGGTGCGCGGTATTGCCCGCACTCAGGCCAGGGTAGAAGTGAAGCAGAATGGCTACACGGTTTACAACGCCACGGTAGCGCCCGGCCCGTTTGCCCTGAGTGACTTTGCCGCTGGCGGCTCGGGTGGGGATTTGCAGGTTACCGTATGGGAAGCCGACGGCACTACTCAGGAATTCAGCGTCCCTTATCAGACGCCGGCGATTGCGCTGCAGGAAGGCCACAGCGTGTACAACCTGATGGCCGGGCAGTATCGGGCATCAGATAACACGGTTGATTCGCCTCTGGTTGCACAGGCCACTGTTATGTATGGCCTGCCGTGGAGCCTGACCCTATACGGCGGTTTGCAGGGCGCGGAGCGCTATCAGGCGACGACTGCGGGGCTGGGTATGTTGCTCGGGTCGTGGGGCGCGGTATCTCTGGATGGGACCCACGGCCGTGGGCAGAAGAAAGAGCGTGAAAGTGAAACGGGGGGATACGGACGGCTGCGCTACAGCAAGCGCGTTGAGGTAACCAACACCTCGCTTGATCTGTCCCATACCCGCTATGACGCATCCGGTTTCAGCACGCTGTCTGAGGTAATGGACAGCTATCGGCAGGAAAACCCAGCCGGCAGTGACGCACAACGCCGGTCTGAGACAACCCTGACGCTCAGTCAGTCATTGGGCGGATTGGGGAGTCTCAGCCTGAGCGGTTCTCGCAACAGTTACGGCAACGGGCAAGGGAGTACAGAGTCGTTCAGTGCCGGCTATGGCGTCAGTATACGCGGCGTTTCCCTGTCGCTGAATGCGACGCAGAACCGTAACCGGAACAGCGGCAGTAAATGGCAGGATAACCGGCTGATTAACATGATGGTCAGTATTCCACTGGACCGCTGGCCTGGTGGGGCAACCCGGGCGACCTATCAGATGACGTCGCCTTCATCCGGCGGCAATACACAGCAGGTGGGGCTCAGTGGTCAGGCGTATGACCGCCAGTTGCAGTGGAATGTGAACCAGCGTCAACGTTCGGGGGCGGTGAGCGGAGACCGCAACGACAGCGACCTGAACCTTGGCTGGAGCGGGGGCTACGGCCAGCTGAATGGCCGTTACGGCTACAGTCCGTCTTACCGGCAGACAGGACTGGATGCGTCAGGCGGCATCGTGATTACCCGCAGTAGTGTCACCGCAGGGCAGACGCTGAACGATACCGTGGCACTGGTGGAAGCGCCGGGTGCCTCCGGAGTGGCTGTTGGCGGCTGGCCGGGAGTGAAAACCGATTTTCGTGGCTACACCACACAGTCAGGCCTGCAGCCTTACCGGAAGAATATTGTCAGCCTGGACCCTGCTCGTCTTTCGGCTGATGCAGAAATAAAACAGACGGACGTGACGGTAGTGCCGACGCAGGGCGCGGTTATCCCGGCCACCTTTATCACGCATATTGGCCGGCGGGCGCTGGTGACACTGATACGTCCGGACGGTAAACCGGTTCCTTTTGGGGCACTGGTTACCCCGGAAAACCAGGCGTCATCAGGCAGTGGCATTACCGGTGAAGCCGGGCAGGTGTATCTGTCCGGACTGAACGGAAAAGGTGCCCTGATGGCGAGATGGGGAGAGAAGCAACAGTGCCGGGCTGATTACCGTCTGCCGGAAAAACCAGGGCCAGCAGGGCTGTATCTGTCAGAGGCAGTTTGTCGCTGAAAGCAGTTACCGGCTCCCGAAAAAACTGAACAGAAACATCACCCGGAGAAGGGGAATGATGAACAGAAAAAGATTGTATCTGATAGCGGCAGCGCTTTTGACAGTCATGGCCAGCAGCGCTCCGGCTGTCGCGACGGGTAGCCCGCAACTGGTGTTGCAGATGAACCATGGCCTGCAGGCGGGTGCTGTCAGAGACGGCACAAAGCTCGGCAAGGGCACGCTGGTCAGCTACGACATTCATACGGGTTTTCAGCTCCGGAGCGATCAGGCTGCATCCGGCCAGCAGGGAGGGCGTTATGTGCTGACAGGCCAGCAGAATCCGGCGCATCAGTTGCGGGTGCGTCTGGTGCCACAGCAACAGGTGGTAACGGAAATGGCGGACATGCAGGTGATAACCGTGCATACCAGCGAAGACAGAATGGTTTTTGACATTCTGGCGGATGGCGACCAGAGGGTGAAAGCGGATACCTACTCTTTAAACATCGCTGGTCAGGTGGTCACTCAGTAACGTGCAACAGCCGGGCGCTATATAGAGATTTCACGAATACCCCGTCACTGACATTTTTGGTGACGGGGAGCCATCGGTGGCACATATGCCTCGATGGTCGGGTAGACGCACTGTCTACGACTTTTAGGGACGACTGCAGTCGTTAATTCAACACAACAAAGGATAGAGATATGAAATTTTTAAACATCAAAACCTCAGCGGCAGCAGCGATAATCATCGCGGGTATTTCATCCCACGCAGCAATCGCAGCGCTGTCCGAAGCCAGTACTACGTCGGCCGACATTACTTTTACTACTCCGCTCACTGTTTCTAACGTTTTGACACCGGTGTCGGGTCTGTCGGACGGGACTAATCTTAGTGGAGAAGTGCTGGCAAAGGGTACCATCACTTCGACAGGCGGCGCCTCTCGTCATTACATAGCTTTGGGTATGCCCGGGTCATTAACAGGGTCTGATAACGGCACAACCCAGGCCTCATTAAGTATTAAAGGCAAAAACGACAGCAATAACGCCATTATTGTATCAATACTCAGGGCTTCTAATAATCCTGCCGCTGCTGGCTCTACTCATTGCTCAGAGTTAGATTTGACATGTAACACCGATTACATTTTATACAGCACTGCCACCAACGGCGTATCAACTTACAATGTTACATTAAACGGGACGCAGGACGTGAAACCTGATACCTATACCGTCCAGACCACCGCTTACGCGTATGGAGACTGACAGAAATAAAAACATCAGGCGAACACCCTGTAATGTTCAGGGATTTGACTGACTCTGTCGCATTGACGTGAATCAGAAGCATAGGCGGGGAATCCCGCCTATGCTTACAGCTTCAAATTTTCAATCTTTGGTAAGCCAGTTCAGAGAATAGCTTCATATTTCAACATTCATTAACAGTAATCGACACAAATCCTTCTGGTTACATTGTTCTGCCTGTTCAGCAGTAACAGAGATTTACGCAACAAAGAATGTTGTTATCATGTTCAAATCAAATAATGAGATCGCATTAAATTCCTTCTATGCGAGGGTTGTATTTTTTATGCCCGTAAGTACATGAAGGCGAAGGCTATATTAGCGAGTTACTGACAAAGGCGATCTCAGCCAGAAAAGCCAGAATTAAAAAAGCCCGCTCAGTTTTCCCTGAGCGGGCTTTTTGCTTTTCAGCTCTCTTTATCTTTCTGGCAAATTATCCTTTCGCAAAGTTCGCCTGAATGCGCTGTTGCAGATAATCTTCGGCGGTGATGGCCGGATATTTCGCCTGCGGCCCCAGAATCTCCACATCTTTATTAGCCTGACAGAAAAAGGCCAGGCTGTAGCGCGCACCCTGGTATTCGCCGGGCAGTGGGCTTCTCACACGGTGGAAATTTGACGGCAGCTGATCGTCGCTCCAGCGCATCAGCATGTCGCCGATGTTGCAGGTGATCACCTCTTCGCGCGGCTCGATGCTGGTCCACTGCTGACTTTCGCGGTCTTTGCCAGGACATACCTGCAACCCGCCCTGACCGGGACGCTGGAACAGCAGCGTCAGACAGTCAAAATCTGTATGCGCACCCGCGCGCCACATCCCCTGCTCTGACTGCTCAGTGGCATAGTAGTGCAGCATGCGCAGCGTACTCTGGTAAGTTTGCAGGTCCGGATTATGTGCCTGCTCGAAAAAGTGCTCAGGAAAGCCCAGTTTCAGGGCAAAACAGGAAAGCAGTTTCATGCCCAGTTGCCAGCATTGCGATTCAAAATTCAGCATGGTCTCTTTGAAAGCCGGCAGTTCCTGTTCAGTCGGCCAAAGCGGTGCCATCAACGGACGGGTGATCTGGTAAGACTCTTTCTGGTCTGGCGTTCGGGTTGATGGTCGCACCTGAGATTTATTCTCCCAGCCTGCGTTACGCGCCAGCGGATATTGCGCTTTTATCTCTTCGGGCAGTGAGAAGAAATCCTCTGTCATGCTGAACGCCTGACGGATATCGCCGAGTGCAATGCCGTGATTGCTGACCTGGAAGAAGCCAATTTCTACGGCTGCGCTCCAGAGTTCGTCGGCGATCTCACTTTTACGGTTTTCGAAATCTGATAAATCGATACAACGCACTTCACGGGCAAAAGTTTCTTCACCCATCGCGCCCATTCCTGCTTCTTTTTCCAGTTCCTGTAATGCATATGCTGTTTGATTTGATTGCGTCATTGTTCTTATCCTTCTTAATCAATAGGGTTAGCGCGCAGCGCGCTGTTGTAAAGTACGGACGGCAGACATTGCCTCATGGCGCATGGCCTCCAAATCGAGTCCGGGGATGACATCGTTTTCGACGATCACCCGGCCATTTATCATCAGTGCCTTAAGCGAAGCGCGTCCGCCACAGGCCACCGGACCAATGGCCATGTCGTGCAGGCCGAAGTAGCGCGGGTCATCCAGCCGATAAATGGCGATATCCGCCAGCCTGCCCACCTGCACGGTGCCGCTTTGTTGCAGGCCAAGGATCTGCGCCCCGCCTGCGCTGCCCCACCGCACCACGTCTTCAACAGATGCTGCGTCGCCGCCGCCTTCAAACGTGCCGCCGTCATAACGCGGTGTCGCCAGCATGCCTTTTCGGGCGCGCTGCAAAAGCCAGGCCGCATGCGCTTCACTTTGCATATCGGCGGCTTCGTTCGATGCCGCACCGTCTACGCCTAATGAAACAGGCACACCGGCCTGTTCCAGCGCCAGCAAATCAGCGATGCCGCTGCCCAGACGCCCGTTGCTTTGCGGGCAGTGCGCGATGCCGGTGCGGGTCTGGCCCAGCATCGTAATTTCCTGCGGCAGCAGTTTTACCAGGTGCGCAAACCAGACGTCCTCACCCAGCCAGTCGTGTTCCGCACAAAACTGCACCGGCGTCATGTCGAATCTGGCACGCGCCGCATCAAGATAATCCACGGTTTCCGACAAGTGGCTGTGCAGCCGAATCCCCAGACTGCGGGCCAGTTTCGCCATTTCGCGCAACTCCGCACCGGGTGCAGAATGCAGCAAGGTTGTAGGTGCCATCACCACACGGCGCAGTGACGTTGGTTTCGGATCGTGATAACGACCCACCAGCCGTTCAATATCCGCCATGTAATCCCCGAAGTTTTCCGGGCGCAGCGCCTGCGGCAAATCTTTCTCGATCGCGCGCCCCTGCGTTGCGCCACCCCGACATAGCACAATGCGCATTCCCAGCGCCTCACCTTCACTGAACAGGATTTCCGAGGTATCGAACGGCATATCTGGCCAGTAAAGGTAGTTATGGTCCGCCACCGTCGCGCAGCCGGAACGCAGCAGTTCGGTCAGGCCGATACGCACCGCAAGACGAAAGGTGGATTCATCGAAGGTGGCACGAAAACGATAAGGCGTGGCACTCAGCCATGCGGTCAGGCTTTGGTTCAGCCCCTGCGGTTCCCCTTTTAACAATGACTGAAACAGGTGATGGTGCGTATTCACCCAGGCGGGATAAACCACGCAATCGCGGGCGTCGATCAGCTGCTCGTCGGGCATTGCCGTCAGGGAACCTATCGCCTCGATCACCCCATGACGCACGCGAATATCCGGCCCGGCGTGACGCGCTGCCTCTCCCGGCAAGCCGGTGAGGATTGCGTGCGCATTTTTAATCAGTAAAACGTCAGATGACATTGCAACACTCCTCAGGGCTTAACCTGCATCTGGTCGACAATTTCAGTGGTATACGCCTGCTTCCAGTCGGTATTCGCATTCAGCAGTCTGGCGTTCACCATGAAATCACGGGTTTTCTGCCAGCGGGCCTCCGTCATGGTGCCCCACCCCTTCGTTGCCGCATCACCGCCGTCAATCAGATGGTGCGCTTTGATTTGCTGAACGCCCCAGGCCAGCAGGTCGTCCGTCATCTTCGGGTTATCCTTTTTGATCAGCGCGTTGCCCGCCGCCGGATTTTGCAGATAGCTTACCCATCCTTCCATCGACGCCTTTACAAACTTAGCCATCGCCTCTTTCCGGCTGCTGATCAGTTCAGGACGGGTGATCAGAATGCCGCCGTAAGGGGGATAACCGTGCTCCGAGAAGAGGAAGAAATTTGATTTCACACCCGCCTTTTGTGCCTGAAAAACTTCAGAACTGACATAGGCTTGCTGCGCGACATTTTCGTCAGCCACAAAGGGCTGGATATTGAAGGTGTAAGGACGAACCTGTGAATCGCTAAGCTGATAGCGTGCTTTCAGCCATGGCCACCAGGTCGATTGCCCGGAGCTGGAGACTAAAATGGTTTTGTCTTTCAGACCGTCCAGGGAAGTGACTGAAGCATGTGTCAGCAGCCCCTGAGGATCAAACTGGAAAGGGGCGGCGATGGCTTTGGCCTGAAAACCGCGCTGTACGGATTCGAGTAGCTGGAGATCATAACCGATGATCACGTCCGCGCGCTTTGCCAGCAGCAACTGCATGCCGTTGACCTGCGGGCCGCCGGACTGAATGCTGACATCCAGCCCGTAACGCTTGTAAATGCCTGTGGCCTGCGCCTGATAATAGCCGCCCTGCTCCGCCTGCGCGTACCAGGATGTCAGTAGCGCTATTTTCTCATCGGCGTGTGCCGACAGTGAAAATGCGGCAGGGATCAGCGCGCTCAGCACGCAGCAAGACAGGGGAATGCGGGAAACTGACTTCATTGCTCCTCTCCTAATCATCACCGGAGGGGCGTTGAGCGAATGCGGCTCAGCTCCCCTGACCGGCTCAAAATGAACCGCGAAATGGTTGCTGAGCAATGTCCCGCGCAGTTGCCCGCACTGACCGCTTCTACTCACTGTGGGTTATACAAGAAAGGTGCCAACTCCACGAATGCGCTTTCTCTGCGCTTTAACAGGGGATTGATCGGCGCTGGCTCTGCAACCTTTGATTCATTACAAAGCAGCCAGCACCAGAACAGTGCAAATCAATCCCGATCACCTCGCGGCATCTGGATCTCGCTGAACAACATCTCCAGCTGTTTGAGCATCATCGAGGCGGCCAGCGAAAGCTGTCTTGTCGGGGCGACGCACAACGAAAGGGTGAACGTTTTTAATTGCGGATCGGTCAGCGGAATAAATTGCAGTTCATCGCTTTCCACCTCATCAATGATGTCGAGCCAGCAGAGAATACCGATGCCCATTTTCTCTTTAATCAGCGTGCGGATCATGTGGATGTTATTGGATACCGCGACTTCGTTAATCATGTCGCCGTTGATATTCATCAGCGCCTGGACGGGTTCGGCCAGCATCAGCGGCGCAGCCGGCAGGATAAACGGATATTCCATGCACTGGCTAAAACGCACGTGGCTTCTGTCGCCGAGCGGGTGCCCTTTCGGCACCACAATCCCCAGCTCGATTTCTGCAAAAGCGCGTACCTGCAACTCTCGTGAACTTTGCGGATTAAGCATCAGACCAAAGTCAGCATCGCCAGATATCAGCGCCTGCTGAATGTCCACATTGTTCATGGTGGTCAGCGTGAAAGAGATATTCGGATAATCAGCATGCACCTTCCTGAGCATCGCCGAGAAAAACTGCCGGTTGATGGCGTCAATGGTGGCAATTCGCACGTGTCCGCGCCGCAGACCGCGCAGGTCATCGAGTTGCTCGCAGACGCGGGTGAAATCCTTTTTCCAGTTGTTGGCGGCGTGCAATAGCAGCTCGCCGGCTGCCGTTAGCCGTAATCCGGTCGGGTGCCGTTCAAACAGCGGCATTGCCAGTTCTTTTTCCACCCGCAGGATCTGCCGGTCAATCGACGATGCGGCGACATGTAAGGTTTCTGACGCCTTACGAAACGAGCCCTGGCGGGCAACCTCAGTGAAGTACAGCAAAAACCGTGAGAATGCGAACATGATTGAGTGCTCTCTTTTTTGCAACGGGATGTGCGAATCAAAGCGCTGGACGCAACAACTTTACAACAATAACGTAGCTTTCATTGCAATGGGAACAATCGTTTCATCGACATTACATCCCGCCGCGGGCTATTCCAGGCCGGATGGCAGCAGGTTATGCGGTGAACAGGTTACCCTGGTTTATGAATGACTCATCAAAATGAATACGGTAAATGACGATGAATGATGCCGGATTAATTCCTGTCACGATCAAGGCGATCGGCGAAAATGGTAAAGGAAATATTTCACTGCAACTTATTGCGCAGGACGGTGGATTATTACCGTCCTGGTTACCCGGTGCGCACATTGACCTTTTCATTCCTGAAATTGGCCCGCGCCAGTATTCTCTCTGCAACGAGAATCACAGCGGGGAATATTATGAAATCTGCGTAAAACTGGCAGACAACGCGACCGGCGGGTCGCACTTTATTCATCATCATTTCAGTGCTAACGACACACTCAATATCTCGATGCCACGTAACCATTTCCCTCTGCCAGCCGCCGGGCGCTATCTGTTATTTGCCGGAGGAATTGGCATTACGCCACTGCTGGCGATGGCGGAACAGATTTCTCGGCAAAGCATTGAATTTGAACTGCACTACTACATTTCGGGCCTGGATAAAGCGGCGTATATACCGCGTCTCACAGCACCTTCACTGGCAAAAAATCTCTTTTTACATGACAGCAGCGCAAACGATTCCCTGCGGCACACGACGCCGCTGAGCCTGTGTCAGCCGGATGCCAATACGCAGGTGATGGCCTGTGGCCCGGATGGGTTTATTAAGCGCCTTGAAGAGATTATGTACACGCACCACTGGCATAAGAATCAATTATCTTTTGAGCGATTCAGCAATAACACTATAAACAAAAATAACGCCAACTCTGAATTTCACATTGAGCTGAAATCCAGCGGAAAACGTTATTTAGTTGGTTCAGACCAAAGCATTGCAGAAGTCTTATTGAGTGCCAGAGTCGATATTATGCTGTCGTGCGAACAGGGTATTTGCGGCTCATGCATTACGGATGTCATCGACGGTATTCCCGATCACCGCGACTGCGTGCTGACAGAAGAAGAGAAAGCGGAGAACACGCAGATTACGCTGTGCTGTTCGCGCGCTAAGAGTCCTGTTCTGGTCCTGGACCTGTAATGCCAACGCGGAGCCTCAATATGAACTTTCCTTCTTTTGCCTCACCGTTAAACGGCATTGCCAACGTTCGCCTTCCCGCCTGGCTGCTTCCTGCCGGGTGGCCTGAGGAGGCAGGTGAACCGGTGACGGCAGATCTGCGCGTTGAGGCAGGCAAAATAACTACCATGACGCCTTTTCAGCCCGACCAGAATGATTTGTGGGACGCACAGGGCATGCTGGCGCTGCCAGGTCTGCTCGAACCTCATGCGCATCTTGATAAAACCTTCACCATTGGTCGCAGCCGTCCCCTAAAACCCGGTCTGCTGGCCGCGATTGAAACCCTGCATGAGGATCGCCGGCACTGGACCACGGCAGATCTTCATCAGCGTGCCCGACAGGGAATGGCATGGGCCGCCGCCAACGGCGTAACCCGCCTGCGCACCCATATTGACTGGTTCGATGCCACGCCGCCGCTGGCCTGGGCGGCACTGGCCACTATCACACAACCCGGCGTCATGCTGGAACGGGTGGCGCTGGTCCCGCTGACTCTTTTTGCCGACAGCGAGGCCGCTGACCGCATCGCCGCTGCGGTGGCGCAAAGCGGGAACCACTGCCTGCTGGGTGGATTTATCCACTCATCCAACTGGGATCCGGCCGCCATGACCAACCTGATGCGCAGTGCCTCGCGCTGGCAACTGAATCTGGATTTGCATATCGATGAAGAGCTCTCGCCGGTGGCACACGGCCTGAGCTGGCTGGCGCATTACCTGTCAGAAAATAGATTCAGCGGCCATATCTGTTGCAGCCATGGCTGCGCGCTGGCCTCCGGCAGTGAACATCAGGCAGTGGAGGTCCTGCGTTTGCTGGCGGAGCAGCGCGTCACGCTGATTGCACTGCCGATGACCAACCTGCTGTTGCAGGACGCCGTCACCGGCCGTACGCCACGACAGCGCGGCATAACGCTGCTGAAAGAGGCGCAGGCGGCAGGCGTTCCGGTGCTGCTCGGTTGCGATAACGTGCAGGACGCTTTTTGTCCGGCCGGCAGCTACGACCCGCTGGATACGCTGGCCTGTGCCCTGTTCGCACTGCAGCTGGATAACGGTTTTGACTGGCAGTCGCGACTGATCTGCGATGTCGCCGCGCTGAGCGGTGATGCACCGCCCGGCCTGCCACTCGCACCTGGCAGCGATGCCACGCTGATTCTCTTTCCAGGCAGCGACAGCCTGACCTGGCCTTTAAACAGCGCAGCCCGGCTGGTTTTCCACCATGGCAGGCTTGCCCACCAACGTACCTGGAATCCGGAGTTATCCCATGAGTCTTGAAGCGGGTGCGGGTAAACCGCTCGCCAACTATGCCGCGTGGCGCCGCGCGGGCGATTTTGTTTTTCTCTCGGGCGTGATTCCGGTTAATCCGCAGAGCGGGACCATCGTGCGCGGCTTTCAGGATATCCCCGCCGAAGCACGCCTGCTGTTGGGTGAAACCGGCGAATTCTCGACTGATATCAAACAGGGGCCGATCCTCGCCCAGAGCTGGTATGTGCTCGAAAGTATCCGCCACATCATTGAAGACGCCGGCGGGCAGATGAGTGATGTGATCAAGCTGGTGCAGTACTTTCGCAATCTTGATCATTTCCCCTATTACAGCCGGGTCAGAAAGCTTTTTTATCCCGGTCAACCGCCGGTTTCTACCGTGGTTCAGGTCAGCGAAATGCTGCCCTGCGCCGACGTGCTGATTGAAGTGGAAGCCACCGCCTGGTTACCCCAGTCCCGCTAACCCTGACAAGTCCGAACACGAGGCAGAGCATGATTAACGGCTATATTCCCGCAGAACGTTTTCTCCCTTTTCTGAGCTGGACAGCTATCGCTGCTCTGCCCGACAAGGCTAACACCGTGATTGTCTTACCGACCGGCGCCATCGAACAGCATGGCCCGCATCTGCCGTGTTCGGTGGACAGCGTGATTTCCTCCGGCGTCGCGGGTCACGCACTGGCGCGGCTTCCGGAAGAGATTCCGGCCTTCGCGATTCCGCCCATTACTTACGGCAAGTCGGACGAGCATCTGAACTTCCCCGGCACGCTGACCCTGACCGGCGACACGCTGTTGCAGACGGTGCTGGAAATTGCCGAATCGCTCTACCGCGCCGGGTTCCGCAAACTGCTGATGATCAATGGGCACGGCGGACAGCCGCAGGTGCTGCAAATGGCCTCGCGGGAAATGCGCCTGCGTCACGGGGACATGATCATGATCCCGCACGACGTGTTCCGCGTGCCTAACGTGGAAAATCAGTTCCTGAGTGCGCAGGAGCAGAAAATGGCGATGCATGCCGGTCACAGCGAAACGGCAGTGATGCTGGCTCTGGCACCGGAATGCGTTCACATGGAGCACGCGGTCGCCAATTATCCGCCGGCGTTTCCCTGTCCGACGCTGTCATCTGGCCGCCCTGTCGCCGCCTGGGCTTCTTATGATTTTGGTCCGAGCGGCGTAATCGGCGATCCGATTGGCGCAACCGCCGAACAGGGGCACGCGATCCTCGATTCGCTGGCGGCAAGCTGGGCGCAGGCGATCACGGAGATCCACCTGATGGAATGGACAGTCCGCAGCGAACCCACCTGGGGTAAACACCACTGGAACGGCTTTGTGCAAACCCGCTTCACTCCTCCTTCGTCTTCTCTGGCCTCTGAATAAAGGAATTCTCAAGATGAAACTACGGCGTTCACCCACTTACACCCTGCTGGCTCTGCTGCTGAGCGGCGTTTCGGCCAGTTCAATGGCGGAAGAGAAATTCACGTTCCTGACCAACTGGTACGCGCAGGCGGAGCATGGCGGATTTTACGAGGCGCAGGCTAAAGGGTTGTACAAAACCGCCGGTCTGGATGTCAGCATTAAAATGGGCGGCCCGCAGGTTAACGTGATGCAACTGATGGCCGCTGGTCAGGCGGACTGTACGCTCGGCGACAATGGCCAGGCGCTGGAAACCTGGCAGGCTGGCGTGCATGCGGTGACCGTGGCGACGGTGTTCCAGCATTCGCCGACGGTGTTTATCAGCCACGATAAAGTCGGGGCCGGCGAGCAACTGAAAGACAAAACCTTTTTGCTGGCGACCGAGGCGTATACCTCATTCTGGCCCTGGGCGAAAAGTGAACTGGGGCTGGGTAACGCCAAAGTCCGGCCCTACACCTTCAGCGTGCAGCCGTTTCTTGCGGACAATAATCTGGTACAGCAGGGTTATGTGACTTCCGAGCCGTTCTCAATCGAGAAAGGTGGCAAACCGTTCTATGTCTACATGCTTAGCGACTGGGGATATCCGCCTTACGGCAACTCCATTATCTGCATGGCCGACACTGTCAAAAAACGCCCGGCAGCCGTGGCGGCGTTCGTGAAAGCCTCCATGCAGGGCTGGAAGGAATATCTGCAGGACCCCGCCGCGGGCAACGCGCTCATTACCCAGGCTAACCCGCGTATGGGCGCCGACCAGATTGCCTTTGGCATTGCGCAGATGAAGAAGTATGCGCTGGTGACAGGTGGCGACGCGCAAACCGGCGGTATCGGCATCATCACTGAACCTCGTCTGAAAAAGACCTGGGAGATGCTGGTCAAAAATAAACTCATCGACGCGGATAAAGTGCCGTTTGCGCAGACCTATACCCTCGACATGATTAAAGACGCGAAGGTTATGCCATGAATTCAGCCCCGAAACTCACCGTGATGAGCGATGTCCGCTCAGTTATTTCTCCAACCGTTCCGGCTATCGAGGTGTTGTCGGCGGAGAAAATTTACAGCAACGGCACCCGCGCGCTTCTGCCGGTCAATCTGACCATTAATCAGGGCGAATTTGTCACGCTGCTCGGCCCGTCGGGCTGCGGCAAAAGTACGCTGTTAAAAATGGTTGCCGGTCTGGTGGAACCCAGCGACGGCAAGCTGATGCTGTGGCGCCGCGAAAGTCGTGAAAAAGCGCAGGTTCCGCTCTCTTTCGTGTTTCAGGAAGCCACGCTGATGCCGTGGAGTAATGTGCAGAACAACGTGCGTTTGCCGCTGGATCTGGCAGGCGTACCCCGCGCTGAAGCCAATACCCGCGTCAGTGAAGCGCTGGAACTGGTGGGGCTTGGCAAATTTGCCAACGTCCTGCCTCGCGAACTGTCAGGCGGCATGCAGATGCGCGTGTCGATTGCCCGCGGCCTGGTCACGCGCCCGAAGCTGCTGCTGATGGATGAACCGTTCGGCGCGCTCGACGAAATCACCCGCAACAAACTCGACAGCGACCTTCTGCGCCTGTGGCGGGAACAGGGACTGACGGTCGTGTTCGTCACTCACTCGATCCACGAAGCGGTGTTCCTGTCGCAGCGGGTGATCATGATGGCCGCGCGTCCGGGGCGCGTGGTGGAAGATATCGCCATCAACGAACCTTTTCCGCGCAGCGAAGATTTCCGCGTCAGTCCGGCATTTTCACGCTATGCGAAGCAGTTGCAGGACAGCCTGCTGCAAGCCAGCCAATCGGGTATGGAGTAACGGTATGAAAACGCAAAATGCTTCTCCGTGGATCAACAACCCCACGTTTCGCAAAGTGCTCTATCCGGCGGTAGTCGCCGTGGTGGTCATTTTGCTATGGCAAGGCTGGGTGAGCTATTTCAACATCCCTCAGTTTCTGGTGCCGTCACCGGTGGTGATGCTGCAAAGCCTGTGGACACATTGCGGTTCGCTGATGACGTCGCTGCTGTTCACCCTGAAAATCACCCTGATTTCATTTTTACTGTCGATTGTCATCGGTGCAGTCGTGGCGTTCGTACTGGTACAGAACCGCTTTATTGAAACCGCGCTGTTTCCCTACATCGTGTTCCTGCAGGTGACGCCGATCGTCGCCATCGCGCCGTTGATCATCATCTGGGTCAAAGACACCACATTGTCGCTGGTGGTGTGTTCAACGCTGATGGCGGTGTTCCCGATTATTTCCAATACCACACAGGGGCTTCGCAGCGTATCGCCGGGGCTGCTGAGCTATTTTCAGCTGAATCACGCCAGCCGTCTGCAAATCCTCATTCGCCTGCGCATTCCCTCCGCTCTGCCCTATTTCTTCGGCGCACTGCGCATTTCCAGCGGTCTGTCACTGATTGGTGCGGTGGTGGCTGAGTTTGTGGCCGGCACCGGCGGCAATAATACCGGCCTGGCCTACCAGATATTGCAGGCGGGCTATCAGTTGGACATCCCGCTGATGTTTGCCGCTCTGCTGCTTATTTCACTCACCGGCATTGCACTCTTTGGCGCGATGTCCTGGATTTCCCGACGCGTGCTGAGTGCCTGGCATGAAAGCGAAGCCGTGCAATCTCATTAACCTCATTCATCTTTAGGCAGGAAGATTATGGACAGTGAACAACGTCAACAGGCGCTCGCCCTGCTTCTCCAGGCGCTGCCTGATCTGGACTGGACTTTACAGGCGCCGAAGGTCAAACGCCTTTCCCGTGATTTTCACTGGTTCAGCCCGGTGCTTAAGCGGCAACTGGAAGACAAACAGGCCGATGCCGTGGTCAGGCCGCGCAGCGAAGAAGAGCTGAGATTACTGGTGAAAGCCTGTGTTCAGCATCAGTTGCCGCTGATCCTGCGCGGCGGCGCGACCGGCAACTACGGCCAGCTGGTGCCACTGGAGGGCGGCATTCTGGTCGATATGACCGGATTCAATCAGGTATGTGAACTGGGCAACGGCGTGGTACGGGCGCAGGCTGGGATCCGGCTGGCGGAGATTGAAACCCTGACCCGGCCAACAGGATGGGAACTGCGCTGCATGCCTTCCACCTACCGGCTCGCCAGTCTGGGCGGCCTTTACGGCGGCGGATTTGGCGGTATCGGCTCCATTAACTACGGCCCACTCGGCGCGCCCGGCAATGTGCTCAGCGTAAAAGTCATGACGATGGAAGCCGAACCACGCATTCTGCAGGTGCCCGCGCCACAGGCATTGCTGCTGCATCATGCCTATGGCAGCAACGGTATTGTGCTTGAGGTGGCGCTGGCACTGGCACCGGTCCATCAGTGGATTGAGAGGCTGGACGTGTTTGATGATTTCACCGACGCGCTGGATTATGCCAATGCCTTTGCCCGTTCGCCGGGGCTGGCAAAACGCCAGCTCGCGCTGTTCGCCGCGCCAATCCCCTCTTATTTCAGTCACCTGAACGGACGCTATCAGGCCAGCCAGCATGCGGTAATCAGTGTGATCGCGCAGGAAAGCGAAGGATTTTGCGCGCATCTGCTGGAAAAATACCGCGGTCAGAGCGCCCTGCGCCAGCCGGCCGACGAAGCGCGTGAGGCTAACGCGTCGCTGATGGAGTATTGCTGGAACCACACCACGCTGCACGCACTTAAAGTTGACAGCTCTCTGACATATTTACAGACAGCGTTTGATCACACCTGTTATCGTCAGCAGATTATCGATATGGCAGCGTTGTTCGGTGATGAGGTTATTTCGCATATTGAATTCCTGCGTGACAATGATGGCAATATTACCGCAAGCGGTTTGCAACTTGTGCGTTATTCAACCGAAGAAAGACTGAATGAAATAATGACAACCTTCCGTGACAATGACGTAAAAATAAATAACCCACATGTTTATCATATTGAGGATGGTAAACAGGGAGAAATTAAACCTGACGTCGTTTCTGTTAAGAAGTGTCTTGATCCTGAAGGATTACTTAACCCCGGCAAGCTCAGAGGCTGGGCGGAACGCGACAACCTCGTATTAGATAAAGACCCTCTGTTATTAATCATTAAATAATAATAAGCCTCCCCACTTCAGGTGACAGAAACAGAGGCGGGGCGGCGATTGCCTGTGTGTACCCTTAAATAAAAGTTACCGGCAGTTTTTCTGCCGGGCAGCTCTGTTACTTTTTGACAGGATGGCACTAATGAGAAATAACCTATTCAGCGTTACGCTGAAGTTGAGCGCTATTGGTGTCGGATTTTCAATTCGCTTTTTATTCCATGGAATAACTAACGTATAAAATACTGAAAATTTTATTTCTGCATGCCTGAGCCGATTAGGGATGGAACTAAAGAATGGAGGGGGAATGTAGGATAACGTTCAGACCATACTGAATTTTTAGTGAGATCACTAATTTTATTAGTCGATAACTGAATACGGTCTGAGATAAAAATCAGCGTAATTTTTCGGTGACACCTGACTAACCTTAATGTGATTTAAATTTTAAACAAACTAATCACTGTCACATCAATCTGAAGGCATGAATAATATCTGTAAGAATGTTTAGCAGAGTGGTTTGGAAAGGGGAATCTGCGTAAATACGGAGTCATTCAGGATGAAGATGATCGCCTGACAGATAATAAAGATTCTCGACGGACGTGGGTGTTCATTCTTTGTTCCAGCGAGACAACCCCACCATATTAAGAGACGCTGGCGGGTTAACGCCTGGCACAGCTTCCTGTGATAATGCTGTGCCCGATAGCGTCAGGGCGTCGGCCGACTGTTTTTTGAAGAACTGCGGAGAATCAGGATTATTTTTTACGCCAGAAAAGAAAGGCAGCCAGTGCTGTGAGCACGCCAATCAACGGCATTGTTCCCGCGCCGGCCAGAAAGTTATGCCGATCAATGGCATTCTCTTTTCTGATATCTGCAAAGCGCGCAGCGGCCTGCTTTTCATCAGGAGCACGCACTTCTTCAGCCTCTTTTATAAACCCCTGAGCAAGCAACTCGCTGGCGCGGTTCATGTCTGACCTTGCCAGGGCAATGGTCTGTTTTCCCTGCGTGTAGAAACAGTAATCTGGCATCAGTTGTGCTCACTATTGAGAGTGGGATTTCTACTTTATAGGATAGAGCGCGTGGTAAATAGCATTGCTCATGAATAAAGCTGTTTATATCTGACTGCTTAATCAAAAAATTAGCAAAATCCTGCACTTTCCCTTTGTAAACCGTTATCGCTTTTGATCCATACTTCCCATAAAATAATTTTGATCAGGATCAAATAAATACAATTCAACTCCCTATAATTATAAATTTTTATTTTATTAATCAGAAGCTTGCAATTATGCCTGAAATTATTAGAAGGCAAATAATTTCAACATTAACAATAAAAAGCCAACTCATTAGCCCCTCATGCAATTATAAATAAAATTAAAGGTTATTTTCACCCTGACGATATAAAGATCATCTTTGGCATTATTTAACTTTTTTTCCTTTTCTTCTGCTTCTGAACCTCATTAAAGGTGAACCTCATGGGTCTTTCTCAACGTATCTCTGATATTAAAATCGGAAAAAAACTGGGTGCCGGCTTTATCGTCCTTATCGCTGCCTCCCTTGCCATTACCTTTATGGCTTTTGACTGTTTTCGCAGTATCAAAGACAACTCTGCCCGGCGCTCAATTACCGTGGAAATGGTTAACACCTTAGGCAAAGCACGTCTTAACCGTACCCTCTACCAGTACACCAAAGATCCCAAATTTGCGTCACAGAACGTTCAGGCCCTGAAGGATTTAGAAGCGCTTTATAAACGGCTGGATGGATTCAAATGGGATGAGATTGGTCAGCAGAAAATCACCCTGATGGGACAGCTGCTCAACGACTACAAGAGCCAGCGTGAGAAATTTGTGGCATCCGCAGAAGCAACCTCCGCCGCTCTCGATGCGATTAAACCCGGTGCCCTGATCGGTTTTGCACATCAGTTTGAATCGCTCGATATGGCTCAGTCACCGGATGCGGCCCTTCCCGTCATGCATCTGGCTGCCGCACTGTTTGATGCCGCCAATGTTGAAAAAGCGTTTCTGGATAAACCCACAGAGACCAGCAGAGATGCGGTCCTGGAAGAATACACTGCGATTAATACGCTGAGTGAGCAGCTGGACATTTTTGCTCAGCCCACCATCAGTGATGGCACGCGAAACTTACTTAACACGCTTGCGCAGCAGCGCCAGGCTTTAACGCGCTATATCGATGCTTCAGAGAAAGAAAAAGGCGAATCTGCGAGCCTGACTGCTGCTGCTGAAAGGCTCAATGCGGCAGTCTCTGACACCTTTGCGTTCCAGTCTCAGCTTTCTGCAGAGTTCATTAAACAGGCGGAGTGGCGTATTGCGTTTGCCGCGCTGATTTGTGCCATTCTGAGCCTGCTGATTGCCTGGCGGATCACCCGCAGCATTACGCAGCCCCTGAAAGAGACACTGAATGCCGCGCAGCGTATCGCCAGCGGGGATTTAACAACCTCGCTGAAAACCACGCGTGGCGATGAGTTGGGTCAGTTGATGCAGGCGGTAGATGCAATGAACATCAGCCTGCAGAACATCATCACCAACGTGCGCGATGGCGTCAGCAGCGTGGCGCGCGCTTCGGCAGAAATTGCCGCAGGCAACACCGACCTGTCATCGCGCACTGAGCAGCAGTCTGCCGCCGTGGTTCAGACAGCTGCCAGTATGGAAGAGCTCTCCTCGACGGTGAAACAGAATGCGGAGAATGCCCACCATGCAAGTCAGCTGGCGACCGATGCGTCGGTGAATGCCGGACGCGGTGGTGAGATTATCCGTGATGTTATCGTCACCATGGACAGCATCAGCCAGAGTTCAGGGAAAATTGGCGAAATCATTCACGTCATCAATAGCATCTCTTTCCAGACTAACATCCTGGCACTCAACGCTGCCGTGGAAGCGGCACGCGCCGGTGAACAGGGGCGCGGGTTTGCGGTGGTTGCGGGTGAAGTGAGAAATCTGGCCCAGCGCAGCTCGCTGGCCGCTAAAGAGATTGAAACGCTGATTCGCGAGTCACTTGACCGGGTGCAGGATGGCTCTGCGTTTGTTGAACGCGCCGGCACCACGATGAATGACATCGTTCGCTCAGTCAGTCAGGTTAAAGACATTATGGGTGAGATTGCTGCCGCATCTGACGAGCAAAACCGCGGCATTTCTCAGATTGCCACGGCCATGGCCGAAATGGATACCACCACGCAACAGAACGCCGCGCTGGTTGAAGAGTCTTCCGCTGCAGCCAGCTCTCTGGAGTCGCAGGCAGATGAACTGGAAAAAACAGTGGCTGTGTTCCGTCTCTCTGCCGTGCAAACCCGGACTCCGGTTCTGACGCCACGTTTAGTACCTGCTGTGCCTGTGGCGGCATCCGCAGACGCCAGCTGGGAGAGTTTTTAACCCGTAGCAACGCGTCAATCTGTTCTGCACGTTCATTCAGCCAGCCTTGTCACAACGAGGCTGGCTGAAATAGTCATTATCTTCAGACAACAAGACAGTCGATAAACAGAAAGCCTACAGCAACGGCCGCCGCAGGCACGACGTGAAGATGTTGAATATAATGGCAGCGATACAATCTGGCTGGACGGCGGGTGCGATGTGTCTCTCGCCTGATTTGTATCAGGCTGGCGGTTTGCAGGCAGAAAGGGATCTGGCAGATTGTAGTAGAAAGGGATAATGTCGCGATCACAGGTGCAGTTTTTGAGGGCAGGAGAAGTGTCGTCCCTGACATTATCTCCGGCCGGTATACGCTCTCGCGCAACCGTTGAGGTCGTCCGCTTCGTCGTTTTCCGGCCGGAGCCGGACTACGTCCACTGGCGTCAGTTCTATCGGGGCTAGTTCAGCTCTTCGTTCAGGCCTGCAAGCGTTCGCAGGTACGGCACCTGCTGCTGGGCAGCCGCTGGTGACGTAAAACTACTCAGCCAGTTTCTGGCTTTGTCGATTTTCTCCAGTCGATCAGCGTTGCTTTCAGATTTCGCCATCAAACCCAGCTGAGTAAAGAGTGATGCGATACTGATTTCTTTCTCACCCAGGGCAAGGCTTAGTGCCGCTTCGCCAATAATGACGTGGCCTTTCTCGTCGTTTTGAATTAACACAGAAAATCCTCCATTTGGTACGAATTGATGACAACCTCACCAGAGACTGTAGTCGTTAAAGCGAGACTTGCCCGAATAAATCACTAAAAATCGTGCAAGTTGCTGTTCAAATGTACTAAAAGTTTTTTTCCGGATTGTTCTGTTTGTCTCTGTCACCGTTCCTGCCAGACTGACTGCCCTTATCAGCACTGGATGCAGCCATGAAACTTTCTGTTCTTCTCACGTTGTTAGCCGCGACGGTATGCTCAGTATTTGTTGCTCAGGCGGGGTTCGGAACGCATCAGGCCAGCCAGTCGCTCGCCACACAAAGCGGTGAAACCATTACGGGAGAATAAAGACCCGGTGAAGTCTGCCGTCGTCGTCAGTGACCGGGCAATAGGTTATGATCTCCGGCCATTTGTCTGCCGGTTGCACCATGTCTGCCATTATCGATACGTTTATCGCCCCACCCTGCTTTGATGAGATCACATTTCTCTTTCAGGATGCACATCTGCTGGTGATCAACAAACCCGGCGGATTGCTGAGCCTGTCAGGTAAAAATCCTCAAAATCTTGATTCGGTGCATCACCGGCTGGTCAGCCTTTTCCCTGGCTGCACGCTGGTGCATCGGCTCGACTTCGGCACATCCGGCCTGATGGTTGTTGCACGAAACAAGGTGATTAACGCCGCCCTCTGCCAGCAGTTCAGCCAGCGTAGCGTGAGCAAAACCTACCAGGCCCTGCTGTGCGGCCATCTGTCCGATGATGAGGGAGTCATTGATGCTGCCATCGCGAAAGATCCGGCGTTGTTTCCCCGGATGACGATATGCGCCATCAGGGGCAAACCCGCGCGGTCACGCTACCGGGTCACTGAACGCGGTTATTATCAGGGAAGTGAGGGAGACGCGTTGCCGGTCACGCGGGTTGAGCTGACGCCCGAAACCGGACGCACCCACCAGCTTCGTATTCACTGTCAGCAGCGGGGGCACCCGATTCTGGGCTGTGATCTTTACGGTGGGCTGTTGATGCCGGGCGCCCAACAGGCAGAAAGGCTGATGCTGCACGCCAGCGGGCTGACGTTTGTTCATCCTGTCAGCGGCGAGGTAATGCAACTCTCTGCCGCCAGCCCGTTCTGAATGGGTCAGAATACAATTACCACATCAAATCATCAGGGACTTTGAAATCAGCATAAGGATCATCTTCGTCCTGTGCTTCTTCGCTTAATGCGCTGTTTAACACGATGGCGCTGGCATCACGCTGCGCAATTTTATCCGCTACGCTGGCCGGGATGATAGCGTACTGGCTCTCACCACTGGCGTCGGCAGCCAGGCGGGCAATGGCGAGACGACCATTAATCAGCTGCGTCTGCGTAGGCTTATCCACCATGATCTTTTTAATCAGGTTATTGTCGGTAAAGTTGAAGGTGATGTTGCCTTTTGCCACATCAATTTTGTTCATCTCAATCAACTGCTTGACCTGGGCTTTGTACTCTTTCGACAGCACAGCCAGCTTCTGCTGTTCGTTCAGCTGCTTATCCCGCTCAAGCTGCGCCTTTTTGTTGTCTTCCACCGCGGCTCTGGCTTCGCGCGCCTGAACCCGGGATTTTTTGGCTGTGCGCTGAACCTTGTCCATTTTTTTGCTGGATACCAATCCCGCTTTCAGCATCTGCTCTTGCAAGGTGAGTTTTGTCATTGTGGTCTCTGAGTCGTCTCTGAAGCTGTGAAATTCTATCCGGGATTATACCTGCAATCGTCCGGCGTGTGCCAGGTTGCCGCATCTGCTGCGCCTGCGGTTGCAGGCAGCCACTCAACACTGTGCTAACATTCCCCGGTCAGAATCACTTTATTGAGCACCATGTCAGAACTAACAAAACGTAAAAATGACCCTGAAGGGCTGAAAAAACGCATCATTGCCGGCGCACTTAAGACGTTTGCAGAATTTGGTATGCAGGGTGCGCGGCTGGAGCAGATTGCTGAGCATGCGCAGACCACGAAACGCATGGTGGTCTATCACTTTGGCAGTAAAGAACAGCTTTATATCGACGTGCTGGAACAGGTTTATCAGCAGATACGTCAGCATGAAACGGGCCTTAACCTTGCGGCGATGGAGCCAGAGCTGGCTATGACACGGCTGGTGGAAGCCAGTTTTGATTACCATGTCGAGCATCCCGATTTTATCCGGCTGGTGTGCAGTGAGAACCTGCTGCGCGGTCGCTATATTTCCCAGTCGGCGCAGATAAAAGCACTGAACCGCAGTGCGCTGGATCTGCTGGATGATATCCTGGCACGGGGTCAGCAACAGGGCGTGTTTACATCCGGCGTGCAGACCATTGATGTTCATCGCCTGATCAGTAGCATCTGCGTTCACCACGTTTCGAACCGTTATACTTTCAACGCTCTGTTTAGCCCTGATAATAGCGAAGCGGAGAGTATTCGCCGCAATCGTCAGCTGGCTGTCACCGCAACGTTACGTTACATCCGTAAATAATTACCGGCATTCCTGACTGCAATTGGCAATAGTCTACGCTTAGTGATACTTGTCTTTTAAATGCAATAATAAGGAATACTGTTGTGACCAGAGACGCACGCCTCTATCCGCTTCGTCAGACCCATATTAAACCCGATGATGATGCACTGTGGAACTGGGCGCAGAACGCGCAGATCGGTCGTCGTCAGCAGGTTCAGCGTCCCGCCAGTGAAGCGGAATTACAGACACTTCTTCGGGAGTCACGCGGTCAGATTCGGGTGATTGGCAGCAAGCTGTCGCCAGGCCGCATGCTGCACGTCGCTGATGATGATGTGCTGCTTGATCTCAGCGCACTGAGTGGCCAGCTCGCCAGCGATGAAGAGAGCGTGACCTTTGGTGGCGCGACCCCGCTTGAGCAGGTTTATCGCAGCCTGACCGAAATGAACCGCATGCTGGCATCTTCACCAGGTGTGATAGCGATTCAGACGCTGGCCGGTGCGATGGCGACCGGCACGCACGGCCAGGGTTTGCAGCAGAGTTCGATTGCCGATGAGGCGCTGGCAATCCGGATGGTGCTGGCCGATGGCAGCGTGCGCGAATTTGTTCGTGGTGAAGCTGACTTCCCGGCCGCGCAGGTTTCTCTCGGGGCGCTGGGCATTGTTACTGCGGTAAAACTTCGTACGCAGCCGTTTCGCATTTTCACCTGCCACAAGAATGCCGTGTCCGCCGATACGCTTGAAGAGGATCTGTTGCGCTGGAACAACGACTATCCGCTGAGCAAAGCGTGGTGGTTTGTTGACGACAACCTGATGCACGTCTGGAACGCCCATGAAGCGAGTGCCGAAGAGCGTGAGCACTATGAAGCACAGGGTCGTCAGGTGGTGGAACATGAGGGTGAGGTTGATGAGAGTCTTAACGACACTATCGACCAGACGCTGGCGCATATGCATCGCGATACTCAGATTGAGGGCAAAGGGGGAAAACAGTTCCGCACCGTTACCCGTTTTCGTGATTTCACCGATGTTACCGGTGACATCTACCAGCTCTTCTGCCGTGGCATTGCAGTCCCCCAGATCAATGTGGAAATCGGCGTACCGCTGGCAAAAACGCCGGCCATTATTCGCCGGATCAAGCAGTGGTATGCCGAAAACCGTCCGCATATGCACTACCCGATTATCCTGCGCTGCACCGGCGCATCGTCAGCCTGGCTCAGCCCGGCAACTGACCAGCCCACCTGCTTTTTCGGCTTTGTCGTCTATTACGCCGATGATGGCTCGCTGTCTCAGGAAGGGCTGCACTTCCTGACTGAAGTGGAAAAATTGCTGGCCGAGGAGGGTGGACGCCCGCACTGGGGCAAGTATTACGACGAAGAACGCTACAACTGGCGTGAGATCTATCCGAAGTGGGACGCTTTCCGCGCCCTGCGCAGCCAGCTCGACCCGCAGGGCCGACTGGGTAACGACTACATCACGCCACTTTTTGACTGATTGAGGAAAGCTATGTTTGCCTGGGTAACGCTGTTAACACAACCCGATTATCTGGTGGGCGTGAAAGCGCTGCACCGTTCGCTG
>Ga0157369_10001548_pt1 | contig 28143 bp, 28 predicted proteins | sample C25metaG_FD_113461 | JGI IMG/M metagenome (GOLD analysis project Ga0157369, IMG submission 113461) | Corn rhizosphere microbial communities from Kellogg Biological Station, Michigan, USA - C2-5 metaG | ecosystem: Host-associated > Plants > Roots > Rhizosphere > Soil | place: USA: Michigan... | reverse complement strand
AGACGCCCTTGGGGTTGTCGCGCATGAAGACGTACTGCGCCCACTCGTCATCGGTGAGCGTCGCGGGATCGCCGGGGTAGGGAACGTGGGCCTGGCCGCCGTACGAGAATTCGATCTCGTCGCGCGGGCCGCACCACGGGCACCGGATGTTCAGCATCGCAGGCTCCTCAGTGCGCGACGGCGGCGGCGCCGTGCTCGTCGATGAGCGCGCCGGTGGTGAAGCGCTCGAGGGAATAGGCGGCGTTGAGCGGGTGCGGCGCATCGTTGGCGATGGTGTGCGCGAAGACCCAGCCCGAGCCCGGCGTCGCCTTGAAGCCGCCCGTGCCCCAGCCGCCGTTGAGGTAGAGCCCGCGCACCGGCATCTTCGCGATGATGGGCGAGGCGTCCGGGCATACGTCGACGATGCCCGCCCACGTGCGCATGAGCCGCACGCGCGAGAAGATGGGAAAGAGCTCGATCAGCGCCGCCATCTGGTGCTCGATCACGTGGAACGAGCCGCGCTGGCTGTACGAGTTGTACGCGTCGATGCCCGCGCCGATCACGAGCTCGCCCTTGTCCGACTGGCTCACGTACACGTGCACCGCGTTGGACATGAGCACGCACGGGTGGATCGGCTTCATGGGCTCGGAGACCAGGGCCTGCAGCGGGTGGCTCTGGATCGGGAGCCGCACGTCCGCCATCGCGGCGAGCACCGACGAGTGGCCTGCCGCGACGATGCCGACCTTGTCCGCGCGGATCGTGCCACGCGTGGTGCGCACGCCCGTCACGCGGCCGTTCTCGCGGATGATGCCGTTCACCTCGCAGTTCTGGATGATGTCCACGCCCAGCGCGTCCGCCGCGCGCGCGTAGCCCCAGGCGACCGTGTCGTGCCGCGCGGTGCCGCCGCGGCGCTGCAGCGTGGCCCCCATCACGGGATAGCGCGCGCCGGGCGAGATGTCCACGATGGGGCAGAAGGCCTTCACCTGCTCGGGAGTGAGCCACTCGCCATCGATGCCGTTCAGGCGATTGGCCTCGACGCGCCGCCGGCCCTCGCGCACGTCGCCCAGGTTGTGCGCGAGGTTCAGCACGCCGCGCTGGCTGAACATGAGGTTGATGTTCAGGTCCTCGTCGAGGCCTTCCCACAGCTTCAACGCATGCTCGTAGAGCGCGCCGCTCTCGTTCCACAGGTAGTTCGAGCGCACGATCGTCGTGTTGCGCCCGGTGTTGCCGCCGCCGATCCAGCCCTTCTCCAGCACCGCGACGTTGCGGATGCCGTGGTTCTTCGCGAGGTAGTAGGCGGTCGCGAGGCCGTGGCCGCCGCCGCCCACGATGATCGCGTCGTAGCGCTCTTTCGGCGCCGGATCGCGCCAGAAGGGCTTCCAATGTGCGTGGCCCGAGAACGCGTTGGCGACGAGGCTGAAGATGGAGAACTTCTGCATCCGCTCGATGCTACCAGCGCGTCCGGACGGCACTTTCATTTATGCGACATACTATTTGCTCCAAACGGCAGAGCTCCCATGAAGATCCGCTCGCGAAACACCCGTTCCGCCGCAGCGCCCGCGGGCGCGCCCAAGCTGCGCGTGGGCTTCGTGCTCGCCCATCGCTTCACGCTCACCGCCTTCGCCGGCTTCGTCGATGCCCTGCGCCTCGCCGCCGACGAGGGCGATCGCAGCCGGCCGGTCGAGTGCCGATGGAGCGTGCTCGGCAACCCGTCGTCGCCGGTCGTGTCGAGCTGCGGTGCGACGGTGCAGCCCTGGGACGAGATGGAGAGCCCGGAGCGCTTCGACTACATCGTGGTCGTGGGCGGCCTGCTGCACGGCGGACAGACGACGCCCGCGGGCACGCATGCGTTCCTGCGCGCAGCGGCCCATGCCAACGTCCCCCTCGTCGGCGTCTGCACCGGCTCCTTCGTGCTCGCGCGCGCGGGCCTGCTGGATGGATACGTCGCCTGCGTGAGCTGGTTCCATCGCGAGGACTTCGAGCGCGAGTTCCCGGCGCTCAAAGTGGTGAGCGACCGCATGTTCGTGGTCGATCGCGACCGCATCAGCTGCGCCGGCGGCACGAGCGTCGTGCACCTCGCGGCACACCTGATCGAGCGCCACTGCGGCCGCGCCCACGCGGCCAAGAGCCTGCGCATCCTGATCGAGGACCAGCCGCTCGGCGCCGATGCACCGCAGCCCGAGTCGATCGTCACGCGCGCTTCGGCGGACACGGTCGTGCGCCAGGCAATGCTCATGATCGAGCAGCGCCTCTCGCAGCCGGACCTCCTCGCGGACATCTCGCGCGAGCTCGGCATCAGCATGCGCCAGCTCGAGCGGCGCTTCGTCGCCGACGTCTCCATCACGCCCCGCGACTACCGCCTCAAGCTCCGGCTCGCCCGCGCGCGCTGGATGATCGAGCACACCGACGCATCGCTCACGGACATCGGCTTCGAGTGCGGCTTCGGCAACTGCTCGCACTTCTCGCGCGCCTTCACCCACCATTTCAAGGCCCCGCCGTCGAGCCTGCGCCGCACCGCGAAAGTGCAAGAGGATGTCGTTTAGATGCAAAACGACGCGAGGCGCTTTCGATAAGGTAGGCCGATTGCAGGTCGAGCCCATCCAGAGGAGGAGTCGCACATGAAACGCAGGCAATTCATCGGCGCGGGACTTGCGGTGGCGGGCGCCGGCGTCCTCGGCGCCCGTTCGGCCTTCGCTCAAGGCAAGGAGATCGTGGTCTCGAACTGGGGCGGCGACTGGAACGACCGCACCGTGAAGTACATCGAGCAGCCGCTGCTCGAGTCGAAGGGCTGGAAGATCGTGCGCGACCTCAATACCGCGCCGCAGCGCCGCACCAAGATCCTCGCGGAGAAGAACCTGCCGCGCGGCACCCTCGACGTGGCCCACGTGCCGATCTCCGACGCGTACCTGCTGAACACCAACGGCGCCGTCGACGTGATCGACTTCGGCAAGATCCCGAACGGGTCCGACCTGGTGCCCGCGATCAAGCTGCCGTACTTCGTGCCCTGGCTCTACAGCACCTGGGAGATCGTCTACAACCCGAACTACATCAAGACGCCGCCCACGAGCCTCGCCGAGCTCTGGAACCCGAAGTACAAGGACAAGGTCGGCGTGACCAACCAGCACTACGAGGACTACATGCAGATGGCGAGCCTGCTCGCCACCGGCAAGCTGCACGACCTGGACGCCGCGAAGAAGAAGCTGCTGGAGCTCAAGCAGGTGAACCACCCCAAGGTGTACGAGTCGCACCAGCAGATCGCCGCCGGCTTCAAGGGCGAGGAGATCTGGATCGCGTGCAACTATCGCGCGCGCGGCCTGCAGTTCGCGAAGGACGGCGTGCCGGTCGCGGTGAGCTTCCCGAAGGAGGGGGCGGCGCTGCAGACGTTCGGCGTGGTGATGCCGAAGCGGGCCACGCACAAGGCCGAGGCCTACGAGTACTTCAACGCGCTGCTCGACCCGAAGCAGCTGGCCGAGCTCTGCCAGGCCAACTTCTATTCGCCCGCGTCGAACAAGGTCCAGCTCACGGGCGACATCGGCCAGAAGATCCTGCACACGCCGGAGCAGAAGGCGAAGCTGCAGTCGCCGGACTTCGGCTTCCTCGCGGCCAACACCGCGGGCATGCTCGAGTGGTGGAACAAGTCCTTCGTCTGAGGCGCGCAGCGTAACGGCGATGGGACCGGAGAAAGGCGCGCGGCTGCGCGGGCTCGCCCTCGTGCTGCCCGCGCTGCTCCTCGTGGCGGCGTTCCTGCTGGCGCCGCTGGCGCTCGTCGTCCGCTACAGCCTCGACGTCTACGATCCGGCGTCGCTCATGAAGGGCGTGTTCTCGGCCGAGAACTACGTGAAGCTCGTGAGCGACCCGTTCTACCTGCGGGTGCTCGTGTTCACCGGCGAGATCGCGGCGCTCTCGACGGCGATCTGCCTCGTGCTCGGCTACCCGGTGGCGTACTTCATCTCGCGCTCGACCTCGGAGAAGCTGCGCAGCTTCCTCATCATCATCACGGTGCTGCCGCTGCTCATGGGCAACGCCGTGCGCGCGGCGGCGTGGATGGTGATCATGGGCACGAAGGGCCTCGCCAACGCCATGATGCTGGGCGCCGGCGTGATCGACGAGCCGTTGAAGATCCTCTACACGCCCACCGCCGTCGTGATCGGCCTGGTCTCCGTGCTGCTGCCCTTCACCATCATTACGCTGCAGAGCGTGCTCGATGCGATCCCGGGATCGCTCGAGGAGGCCGGGCGCTCGCTCGGCTTCTCGCCGCTGCACACGATGTTCTCGGTGGTGATGCCGCTGTCGGTGCCGGGGATGCTGGCCGCCGGCGCCATCTGCTTCTGCCTCGCCATGAACGCGTACGCGACGCCGGTGCTGATCGGCGGTCCCAGCGTGCACATGATGGGGCCGCTCGTCTACCAGCAGATCTCGAAGGTGACCAACTGGCCGTTCGGCTCGGCGCTCGCCTGCGTGCTGATGGCGGTGACGCTCACGATGACGGTGATCTCGACCACCATCCTCTCGCGGCGGTACTTCTAGCCATGACCTTCGGGCGCGCGGTCTACCTCTTCTTCGTGGCGCTCATCATGGTGTTCCTGGTGGCGCCCCTCGGCGTCATCATGTGGGCGAGCTTCTTCGCCGACAAGATCCTCGCGTTCCCGCCGTCGGGATACACCGTCGCGTACTACGCGCGCGCGTGGCAGCTCGCCGATTTCTCCCAGGGCTTCATGACGAGCATCCAGGTCGCGGTGTGCGCGACCGTGGGCTCGCTCCTCGTCGGCATTCCCGCGGCGCTCGCCATCGAGCGCCTGTCGGTGCCCGCACGCGCCGCGGTGCGCGAGGTGCTGCTGGCGCCGATGTACGTGCCGGCGATCGTCGCGGGCGCAGCCGTCTACCTCTACTACATCCAGTTCGAGATCAAGACCGAGTTCCAGCTCACGGCGACCTTCCTGGGCCTGCTCATCGCGCACACGCTGGTGGGCATCCCGTGGACCATGCGGCTCGTGTCGGCGAGCCTCGTCTCCAACGGCGGGGTGGCGGAGGAGGCGGCGCAGAGCCTGGGGGCGAACGCGCTGCAGACCTTCTTCCTGGTGACGCTGCCGGTGATCCGCTCGGGCATCATCGCCGCGGCCCTCTTCTCGTTCATCGCGTCCTTCACCGAGCTCGAGCTCTCGCTCTTCCTCGTGGGGCCGGGCAAGACGACGCTGCCGATCGCGATCATCAACTACCTGGAGTGGAACCTGGACTCGACCATCGCCGCGGTGGCCACGGTGCAGATCGTGATCATCGGCGCGGCGCTCCTCGTGTCCGACCGCTTCGTGAACCTCGGAAGGGACTTCTAGCCGATGGCTGGCGTCGAACTGCGCAGCATCCGCAAGACCTACGGCGACCTCGCGGCCGTGGACGACGTGTCGCTCGACATCCGCGATGGCGAGCTGGTCGCGCTGCTCGGTCCGAGCGGCTGCGGCAAGACCACGACGCTGCGCGCGATCGCGGGCTTCGTGCAGCCGACCTCGGGTACGGTGCATTTCGGCGAGAGGGACGTGACGGCGCTGCCCGTGCACAAGCGCAACGTCGGGATGGTGTTCCAGGGCTATGCGCTCTTTCCGCACCTGAACGTTTCCGACAACGTGCGCTTCGGGCTGCGCGTGCGCGGCTGGGGGAAATCCCGCGTCGCGGAGCGCGTCCAGAGGATGCTGCAGTGGGTGCAGCTGGAGAAGCTCGCGCATCGCCGCCCGCGCGAGCTCTCGGGCGGACAGCAGCAGCGGGTGGCACTCGCCCGTGCCATGGCGATCGAGCCGGACGTGCTGTTGCTGGACGAGCCGTTCTCGGCGCTGGACGCGAAGCTGCGCCAGCAGATGCGCACCGAAATCCGCCAGCTCCAGCGCGAGGCCGGCATCACGTCGGTGTTCGTGACGCACGACCAGGAGGAGGCGATGGCGATCGCCGACCGCATCGGTGTCATGAGCCACGGCAAGCTCGAGCAGCTCGGCTCCGCGCAGGATCTCTACCAGCGGCCGGTGTCGCGCTTCGTGGCGGGCTTCATCGGCAAGTGCAACTTCATCGAGGGTCGCGTCGCCCAGGCCCGCGAGTTCGAGAGCCGCGACGGCACGCGCCTCGCGTTCACGGGAAGCCACGCGGCGGGCAACGCGGCCCTGTGCGTGCGGCCCGAGCACCTCGTGCTGGGACCGGCGAGCGAGGCGCGCGGCAATCGCATCCCGGTGACCCTCAAGAGCGCGACCTACCTCGGGCCGGCCACCGAGTACGAGCTGGTGACGGCGGCGGGCGACCAACTGTTGGTGAGCGCCTCGTCGGCGGGCGGCGGCGTGCCGCGCGAAGGCACGCCGCTCGCGGTGAGCTGGCGACCCGAAGATGGCTTCGTGGTCGCGTGAGCTACGCCGGAACCGCGACCTTCGCCGACTGGCCGATGGAGTCGAGATACTGGATGCAGCGATCCACCGGCTCCACGTCGCCGAACTTCGCATCGATGTCGAACAGGTTCCAGAGCACGGCGCCCGGGACGCGGTCGCCGATCGCTTCCTTGACGGCGATGGTGCGGAAGCCGTCGGCGAGGCCGTCGCACACCGTCTCGCGCACGCATGCCGAGGCGGTGACACCCGTCACGAGGATCGTGTCGACGCCGGCCGCGCGCAGGTATCCGGCGAGGTACGTGCCATGGAAGGCGCTGGCGCGCTTCTTGATGAGGAGCTGCTCGCCCGCGATGGGCGCGATGCGGGAGTCGATGGCCCACAGGTTCGTGTCGGCCTCGTTCACCGCCTCGACGGGGATCTTGTGATGCCACAGGCCCATGTCGGTGTGCGGGTTCGCGCGATCGGTGATCTGGTAGCAGGTCGTCACGTGCACCACCGGCAGCTTGTTGCGGCGGAAGGCGGCGAGCAGCTTCTGCATGGCCGGGATGACCTGGTCGTCCATGTGCTCGCAGGTGAACGGGTTGCCGGGGCGCGTCCAGGCGTTGGCGAGGTCCACGCTGATGAGCGCGGGCTTCCTGCCGAAACCGACGCGCCGCTGGAAGCCACGCTCGCGGTAACGCTTGCGGGCCTCCTCGAACGCTGCTTCCAGGGCCTGCTCGAGCTTGTCCGACATGCTGTGCTCCTTCGGGGAAATGGTGCTTCCGATTGTACGCACGCCATGGTGCCGTTTGATATCAATGGGGCCGCGATTGATGCCGTCTAGGACATCGATCGCGCGCTTCGACCTGCGCCAGGTGCGCGCCTTCCTGTCGGTCGCGAACGAGCTGCATTTCGGCCGCGCCGCGGGGACGCTCTTCATGACGCAGCCGGCGCTCTCGCGCACCATCCGCCACCTCGAGGATGCCATCGGGGCGCCGCTCTTCGAGCGCACCACGCGGCGCGTGCGGCTCACCGCCGCGGGCGAGGCCTTCGCCGCGGAATGCCGCCTTGCGCTGGGCCACCTCGATCTCGCGGCGCACGCCGCGCGCAATGCCGCCGCCGGGCGCGAGGGCCACCTGCGCGTGGCGTACATGGATTTCGCGATCAACGGCCGGCTCCCCGCGATCCTGCAGTCGTTCCGCACCACTTATCCGGGCGTCGCGATCACGCTCGAATACATGCCCACCGCGGCACAGCAGATGGCGTTGCTGGAAGGGCGCGTGGAAATCGGCTTCATGATCGGGCCGTTCGAGGTGCAGAAGGCGAAGAGCGTGCTGGTCGACGAGCAGGACTACGTGGCGCTGCTGCCGGAGTCGCACCCGCTCGCGCGGCGCGAGACGCTGCGCCTGCCCGACCTCGCCGGCGAGCCGTTCGTGATGGGCTCGAACGAGACCTTCAGCGCCTTTCGCACGCGGCTCTTCGACCTCTGCCACGGCGCGCGCTTCTTCCCGAACGTGGTGCAGGAGGCGTCCAACAGCGGCGGCATCTTCGGGCTCGTCGCGGCCGGCGCCGGGGTCTCGGTCTACGCCGGATGCGCCCGCAATGTTTGCCGCACGGGGGTGGTCGTGCGTCCGCTGGTGGACATCTCCGAGCTCATTCCCATCCACGCCGCGCGCCTCACGGACCACGCGTCCGCGGCGCTGCGGCGCTTCGAGGACCTGTGCGCGTTGCGCCCGCAAGCGAGCGGCCGCCGCAAGGCGCGCTAGAGCGAAAGGAAACGACATGGCCGTCGCAACGCCCGCCGTATCGAAGCTGCACCAGGACGCCCTCATCGTGGACGGCCTCATCATCGCGAACTTCACGCGCGAAGTGTTCGAGGACATGCGCCGCGGCGGCCTCACGGCGGCCAACTGCACCTGCTGCGTGTGGGAGAACTTCCGCGGCACCATGGAGAACGTGGCGCGCTGGAAGCGGCTGCTGCGCGACAACGCGGACCTCATCACCCAGGTCTACACCACCGAGGACATCCGGCGCGCCAAGTCCCAGGGCCGGACCGGCATCATCCTCGGCTGGCAGAACGTGAGCGGCATCGAGGACCAGATCCCGTTCCTCGCGCTCTTCAAGGAGCTGGGCGTGGGCGTCATCCAGATGGCGTACAACACGCAGAACCTCGTGGGCACCGGCTGCTACGAGAAGCACGACGGCGGCCTCTCGGAGTTCGGCCACGAGGTCGTGGCCGAGCTGAATCGCGCGGGCATCCTCTGCGATCTGTCGCACGTCGGCGCCAGGACGAGCGAGGACGTGATTCGCGCGTCGAAGAAGCCGGTCGCGTACACGCATTGCCTGCCGGCGGGGCTCAAGCAGCACCCGCGCAACAAGAGCGACGCTCAGATCCGCTTCATCGCGGAGCGCGGCGGCTTCGTGGGCGTGACCATGTTCCCGCCGTTCCTGAAGCGCGGCGCGCAATCGACGGTCGATGATTACGTCGAGGCGATCGAGTATTGCCTGGACCTCGCCGGCGAGGACCAGGTCGGCGTGGGAACGGATTTCACGCAGGGCTACGGCCGCGAGTTCTTCGACTGGATCACGCACGACAAGGGATACGGGCGCAAGCTCACGGACTTCGGCGACGTGATCAATCCCGAGGGCATCCGCACCATCGGCGACATGCCCAACCTCACCGCCGCCATGGACAGGCGCGGCTGGAAGGAAGGCCGCATCCGCAAGGTGATGGGCGAGAACTGGGTGCGGCTCCTGAAGGACGTGTGGGGCGCATGACCATGCCGCGCATGAACGAGCTGGGACAGCCCGTAGGCGCGCCGGTCCCGGGTTGGACCCGGCGCGAGCTCCCGCAGCGCACGCCGATGAAGGGCCGCTTCTGCACGCTCGAGCCCCTCGCGCTCGCGCACGCCGACGCGCTCCATGCGGCCAACAGCCTCGACGTGGACGGGCGCAACTGGACGTACCTCTTCGACGGGCCGTTCGCGAGCGTCGACGAATACCGCGAGTGGGTGGCGAAGGCGATGCGGACGGACGACCCGCTCTTCTACGCGATCGTGAATGCGCAAGGGCAGCCCGTCGGCGTGGGCGCCCTCATGCGCATCGATCCCGTGCACGGCGTGATCGAGATCGGACACCTGCATTTCTCGCGCTCGATGCAGCGCACGCCCATCGGCACCGAGGCCATCTATCTCATGCTGCGTCGCGCCTTCGACGAGCTCGGCTACCGGCGCGTCGAGTGGAAGTGCGACAGCTTGAATGCGCCCTCGCGCGCGGCGGCGCTGCGCTTCGGCTTCACGTACGAAGGCCTCTTCCGCCAGGCTGTCGTCTACAAGGGGCGCAATCGGGACACGACGTGGTTTTCCATCGTCGATGCCGAATGGCCCGCTCGGCGCGCAGCCTACGAGCACTGGCTGGCACCCGCCAACTTCGACGCGGACGGCCGGCAGCGCCGGAAGCTCGCGGCATCGATGCCGCGATCCCCGAATTCCTGACCCCTGGAGATACCCGATTGTCCGACCGCGACGATACGTCGAGCGCCTGGAAAGTCCCGCCGAGCCGCTACATGGCGGAGCGCGAGGCCCCTTTCACGCCGCCGGCGCAACCCTTCTCGCAGTACATCGCCATGCGCGACGGCGTCCGCATCGCAGTCGACGTGTACCTGCCGCAAGGAAAGGACGCGCCGGGGAAGTTTCCCGCGATCATCATCGCGACCCCGTACTACCGCCGCTTCAAGACGGCCGGGCCGGTGGCCGAGTACACGCCCATGGCTTTCCGCTATCGAGATGCGTTCGTGCCGCGCGGCTATGCCCTGGTCGTCGTCGACGTGCGCGGCACGGGAGCGAGCTTCGGGTGCCGCGACGCCTTCCGCTCACCCAGGGAGCGCGACGACTTCGCGGAGATCATCGCGTGGATCGTGGAGCAGCCATGGTCCGACGCGCGCGTCGGCGCCACCGGCATCTCGTACCCCGGCGCGGCGTCGCTTTTCATCGCCGGCACGGGACATCCCGCGGTGAAGGCCATCGCGCCGCTCTTCGCCATCAACGAGATCTACGCCGACCAGCTCTATCCCGGCGGCATGCTCTCCAAGATCTGGACCGGCGCCTACAACGATTGCATCGTGGCGCTCGACCACGACCGGAAGGAGGAGATCAAGAAGTACGCGTACTTCGGCGAGCCCAACTTCCGGGGGCCCCATCCGGTGGACGAGGATCCCGGCGGCGAGCTGCTCGCCGCGGCGATGGCGGAGCACAAGCAGAGCTTCAACCTGCACGACGCGGCGCCGGAATTCGCCTTCCGTGGCGAAGGCATGTTGCATGACCCGTCGCTCACCCTCGAGGTGTGCAGCCCCTGTCACTACTACGACCGCATCCGCCCCGAGGTCGCGATCTATTCGTGCTCGGGCTATCTCGATGGCTCGGGCTACAGCAACGCCGCGGTGAGCCGCTTTCTCACGCTCCCGCGCAAGAACCATCACTTGCTGCTGGGTCCGTGGGATCACGGCGCGCGCACCAATGGCTCCCCGTGGCGCGATCGCCAGGCGCCGCGCTTCGAGCTGTGGGGCGAGATCGTGCGCTTCTTCGACGAGTACCTGATGGAGCGCGACACGGGCTTGCGCGGCGAGAAGCCGATCCATTACTTCACCGTGCATTCCGAAGCGTGGCAGGCCGCCGACAGCTGGCCGCCGATTGCGAAGCGCACGCGTTGGTACCTGTCACGCGACTCGATCGCGCCACGAGCGCCCTCGGACGAGCAGCGGGTGCCGTACCAGGTGGACTTCACCACCACGACGGGCACGGCGACGCGGTATGAGCGCCTGGGGCTGTTCGACATCCCCGAGTACTACCCGGACTGGAACGGGCGCGATGCGCGCCTCGTCAACTTCACGAGCGCGCCTTTCGACTCGGACATGGAGATCACGGGCCACGTCGTGATGCGGCTCTGGATCACGTCGAGCGAGCGCGACGCCGGCGTCTTCGCCTACGCAAGCGAGGTCGACGCGTCCGGGCGCAGCTATTACGTGACGGAAGGCATGCTGCGCGCGCTCCATCGCAAGACCGCCTCGCCGCCGAAGAACTACGCCTGCGACTGGCCGTACCGCGGCTACAAGCGCGCGGACACCGCGCTGCTCGAGACAGGCGAGCCCGCCCTGCTGGAGTTCGCGTTGCTGCCGGTCTCGTGGACGTTCGCGAAGGGAAGCCGGCTTCGCATCTCCATCGCGGGCGCCGACGCGCAGCACTATCCGCAAGTCACTCCCGGGCGGCCGCCCCGGCTGCAGGTCCTGTGCGGGGGCGATGACGCCTCCTGCGCCGACCTGCCGCTGCGGCCCGCGACTTCCTCGATCCCGACCCAGAAGGAAAACAGATGAAACTTCGACGCCGATCGATCCTCGCGCTGGCGGCGTTGCTGCTCGCGACGGCCGCCGTGGCCGACTATCCCGACAAGCCGATCCGCATGCTCGTGCCGTGGCCTCCAGGCGGGGTGACGGACACGCTCGCGCGCTTCACCGCCGACCAGCTCTCGAAGAACATCGGGCAGCCCGTCGTGGTCGAGAACAAGGGCGGCGCCAACGGCATCATCGGCACGCAAGCCGCCGCGCAGATGGCGCCCGATGGCTACGGCATCCTCGCGGTGACCGCGGAGACGCACGCGATCAATCCCTCGGTGTACAAGAACCTTCCCTATGATCCGCTCAAGGACTTCGACGCGGTGGCCATGGTGGCGCACGTGTCGTTCGTGCTCGCGACACGCGCGGACCTTCCGCCCAATAGCGTGAAGGAGCTCGTCGCCTACGCGAAGGCGAACCCCGGCAAGCTGACCGCCGCGAGCTATGGCGTGGGCAGCACCTCGCACCTGGGCCTCGCGACCTTCGAGAAGCTCACGGGGACCAACTACGTGCACGTGCCGTTCCAGGGCGTGGCGCCGGCCGTGACGGCGCTCCTCGGCGGGCAGGTCGATCTCGCGTTCGTGAACGCCTATAACGTCGAGCCGCATCGCAAGGCGGGCAAGGTGAAGATCCTCGGCGTCGCCGGGCCGCAGCGCCTGCATACGATCGCCGACGTGCCCACGATGGCCGAGCAGGGTATCGACGGCATGTTCGCGGGCAATTGGTACGGGTTCGTGACACCGCACGGCGTACCGCTCGCGATACGGCAGAAGCTCGCCTCCGAGCTCGAGAAGGTTGCCCAGTCGAAAGCCTTCCAGGACAAGGCGTATTCGATGGGCGTCGAGGCGGAGTACCGCGATGCCACGCAGTTCGCCGCCTTCATGAAGGGCGAAGGCGAGCGCCTCGGAGCCGTCGTGCGCGACAAGGGCATCACGGTGCAGAAATGAGGACGGCCAGCCAGTGCACGGACATGGCGCAGATCCGCGACGACGTGAACGCCATCGATCGGGAAATCGTGCGCCTGCTCGGCCGTCGCCTGGAGTACGTGCGCTGCGCCGTGCGCTTCAAGCCCGATGAGGAGAGCATCCGCCGCCCGGACCATTGGGAGCGCTTTTTCGCGCAGCGGCGCGCATGGGCCGAGCAGGAGGGCTACGATCCCGAGGTGATCGAGGCGATCTACCAGCGCCTCTACGAGTACACGGTCCACGTGCAGCTCGACCTGTATCGGCAGCGAAAGGCCTGAGCATGGAAGCGAAACCGTCATACAAGATGAGCGCGCCCGCCGAGAGCTTCCGCCCTACGGTGATGGGGCGCGACTACGCCGTCTCGTGCGGGCATTACCTGGCGGCGATCGCCGCGGCGCGCGTGCTCGAGCGCGGCGGCAACGCGGTCGATGCAGGCGTGACGGCCGCGATGGCGCTTGCGGTGCTGCAGCCCGACATCGTGAGCTTCGCGGGCGTCGCCCCCACGCTCGTGTACAGCGCCGCCGACCGCAAGGTGACGAGCCTTGCGGGGCTGGGTTATTGGCCCGCCGCGACCGACGTGGCGCGGCTGCGCGAGGAGGGCGGGGCGGCGATTCCCGAGGGCCTGCTGCGCACCGTGATGCCGGCGGCTCCGGCGACGCACATCGAGGCGCTGCGCCGCTTCGGCACCCTTTCTTTCGCCGAGGCCGCGCGCCCCGCGCAGCAGCTCGCCTCGCAAGGCTTCGGCATGTACGCCAAGCTCGCCAACAGCATCTCGGCCGACGCGGCGAGCTTCTCGCGCTGGCCCTCGAGCGCCGCGGTGTTCGTCCCCGGCGGCAAGCCGCCGCCCGCGGGGTCGCTCTTCAGGCAGGAAGACCTCGGACGCGCCATCGGCGGCATGATCGAGGCGTCGGAGCGCGCATCGAGCCGCGACGCGGGACTCGGCGCCGCGCGCGATTACTTCTACCGCGGTCCCGTCGCTCGCGCCGTGCACGATTACCACCGCGAGCACCGCGGCTTCGTCACCGCCGACGATCTCGCCGGCTTCGAGATCCCGGTCGAGGAGTCGCTGAGCGTTCGCTACGGGGAATACGAGATCCACGCCAATCCCGCGTGGTGCCAGGGACTCACGTTGCTGCAGGCGCTCACGGTGCTCGACGGCATGTCGGTCGGGCGCATGACTCACAACTCGGCGGCGTACCTCCACCTGCTCGCCGGGACGCTCGACCTCGCTTTCGCCGATCGCGAGGCTTATCTCGGCGATCCGAAGTTCGTCGATGTGCCGGTCGCGGGCCTGCTTTCCACCGAATACGCCCGCGGCCAGCGCGCGCGCCTCGACCCGAAGCGCGCCTTCCCCGAGATGCCGAAGCCCGGGCGGCCGCGCGGAAGCGAGAGGCTCTCGCTCGCCCACCTCGAGCGCCTGCGCACGACGCCGGAGAAGGAGGGCGTGCTCGCACCCGACACGATCTACTGCTCCGTGATCGACCGGCACGGCAACGTGTACTCGGGCACGTTCAGCGATAACACGCACGACACCCCGCTCATCCCCGGCACCGGCCTCGCGATCTCGTCGCGCGGCTCGCAGTCGCGCCTGGATGCCTCGCATCCCTCGGTGGTGGCGCCGCTCAAGCGCCCGCGGCTCACGCCGGCGCCGGCGCTGGTCACGCGCGCCGGCGAGCCCTTCATGGCGCTGGGCACGCCTGGAGGCGATGTGCAGATGCAGGCCATGTTGCAGGTGTTCCTGAACGTGGTCGAGTTCGGCATGCCGCTGCAGCGCGCGATCGAGATGCCCCGCGTGTGGAGCATGAATTTCCCCAACTCCTTCGCGCCGCACGACTACGTCCCTGGCGCACTGCACGTCGAGGAAGGCATCGAGGAGTCGGTCGTGCGCGAGCTCGAGGCGCTCGGACATCGCAGCCAGAAGTGGGCCAGGTTCCCGGCGGCGGGCGGCGGCGTGTGTGCGGTCATGCGCGACCCGGGCTCGGGGCTCGTCCATGGCGGCGCCGATCCGCGCCGCGAGTGTTATGCGCTGGCGTGGTGATCGACGATCGGAATCGACCTCGCCGGGCTAAGTGTTTGTGTGGTATACTCTTTCATGTCGAAACGCGTCGTGAGCGGCGTGCCCGGGACAGCGGCGGGTCGCCCCCGGAGCGCCATACGAATGCAGACGCCCGCCGCGCGCGGGCGTTTTATCTCCGCGCCTCAACCCCACCAGCAGTCTTCCCTGGAACCCATCGGCATGACTGAAACCCTGCAGTGCCTCAAGAAACATGGACAGCGCCTGGACCTGGAGATCGCCAGGGAGACGCGCATGCCGCTGGCGACCGTGAGGCAGCACCTCACCGCCCTGGCCGATCGCCGGGAAGCGATCGTGTGCAAGACGATCCAGTTCGAGAACGGCATCCAGATCGAAGCGTGGCAAGGCCGCGTGTCGGGTTTCATTCCGCCCGCCACGCCGGGTCGAAAGCCGAAGCCCAAGGCGAAGGGCGCCGATCGCTGACCTCCGCGTTCCCTTGAGGGCCGCGTCGCTCGCGAGGTGCACAAGTCAAGGGATTTCTTTATTTATATCCCTCGACCCGGGCGCCTGAACGGCGCACCGTGGGAAGTCGGCCGCGATGGCCGGCTCCGGAGGCAACCTCGTCACCGGACAGGAAAGTTCGCCATGCTTTCGTCCGACCACGATTTCGAAGCGCTGAAGCTCATGACCCGCGTCAAGTGGATGATCAACTTCGAGGCCCTGGCGACGGTCGCGAATCACGAGGACGCCATCTTCGTTCCGGCGGCTTCCAAGGCGCTCGCAAGCTGAAGCTGAGCACGCGCGCGGAGCGCAATCTCCAGCGGGCCGCCCTGGCCCTTGGCGAACGTCGTGTGTTCCAACGCGGCATGTCGCCGGATATCGACGGCGCCGTCGTGCGGCGTCACGACTCGGGCAAGTCCCTCAATCGATTGGAGCTGGTCGAGCTGCTTTCGGCGGCGTCGCCGGCGCTCGCGCTCACGCGCCGGTCGCACGTGCGCTCCTTCGGCTGCATCGTGCACCACGTGTTCCTGGCCGAGGTGTTGAGCCGGATCGGTGATTGCCTGGGGCCGGCCGCGCGAGCGGGCGACCAGGCCGAAGCGCAGGCGCTCCTCGCCGCCGTCGAGCACGCGATCGAGCGCGGGGACCGCGAAACGAAGGATCTGGTGGCGCGCTCGTTCGCGCGCGAAAGCTCGCAGCAGCCCTTCTTCGGCGAACTGAAGCCCCTGGTGGGGCCGAGACTGCGCGCGCTGCTTCGGACGCGCTAGCGGCGGCGGGTCACGCGCCGAACGGCACGAGGATGCCTTGCGTGCCGGTGGAGGCGACCCATTCGAACGAGTGGTCCTTCGCCGGCTTGCGCGTCCAGAAGGTGTCGCAGGTGCGGCATTTCAGCACGACCGACGGGCCCACGAACGAATGGACGTAAAGGTCTTCGTGGCCGCCGATGTCGCTCGGCCCGGCGTGGCACTTGCCGCAGAATTGTTTCATGTTGTCTCCCTGTGTCGGCGACACCCCCGTGCGCGCGGTGCGTGCCCGGGTGTCGCCGATTGCTACCGGCCGCTCACCTGCGCGCGCAACCCCGGGCCGAAGAGCGGCCGCAGTTGCCCGAAGAAGGGCTCGACCTCGCCATCCCGCACGAATGACAGCGATACGACGTTGCGCGTCTCGCGGTCGCCCTCGAGCATCGCGCGGTTGAGCGTCTCGAGGATCCCCGAGAGCTCGCCGCCGGGCTTCCACGGCTGCATGCGCGGCATCTGTGCGAGAAGGCGCCCGACGTGAGCGAGCACCTCGCCCATGTAGACGTGCGGCACCAGCGTGGCGAATGACTGCAGGTGCCGGCGATGGACTTCGGAGAGGATCGGCGACACCGAGCACAGCAGGCGCGCCAGCTCGCGATTGTCGATCGGGCGCTCGGCGGTGTTCGGGGAAGACATGAGGCTCTGACCCTGCGACGGGCGATTCGTCCCACGCCCACGCAAGTTTATTTCGATGCTGATGTGGGAGGGCGCCTACATTCCCTGAAAATGCGCGCCCTTATACTGAAGGTTTAGCCAGCCGCAGGGCACCACATGGGCCGCAAAGTGCTTCGACGGATGGCCACCGGGATCGATGGGCTCGACAACATCCTGTGCGGCGGCCTCGCCGCCGACCGGATGTACCTGGTCGAGGGCAGCCCCGGCGTGGGCAAGACGACGCTCGCGATGCAATTCCTCATGGAGGGCGCGCGTCGCGGCGAGCGCTGTCTCTACGTCACCTTGTCCGAGACGCGCGACGAGCTGGATGCGGTCGCGGACAGCCATGGCTGGGATCTCGGGGGCATCGACGTGGTCGAGCTCTCGCAGGTCGAGGACGTCCTGACCGCCCGGTCCCAGAACACGCTCTTCCAGCCGGCCGAGGTCGAGCTCACGGGTCTGAGCAAGCTCCTCGCGAGCGAGTTCGACCGCGTGAACCCGCAGCGCATGGTGCTCGACTCGCTCTCCGAGATGCGGCTCATGGCGCAGAGCACGCTGCGCTACCGGCGCCAGATCCTCGCCTTCAAGCATCACTTCGCGACCGGCAACTGCACCGTGCTGCTCCTGGACGACCGCTCCGGCACCGCCCTCGACGCCCACGTGCAAAGCATCGTGCACGGCATGATCACGCTCGAGACCGTGCCGCTCAAGTTCGGCATCAACCGCCGCTACCTCAGCATCGCGAAGATGCGCGGGTCGGCGTTCCGCGAGGGGAACCACGACTACGTGATCAAGGCGGGCGGGATCACGGTCTTCCCGCGGCTGGTCGCCTCCGACCACGCGGTGCAGCCGCGCAGCGCGATGTTCAAGAGCGGCAACGCGCATCTCGACGATCTCGTGGGCGGCGGGCTCGACGCGGGCACGGGCACGCTCTTCATGGGTCCGGCCGGCAGCGGCAAGTCGACGATCGCGAGCATGTTCGCGGGACAGGCCGCGGCGGCGGGCAACCGGGTGCTCTATTTCGCGTTCGACGAGACCACCAGCATCCTCACGCACCGCGCCCGCGAGCTGGGCCTCGGGTTCGACGAATCGATCGCCGCGGGCAGCCTGAACATCCGCCAGGTCGACCCGGCGGAGATCGCTCCGGGCGAGCTGGCCAACGAGATCATCGAGGCGGTGAACCGTGGCGGCGTGCGCATGGTGGTGCTGGACAGCCTGAACGGCTACGTGAACGCGATGCCGCAGGAGGAATATTTGCACCTGCATCTGCACGAGCTGCTGAGCTACCTGAACCAGCGAGGCGTGTGCAGCATCATGATCCTCGCGCAGCACGGCCTCGTGGGCTCGATGGGCGCGCCGGTGGACGTGAGCTATCTCGCGGATACGGTGCTGCTCACGCGCTTCTTCGAGGCGCGCGGCGCGCTCAAGAAGGCGGTCTCCGTGATCAAGAAGCGCAGCGGCGCGCACGAGGACACCATCCGCGAGCTCTCGATGTCGCACGGCGGCATCCACGTCGGCGACGCGCTCACGCGTTTCGAGGGTGTCATGACCGGCGTGCCGCGCTTTCTCGGCGGCACCATGCCCGGCTCTGGCGATCGGCCCTGACCAGGGGCGCGCGATGAAAGTCGTGCTGGTCACGCCGAACGAGGCCGACAGCGGTCTCGCCGCCGGCTTCCTCGCCGGAGAAAGCATGGAGACCGTCGTGTGCAACGCGCTCTCCGCGCTCGGCCCGCTCGCGCTCACGGAGGTGGGATGCGCGATCCTCGTCGAGGAGGCGCTGGAGGAGACCGAGATCGCGCAGTTTCGCGAGGCGCTGGATCACCAGCCGCCGTGGTCGGACCTGCCGATCCTGCTCGTCGCCGCGCGCGACAGCTCGCTTTCCGCCCTGGGCGAAAACGTCTTTCCCAGCTCGGGCAACGTGACGCTGCTGCAGCGGCCGTTGCATCCGATGACGCTCGTCTCCGCGGTCAACATGGCGCTGCGGGCGCGTGCGCGTCAGTTCGAGGTGCGGGACCTCCTGCGGCAGCGCGAGGACGCATTGCGGCAGCGCGACGAGTTCCTCGCGATGCTCGCGCACGAGCTGCGCAACCCGCTGGCGCCCATCCGCAACGCCGCCTACCTGCTCGGCACCATCGCCTCGCCCGATGCGCTCTTCGCGAAGTGCCGCCTCATGATCGAGAAGCAGGCGCGCCACATGACCCGCCTGGTCGACGACCTGCTCGACGTCTCCCGCCTCGAGCTCGGCAAGGTCGGCCTGCACCTGCAGTCCGTCGACCTGAACGAGATCGCCGCGGCCGCGGTGGAAGCATCCATGCCCATCACGAGCCTGCATCGCCATGCGGTGAGGCTGCATCCCCGCGCCGGCAGCGTGCGCGTGCAGGCGGATCCGACGCGCCTCGAGCAGGTCGTCGGAAACCTCATCGCGAACGCGGCCAAGTTCACCCCGCCGGGCGGCGCGATCGACGTCGAGACCTCGATCGAGGGCGGCGACGCGATGGTCGCGGTCCAGGACAACGGCATGGGCATCCGGCCCGAAGCGCTCGACTCCATCTTCGACCTCTTCCGGCAGGAATCGGTGACCTCGGCGCGCGCCGAGGGAGGGCTGGGCATCGGGCTCACGCTCGTGCGCCGTCTCATGGAGCTTCACGGGGGAAGCGTGCGCGCGTTGAGCGAGGGCCTGGGCCACGGCGCCCGGTTCGAGATTCGCCTTCCGGCCGACCCCGCGTGGCGCGAGGCCGAGGTCGCGCAGGAGGATGCGGCCGTGGAGGGGGCGCCGAAACGCGTCCTCATCGTGGAGGATGCGGCCGATGCGCGCGAGTCGCTCGCGATGCTGCTGCGCAAATGGAATCACGTGGTGATCTACGCGGCCAACGGGCCCGACGGCGTGCATCGCGCGCGCGAGGAGCGGCCCGACGTCGCACTGATCGACATCGGCCTGCCCGGGTTCGACGGCTACAAGGTCGCGCGCGAGATCCGCCTCGAAGGCTCGGAATGGGCGCGCTCGGTGCGGCTCATCGCGCTCACGGGTTACGGGCAGGCGACGGATCGCGCGCGCGCCATGGATTCGGGCTTCGACATGCACGTGTTGAAGCCGGTCGATCCGGCGCAGTTGAAGCAGCTGCTGGCTTCCTGACGCGGGCTGTCCGGACATGGCTCGAGCCGTGAGCGATAATGCCGCGATGAACCTCGAAACCTTCGCCGGCGAATGCCGCGCCATCCTGTCCGCCGACCCAGGCCCCGAAGGCCGCCGCAAGGTGTGCGCGCTGCTCGAGCAGGCGCTGCGCGACCGGGACTTCGTGGACAAGTCGGTGAACGACGCGACGCCCGAGCGGCATTTGCTCTACGAGGATCCGCAACTCGGCTTCTGCATCTTCGGGCACAACTATGCCGGGCCGAAGGAGGCGCCGCCCCATGATCACGGTCCTTCGTGGGCGATCTACGGACAGGCGCGCGGCGAGACGCACATGACCGACTACGAGCGCGTCGCCGAGCCGGCCGGCGGCAAGCCCGGGAAGGCGAAGGCCGTTCGCACCTACAAGCTCGTGCCCGGCATGGCGTACCTCTACAACGAGGGCGACCTGCATTCGCCGCGTCGCGACGCGCCGACGCGATTGATCCGCATCGAAGGCACGAACATGGACCGGGTGAAGCGCTCCCGCTTCGACAAGGTCTAGAGCGCCGCCGCGGCCCGCAGGCAGCGCTCGAGCAACCGCTTGTCCGCGATTTGCGCCGCGACCGATGCGAAGTCGTCCGCCGGCCCGCGCCAGCGGAGCTCCGCCACGTTCCCGAACAACCGCGCATCCGTCCTGAGCGTCGCGAGATCCTTGAAGAGCAGCGCGTCCTCGTGCGCGTCGCCGAGCACGGACGAAGGGAAATTCTCGAGGGGACCGTAGCGCGCGATGAGGCCCGCAGCGCCGACCGGCCCGATCCCGGCAATGCCCGGGTAGCCGTCGGCGGCATCTCCGACGAGGGCGAGGAAGTCGGGGATGCGTTCAGGATCGACCCCGTACCTGGCCCGCACGCCCGCCGCGTCGAGGATCTTCTTCGCCCTGCGCAGCACCTGCACGACCCGGTCTTCGCGCACGCATTGCGCCAGGTCCTTGTCGGGCGTCCAGATGCAGACCTGCTCGACGATCTTGTCCGCTCCCGCGATGCGCGCGGCCGAGGCGAGCGCGTCGTCGGCCTCGAGCTCGACCATCGGCCAGGCCGCGACACCCATCGCCGCGAGCGCCTCCTCGAGCGGAACGAACTGCGCCCGCAACGCGGGCTCGATGCCCGCGCCGGTCTTGTATCCGGGCCAGAGCTGGTTGCGGAACGACTCGATCACATGGTCGGTCGCGACGCCCACGTGCGTCGCGCCCTTCTCGATCATCTCGAGGACCGAGTGGAGCACGCCGGCCACCGCGCCGAGCGGGGCGGGAGCGCCCTTCTCGAAGCGGCGCCGGCCGTAGAAGTGGCGGAAGAGCTCGTAGGTGCCGTCGATGAGGTGGACGGAGAGGCCCGGCATCAGGTCACCGTATCATTCGCGATGCGAAGCCTCGAAAGGAAATTTCCATGAGCATCTCTCTCGTGATCACCGCGATCGGCCCGGACAAGCCCGGCATCGTCGAGGCGATCGCCGATGCGGGCCGCGGCTGCGGCGCGAACTGGGCGGCAAGCCGCATGGCAAGCCTCGCCGGGCAATTCGCGGGGATCGTGCACTTCGAGGTCGCGGAGCCGCAACTGCCCGCGCTCGAAGCCGCGCTGCGCGCCCTCGAATCGCGCGGCCTGCGCATCGCGATCGTTCGCGGGCAGGGCGCGGCGACCCGGTCCGCCGCGCGCCTGGTGCACATCGACCTCGTCGGGCACGACCGGCCCGGCATCGTCCACGAGCTCTCCGAGAGCCTCGCCTCGCGCGGCGTGAGCATCGAGGAGCTGCACACGCAGGTCACGAGCGCGGCGATGGCGGGCGGCTCGCTCTTCAAGGTGCGGGCTCGGCTCGCGGTGCCGGCGTCGCTCTCCGACGCGGACCTCAAGCGCGCGCTCGAGTCTCTCGCCAACGAGATGATGGTCGAGCTCGACCTCGCCGCCCCGGCGACCTGAGCCGCCTTCAGCGCTTCACGAAGCGCAGCGCGAACTTGTCCGACGCCGGCGGGGCGTTCGAGGAGCCCGTGCGGGGGTCGGCGGGGTTGCGCAGGAAGTCGCCTTCGGCGTCGAGGACGAACCCGGCGCGCCGCACCTCCTCGATCACGAATTTCTCGTCGATGCGGTGCAGCGTCTTGCCGGCCGTGATGCCCGTGCCCGGCGCCGCGGAGTGGTCGACGATCACGTAGTGGCCGCCCGGCTCGAGCGCCGCGAAGATCGCGCGGTTCATGGCATCGCGGTCGACGGGCAGGTAGCTGATGTCGTGGTAGTTGAGCACGAGGGTCACGAGGTCCAGCGGCGGCGCGTCGGGCGGCACGGGATCCTGGAAGGGACGCGTGACGACCGTGAAGCCCGCGCTCGGATGCGCGGCCATGCGCTCGGTCAATGCGGCGCCCGGCTTCGGCGTCTGCGCCCAGACCTTTCCCGAGGGGCCGACGGCCAGCGCGAGGAGCTGCGACGTGTATCCCGCGCCGGTGGAGACATCGAGCACGCGCATGCCCGGGCGCACTCCGGCGAATTCCAGCAGCTCCACGGGATGGCGCGTCTCGTCCATGCGATGGTCGCGCTCGGTGCGGACCGGATCGGCGAGCAGCGCGCGGTAGGTATCCGCCGAAGCCGCGCCGTCGCGCGCGGAGGGACCGGCGCACGCCATGAGCGCGGCCGCCAGCAGCGCGGCGACGGCCACGGCGCGGTGGCGCCCGGGCAGGTCCTGGAATCTTTTCATCGACGGCTCCGGAAAAAAGAACAATATTGACGCAACTCGATCCAAGCCGCTCGCCCCCGGAAAGAACCTGCGAGGTGAACAGCGTGGCGCAATCCCACACTCGGGTCTCGCCGTGGGCGCCTTTCCACCATCGTCCCTACGCGGTCATCTGGACCGCGACTCTCGTCGCGAACATGGGGACGTGGATGTACGGCTCGGCCGCGGGATGGCTCATGACGACGCTCACGGCGGATCCGTTCATGGTGTCGATGGTGCAGGTCGCGGCGACGCTGCCCATGTTCCTGTTCGCGTTGCCGGCCGGGGCGCTCGCCGACGTGATCGACGCGCGCCGGCTCCTGGTCTGGGTCGAGGGCGCGATCATCGTCGCGGCGATTCCCTTCGCCCTGCTGGTGGAGCTCGACCGCATGACGCCGGTGCTGCTGCTGGCGTTCACCTTCCTGCTCGAGTCGGGCGCCGCGATGGGCGCGCCCGCCTGGCAGTCGATCGTTCCGCGCCTCGTGCCGCGCGACGAGCTCCCGGCCGCGGTCGCGGCCAACAGCGTGAGCATCAACATGAGCCGGGCGCTCGGCCCGGCGCTCGGCGGCTTCCTCACTTCCGCCATCGCGATCGCCGCTCCGTTCTGGGTCAACGCGTTCAGCAACGTGGGCAGCATCGCCGCCCTCGTCTGGTGGCGGCCGCGCGATCGCGCGCGCGACGGCCTTGCCGCGGAGCGGCTCGCCAGCGCCATCCGCACGGGGCTGCGCTTCACGCGCAACAACCCGCCGCTGCGGGCCACGCTCGCTCGTGCCGTCGCCTTCTTCTTCTTCGCGAGCGCGTACTGGGCGTTGCTGCCGCTCATCGCGCGCACGCAGGTCGCGGGCGGGCCCGAGCTGTACGGCCTGCTGCTCGCGTCGATCGGCGCCGGCGCGATCGGCGGCGCCTTCGCCATCCCGTGGTTGCGCGCGAGGCTCGGCGCCGACGGCCTCGTCGCCGCCGGACAGGTGGGCACCGCGCTCGCGATGCTGCTCTTCGGCCTCGCGCGCCAGCCCGCGATGGCCGTCGCGGCGAGCCTGCTCGCGGGCGTCTGCTGGATCGCGGCGGTGTCCACGCTCAACGTCTCCGCACAGGTGTCGTTGCCCGACTGGGTTCGCGCGCGCGGGCTGGCGGTCTACGTGGCGGTGATGTTCGGGTCCATGACGATCGGCAGCGCCATCTGGGGAGAGGTCGCGAGCTGGGCCGGCCTCGGCTTCGCGAACTTCGCGGCGGCGGCCGGAGCCTTCCTCGGCATTCCCCTCACGTGGCACTGGAAGCTGCATCGGGGCCAGGCCCTCGACCTCACGCCGTCGATGTACTGGCCGGAGCCCATCGTCACGACCACGGTCGAGGACGACGATGGGCCGGTGCTGGTGACCGTGGAATACCGGATCGCGCCGGAGCATCGGGAAGCGTTCCTGGATGCGAAGGACGCGCTCGAGCGGCAGCGCCGGCGCGGCGGCGGATATGCGTGGGGACTCTTCGAGGACATGTCCACCCCCGGGCGATTCGTCGAGACCTTCCGCGTGGAGTCGTGGATCGAGCACCTGCGGCAGCACGACCGGGGGACGGCCGCCGATCGCGCGCTCGAGGGTCGCGTGCGCGGCTATTCGACGACCGCGCCCGCCGCGACGCACTTCATCGCGCGCTGACACCATGCGCCGCGCGCGCGGCGAGGAAATGCGCGAGCAGCCCCACCGGCCGGCCCGTCGCGCCCTTGTCCTCGCCGCTCCTCGAGGCCGTTCCCGCGATGTCCAGGTGCACCCACGGGAAGCCCCGGGTGAATCGCGACAGGAAGCAGGCCGCGGTGATGGCATCGGCGGCGTGGGAGCCCACGTTCGGGAAGTCCGCGAAGTTCGACTCGAGCGCCTCCTGGTATTCGCGCCAGAGCGGCATCTGCCACGCACGGTCCCATGCGCCTTCGCCCGCCTCGATCGCTTCGCGCGCGAGCGCGTCGCTGTTGGAGAAGACGCCGCTCGCGACATGCCCCAGCGCGGTCACGATGGCGCCCGTGAGCGTCGCGACGTCGACCACGACCGCGGGCTTGTAGCGCTCGGCATAGGTGAGGGCCTCGCAGAGGACCAGGCGGCCCTCGGAGTCCGTGTCGAGGATCTCCACCGTCTGGCCCGACATCGTGGTCACCACGTCGCCCGGCTTGATCGCGTTGCCGCCGGGCATGTTCTCGGTCGCGGGGACGATGCCCACCACGTTGAGCGGCAGCTTCATGAGGGCCGCCGCATGCAGCGCGCCGAAGACGCTCGCCGCGCCGCACATGTCGAACTTCATCTCGTCCATCTCGGGCGCGGGCTTGATGGAGATGCCGCCCGCGTCGAACGTGATGCCCTTGCCGACGAGCACGACGGGCTGCGCGCCGGGGTGGCCGCCGCGATACTCCATCACGATGAGCTTCGGTGGCTGGGGGCTGCCGCGGGCGACCGCGAGGAAGGCGCACATGCCGAGCGCCTCGATGTCCTTGCGCTCGAGGATCTCCACCTCGAATCCGTGGCGCCCGCCCAGCGCGCGTGCCTGGTCCGCGAGGTACGTCGGCGTGCAGATGTTGCCCGGCAGGTTGCCGAGATCCTTCGCGAGGGCGATGCCCTGGGCGATGGCGCTGGCGCGCTCGATCGCTGTCCCCGCCGCGGCGCAGTCCGCCGGTGCCATGACATGGAAGACCACCTGCCGCAGGGCGGGCTTCGCTACGGCAGGCTTGCTCTTCAGCATGTCGAACCGATAGAGCCCGTCCATCACGGCGAGCACCGCCTGCTCGATCTTCCACGCGACGTCGCGGCCGTTCACGGCGAGCTCGGGCAGGCAGATCGTCGCCTCGGCCGCGCCGGTCGCGCGCAACGCCTTCGTCGCCGCGCACAGCGCCTTGCGATAGCTGCCCTCGAAGAATTCGGCCTCCGGGCCCAGGGCCACGAGCAGCACGCGCTCGGTCCCGACGCCCGGAACGCGGTGAAGCAGCAGGGTGGTGCCCAGCTCGCCCTCGAGGTCGCCGCTCTTCACGACCTCCTCGAGCGCATGTCCCGATGCCGCATCGAGCTCGAGCGCCGAGGGCGAGAGCCTGCGTCCCTCGTGGACGCCGACCACGACGCAGCCCGTGCGCCGCGCGGCGATCCCGCCATCCTTCGCGTGGAACTCCATGAAGGTCACTCCGCTTTCGGGCGCGCGGCGCTTCTGCGCTCGCCCACGCGGCGCGCGAACACGCCGAGCACCTCCCGGTAGAGCGCCTCGCCCAGCACCTGGTCCTCGTTGCCGGCGTCGATGTTCGGATTGCAGTTGACCTCGATCAGGTAGACGCGATCCTCGACCTGCTTCAGGTCCACGCCATAGAGGCCGCTGCCGATCAGGTTGGCGGCGCGCACCGCCATGTTGATCACCGGCTCGGGCGCCTCGCCGATCGTCATCGCCTCGGTCTTTCCCTCGTCGAGCTTCTTCCCGCCCTCGATCCTGTTCACCTTCCAGTGCCCGGGCGCCATGTAGTACTTGGCGACGAAGAGCGGACGGCGATCGTAGACGCCCACGCGCCAGTCGAAGCCCGTCGGCAGCCACTCCTGGGCGATGAAGAGCTCCGACACCTCGAAGAATCGCTCGGCCCCGCGCCGCAGCAGGTCTTCCGATTCGATCTTGATCACGTCGAGCCCGAACCCGCTGTCGGGCAGCTTGAGCACGCACGGCAGCCCGAGCGTGGGCACGATATCGCCGACATTGGCGCGATGCACGATGAGCGTCTTCGGCGTGGGGATGCGATGCCGGTTCATGAGCTCGTGCATGTACACCTTGTTCAGGCACCGCACGATCGACTCGGGATCGTCGACGACCGGCATGCCGAGCGATTCGGCGCGGCGCACGAAGTCCATGACGATGCCGTTCACCTCCGGGCTCGCGCGGTTGAAGAGCGCGTCGAACTCGGGCAGGCGCTCCAGCGCGTCGGGGCCGATGAGCTCCGCGTCGAGCCCCACGAGCGGCGCCGTGCGTACCAGGCGCTCCAGCGCTTCCTCGTTGGACGGCTTGTGCGGCTCTTTCTCGTCCCACAGGATCGCGATCCGCGGCTTGCCATTGGCGCTTCGGCGCGGTTTGGCGATCGAGCTCTCCGCCGCGAAGGCCCTGGCGGCGTCCAGGAGGAACGCCCGATCCTGCGGCGGAACGTCCGCGAGGCCGATGGCGTGGACGCCCTCGAGCCGCCAGCGGCGCTCGGTGCGCCGGAAGACCGCGCGCAGCAGCGGCGCGCGCACGCTCGCGAAGAGCTGCTCGGCGAGGGCCGCGCGGCGCTTCGCCGGGTCCTTTCCCAGGTACGCATCGAGCTGGAAGCGATCGCTCTCGTCGTGGTGCAGGGTCTCGTTCGCGAGCGGCTCGAGCTCGGCCGAAAGTGCGCGCACGTAAGCCTCGGACTTGAGCTCGCCGATCGTCTTCACGTCGGGCAGGGGCCGCTGCCCGCGCGCCTCGGCGAGCAGCGAGACGTAGTAGCCGCGTCCCTGGTAGCGGCCGGTGCGGCACAGGTTGAGCACGCGCACGCTCACGTCGCGGCCGCTCTCGGGCTCGGCCAGGTAGCGGCGCGCGGTGAGCACCGTGGCGTCCGGGACCTCGAACCACTCCTGCTTCTGGTCGGTCACGATGAGAGTGTCCATCGCTTCCATCTTGCGGGAGGGTGCGGGTGCGCGCAGTAGGCGCGGGTCGACGGCCCTTGTCAGAAAAAAGAAGGCCCCTCGCGCCGTGCGAGGGGCCCTCGAGCGAGCGGCGGCTACGGCACGTACAGGTTGGCGCACTCCCCGGCCTGCGCGGGCGCATCGGCGATCGCGCCGCCGTGCGGGATGCACTGGTCGGGCGGGAGCGCTGCCTGCTGCTCCACGTGCTGCACCAGGAGGTCGAAGGCGCGCTGCGCGTGCGGCCGGATGTACTCGAGCTGCGGGAACGTCGACTTGTAACCCTCGATGTGGTTGCCGTTCTGCACCTCGTAGAGCCGGTACTGCGCCGCGCGGTGGTCGTTGTTGCCCAGGCGTGAGGCGTTCACCTTGTCGGCGTATGCGCGCGCGCCGTGCCGGATCGGCAGCAACGCGTCCATCGTCCCCGCGACGGTGATGAGCGGCTGCTTGATCTTGCCCGTGGTCGCGACCGCGGCGACTTGCGCGGCGATCGACGGATCCCCGAGCACACGCGCCGCGTAGTTGTAGCCGCCGGTTCCGGTCACATCGCCCGGACCGCCGTTATACGTGCTCCACGCCGGGTCGAAGCGCTTCTGCCATTGGCATTGCGTGACTTCCCAGAACTGCGCGTTGTAGTTGCCCCACAGCGACAGGGCGCCGTTCACGATGTCGGGCGGATAACCGGCGGCGACGATGTTCTGCGCCGCGGCGCTCGCGGGATTGAAGCCCGAGGCCGCGTAAGCGGACCAATTGGCGATCGCGGGCGGCAGGTCCTCGAGGATGTTGGGGCCGGCCGCATCGATGAACGTGCCTTCCCAGTCGACGCCGCCGTCGAAGAGGTCGGGCGCTTCCTCCATCGCACGCCGCACCTGGTAGCCGCCGTTCGAGGTCCCGACCGCGTACGTCCGCGTGGGATAGTGCTGGTAGCCCGCTTTCACCGCATCGCGCGCGAGCCTGGCCCCCGTGATCATGTACTCGGTCCACTGCGTGAAGGGCTTTGCCGCTCCGT
>Ga0157369_10001547_pt1 | contig 28174 bp, 24 predicted proteins | sample C25metaG_FD_113461 | JGI IMG/M metagenome (GOLD analysis project Ga0157369, IMG submission 113461) | Corn rhizosphere microbial communities from Kellogg Biological Station, Michigan, USA - C2-5 metaG | ecosystem: Host-associated > Plants > Roots > Rhizosphere > Soil | place: USA: Michigan... | reverse complement strand
GTCGCCTATGACCATCTCATCGGCGGCACTCGGCGAGAATTCCGGCTGCTTGAGGTCCACTCCGCGGACCCAAAAGCCCTCGCGCTTTAATCTCTTCACCAAGTGACTGCCGATAAACCCGCCTGCACCGCCAACCAGTACGCGCCGCATCGCTCTCTGGATCTCCTATCCGGGCTGCGCCTTGGTGCCAAGACGGGCTCGTCTGGCGCTGCCCGAGTCTACGCCTGCCACAGTACACGGAGCGCCGCCACAACGTCCATCCGGTACTCGCCTGAGGGCGCGAATCGATTATCAGGAACTGTGGCAGCCTGGACCACGCTTGATACAATCAACCGACCACTATGACAATTCAGCCGAAAAAGGGCGACGAAGCCTTCGAAAGCGCCATTAAGGCGCGGACGGCGCGTGTCGGGATCATCGGGCTCGGATACGTGGGCCTTCCATTGGGCCTGCTGTTCGTTGAACAACGGTTTCCCATAGTCGGGTTCGACATTGACGCTTGTAAAGTCGAGACGCTGAACAGGGGAGCGTCGTATATCCAACGTATTCCGCCGACGGAGATTTCCCTTGCCCGACAGCGCGGGTTCACGGCGACCTCGGATTTCGCGCAGATCAGCAAGATGGATGCGATCGTGATCTGCGTTCCGACGCCACTCGACAAACACAACGAGCCGGACCTGAGTTTCATCACCGATACTGGCGAGTCAATCGCACCTCATTTGCGGCCCAGCCAGATCGTTGTCCTGGAGAGCACGACTTATCCGGGCACGACCGAGGAAGCGCTGCTTCCGATCCTCGAAAAAAACGGTCTTAAAGCGGCGCGCAACGGTTCAAGCGGAGACGGCGAGTTCTTCTTGGCATTTTCGCCCGAGCGCGAAGATCCAGGCAACGATACTGTCGATCGGCGCGAGATACCCAAAGTGGTGGGCGGGCTTGACGCGCGCGCCACGCGAATGGCAAGCGCTCTGTACAGCTCTGTCTTTCATAGGATTGTGCCGGTTTCCACGCCTGCAGCAGCTGAAATGACGAAGCTCTTGGAGAACATTTACCGTTGCGTCAACATTGCGCTGGTGAACGAACTGAAGCTCCTATGCCAGCGAATGGGCATCGACATCTGGGAGGTCATCGAAGCCGCCAGGACTAAGCCTTTTGGCTTCCAGGCATTCTATCCCGGACCGGGACTTGGCGGTCACTGCATCCCCATCGATCCTTTTTATCTTTCTTGGAAGGCGAGGCAGTACGACTTCCGGACAAAATTCATCGAATTGGCTGGCGAGGTAAACAGCGCAATGCCTTACCACGTCGTCTCGTCCGTTACCGCTGCGCTGAATCAGCACCGGAAGGCATTAAACGGCGCGAAATTGCTGGTACTGGGGCTAGCATACAAGAAAGATATTGACGACTTGCGCGAGTCGCCGGCTCTGACGATCATCGAGTTGCTTCAGAAGAGCGGCGCTGAAGTCAGTTACAACGATCCCTACTTCCCCACTGTTGGACGTGGACGACATTATTCGCTGAATATGACGTGCGCTCCGCTAACGAATCTGAACCAGTATGATTGCGTATTGATCGTCACAGACCACTCCTGTTACGACTACGCAAGGATCGTCAAGGAGTCGACGCTGGTTGTGGATTCGAGGAATGCAACGCGCGGAATCCACGCTAAGAATCTGGTCCTCTGTTAGCACGGATGACTGATCGAATCCGCTGTTACACTGGCTCGATGCAGGCCCTCCCTCGCCAAACTCCGGACACGGACCTTCGGGCGATGGCGACGGGAGTACGGCCGCAAAACGAACTCCCGGAGCAGGCCGCCGGCTGCCGAACGCCAGGGAATGACGGCGAAAAACAGAAGGTTCTGGTGACTGGCGGTACGGGCTATCTTGGAAGAGCGAGTGTCAGCGCGCTCTCTAGCGCGGGCTATCTGGTCCGCGTGCTTGCGCGACCCACCAGCGATACTCTCAGCTGCCGAGAACAAGGGGCCGAGATCTGCCTCGGCGACGTGCGCTCGCTTTCCGACGTCCGACATGCAATGCAGGGTGTTCATCATGTCGTGCACCTGGCGGCAGGTCTCGCGGGCACAGCTGCTGTCATGGTAGGGACATCAGTGGAGGGAACCCACAACGTCGCGGATGCGGCTCGTTCCTGTGGTGTGCAACGCGTCGTGCACATCAGTTCTTTCAGTGTCTATGACTACGCACACCTTCGACCAGGTGATCTCATCGGCGAAGGTACACTGCTCGACGCGAATCCAGACGGCCTTGGTCCGTATGCCAAAGGCAAACGAATCGCGGAAGAGATCGCGAGAGCACAGTTCGGACAACCGGGTCCCCGGTGGACGATCCTGCGTCCGTCTGTCTTAGTTGGCAAGGGTCGCGATCTGGTAGGGCGAATTGGCAAACGACTCGGACCTGTTGTGATCGCACCGGGCACTCGGCGCCGTCATCTGTTGTTGGTTCATGTGGAAGACGCGGCCTCGGCAATCGTTGATGTGCTGCAATCCGATCAGACCTGCAATTCGATATTCACGATTTCTTCGCCCGAGACGATCGTCGTAGAGGACTACGTGCGGCGGTGCCTCACCCCTTCTCGGGCTGCGATCGTTTACATTCCTTATTGGATGGCGCTGATTGGCTTCGCTCCTCTAGCATGGATAACGAAAATCGTTGGAGGCAGCGTAAACGTGAGCAACTCGTTGCCATACTTGTATCGCGATGTTGGAGCAGGGGAATCAAGACTCTCACAGGTTACGAGATGGCGTCCGACGCCACTCCTCGATCGGCTCGCTGACGAGCAGCGTGGAATATCCTGATCATGCAGAGCGCGCCAGACCGGTCACGTTTGTTCTACAATCCCCCATTCGAGTGAACAACGACATCCCAACAGCAGATCGCAGCCTTTCATCGGAACCGCTGAAATCGAGCAGCGATGGCGTGAGCGCGACGCTCCGGAGCTGGCTTGTATCCCTGCTCTGGACCGTGCTGATTGTGGTGCTCAGCGTGGCATACGTAGACCGGCCGGTGGCAGATCTTTTCCTGTCGCATCCCCGATCCGTGCCCTCCTTGCTCGCGACGCAAGGCACGATCTTGATTTTCTTGGCGGTTGTGCCGCTGGGATTGTTCTGTTTGCTCTATTTCGCGATTTCGCACGCTACGGGGAAAGCGCTCCCGGCGTGGATGGATACGCCGGTCCTGTGTTCATTCGCATCGACACTCGCGATCGCCGGAGAGCGCGTACTGAAGTTCCTGTTTGGGCGATACACAACAACGGCGTACACCTCGCTAGGGACCTATGGCTTCCTGCCGCTCCAGGGAGCGCAAAAGTACTCGACCGATTCCTTTCCGTCGGGGACCGCTATCGTCGCTGCCTCCATCGCGATGGTACTTTGGACCACGCGTCCGCGCCTCCGCATACCGACGGCAGCGATTACCGTGCTGCTTTGCGCTCTCCTGGTAGTCAATCTCGAACACTGGCTTGGAGACGTCGTTGCTGGCGCCTATGTCGGCGCACTGTTGGGCTGGGCGGCGGTTCATATCGCTCTCGGCATGGGAGAACGACATCCTGGCAGGTCCGCGCACTAGTTTTCGTCCGGGACGAGAATCGTCAGGTTATGCCGTGGTCAACAACTGTCCGGAGACGATGGCCCGCGGAATGTCTTCCACCATGGCACGTGCTGCGTCGTCACCCACGATTTTCGCCATCTCGGCCTGGGCAGCCGAAAGGATCGGAGGGCGGGACCGGGTATCGTGCGCATCGGTGGCCAGGACGTGCACCGCTCCATGCTCGGCCAAGTACTTGATCGTCTTTTTCGCGGTCGACCCCCATCGCCCAGTTAGCGAATTGGCCGTAACTTGCACCAGCGCACCTTCATTCGCCCACTCGACCACCTGCTTCGGCGACCGCTGTAGGAGAGGGTTGCGCTCGGGGTGGGTGACGATCGGAGTTATACGACGAAGAATCAACTGCGAGAACAGCTCGGTGGTGTTCGGCGGCAAACCAAAATCGCTGAACTCCACCAGCAAATAACGCGATTCTCCAATGCAATAGCGTTCCGGATGTGCAAATAAATCCTGGATATTGTCGTAGGACAGGTGGAAATCACACCCGAGGCTGAACTTGAGCTTGCCATCGATCTTCTCGTGGAGTTGATCGAGGCAGGCCTGATGCTTCTCGCGGTCGTACTTGTACTCGTCATTGGCGTGGGGCGAGGCAACAATATGATCGATGCCATCCTTGATCGCGATCTCACACATTTCGATTGCAATTTCCCAGCTCTCCGCCCCGTCATCGACCCCGGGGAGAATGTGGCAGTGTATGTCGACCATCGTGTCTCCTTGTGTGCACGGGGGTAGCAACGTCGAGTTCCATCACGCGTCCGGGCACTCGAATACAAGCTGCGGCGGCGAGCACAAAAAACCATGCGCCATTCGCAGGAATCTCGAGATTGAAATCCGTGAAGCTATGCACCAATAGCCCAGTACAGCCCAATAGGGCGGCTACAGGCAACATCCGACGCAGACTCACTCGCCAATGATCCATACCGCGAAGGGCGCGCCGATAGAGCACGAAGACGAACCATACGATCAAACCAAAGCCAATCAACCCCATTTCCACCAATACTTGCAGGAAGTCGTCGTGGGCAAATTGCATGTTGAGGGACGAGTGGAAACTCTGGTGCGAGGGATATGTTGCATCAAAAGTTCCCAGCCCCCAACCGAGCACAGGCTTCTCCTTCCACATGCCCAAGCTATCGCGTAGAACCAGGGGACGCGTCTCTTCGACCAGACTGGAGCCTTCCACCACTCGCCCGATCGACGCAAGCCGATCAAGCACCGAGGCGCCTCCCAGCCAGTATCCCGCGCCGAGCGTGATCACTAAAACCGCCAACAGCGAAACGGCGGCCGTTCGGCTACCGTTGTCGCGGAGCAGCAGCACCAGCGCGAAAACGACTTCGGCGGTGATCGCGACCATGCCTCCCCGCGAACCGGAAAGCACGACACTCGTCATCATCAGCAACGCGGAGAATGCGGCCAACACGCGTATCGAGCGTCGAATCTCGACCCCCAAGCTCAGCACGAGGGGAAAGCCCAGCAGCAACTCGATCATGCCGGAGTAATGGTTGCGATTCACGTAGGAGCCGAACACAAAGCGGCTGAGTCGCGGGACGCGGTACCAATAGAGTTTGTCTGGCGACGTAAACCACTGCAGGGTTGCGAACAACGCAAAAGCCGCGCCGAATACGGCGCAGAATATGACGAACTGCGACGCGCGCCCACGGTCGCGCAGAAATTGCGATGCCAGGAACGCCAGTCCGAAGTACATCGCCAAAACCTGAAGCGTGACTCGCGTGGCATACACGTATGACGTCATTCCGCTGATCCACTGCAGTGCTCCGAAGGCCCCAAAGATCAGCAGCGGCGTCAGCACTGGGTTCCACTCCATACGAGAACTCCGCGATCGTGAAACCCAGAACGCCCACAGTGCCAGCAACAAAGCCGTTCCCGCTTCGAGGACAAATCTCGACCACGCTTCCACAGCTCCGAAAGCCAGGGTGCCGAACGCGAGAAGCGCCATGAGGGCCGGAGCCAGCACGGCCGGATTGGCTCTTGAATCCGCCGCAGACTGCGATCCACGGACTGCCCTCGTCGCGCTCACTTTCGAGATGCTCCGTCACTGTCGCTGCATTGTGCGATAGGCAACGGATTGACTTTGATATCGTCAAGCCAAAGGTTGCCTTTGGCGAGCGTGCCGTTGGGAATCAGAAAATGGATCACGAGCATTTTAGAATCCGCGTCAGTGCGGAATCTCCCCTCTATCGATTGCCAGGGAGTTGATCCGAGGATCGGCTTACTTACGAACAACGGAGTAACTGGGCGATACAGGTCAGATACCGTTATCTGGACTCCGTTCGCACCTTCGAGGTCACCCGCCTCATACATGGCCGAGAACTCGTAGCAGCCGGATGCCTCCACTGGTACCCATTGGACGACGCCCGCGTCCGGGGCCGCTACTGAGTCATAGCTAATCAGGAGGGCGTGGTTGGCGGAATGGAATCGGCTGTCATCAATGCTCACGGCGACGCCGTTGACTGGGTGATGACGCCAACCGAAACCGCCGGACTGCAAGCTGTGCTCGAAATCGCCGCTGACGAGGAGGTTCTCCTTGCTCTCGGAGGATGGCAGCGACGGATTCATTTTCACAACGTAATCCCAGGCACGCGTTGCTTCCGCGACTTTTTGCCGTTCGACGAGCTGGTCGATGTACCTATACGTGAGTGCGGGATCGAATGGCTGCCCCTCGGAGGCGAACCTCTGCCACACCAGATCTGCCTCAGCGAATGCTTTCTTGTTGAGCAATATGTTCACGAAGGTCAGTTCGAACTTGGCGATGGGAGGGACCGTCTGCTGGAGCACCTCTTGCACATTCCCGTCACTGATCCGCCAAGCGAACGACAGCGCTGCGTCTACGTCGCGCCCGTCTTCGCTGTACTGTACGACGGGCCTTAGCAGGCGCAAGGCTTTATGCGAATCACCGCGAAGAGTTTCTAAATTCGCAACTTCCCAGGCGAGCGCTGGGTTGGTGGGTTCGAGCCTCAGGGCAGCATCGAGAGCTCTCGCCTCGCTTTCCTGATCGCCACTCACCTGATAAGCGGTCGCCAAGCCGAGCCAGCAATGAGCGCAGAATCGATTCAGGGCGATGGAACGCTCAAACGCTTTTCTCGCGACGTCGAGGTCTTGCCCGTCAAACAACTCGATATAGCCGAGGGAATACTGCGTTTCTGCATTGCCGGGTTCGACCTGAGCGGCCACTTGCGCGGCATGCAGGTCCGGCGTGGTCATCAACATCCCACCACGACACTGGGACCAACATGCCCAAACGTATAACAATGCCACAGCCGCCACACCTGTCGGAAAAACAACGTGGCGAATTGGCCTAAGCGAGAGTGTCTGCGACATCGCCGACGAGACTACAAGGATTCTTCGCTGTAGTAGGAACCGTAGTTCTTGTAGCTTCCGTAATAATAATAGCCGCCACCGCGCGTCTGATTGACCGCATTCACCACCACGCCGGCGACTTTGGCGTTGACCTGCGCCAGCATCGCACGAGCACGCCGTAGCGCAGCTTTCGGTGTCTTGTTAGCCCGAACAACGAGCGCGACCGTGTCAGCGTTGGAAGACAGGATCACGGCATCCGTTACGCTGAGAACAGGCGGGGAATCGAGAATGATGTGGTCGAAATGCAACTTCCAATATGCCAAGTTGTCGGACATTACTGCCGAGCCGACCAACTCCGCAGGCCGAGGCGAGTGCGGCCCGGCGGGAACGGCGTATAAGTTGGGGCATTCCGGCACCGGTTTGACCACTTCGTCTGGCTTCGAATTGCCCGCCAAAAGTGTGCTCAGTCCAACCGTCGCATCCATATTCAGACGTTTATGGAGCGATGGACGACGCAAATCGCAGTCGATGATGAGCACGCGACCGCCACGTTGCGCGAAGGTAACCGCCATATTGATGCTGGTCGTGGTCTTTCCTTCTTGCGGAAGAGCGCTGGTGACCAGAATCACCTTAGGAGGCTTTCCGGCCGAACTCAACAAGATCGAAGTACGAAGCGCCCGATAGGACTCACTCGCGTTCGAATTCGGCTTGGTCAAGGAAACGATCGAATCGACCCCTGAATCGGGAAGAAGCGCACGGAGCCCTTTCGCATTGTTCTTGCTAGGCAACAATTTCCCGTTCTGATCAGCCGATTGGGGGATGAAACCAAGCGAGCCAAGTCCAGTGATGGATTCCGCTTCCTCGCCACTATGGACCGTCGAATCCATGGCAGCGATTGTGCCAGAGATCACGATGCCAGTTACTAATCCCAGAATCACGCCCAGTGCGATGTTCAAAGCCTTGCGTGGTCGCGACGGTTCTGAAGGCACGCGCGCCTGGTCGACGATCTGAATATTGGTCGACCGCAAGCCGGCGGAAATCTCCGCCTCTTTCAGTTTCTTCAGCAGGCCTTCATACAGGTCGCGGCTTGTCTCGGCGTCCCGCTTGAGAATGTTGTACTCGATGGCCCGTTGGTTGAGGCCATTGGCTTCCTGCTTTTGCTGCTCCAAGGCGACACGGAGCATGCGTTCGCGGTTGAGCGCGGCAATGTAATTGTTCTTCATGCGCGCAGACAGCTCGGCGACGGTCGTACGGATGTTCGCTTGGACCTGCTCAAGCTGCGCCTTTACTTCCACAACCTGCGGATAGGACGACCCGAATTTTGTGCTGAGCTGAGCGGACTGCGTCTTTAAGTCCGCTTCCTGCGCCCTCAGCTTGTCGAGAACCGCCGTAGGACCAGTCGGCATCGGCGACATCTGCGAGATCTGCTCGGCGTCGCCGGAAAGCGCAATCTTGTAATCGGATTCCCGACGGATGCGGTCGGACTCCGCCTCAGTCATTTCCTTGTTGAGCTGATCAAGCCGGGAAGTGACAATGTTCTGCTTGTCGTCCAGGCCGACGATATCGTTCTGCCGCTGGTAATCGACAAGTTTCTGCTGCGCCATTTGGACTTTCATCTGCAGCTCGGAAAGCTGCCGCCCCAGCCACGTGGAAGCTTGCGTGGTCGACTCAAAGCGGCTCCGGATACTCCGCTCGACGTAGGCTTCCGTCAGTGAATCTAAAATTCGCGCCGCCAGCGCCGGATTCGGAGAAATGTAACGGAGTTCGATGATGCGCGTGCGCGGCATCGCCATCACGATCAAAGACTTGTGAAAAAGGGCGAGCGCTTCTTCCTCTTCTTTGACAGAGATCTTACCTGCCTCCTCGGCGTTAGGAGGGCGAGTAACGCCAGGGGTCGACGTAAGCCCGAGCTTGCGAATGATCTCCGATGCCAACGCATCGCTTTCGAGAATGCGGACTTGGGTTTCCACCTCAGAACGGTCCGGCTCGTACGTGCTGTCGTCGGCCTGCTGCTTCTGATCGAACCCAAGAATGTCCGATTCGCTGCTCTTGATCGCGAGCCGGCTGACCGCCTCGTATTGCGGGGTCATACGGAAAGTCACGATGGCAGTAATCGAAGCCGTAATCAGCGTGGCAGCCAATATCGTATATCGATATTGGATCAGTAAGCGCCAGTACAGCCACAGAGTCGGCTGTTGCTGATCGACATAGCCTTCGGCTCGTTGAAAAGCACTCCGCAGCGGAGCGGGACTAACCTCAGCGACCGCGTCGCTCAGTACGATCGACCTTTGTTCAGGCACCATCTCGAAAACGTCTCCCAGAAGTATGCTCACTCAACGCAGTTAGGCCCGCGGCGAAAACTGGTGAGCGCTACGGTTTGTAAATCGCGACTCCGATGGCCGTTTGCAGCGCTGCTTCCATTCCTCGGCGAGCGGCGCTTTTACCCAAACTGGAGGGAACAAAAAGAATATCCTCGGCTTGGAGGGTCAGATCAGGCGCTTTCGCCTGCATGATTTTCTGTACCGCTACGGGAATCTCAACGTGCGTAGAACCTTCGCGCCGAATCACTTTCGCTCTGCTCAAGGCCGCCGTATTTTTGGCGCCCTCCGCCAAAGCCAGGGCCTGCAGGACAGTCAGATTCTCGTTCTTGTCCATGATGAAACCACCGGGTCGGCCTACATCCCCGACGACGTATACGACTCCGGCTTTTGAAACGACGATCGTATCGCCCGGAAAGACTTCGACATTGGAACCCATTGATTGGGCGGGATCAGCAGAAATCGTCGACGTACTCGGATGCGCGGGGTCATCACGATGCGTGATGGTGACCGTCTTGCCCGCCTTCTGAGTGAGTCCCTGCGCGGCTGAAATCAGGTCATAGAGACGCCGCGCGCCGAGCACCGGATACACTCCCGGCTTCTCGACTTCCCCGAGAACGGACACACCCTGCGTCGCGTACTCCTTCACGAAGACCGTTACGCTGGGGTGCTTGACGAAACCGCCCTTCTCTAGACGGTCGCGTACGGCGTCGCCCGCTTGTGCTGCTGTCAATCCGGCGACCGGGACCTCTCCGATCAGCGGCAGGGGCATGGTACCCGTGCCACTAACCCGACTCGTTTGTGTGAGTTCCGGTATCGCGTAGACGCTAACCTCCACCAAGTCGCCAGCAGCGATTCGTGGTTCCGTGGCGATGGGGTTGGAGGTGGCTGATGCGGGGGTGCGTCCGGGTGCTCTCTCCGGATTCGATGCCGGCTCCTGCGCAAATCCTGCGACAGCCAGCACGCAAATACATGCAACGACTGAAAAAAACCGAATAGAACCCGAACTGCTTGTCCGCACGAGGGGCACTCCTGAAGAAGGTCCTTGGATTCTAGCACACCTCCGTTAGAACCTAGCCAGCAAGCCCGTGCTGAAAAGGCGCTATCCTGCGTGGTAACCTCTTGACTCCTCATGACAATTGCCATCGTTGGTGCCCAAGGGCAACTTGGTCGAGATCTGATAAACGTCCTTCCCCAACCGGACACCGTCCCCCTCGATCACCAAAGGATCGAAATCCGTGATCGCGAGTCGGTTGACCGCGCGATCCGCGAGGTCGGACCTGATGTCATCGTGAATTGCGCCGCTTATAACCGTGTCGACGAGGCGGAAGATAAGCCGGGAGAGGCATTCGCCGTCAATGCTGAGGGGGTTTTGAACCTGGCGCGAGCTGCGGAACGCTGTGGCGCGACGCTTCTGCACATCAGCACCGATTTCGTTTTCGGGGGCGAAAAACGCACCCCGTACGCCGTCACAGATCCGCCAGCGCCAAGAAACGTCTACGGCTTGTCCAAATTAGCGGGCGAATGGATGGCGAGGCGTTACGCCAGTAAACATGTCATCGTCCGAACTTGCGGGCTCTACGGGATCGGCGCGAGCCGCAGCAAGGGAACGAATTTCGTCGATACAATGATCCGGCTTGCAAGAAACGAGCGGCCAACCAAGGTCGTTAACGATCAGATCGTCTGCCCAACCAGCACCCGAGACCTTGCCCTTGGCCTGGTGAAACTAATCGAGTCCGGCAAACATGGGGCATTCCATATGACGAATGCTGGACAATGCTCGTGGTTTGAATTCGCACAAGAGGTGTTTACCAGAATGGGAAAGGCCCACCAGATTTCGCCGATTCCCAGTTCGGAGTATCCGATGAAGGCGACCCGGCCGGAGTATTCGGTGCTCGATAACCGCCAGCTAACCGAGATCGGCATCTCCCCTCTGCGCCATTGGAGGGAGGCCCTCCATTCCTATTTGGACCAATGTTTGTAACGCCTTACTCGCGAAAGAATCTCGAAGTTGCTGATTTCGAGAGGTTCAAGTTATTCTGACACGCATCCGGGCACAACCTCTGCCTGTTGGTCGGGCGAATCTGTAGCCGCCGGTAGACGCACGCGCGGGTGAGTGTGCGTTATCCAAGCAAATATCCGCCCAGAAGGCGATCGAGCGTTAGCGCGCAGTGAAAACGATGGCAGTCCAGACGAAACCGATTCTCGTGACCGGCGGCGCCGGCTTTATCGGGTCCAACTTCATCCGGCAGTGGATCGCGTGCGAAAGTGCACCAGTCGTAAACCTCGACAAGCTGACCTACGCAGGAAACCCAGCAAACCTCGCAGGGCTCGAGCAGGGCGGTCGCTACCAATTCGTTCACGGGGATGTAAACGATGGCCCGATGTTGCGACAATTGTTCGCGCAGCATCAGCCATCGGCCGTTGTCCATTTCGCAGCCGAGAGCCATGTCGACCGGTCGATTCAAGCCGCTGACGAGTTCATCCGCACGAACATCGAAGGGACGTTTCGTCTTCTCGAAACGGCTCGCGGATACTGGAACGGTCTCGAGGGGGGGGAGAAGGACGCGTATCGCTTTCTTCACGTCTCCACCGACGAGGTGTACGGTTCGCTAAGCGCATCGGATCCAGCGTTCTGCGAATCGACGGCCTACGCGCCGAACAGTCCGTATTCGGCTTCAAAGGCCGCCTCCGATCACTTGGTTCGGGCTTACCACCACACGTACAAGCTGCCGACACTCACAACCAACTGCTCGAACAATTACGGACCGTATCAATTCCCGGAGAAACTCATCCCGCTGATGATTCACAACGCGCTGCGCGGGCAAGCACTCCCGGTGTATGGAGACGGCGGCAACATCCGCGACTGGCTTTTCGTGCTTGATCATTGTGAAGCGATCCGGACGGTCTTGAAACGCGGTCGCATTGGCGACACATATTGCATCGGCGGAAACAGTGAGAAGAGTAATATCGACGTCGTTCGCGAGATTTGTTCGATCCTGAACGATCTTCGACCCGGCTCCGACTATGCGTCTTTGATCACGTATGTAAAGGATCGTCCCGGCCACGATCGTCGCTACGCCGTCGATTGCAACAAGATTCGAAAGGAACTGGGGTGGAAACCCCAGGAGACGTTCGCTACCGGACTTCGCAAGACCGTGCAGTGGTACCTCGACCACGACGATTGGGTTTCATCGATTACCAGCGGCGCCTATCGCGACTGGATCAAGCTCCAGTATCAAACGGCGGCACGTTGAAGTGGGATTGGCGACCGGAATGAGCTCACAGACGAGAAGGGGGATCATCCTAGCCGGCGGAGCGGGTACGCGCCTTTACCCTGTCACTCAGACCATTTCCAAGCAGTTGCTGCCGATCTATGACAAACCGATGATCTATTACCCGCTGAGCGTCTTGATGCTCGCGGGGATTCGAGAAATCCTGGTGATTTCAACGCCGATGGACACTCCGCGTTTCCAGCAACTCCTCGGCGACGGCCGGCAGTGGGGTCTGGAACTCCAGTACGCGATCCAGCCTGCTCCGGAGGGTCTGGCGCAAGCTTTTCTGATCGGCAAGGATTTTCTTGGCGACCGCCCGTCGGCGCTCATCCTCGGCGACAACATATTTTATGGACACGATCTATCCGGAACGCTTCAAGCCGCCGCATCGCGGACATCGGGTGCAACGGTCTTTGCATATGCCGTGAACGATCCCGAGCGCTACGGGGTGGTCGAGTTCAACGATGAGGGCCGTGTCCTCTCAATAGAAGAAAAGCCCAACGAGCCAAAGTCGCGATTCGCCGTCACCGGTCTTTATTTCTACGACTCCCAGGTTGTCGAGTTTGCCTCGGTGATCAAGCCCTCGTGGCGTGGCGAGTTGGAGGTGACGGATATCAATCGGCTCTACCTGGAGCGAGGAAAACTATCAGTCGAGATTTTTGGTCGTGGCATGGCGTGGCTCGATACCGGCACGTACGATTCCCTACTCGAGGCGTCTGCGTTTATTCAGACGATCGAAAAGCGACAGGGATTTAAGATCGCTTGCCCGGAAGAGATTGCCTATCGCCAGGGATTTATTGACGCGAAGCAGCTTGCGTCACTGGTCGATGCCCTCGGCAAGAGCGGGTACGGTGCGTATCTCCGCACGCTTTTACAGCAACGCTCCTGGAGAATGTGATCGGTGCAGGTATCCGAGACAAAAATCAAAGACGTTCTGCTCCTTAGGCCGCGGGTCTTCCACGACGAACGCGGCTTCTTCCTGGAGACTTACAACCAGAACGTGTTCGAGAAGCTGGGGATTCGGTACCGGTTTGTGCAGGACAACCATTCTTGCTCGCGCAAGAACGTCGTCCGGGGACTTCACTATCAGATTCAGCAGCCGCAGGGGAAACTCGTGCGCGTGATTCGCGGCGAAGTTTTTGACGTCTGCGTGGATATCCGAAGCAATTCGGATACGTTCGGAAAGTGGGTTGGCGAAACGCTGTCGTCCGAGAACAAGAACGCCCTCTGGATTCCGCCGGGGTTCGCGCATGGGTTCCTCGTGCTGTCCGACTGGGCCGAATTCGAATACAAGACGACAGATTTCTATGCACCGCAGCATGAGCGAACGATTTGTTGGAACGACGGCGACTTGGCAATCAAGTGGCCAATCTCGGCCCCCCCCGAGCTTTCGGAGAAGGATAAGCATGGGGTGCCGTTTCGCGACGCGGAGGTGTATGGAGAAGCGCTCCCGCTGCCGAAACTCGGAGGAGATCAGTTATGAAGCAGGACCTGACAAGCGCCGAACCACGGGATCCGAGGGCTGCCAACAATGTCAGCGCTGTGAAGAAGTGCCGCGTCTGCGGCCACTCCATTCAGGCCTTTATGAGCTTCGGGAAGCAGCCCATCGCCAACCTGGCCAGCCCCGACGTGGCACGCGAGCAATTCACCTACGAGCTAAAGCCGGCATTATGCGAGGCCTGCGGATTACTGCAACTCATCGAGGTGCCGTCGGGCGAGATCCTGTTCAACGAAACGTATCCATTTTTCACCGGCACCTCGGAGTTGATGATTCGCCATTTTGGTGGCTGGGCGGAACAGATCCTTGCAAGGCTGAAGTCGGTACATGACCCGTTCATCGTCGAAGTTGGCAGCAACGACGGTACGTTCCTCGCGAACGTGGCACGCCACGGGGTACGGCATCTCGGCGTTGAGCCAGCGAAAAGCGTTGCCACGGTGGCGCGTGCCAGGGGCGTAAACACGCAGGAATCATTCTTCGGCAGCGAAACCGCGCGACATATACGCGCCGCCCACGGCCCAGCAGACGTCATCGTCGCCGCAAACGTGATCGCTCATATCAGCTCCATCATGGACGTCGCGGCCGGCGTCGCGGAGCTGCTGAAAGATGATGGCATCTTCACCTTTGAAGCCGTTTCGCTCGCGGATGTGATTCGTAACACCGAATTCGACCAGTTCTATGACGAGCACGTCTTTACGTTCTCGGTTCGTGCGGTGAAGAACCTCTTCGCCCAAGTTGATCTCGAGCTCGTCGACGTCGGGCGGCAGTCGACGCACGGCGGCTCACTCCGGTATGTGTTGGCGAAGAAAGGCCGCTTACCGGTCACGCCGGCGGTGGCAGCGGCGTTGGATGACGAACGCCGTAGCGGTTTGGAAGACACTCGGACCTACGAGGCCTTTGCTCAACGCTGTTCTGCGATCCGCGATAATCTGAAGAGTGTTCTCCAACAACTGCACGCGCGCGGTGAGCCGGTGATCGGCTACGGCGCCACGGCAAAGAGCACAACGGTTTTGAACTATTGCGGCATCGACTCGCGGCTGGTCGAGTTCATCGTCGACAATACGCCAGTCAAGCAAGGCAGACTCACACCTCGAACGAGGATTCCGATTCGTCCACCATCGGCTTTCGCGGAGCGCAACCAGAACTACACGCTCTTGCTAGCATGGAATCACCGATCGGAGATCGAAGCCAAAGAAGCTGCGTATCGGACTCGCGGGGGGAAATGGATCGTATATATTCCGACGGTGGAGATCGTCTGAACGCGATGACGGCTCTCGCTATCCACGTGTCATGAGTGTTTCTCCCGCCACAACGCAGGATTTCCGCACACAAGACTTGACGCGCGGCGCCACGCTTGCCCGCAATTCTGTGTGGAATCTAACCGGGCTGGTAGCCCCGATCTTGGCGGCAGCAGTCGCGATCCCTCCTGTCATCCGCGGGCTTGGGACCGATCGCTTCGGAGTGCTCACGGTTGCCTGGGTAGTCGTCGGCTATTTCAGTTTGTTCGATCTTGGACTCGGCCGCGCCCTGACGAATATTGTCGCCTACAAATTAGGTCGAAACGAGTTGGACGATCTGCCGGAAACGATCTGGACCGCCAGCCTGCTCATGTTCGTTCTGGGATTAATCGGCGGCGGCGTCCTTGCTGGTGCCAGCGGATACTTAACGCGCTCCGTTTTGAAAATTCCCGCAGATCTGCAAAGTGAAGTAGGGGCAGCGTTTCTTGTCCTTAGCGTCTCGGTGCCGTTCGTCATCTCAAGTGCGGGATTTCGAGGTGTCCTTGAGGCTCAGCAGCATTTCGGCTGGGTGAACGCTGTCCGGGTGCCTCTCGGCATCTTCACGTTTGTCGCGCCGCTGGGGGTCCTACCGTTCACCAAGAACTTGGCTATCGTTTTCATGGTGCTTGTGAGCGGCCGAGTCGTCGTTTGTTTCGTGTACCTGGGGATGTGCCTCGCGGGCGTGCCGACTCTGGCAAAACGGATAGCGCTGCGAAGGCAGGTCGTCCGGCCGCTCCTTAACTTCGGCGCGTGGATGACGGTGTCAAATATCGTCTCGCCGATCATGGCATATATGGATCGCTTCCTCGTCGGAGCGATGCTCTCGATGACGGCCGTCGCGTATTACGCCACGCCATATGAATTGACGACTAAGGTCCTGGTACTGCCGGGCGCACTCGTGAGCGTGATGTTCCCAGCGTTCTCGACCGCTCTCTCGACGAAGTCGCCGCGTGCCAACACGCTGTTCGAACGCACGGTGACATACACACTGATCGCCGTCTTCCCTATCACGCTGTTCATTGTGGTCTTTGCGCGACTTGGACTGAATCTTTGGCTCGGAAAGGAATTCGCGGACCACGCCAGTCGCGCTCTGCAAATCCTGACGATTGGGGTATTGTTGAATGGACTGGCACTTATTCCTTTCGCCTACGTACAGGGCGCCGGGCGCGCCGATCTAACCGGCAAGCTGCACCTGATCGAGCTTCCCTGTTACCTGGTGGCCGTCTTTTGGCTGACCCGGCATTACGGGATCGAAGGCACGGCGCTGGCTTGGACATTGCGGGTCGGAATCGATTGCGCTGCGTTATTCTGGCTGAGTGCCCGATCGATAGGACGTAACAACGTTCCCTACCGCGCCTTGGCTGCGCTTATCGCGCTGGAGGTCGCCGCCACACTAGGATTGGCAAATGCGGGATTCCTGCCCAGAATGGCGCTGTTCGTGATCAGCGCCACGGGATTCGGAATCTACGCTTGGAGGTCGCTGACTGGACCGGAGGAAAGAAACATGATTCTGTTGGCTTTCCGGAGAGTTGGGCTGTTACGAGGGGTATCGCAGTGACGGATCGAAAGTCCATTTGGCGTTGGTTGTTTGACTTCTCCCTTTTCGCGCTCATGTTGACGATTGTTTTCGATCCGGCAGATCTGATCGTGCGGGCGAAAGTACCGCTTTTTTGCCTCGTCTGGCTGTTCGCTATCCTGATTGTGTTTTTCGACCTCGATTCCCACGAGGTCTCGCTACCGTTGGGACTTACGCTCTACGCATTTACATTCGCACTCCTCCTTCCGTTGCTCTCGCTGACTTCTTTTTACCTTTTCCAATCTGGCAGTGTCGAAGTATTCGAGGGAGTACAAGTCGCAAAGGCATTCTTGTTCTCCTCCCTTTGTATCCCCCTGAGCCTCGTGCGCGCGCGCGTCATGGCGCCTATGGCTTATGTACTGACGGCGCTTGCCTGCACTGCGATCGTGCTGACGATCATGGTCACCGATAACACGGCGCTGTCTTACCAGCTCTGGTCGATGTTCGTAAAATACAAGAATGTTTCCTATACGAACCGCACCTACGGACCTCTCAGCTATGAGAGCGCTTACTTTCCCACTGCGCCCCTGCTGATCATCTCCATTGCATACTTCACCGAACAGGCCCGGCGTTCCTCGGGATTCGCCAGGAAAAAATTCATCTGCTTGGCGGCCCTTAATGCGATCGGGATGATCGTTGAAGGAACCCGCAACTGCATCCTCGCTGGGCTGCTCACTCCGGCCCTGGTGGTTTGGTGGCATGGGAATCGCCGACAGAAAACCGCAATTGCCATCAGTGCGCTCGCTCTGACGAGCGTGGTTCTCATATTTGCGAGAACAGTCGTGGCCGAGATGTTCAGTCTCGAGGAACACGGTAACCTCATTCGAATGATCGATTTCCGCGACTACATGAGGATCTTCTCAGATCCGTGGGTTCTGATGTTCGGACAAGGGATAGGAACGTACTTCAACACATCGGCTTATGGGAGAACCTACTTTACGGAACTGATGTATCTGAATGCCATCCGAGAATGGGGCTTGGTGGGAGCCATTCCGCTATTCTTGATCATGCTTTACCCATTGACGGCGCTGCGGGACCATCGAGTGAAAGAACGGCACTACATATTCCTTGCTTACCTTGTCTATCTGGGGACGTGTATTTCGGATCCGTTCTTGTTCGCTTCGGGCGGTATGTGCGTATTCGCGATCGTCGTTTACCACTTTTACGTCGTGGAGTCCCGAGCGATTGACGTTATTCCCCTTAGGAGCACCGTCTCTGCAGCGAGCTAGCAAAACGGTAGGGGCTTCGAGATGGTGATCTCTCCGACTCGGGACCAGGCCGGCGGTCTTTCTCCACTTCCGCTGGTCACGATTGTCGCTCTGAACTGGAACGGTGAGCAGCACATCCATCGCTGCCTGCAGTCCGCAGCCGGTCAAACATACCCGAATATTGAATTCATCCTCGTGGATAATGGCTCTAACGATGGGTCACTGGCCAAGATCAAAGCCCGGTATCCGCAATTCCATTACGTCGAGAACGGATGCAACCTCGGTTACGCGCGAGGAATGAATACCGGGTTGGCTGCGGCGCACGGCGACTTCGTGGTAGTGCTTTGCCAGGATGTTTGTATCGATCAGAATTTCGTCGCCCGCTGCGTAGAGCGTATCGCGAAAGACGATGGAATCGGTGCGATCGGTGGCCGCGTCTTTTCATGGATTGGAGATGAACTGACCACCCAAGTCCGCAAGGGCGAAGGCGAGAGATTCTTCATCCGCAAGAGATTTCAGGGAGACGGCGGTCATCCAAGCGCCGACGAGACATGGACTCTCATAGGAGCACCCAGTTTCGCTTTTCTTCGCCGGGCCGCGCTCGACGATATCCGCTCCATCGCCGGCTTCTACTTTGACGAATCCTACGGAAATTACTGGGAAGACTTTGACTTGTTCCTCCGCTTGCACCTCCGTGGTTGGAAAACGCTCTTCTTCCCTTCAGCATTTGGTTGGCATGTGGGTTCGGGTTCGGTCGGCGGGAATGCGACCTGGCTTTCAAAGCCCTTTGACTCGCAGGTCAATGTGCTTCGCAACCGCTACTTGACGATCATCAAGAACTTGTCGGCCCCAATGCTACTCTGGCTGTGTCCTTACCTTCTTGCGGCCGAAGTTGCGATTCCGCCTTATCTCGTTCTGCGTTCGCCAAAGACACTATTGGCCTGGCTGCGCGCGTGGGGACAGGTTTTGCGCCAAAGCGGCACTTTGTTCAAAAAACGCCGCGCCATTCAGCGTAGTCGCAAAGTGGATCCCATGTCTCTCAGGCAATACTTTGTTCGTTTTTGATATTCCCCCGTTATTGGGTTTTACTCACAAGGCGGAGAAGATTGGCGACGACTCAAACTGAACCCGTTCGATCCCCTCTGAAACACCCCAAACGCCGGCTCCGTTGCATGGTGATCTCCGCGGTATTTCCCCCGGAATTTACATATTCGGGACGGGTCAGCGAACAGATCGCGTACGAGCTCGCGAGGCGGGGGCATGAGGTGACCGTACTGGCGCCGTTTCCCAATCGTCCGGGAGGACAGCTTTTCGCCGGTTACCGGCGTTCCCTTTATCGGCGCGCGCAGGCTGCTGGCGGATACGCGTTGATCCACTGCTTCAGCACGTTGGCCCCGAGTTCGAAGATGATCTCTCGTTTTTTTGAGAACATCACATTCGGGCTCACAAGCGCCTGCCGCCTGATGACGTGCAAACGTCCGGACATCGTGTATTCGAACAGCTGGCCCATCGTGGCGACGGCCCTGATGGCATTGGTCGCCAGACTGCGCGGTATCCCGTTCGTGGTCGCTGTGCAGGACGTTTATCCGGAGTCGCTGATCACGCAGGGGCACACGCAAACGCAGAGCTTGCTTGTACGCATCATGCGGGCAATCGACCGGAACGTTGCCCAATCCGCCGCATCCTTGATCGTCATCAGCGAAAGATTTCGTGAGTTGTACATCCAGAATCGGGGTGTACCCGATTCACGCGTTCACCTCGTCCATAACTGGGCTGATATGGACCAACAGACCTTCATTCCGGGATCGGACTTGGCCTTTCGCGAAAAGAAGCAGATTCCGAGAGATGCGTTCCTGGCTGTGTATGGTGGGAATGTTGGCCCTGCCTCGGGAGCCGAAGGACTGGTGGATGCATTTGTGGAACTTCGTGACATCTCTGCATACCTGCTGGTCGCGGGCGCGGGTTCACGCTTGCAAGCCTGCCGCGAAAAAGCAGATCAGTTCCATTGTGAGCGCGTGCTATTCCTCACGCCGTGGAAGGATGAGGACACGGCTCCGGTTCTGGGAGCCGCCGACGTTACGCTGCTGCCGACCATCAGCAACCAGTCGCAGGTTTCGGTTCCGTCGAAACTGATTTCCTACATGCTGGCCGGCAAACCCGTGATAGCGCAGGTCCATCAGGACTCCGAAACCGCTCGCATGCTGGAGGCTGCTGATGCCGGGTGGGTGCTGCCCCCCGACGAGCCGCGGCTGCTCGGAGCAAAGCTACGCGAATTAGCGTCGATGGACCGGCACATCCTTGCAGAAAAGGGATTGAACGGGCGTCGCTTCGCGCTCGAGAATCTGAGCCGTGAATCGAACTTGCCGAAGTCGATAAGAATCCTGCTCGACGCGGCTCGACATTAGCCCGGCGATAAGTCAAATTCTCAACGCATGAGCGCGCCAAACGTTCGCAGAATCAGGCGCACGTCGAGCCATAGGGAGTGCTCCCGCACGTATTGTTCGTAGTAGCCGAGCTTTACCGGCAGGATCTTCTCCACGTAGTCTCGTTCCGGATCGTCGGATCGGCCAAGAATCTCGTTTTCCTCGCGAAACTCAATCGACGCGTAATCGGTGATTCCTGGACGAACAGACAGCACACGCAGACGCACTGGTTCGGGGTAGGTCTCCACGTACCGTGGAACCTCAGGTCTCGGGCCGACGAGACTCATGTCGCCACGGATCACATCCAGCAATTGCGGCAGCTCGTCCAACTTGTGTCGCCGGAGAAAACGGCCCGCACGCGTGATCCTGGGATCGAGTCCTGCAGTAATCTCCGGGCCGCGCGACGCGGCATCCGCGGTCATCGTGCGGAACTTGTGGATGCGGAACCTTTTGCCCATTCGACCAACACGTTCCTGCCGAAAGAACGTCGGGCCTGAAGAATCGAGTTTTATCCAAATGGCAATGAGCAGGAAGAACGGCGAGAGCATCAGCAGACCGAGCGACGACAGTACGAGGTCAAAAATGCGCTTGACCGTCATGACAAAACGCAGCGAATGGCCGCAATCACCCGTTCTTGACTCTGTTCAGTCATCCTTGTGTAAATCGGCAGGCTGACCAGCCCGCGATAAATGCGAGTTGCCTCGGGATAATCCTCAGGCTTCAGGTGATACCGGTCGCGCCAATAGGGCTGCAGGTGCAGAGGGGTGTAATGCACACTGCATCCAATGCCCTGTTTCGCCATTCCCTCAATGAACCGGTCGCGCGAAATCGGAGCGTCGGCTGTGAGCTGGACTGCGTACAGGTGCCACGAATGGAGTTCTCCACCGGCGCGTGGAGGAAGCTGCAATGGCAAATCACGCAGCTCGCGAAAATACCGTTCGGCGATCTCTTCGCGGCGACGCTGAGAGGAATTGGCCTTCTTCAGCTGATGAATGCCAATCGCGGCCGCAATGTCGGTCATGTTGTACTTGAAGCCCGGTTCGACAACTTCGTAGCTCCAGGCAGGCGTTTTGGAGACATAGCGATCGAAGGCATCCTGGCTGATACCGTGTAACCGCATGATCTTTGTCCGGTTCGCCAGAGCAGCGTTGCGCGTAACCAGCATTCCGCCCTCGCCAGTCGCAACCGGTTTCGTGGCGTAGAAACTGAACACCGTAGCCTGACTATCGAGCGTGCCCACGAGCTTGCCACCGAAGGTGGTCGGCAAAGAGTGTGCGGCGTCTTCGATCACGCTGAGATTATGGCGTGTCGCCAGATCCAGAATCGCGCTCATGTCGGCCGCCATGCCACCATAATGGACTGGAATAATCGCGCGCGTTTTCGGAGTGATGTGTCTCTCGATCAACGCTGGGTCAATGCACAACGTATTCGGGTCGACATCCACGAACACCGCGTCGGCGCCGAGATATCGCACAACTTCGGCGGTCGCGGTGAAGGTTAGGGTGCTCGTAATAACTTGGTCCCCGCGACCGATGCCGGCGGCCTCTACTGCAAGATGAAGCCCAGCTGTAGCGGAGTTAACGGCGATTGCATGCAGCGAAGGATCGCCGAGGAACTCGACAAACTCCTTTTCGAAACGGTGGGTCTTGGGACCGGTCGTAATCCAGCCGGAGCGGAGCGAATCGACAACCTCTGCGATTTCTTCCTCGCCGATATCCGGCAAGGCGAACGGGATGAAAGCGTCGCCAGCGGGCGGAGACGACACTTCAAGCTCGCGCTTCTGGGAATTTGACATAGCGATTCATCCATCGTCCGCGGACCTGAAAACTGGTTTCCAGCTGGAAACCCGCCCCTACATAGAACCGATTCACAGCGTCGTTCCCGTCCCGGTCCGTAATAAGATAAACGAACCTCGCGCCGCGTACCATCGTTTCCTGAACGAATTCCTTCACCAAACGCGAGCCCACGCCCTTTCCCGCACATCGAGGCGTCACGGCAAGGCTGCTGAGCAGCGCCCCTCCTTGAAGCTGTTCAGGTTCAGTACCCCGATAGAAGACAGCTCCAAACAAACGTTTCGCGACCACAGAGGGATGGCGTAACAACGCCGGAACAGCCCACAAGCAGAACAAGAATCCGCGGCGTGCCAGTAAATTCCGAAAGAAATGGCGGGGCGCTGTCGGACCGACGACAAAACCGCATAGGCCATCCTCGTCGTACGCCGTCAGGCATACGGTTTCCGGTCCGTCGACGAAATCCAAGTAGAGCTCACGCAGAAAACGCGGCCCCAGAGATGTCAGGAAGAATCCTTTGAATGCATCCATGTGGACCTTCACCATCGCGTCGACATCGATAGGAGTTCCGCGTTGGAGCCTGAGTACTGGAGCGGTCATGCGTTGATCTCCCGAAAACATACCATTGGCCAGTCGCGCGGATTTCGAGCCGTGTTCGGGGCTACTCATCCGCCCAGGCGCTCCGGCGGCAGCTTCCCGCTGCGCCCGCACAGGAAATGCCACGCGCCCAGCGCCATCGCCTTCAACTTCGCTCTTCGATTCGCCTCGAAGAGCGTGATCAGGGCAGCCTCCTGGATCAGGCGGCGAATCTGGGTCATCGTCCACCCGAACTCACGCGAAAAAATGTACTCGCGAATGACGACCAAGCCATTGCGGGTCCCGTAGTATCGCCGCAGCGGTGAGTGATTGGTATGGCTGAGGTGATAACCGAAAACGTGGATCGCGCGGGCGTCGCCGAACGAATGCCGCATGAGCGGCTGCGCCGTGATAGCGACGCGCCAATTCGCGGCCCGCAACCGGATGCAATACTCGTTATCCACCGAATCGATGAAGAACTCATCACGAAATGGCCCAACCTCGCCAAAAGCGGCCAGTCGCAACAACGTGCCTGAAGTCGCGATCGCAACCACATTTTGGAGTGCCTTGCCGGCCGGCACTCGAATCGCTGGGCCAGAGAGATGTCGCATTTCAAAATTCGCGCCCAGCGCCGCGAGGCGATTCGGTCGATCATCGGCGGCATACGCCGAGCAAAGCCCCTCCACCATCGCGAGACTCAGCTCCGAGTCCTGGTCGAGCAACAGGGCCCAATCAAATCCGTGGTCCGTCGCCCAATTCACGCCTTGATTCAGGGCTGTAGCGATGCCCAAGTTTTTGGAGTTCGGCACGATATGTAGCCGGCGAACCTCGGCTGTCAGCGTGCTCAAGCATCGCTGCACATCGGGTCCGGAGCCGTTGTCCACCACGACCACCGCCGCTGTTTGAGCGGAAATTCCCTTGATGTGCTCGCGCAGATGATCCCAATTTGGCTTGTAGGACACGATCACCGCACAGATGTTGGCGGGAGAAGGCGACGTTGTGCGAGTGGCGTCGATCGGCGGGCTACTCATCAGGCGCCCTCCCGCTTGCCGGTTGGGCGACAACTTCACGATCCTCGACGACTCGAAGCAATTCGCGATGGACCTCGTCGCAGAAGCGCTCGCGCGAATACAGCCGAACCGCCCGATCGCGAGCGGCCTCACCCATCTGGGCGCGCAAATGATCGTCAGCTAGAAGCCTGCCGATAGCCTGTCCCATGGCTTGGCTGTCTCGCGGTGGAACCGAGAAACCGGTCTCGCCGTCCACGCTCACATCGCAAACAGCAGTCTCCAAGAGCGTGTTCACCACTGGCTTGCCGGCGGCCATGGCCTCAACCTGCACGATCCCAAAGGTCTCCGTAGTGGCAATCGAAGGCAGCACGAAGACATCGCATGCGTGATAGTACGGAGCAAGTGTTTCGGTACGGGGAACCGCCTTGAAATGCACCCGGTCGCCGAGGTTCTCGTATTCCGCGATTTTCTTCAGCTCCCTTTCCAATCCGCCACTTCCAATAATCAGTAGGTGCCCCTTGCACTCGCGAATCGCGCGGATCAGATATTCAAAGCCCTTGTACCGTACCAGCCGTCCTACAGCCAACACCAGCGGTTCGACAATTTCGCTGCGAATCTGCTGGGCTTGCCTTAACACGTCAGGAGCAGGTGCGGGATCCCTGGGAACGATTCCAATCGGCACCACCACAACTTTGTCCAACACCGGCTGGAGGTGCTTCGAGCGCTGCGCAATCCTGGCGCTGGTCACAATGATTTTGCTGGCGCGACGTAACGTCCGCTTCAGCATCACGGAGAACAGCAGGGCCGCGATTCGCTGTCTTTGAACGTCCGAATGATAAAAGACTACCAGCGGCTTCTTGCGTGCGAACAGGTATGCTGCCAAGTCAGCCAGCGGAAAGGGGTGCTGAAGGAAGATCACGTCTGCCAGCGCCGCCATCCGCCTGAACTTCAGCAGGAAATCGAGCGAGATCGGCATGCTCCAGACGATCCCGAAACTCGCGGCTTTATGCACGGGGACGCCTCGGATGACCTCCTCCTGCTCCGGCCCACGCCGCGCGCAGGCCAGCACCTCAACCGAGCACTCCCTTTCGATGAGCCCTTCCGCGAGGATCTGCGTGACTGTCTCAATCCCCCCAATTTCAGGGTAGTAGAATTTGTTGACCAGAAGGACCTTCATCGTTTGATGAAACAGTTTAGCGCATCATTTCCTCACGGTAGCTGCGACACCTGGCTGAACGGGGATGGTCCCTTATGCCACGACGGGAACGCGCATCGAGCGCGATGTTACCCTGAATAAAGATGTCCGGACTTGAAGGCAATCCGCAAGCAGTATCTGATCCCCATGCCACCGCCCTTTTCAAAGACAGCACGCCGGTTTCGACGCCTGCTGAACGGGCGGCGAGGTTCGTTTGGACGGCTTGCCTCGTTGCTCTCGCCTTAATCGGCATCGCAGCTGCGGGCGGCGTTCTCGTTCCCTTCCCCTTCCTGCGATCGAAGCTGTTCGCCCTTTCGAGGACCGGCAATCTCGAGTTTTTCAACGAGCAGATCTACCAAGCGATTCGCGCGCGACTCCTCATCGTGAGCCTTTGCTACGGCGCGTCTCTTGCCGCCGGAGTGGCGCTGCGCCGCAGGATGATCGCAATGCTTACGCGCTGCATCCGGGACTTCCGGACCTTGCGCGAAGAGGCAATTTTCTCGCTTCGCTCGTTATCGCTCTCAGAGGGCCTGCTCATTCTGTTCTTTGTGGGATTCGCTATGTTTCTGCGTATCCCTCTTTTGTTCCAGCCTATGCGATTCGACGAAGGGACAACGTTTACCTGGTATGCGTCGAGGCCCCTCTACGTGGCACTTTCGTCCTATACCTCGCCCAACAACCATCTTTTGCATACATTGTTGGTCCATGCCTCATACGTTCTCTTCGGGAATCAACCCTGGGCACTGAGGCTGCCCGCGTTTGTGAGTGGAATCGGCATCATCCCGGCCTCTTACGGAGTCGCCAGAGCTCTCTACGACCGCCAGACGGCAATCATGGCCGCTGCGCTGGCTGTGATCTCCGCACCGCTGATCGAGTACTCCGGCAATGCACGTGGCTACTCGATGGTCTGCGTGATTTTTCTGATGTGCCTCATCTCTGCTGCGTACCAAGCGCAACATGACTCTGCCAGCGGATGGGCATTGCTGGCGATCCTGGTGACACTCGGGTTTTATACCATTCCGATCATGCTTTATCCGGCCGGAGGCATTGCAGTCTGGCTCGTGCTCTTGTCGTGGTCGGAAAGCTCCGTCCTCGGACCAAGAAGAATGCTTCGACGAACCGCGGAGTTTGGAATCGCAACGGCCTTGGGGACGGCCGTTTTGTACACACCGGTCCTCGCAGTGTCCGGCCCCCGCGCCCTGTTCGCGAATCGGTTTGTCGTTCCGCGGTCAATCGTCGGTGAACCCTTGATCGCGTCTCTCTCAGGAACCTGGGAAATGTGGACCGACCAGCTTCCTGTTCTCTTGTATGTCGTCTTGACGATTGGATTCGCGATCGGTGTCCTTTGGCAGAGTCAGATCGGCCGGTTCCGAGTCTCGGTGCCAATTGGTTTAGTCCTCTTCATCGTTCCTGCCCTGTTCCTGCAACGAGTGGTTCCGTTTGAGCGAGTATGGCTCTTCGCCTTGCCGATTGTGTTCATCGTGTCGGCAGCCGGCCTCACGTTTCTAGCCGCAAGAGTTTCCCTGCCCCGCCTGCAACTCGCCGCATCCGTTTGTGCCATTTCGCTCGTTCTCTACTGCGGATTCTCAGTGCGCAGCGCTGGCCCGGCTTACGCAAGCAACGAAGGCCGCGGCATCGAACCGATCGCCGAATACCTGAAGGGCCAACTCCAACCGGGCGACTCCGTGATGGCGGGCTACGTTGGTGGATCGGTCGACTATTACTTTCAAAAGCACGGGGTCCCTGTGGCTTATCTGAACGCTCCGGTGGCACACCGCGTTTTCCTGGTGGTCAGCCGAATTACGAATGAAACGCCGTCGTCCATTCTGCACAGCGGTGGAATTGATCGCAAACTGCCGGAATCGCCGCGACTCAGGGCAACGTTCGACGTGGCGTCAGTGTACGAGGTCGAGATCCAGAAGTAGTGTGCGATTGTGTCGAAGTACGCGAGTCTCAGCAGGTTATGCACGCTGGAAGAGCGCGCGCAGCCGTCGCGAGCGAAGCACGCGCTGCATGATCGTCGGCCGCGGATACGTAAGGCTTCCTTCCGGCCAGGCTTCCTCAAGACCGTTGCTAGAGGGCGAGGTTCGCATTTCGACACTGGAGTCTTTCACCGCTACAAACGTGCAGCGGTCGGCGTGTTCGATTCCGGGCCGCCCGAAATTCAGGTGCGCCGGGGCAAAGCACTCATATGTAGACGAGAAACCGACCCGGCTCAGAAGATTGAGCAGCGACGGTCGCGTAAAGAAGAAGCTGGTCGCGTTCCCCCAGGAGGAAAGCAATTCTTTCTCCTGTTCTGGGGGCGTGCTTCGATCGCTGTGCTCCCGGTAGATCCTGCCCCAGTATTCGCGGCCGGCCAGAGTCACCCTTTCCGCCGTCTCTAATGCAACGTGGGTATCGATGATCACCAACCGTTTGGTCAGGTCGAACATCGTCGAGAGAAGCTTGTAAGCCGCTTCCGCTTCCAGGTGATACAGAATCCCACTGCACACAACAATATCGAAGTTGCCGAGCGCAGCCGCGGAAATGGCGCGCACATCCTGCTGGAAAAACTCCAGATTCGCGAGTTGAAGCGTCTCCTTCGCGAATCGGGCCTTGCGGAGGTTGGCCTCGCGCACTTCGATTCCAACTGTCGCGGCTCCCTGGAGGGCGAATTCCACGGCGAATCCTCCATCAAGGGAGCCCAGATCGAGTACCCGGCACTGCGCGAGCGGCTTGGTGGACAGGTCATGCGCGACCTGGACGATCCGCCGCAGCCGCGTATGCGGCACGCTTCCGTCCCCTGCTGTCCAGAGGCCGTGAGGGAGCGGGATATCGCTGCTCCACTCGCCGTCGCGTCGCAATATATCCAACTCAGCTTCGATGGATTCTCGTGTCTTCATGTTGAATTCATCCGCTCTGCGGAAGCCGGCCGTTGGTGGGGTTCAGAATCCACCCGGCGTAGGCCGGCGACTGGCCCGACGAACGGCGCGTCGCGCATTACGCAACCGATCGTAGATGGCCGGCACGCATTCTGATACCAGCAATTCGGGTTGCCATCGGTTTTCCTGCCGGCCGTTCACGATGGCAGCCTTGGCATTCTCGATGTCACCT